>Ga0265797_10005127_pt1 | contig 19380 bp, 10 predicted proteins | sample P2T30metagenome_FD_192433 | JGI IMG/M metagenome (GOLD analysis project Ga0265797, IMG submission 192433) | Plant litter microbial communities from East Loma Ridge, Irvine, California - P2 T30 | ecosystem: Environmental > Terrestrial > Plant litter > Unclassified | place: USA: California... | reverse complement strand
ACCTCGAGATCTGTCACATTAGCTTTCAGCCTCAGCCTTAACAGACGCACATCCCCCTGGCAGAGGAGATCGGGTTCCTGCATGGGCCGCGCTTGAGGCGCCCGCGTCAGGCCAATAGCAGTGGTGGATGCCATGACGAACGTTTCTAATCTGCAGCGTTCGAGCTAGGTGGGCAAAAGTAAGGCATAGAGCCCCGAGAACCTTGAAATTTCGTTTACCCCCGGCTACACGGTAAGGGCTGTGGGTCGACTTCACTTGGCTGTTTGCGGCAGGGCGAACAAGATGGCTGTCCTTGCTGTCCACTCCTTTTGGTCGATGTGAAGCCCGGCCGCCTCCACGCACACCTGCGCACGTTCTGAACGTGAAATGCCGAAGTATACCAGGAGTCAGCTTCGTGGTTTGTCCATGCACGGAGCCATCGCCGCGCGCTCCTGTTCGCTGGAAGGGGGGAATGGCAATCGCCAACGCTCTACCGCGCAGACTCATGGTCTTCAACAGCTTGCGCGAGACAAGGCGCTAAGTGGTATCACTGTCTTATTACGCCCAATCCTCAATGCAAGGCCCCATGTCTGCCGTATCGCCTAAGGCAGTCCACCACCCGCGCCGAGCCCTACAGGCTGGGGGCTGCTCCGGATACATGATCAATAATCGCAACAGGCCACGGTAATTCATCATCGCCAGATCGCGACCGAATAGGCCTCTGGTTTCAAATACGTGGAATAACCTGGATCTTCCACGCCGGCGCATGTGCTAAGCTCCATGGTCCATGGCTGATGGACCGTGATGATCTTGGAGTGATGGTAGGCACGGACATGTTGCATAGGAGTGGGTCTGTGGACCGCACCGTTGTTCGGGTGTATTTAGGTAGGCGCGGCGCTACGAACGGCTTGTGATGTTGATGCAGCATCCTTCATTTTCGTGTTGAGCGGCCGCGTGTTTTTGGGTTGACGATCTTTCTGGTCCAACTGTCTATACACTCCCCTCCCGATCACCTATCTCCACTCTCACTCCCGGATATCTAGACACGCTCGCTTTGTTATAGACGCTCATTCCTCTTGTTCGAATCCTACTTCTAGACAAATACATCGACTAACAACAACAACACTCTATCGTCATCACCACTTTGCCACATCCGGACCCGGAGCTGTTACCTTAGCAGCACTTGTCAACCAAAGTCTCACGTCTCCAGTAACTCAACACATCACAAGGCTTCGCCATGGCGAACGCCGTTGCTCAGACTCAGGCCATGGCCTTGGCCTCGAGCCTCCCTCACTCTAACGACCTTACGAAGTTTATCACATTTGCGCAGCAAGATATCTCCTCAGGAACATCAGACCGTACGCGACTTCTCGCCCAAATTCCCAGATCAAGTGGTCCTTCATATGGGCCTATCGCCACCCTATCGGCTCTCCTGGAAGTCCTTCCAGGACCATGGCCCGTCCTTCGCCTACAACAAACCTACACAGAGCTCTGGAAGCAACTGCCTGATGATGCGAAGGCAGGCAAGGCTCCTCCAGCAGCAAAGCAGCTGCTTGACCTAGTCCTTCGCCAATGCAAGGACTCATATTCGTCGATGACCGACCTGTTCCACCCGACTGTCACATCGACTGCCATGATCAACCCCGAAGATGGCAACCATCTCACACACAGCGAGCTCGCCAGCTGTGTATCGGAATTCCGCCTTCCCGTCTCTTCGGCCCCAGGCCAGCCCAAGCCTGTAGTCGCCATCTCATTACCAAACGGTCCCACACTAGCGCTCACAGTCCTTGCCGTGGCATCGTTCTACACTGCCGCGCCAGTCGCACATGGAAGCGGTGTCGGTGCTGAGCAATTCAAGTCTGATGTCCTCCAGTCACAAACCAACTTGGTCCTGGCCGCGCCTGCCGATGTTGACAGACTCGGCCTCAGAGAGCCTTGGCTGGCCGAGGCGAGCATCGAGGTCCTCCTCGTCGAGTTGTCGTCCGAGATGAAGCTGCAGGTCCGCGATGTCACTGGCAACCTTCGCCATGATTCACACTTCTGGCCCCAGCCCACACCTAACGCTGCGGACGACATTGGAATCATGCTCTTCACATCTGGTACCAGTGGAACCAAGAAGCTGGTTCCCTTGTTCACACACTCGCTCATTTGCGGTGCCGCCATGGTCATCGACTCGTGGGGATTGAACCCTAGCATGCGTTGCTTGAACCAGATGCCTCTCAACCACGTTGGTGGTCTTGTTCGCAACTTGTTCTCGCCCGTTATGTCTGGTGGTTCAGTTATCTGCTGCGCTGCCTACGACGCCAACTTGTTCTGGGACTGTGTTGAAGACCACGCGCCCACCTGGTACTACGCATCCCCCAGTATGCACCAGGGTATTCTTGAAGCTGGAGCCGACCGCCCAGAGACCGTCGCGAAGAGCACCATCCGACTGATTTGCAACGCTGCTGGCGGCTTGCTTCCCAGTCTTGCACACCAGCTCCAGGACACCTTCTCGGTCAGCGCACACACCACCGTTCTTCCCTCATATGGTATGACCGAGTGCATGCCTATCTCCACCCCTCCTCTCAACTACAAGCTCGATCGAACCGGCACATCTGGTGTATCCGTTGGCCCCGAAATCGCTATTCTCGATGGCAATGACTGCTACATTACGGATGAGACGGTCGGCCGCATCGCTGTCCGTGGTTCACCCGTCTTCAATGGATACTTGAAAAACAACAAGCTTGACACATCGTGTTTCACCGACGAAGGCTGGTTCGACACTGGTGATATGGGATACCTTGATGCCGATGGATTCCTCTACATCACTGGTCGCAGCAAGGAGGTCATCAACCGTGGCGGTGAATTGATCAGTCCTTTCGAAGTTGAGGAGGCTGTTGTTGCTGCTGGCGCGAACCCTGACTCACCAGTCTATGGTCGCATCAGCAAGGCGCTTGCATTCTCTGTCACCCACGATGTTCTCCAGGAAGTCGTTGGTATTGCAGTGGTCACTCCCGAAGGCGCTCCTCGCGCTGATCTTCGTGGTCTGACGGAGGCCGTCAAGTCAACACTTTCGTCGGTCAAGATTCCTGTGTTCATCGTCTACATGGACGCAGGTGTGCCCACAAACAACAACAAGGTGCTTCGTATCAAGCTCGCCGATCGTCTTGACTTGCCTTCAATCTCCGACAACACTCCTCCTGCTGAGCGCTACTACGAGGCTGACTGCCCTCCTAACAACACACCTCTCAAAGAGCCTATTGCGAGTCGCCCAATGGAGATCTCCTACGAAGAGCTCGAGGAGACTGCGCAGCAAGTCCTTCCCGCAGACATCGATGTGCACGTTCGCGAGGATGAGTCCGGCTTCTACCCCCAGCTCGTTCTCGCGCCCACTCCCGACTCCGCGTACCCTGGGCAGGTTTCTGACATCTCGACTGAGATGCTAATTCTCAAGCTATCCGAAACTCTTCCCGGCTACATCACTCCCAAGAAGGTTCACCAGCTTATGGAGCCTCTTCCCAGAAGTCGCCAGGGCAGCGTTGACACCATCGCTGTTGAGAAGCTCGTCAATGTCAAGCCTCTGAAGAGCGCTGCCATTGGCCTTTCGCCCACCGAAGAGAAGATCGCGGATGCTTTCTCTTCCATTCTTTCCATCCCCATGGGTGATTTGGATGGCGACTCTGACTTCTTTGACCTTGGAGGTGACTCCATGAAGGCTGGTCGTCTGCTCTCTGCGCTCCGCAAGGAGTTCAAGGTTCGTCTTGCGATTGACGTTCTGTTCACCAACAAGAAGGTCTCGGAGCTCGGCCGCATTCTTGACGCGAAGATCGGCGACGAGAAGAAGGGTGCCTCTTCGGGCGCCACTGCTGTCGAACCCGAGCCCCTTCCAGGTCTCGACGAGACTTGCAGCTCTACCAACCCCTTCCTCATGATGCTTCAGCTGGTTCCCATCGGTATCCTCTACCCTATGAAGCGCGCTCTTACCTGGACTGTCTTCATGTACTGCATGTCTTACACGCAGAACCTTAGCATCAACAACTACGTTCCTGGTCGTCTCCTCGAGCTTGTTGTCGCTATCGGCATCGGCAAGGCTGTCACCAAGATCATCGCTCCTCTCATCTCAATTCTTTGCAAGTGGGTTGTCATTGGCAGGCACAAGGAAGGCCTCTACCCCATGTGGGGCGCCTACCACACTCGCTGGTGGTTTGTCCAGAAGGTCATCGAAACCGCCGGCATTGGTCTCTTCGGTAGCTTCAACTGGACTCGCGTTCTCTATTACCGTCTGCTTGGTGCCAACATTGGCAGGAACGCTACCATTGTTCTCGGCGCTAAGCTCGGCGAATACGACCTGATCAACATTGGCGACAATGTCGTGCTCGAGCGTTGCAAGGTCCGTCCTTTCGCCGCTGAGCGCAACACTTCCATGTACCTCGGACGCATCGACATCGGCAACAACTGCTCCATTGGCGTCGCTTCCAGCGTTGCCGCCGGTGCTGAACTCCCTGACAACACCTGCATCGGACCCAACTCTTCCAGCTGGGAGGCCTCTGGTGCCGACGAATCTAACCGCGATCTCAACCAGAGCAACATCCCTAGAGGTCACTGGCTTCTCAACTGGACCATCGGCTTCCCGCTCGCTGTTATCATCATCTTCTGCGGCTGCATCCCCTGGCTCGCTGCCCTCGTTGGTATGGTTTATGGTAAGCCTGGCAGCGATCACCCTGACGCGCTCCGCACTGTTCTCATCTGGTTCTCCGAGCCTGAGCGTGTTGGCTTCCACTACCTCGCCATGGCTGCTCACTCCGGTGTCGGTCCTTACTTCTTCTTCTTCTCCTTCCTCGCTATCAAGACCGTCTTCGATGTCTGCATGGGTCGCATCAAGCCCGGCTCATCTCAGGGCCAGTCCAACTTCCAGAAGTTCCGTCGCGACTTCATGAACCAGATGATGCCCGCTTCCCAGTTCCACAAGCTTAGCGAGCTCTTCGGCACACACTACGAGGCTACCTCCATCTTCGCTAGGATGCTCGGTGCCAAGGTCGGCAAGCACGTGTACTGGCCCGGTACTGGTCCCACTGTTCAGGACTGGGACCTGATCGAGATTGGCAATGATGTTGTCTTCGGTTCCCGTTCTCACATTGTCACCACCGATGCCAATGGCAGTGACCGCGTCAAGATTAACAGCGGTGCCATGGTTGCTGATCGTGTCGTCCTTCTTCCTGGTGTTGAGATGGGCGAGAAGACTGTCATGGGCAGCGGTGCCTTGACTCGTCGCAACGGTTACTACGCTGATGGCACCACATGGGTCGGCTCTAAGAATGGCGAGGCTCTTTGCCTTTCTCAGCCTGACCGCTCTTCGACCGCCGCTACTTCTTCCGTTGGTCGCAGGACCGAGCAGTACTACGACCTGACCAAGGCTAGCCCGCCAATTCCCAACCGCAGCCTCAACTCTTCCAGCACTACCCTCGTCAAGCAGACCCCCATCGACTCCGAGCAATCCAGTTTGTACGCTGTCGAGGAGGGCCATGAGCTCAAGTTCTTCTCCAGCGCTGATCTCAAGAATGCCGAGCGCGCCAACGCCTACCGCATGTCTGCCATGGTTCGCGACGTCCCCGATGATGACCCTACTGCTCCTCCTGCGCCTTTGAGCGGCGACGAGCAGTCCGCCTCGCCTTTCGGTCGTGCCTTCTACCAGGGACAGGCTTCCTACCACGTCTGGGGCCAGTTCTTCATCTTCTGCTACGCTACCCTCATCACCATCTCTGTTGCGGTCTACTGGAACATTGGTTCGATCGGTGCTGTCCAAGTCCTCGGTAACCTCGTCCGTCGCGATGACTACGCCACCTACATCCTCTCCATGTCTCCTGAGCGCCCCATCGTTCTCTACGCCATGTTCTGTGCCCTTATCATCGCCATCATGGCTACTCAGTCTATCGTCGCTCTCGCCGCCATCATTGCTGTCAAGTGGATCCTCATGGGCCGCCGCACTCAGGGCAACTACGATTGGGACAAGTCCCCTTACTGCCAGCGTTGGCAACTGTTCCTCAAGTTCGAGGCTTTCCGCCGCTCTTGCTACGGAGGTCACGGTATCCTTGGTCTGCTCACCGGCACTGCCTGGATTCCCATGTACTTCCGCTGCCTCGGTGCTGACATCGGCCTTGACTGCTCCATCTTCTCCTCCGGAACACCTTCGCTTTACTTTACCGAGCCCGACCTTCTCCACCTCGGCAACCGCGTCTGTGTCGACGACGCCTCGCTCGTCGGCCACATCAACACTCGCGGCAAGTTCGATCTCAACCCTCTCTACGTCGGTGACCGCTCTGTCCTGCGCTCTGGCTCGCGTCTGCTCTCCGGCGCTCGCATGGAGCCCGACACCTGCCTGCTCGAGCACACCCTCGTCATGGCCGGCGACATCGTCGACCAAGGCTCCACTTCCCAGGGCTGGCCCGCTGAGGAGTTCAAGGGCAACCGCATGCCTACCCTCAAGACGCAGAAGCAGTGGGTCATCGCTCAGTAGAGAGTGACATCCAATCCGAAAAAGAAATCCAAAAAACAAAAAAACCTGACCAACGACATACACGACGAGTGCGCTCGCTTGTTTTTCTCACACATTATCTGCGCAATCACAACACAAAACGCATTGATCGTTCAAGCACAGCATCTTAGCAACCTTCTTTCAATACCAGGAGCCCAATCGATCCATACATCGACCAACTCCTGCGCGCGACTCTCTTTTTAATCTTCTCGAGAGTTCCTTTTCGTATCATCACACTTCTGCTTGCTTGCCTTGCTTTTTCTGGAATTATCGGGATACCCGGCCGCCGTTACGCTTGAAACACAAGCGTCCGTCGCTACATAGCATTCAACTTTTTTTTTATTACAATCTTGCATGCTTTCTTCTGCTCTTGAGATATTAATTGCCGACGGCGTTGGAAACAGACTAGAGAGGGATTTGGAGCATTGGATTGTTTCGGGGAAACAAGAGTGCTCATACTGGTGTTTTCTTTTCATGGGTCGCTCACGAGCAGCCTTCTCTTTCGTCCTCTCTTGTTACTAGTTTCTCTTATAGTTAGTTGTTGGAATACTATCATGAACACACCAATCAACAATGTTCCGAATCGTTATGTTAAATGTGCGTCTTGACTCTTTGAAAGGCTCTCAACGTGAGTACTCCTCCGCTGTAGTTTACGTATATACTGTATAAGATCGGTTGGTGCATTCTCCTAGTTTGCTCTTCTAGTATATAATAGTAGCCGAAGACCGTTTCGAAGAGTTCAACGACCCGCGAGTTGGCCAACCTCGGCGAATGCGCTGTGCCTCAACCTCACGTTCTCGCTTAGTCGTCTCGCTTGAGTAGATAGGCTCGCCTACACAATAATTGGTCTGGATCAAGTCGGACCATGCTGACTTGCATGGGTATATACCACAGCATCGGTACCTCTCGTTCTTCGCACGAGATATTAGGCAATCATGGGTAATGTACATGTACAGTTTTTGGTATCTCGTCAGCACCTTCCTCCTCATATCATTGTAATCATCCTCAATACAACAGCAACACAGCTCGCTCGGTACGCCTTTCTCGACGCATCAGATAGATACAGAAACAAAAATGTGGCGACTCCTCACCAGCAACATCTCCCCCACCCCACCCGGCCGCCTCGCCAACAAAGTCGCCATAGTCACAGGCTCCTCGTCGGGCATCGGGCGCGCAATCTGCCTGCACTACGCCGCCGAAGGCGGCCTGCTCGTCTGCGCAGACCTGCAACCCTCCACCCTCTACACAACCAGCGCCACTGAAACGCAAAGCGCCACGCACGACCGCATTGTGGAGAATGGCGGCCGCGCGATCTTCGTGCAAACAGACGTGACGCAGCCCGCGCAAGTCGAGCAACTCGTGCAAGCCGCGGTGCGCGAGTACGGCCGTCTGGACATCATGGTCAACAACGCAGGCATCGGCATCGCATCGCCGCTGCCCGTCTGGGACTTGCCCGTCGAGCGGTGGGACCGCATGCAAGAGATTAACGCGAAAGGCGTCTTCCTGGGCATCAAGTACGCCGCGAAGCAGATGATCTCGCAAGACGCGCACGCCTCCGGCGACAAAGGCTGGATCATCAGCGCCGCGTCGGTGCTGGGTCTCACTGGCGAGGTGTTGTCGACGGAGTACTGCGCTGCGAAGGCCGCGGTTGTGAATATGACGAGGGCGGCGGCGATGGATTGCGCGCCGCATCGGATTCATGTTAATGCGTTTGCGCCGGGGACGACGGAGACAGGGATGACGAGGCCGCATTTTGAGGACGAGGGGACGAGGGCGTATTTGCAGGCGAAGCATCCTTTTCGTGGGCTGGGGAGGCCGGATGACTTAGCGAAGGTTTGTGTGTTTCTTGCGAGTGAGGATGCTCAGTGGGTATCTGGAGTATGTTGTCTTGATGTTGTCGATGTTGATCGATTGAAAGCTGAATTGTTTCGCAGGTTACTCTACCCGTCGATGGTGGATATCTGGCTGGCTGAAGCTAGGCTTGCGGACTTGAGTTTCGAGAGTTGTTGTTATCGTCGTCTATATCAGATTAGCGTCGAGCAGAGCTGGGTATCTACATCTAATGTACAGAAAAAAGCAAAATCCGACCATCCGCCCAATCGTTTCAATCACACATCCCTCATGTTACCCGTCCAGCCCCAATGGTCATAGTCATACAACCCAAGAACCCATCATCATGAATCCTTCTCTTTCTTCTCTCCCTCAGCCGCCCTCCTCTCCACCTCCCTCTTCTCCTCCCTCAACTTCCTCTCCTCCCCAATACTCTTCTCAACCTGCTCCACCGCCCTCTCAATCTCCACCTCCATCTCCGGCAACTCGAAAGCCTCCGCCAGCAATTTCCCGTTCCACTTCTGCAGCACCATCACCTCTTCCGCATCGCCCTGCGTCTGCTCCGCCACCACGCGCGACACGCGCTCAACGTCGTCCTCCGAAGGCTTCTCGGCTTCACGCGAGGCTTGCCTTGTAGGATGTATCAGGCCCGTCGCGTACATGGCGTCTAATTGCGGCGAGGAGGTCTGCTTGACGAGCTTGTTGCGCATGAGGTGCTCGAGCATCTTGCCGCCGTACCAGGCGCGGTAGTGCGAGTAAGCGCGGAAGCAGAGGTAGAAGAAGGGCAGGTTAGGGACGCTGTGAATCGTAATTGTCAGTATTGGCTCTCTCTCTCTCTCTCACGACCTTGTCGCGACCAAAATGGTTCGGATCTCCGAAGAAAACTCACACCGGCACCGCAGCAAACGGCAACGTAATCGGCATCCACGCCACACTACTAATCAACTTCCTCCTATGCAGCGCTTGCCTCTCCACCCCCAACCTCTCCAAAACACCCCCCACCCTACTCCCCTCCAAAAACCTCCCCGGAAACAAACACTCCACCACCCCCAATTTCCCTTGATCAACCTCTTCCACCTTCTTCTTAGTGGCCGGCGGCAGCGTCTTCAACCCCCACTCCTCGAAAGGAATTCGCCTGAAAAGCGCATTGCCATACTCGGTGACTTTCTTCTGCCAGCCTTTTTCCGCTTTCTCCCAGCCGGTCCAGACGGCGCTGGACTTGGTGATGATGCGGTCGGAGAGGGGCGGTTTGGTGGCGCCGGGGGCGAGGGAGGGCGCGACGCGCTCGCAGTAGATGAGGGTGCGGCGCGTGGAGATGGGGAGGAGGAAGAGGCGCATTGTTGTTGGGTTATGTTGTTTCCTTTCTGGGATTTGATTGCTGTCGCTGGATTTTTCTTTTTCTTCTTTAATTATGGATAGAGTTCCGAGTCTGATGTTAGTGTATTATTGAGATTGATGAGAAGAAGAACTGCTAGGCCATTGCTAAAAAGCGCAAGCAAGTTCAAAACAGAAAACAAGGTGATGATAGCAGTGAATAGCACAACGAAAGAAAAAGAGTCGAGGTAAAAGAAGGGCAGCACAAACACAAAACCCCAAGCTAACAAACAATTCCTACCGTTTCTCGCGCGCGCCCCTGGCCTGGCCAGAAGAAGGGTCAAGCAAGAAAAACGCGGATTAAGGTATTCGGCGCAACATCCAGCTTAGAACTCGACAATGACGTTTCGCGCTCGCAGCACGTGGAGAGAGAGAGAGAGAGAGAGAGGGGGGCTGTGGCTGGCGTTCTGTCAGGGAAAGGAAGCATGGAGCATGGTGGTGGCAGTGCAAAAGATAGACGCGAGCCAAGGCGAGAGGCGAATTGCTTAGCTTCGATGCAAGTCTTATGGAGGTGATGGGACATCTTTCGGTGCGACAGTGGTCTTTCATTAATATGTTTGGTATGGTATAAATTCTGTTCGTACTCTGATATCAATGGTGAAATGCATATTCCAGTGCTATCTCAGATTTACATCTATTGCTACATATATGTCGAAAGTATCGATCGCTGTGTCGATGGCTTTCCAATTCCACAACCATCACCTTCCATGGCCCGGTGGCGACGGTGAAACGAAGCAGTGGCAAAGGCCCACGCTGGTCATTAAATTTCTAGGCCAGACTCGCGGTATGCGCGCGTGCAACAGGTTTCTATGCGCGGCCGTGCTCTCTTCCAGTTTTTTGTGCCTGTGTCTTGAGGCTTTTTCGCGTCGCCACATGAGCAAGTGCCTTTTTCCTGACCAGAGCGATGTGGCTATGCTGGAAGAAAATGCCATAGCTCTTCGTGCTCGTGGCGATAAACATGGAAGGAGTCTCCACTTTGGCCACCTCATTTGCTAGGTGCGAGAGCAGGTGCTAGTTCAACCTTCGCTCAGCAGTTCCAAAACACCCACAACACCCTCTGCCTGTTGGGCAAGTTCGCAACCTCTTCTCACTCTCTTGCCAATGCGCTCGATGAGAGCGCATACGCTCCGACCTTCATCACCAGCCGCACCTTCTGCCCAATCGCCCATTCTGTAGCTGTAGAGGTCGAGCATAACGAGCAGCACGTCGCTTGTCAAAGTCATGAGGCGTGGGTGGTTGATGTACTTCAGCACCCATTCCAGTATAGGCAGTAGTTGCTCTTCCGAACGGCTCGCAAGCGCAGTTCGCAATGCCGAGCGGTGACGGAGAGCTGTAAGGAGGGTAAGGACCTCCTCGTTGGAGAACTGATCCGGACCGCCAGCCGGTGACAACACTTGGTCAAGCGCTTGGCCATAAGCACCCTTGCGCAAGCTCTGTTGCCAGGGCTTTAGCTTCTTCGTCTTTGTGCGCTCGTTGCCTGTGATGATAATATCGGCGCCCTCGCCGCGGAAGTCCTTGCCTCTATCGCGGGCCTGAATCCCCTGGCGCATGTCCTTCTTCTTCTGTTTACGCTCGTACTCGTCTGCTTTGCCCTCGAGAAGTGCCTGCATGCGCTTCTCCTTCTCGCGCGACTTGACTTTCTCCACTCCAGCCAGACGGGTCTTGATGGAAAGCAATCCAGTCTGCAGACCAACAGCCAAGTGACGGTCGTCGCTGTCGGCCGAAGTAGATGGGACGGTTGTGAGGGAGAGAATGGGCGCCGTGTATTTTGTTGACGCAACGACCTCCCAGCTTGAGGTAGAGTGAATTTTGACGTGGCCATCGAGACCAGCAGTGAGGAGGCGGGTGTTGTTTTGGGCCAGAGAGAGCGAGGTGACGGTCTTCTGGTGAGAGCGGAGAATGACTTCGGGCTTGCCAGAGATGAGGTTGAGGATCGAGACTTCGTTTCCAGCGGCAACTGCAATAGTGGAGGGCGAGAGTGCGAGGACATCCTCAACGGCACCAGCAACCTTGAAAACCATGACAGCCCTTCCGCCAGCCTGTCGGGTGTCCCAAACGCGAACAGTCTGATCGTAACTACCAGTGACCAGCATACCTTCCTGGCCAGGCAGCCATGTACCAGCTCTCACATAATCCTCGTGTCCGAGACCAGTGAACTTGGGCTCGTCCTCGGTCAGATCCCAAACCTTGACAGATCTGTCATCGCTACAGGTCATGAACTCGGTCAAGACGTCGGGCCTCCACCTGACGACGTGCACCGCCTGCCTCCTCTTCTCCTCGCGCATGAATTGCTTGAGGATAGCTCTGCTGCCTGTGTCAAAAGCCTGCACGATACCCGACTCTCCACCCGCAAGCACAATCCTGCCATCGCGCCTGAGCACACCGGATCTCGCGACATCGTCGACACCAAAGCGGGAGATGGTCTTTATAAGTTTGCGAGTGCGGGAGCTGAAGATCTGCACACGGCCTCCAGAAGTGACTGCGAATGTGTCGTTGGCGCCGGTGGTGATCGAGGTGATAGCGTTGTTGTGTGGTGAAGGGACGAGCAATTGCGATTTGAAGGTGCGCCAGTATGCCTGGTCGGCGGTGAGAGGCGCAGGGCCAGGCGCAGCGCGCACTGGGGCTATAGGTTGCACTTCAGCAGCCATTGTGTGTATATGTGTGTTGTGAGAGTGAGAGTGGTGGAGGGATGCTCTATCACATGGCTTTGCGGCCAGACCAGAGTTTCTCGGCTTCGGCGTTGCAAAAAAATCAAGCGCCACACTTTGGAACAGAAGCTGTGGCGCAGGCGGGCAGGCGCAAGCTGAGAGCCGCTGACGTTGTCGGCATGATCCAAAACATGCCACCTTCTTGCGATTCATATCCCACCCACTTCTTGCTGCTTTCTATAGGAACAATCTTCTCCTTCCTCCACCACCACCACCATCACCACCTTTCCGCTCCGCTCCGCTTCACCACCAAATAATATCCACCATGGCAGACGAAGAAACCCTTGCGCCGTCGCTGCAGAACATCCTCGACCAAAAGTCACTCAAATGGATCTTCGTCGGCGGCAAGGGTGGTGTTGGCAAGACCACCACCTCCTGCTCGCTGGCCGTCCAAATGGCTAAGGCCCGCAAGTCCGTCCTCCTCATCTCCACCGACCCTGCGCACAACCTCAGCGATGCCTTCGGTGTCAAGTTCGGCAAGGACGCCCGCCCGGTGCCTGGCGTCGAGAACCTGGCCGCCATGGAGATCGACCCCAACGGCTCAATCCAGGACCTGATCTCAGCCGGCGGCGACGATGCGCAGGAAGCCATGCAGGGCCTCGGCGGCGTTGGCAACATGTTCCAGGACATGGCCTTCAGCATTCCCGGTGTCGACGAGGCCATGAGTTTCGCCGAAGTCCTGAAGCAGGTCAAGGGCATGGAGTACGAAGTCGTCATCTTCGACACCGCGCCTACCGGACACACCCTCCGCTTCCTGCAGTTCCCCACCGTCATGGAGAAGGCGCTCGAGAAGCTCAGCCAGCTCAGCAAGCAGTTCGGTCCCATGCTCAACTCCGTCCTGGGTGCGCGCGGCGGCCTCCCCAACGGCCAGAACCTCGACGACGTGCTCAAGAAGATGGAAGACCTGCGCGAAACCATCGCCGAAGTGAACAAGCAGTTCAAGAACGCCGACCTCACAACGTATGATTCCCCAATTGTCTCATTCCCTTCAACACCAAACGAACCACAAAAACTAATGCTTCAATCCCCAGCTTCATCCCCGTCCTCATCCCCGAATTCCTCTCCCTCTACGAAACCGAGCGCATGATCCAAGAACTCGGCTCCTACGAAATCGACACCCACGCCATGGTCGTCAACCAGCTGCTCTTCCCCAGCGCCTCCAACCCCTGCGCGCAGTGCAACTCCCGCCGCAAAATGCAGAAGAAGTACCTCGAGCAGATCGACGACTTGTACGGCGAGGACTTCAACGTCGTCAAGATGCCGCTGCTCGTCGAGGAAGTCCGCGGCACCGATAGCATTAGGAGCTTCTCGAAGATGTTGGTCGAGCCGTACCAGGCGCCGGCTTAGGCGAGGAATTTGTGGGTTTCTTGGTGTAAGTTTAGTGGGCATGAGTGCAGGATATGATGTGAAACGAGCAATCGATCGATCGATCGATCAGAGGTGGAAGGAGGATACCCCAAGACGAGGCAGGCATGGTGGTTTTCGAAGAAACAAAATCAAGACGAATATAACGTGTGAATGAAGATGAAAGTATGAAGAAAATTATTTCAAACTCGTTGGTCTCTAGAGCTTGCAAACATGTGACAAGTCATCAGCATCGATTTGCGCTGCCCGAAGGGAAGATTTGGCCATGAATGCACGAATGGAACCGAAAAGGCACTGGGAGAATTGAATGGGCATGCGTCCAAGCATATTGTTTCTGCTTTCTTTTCTGTGGCTTCTAATATCTATTTTCCAGACATCACCGGCGAGGCTACGACAACCCTCAGTTTCTCAGAAGCACAGCTCGGCATGCCTCCGATTCCCAATTCCTGCATCTTGTGGAAACGTCTCCGAATTCCACCCCCGAAAGGCTGACCCTTTTGGACATTTCTCACATTCACTTCTCACCCACTGCCCGTTTTCTGCCCCGAGAAGGACGAACCTGCGTATCTTCTCCCTCAGAATCCCCGTTTCCGCATTCGGCATAACGAGGCCGAACAACTCATCCCTCTCAGGACGTACCTACCTACCGCTCAGGCTCAGGCAGCATCAAAAACACGAGAGCACCGATATTCTCCATGACAATTCTAACGCTGTTCATGTACCCTTGCTCTGCGAGCGAGGTACCCGCTGCTGGGACGAGAGCTTGAGAGGCGAGCCGTGGTGGAGGAGGCGTTTCCTCTTGCACGTCCGTAGGTGTTGGGAAAGCGAACATTGAATGCGGGCCGAAGCCGTCGTTGAAGCTGAAGTCGATGGAGGAGAGGTAGGATTGGAAGCGTTGGGCGCTGGGGTATTGGAGGGGTGGGTGTGGCGGGGCGGCGTTGCTGTTGGTGTCTGCGACAACTTGTGGTGGTGTGATGGGCGAGAAGGATGGGCCGCGGGGAGGTGTTTTGTAGTCTGCTGGACGAGGCATTGTGGGAAACTTGAACGAGTTGGTGGCTGTGCGTTGTTAGTGATGTGCTGGGTTCCAGGGTATAGAGAGGAGCTGACTTACGTTCGATACTTGCAAAGACGGGCTCTTGCGGCGAAGGTGCGACGGCTTCGGCCTTGATGACTTTAGGCTCGACGGCCTCTTTCTTGACAACATCATTCTCCACGGCTTCCTTCACGAAGTCTTCATTCTTGACATCATCCGTCTCGTCGTTTTCCCTCCTGACGCCTTCAACTAGTGCTTCGGATTCAACAAGCCGCGGTACCAGGTTTGGGTCGAAAGGCTGAGTATCAATGCCCGCGCGTGCCGAAGTGACGTGCGATTTCGTGCCCAAAGAAGCCATTTCACGTATCACGGTCTGCAGGAATTTTTTTCCCTGAGGAACGCTGAGCCTGCCGAACTGTTGAACTGAAGCTTCATCGCCAGTTTCCCACTGGTCAAGTCCTTTGGAACGTAGGTCTTCAATTTGGTCGATGAGGTAGTTGCCTGCAGCAGCCAGATATTGCCACACATTGACGTAATCTTCGGGCTGGAAGGTGGGAGGGCATTTGAGTTGAATACCTCGCATGTGTTCGAGCATGAAGCGGATCAGTTCAGGCAGAGTTGGTTCTGTGGCTTGAGCTGTGGGTTCGTCCATGTTGTTGGTCTTGTTGTGCTGTGAGTCTGGTATGGCTTATGGTGGAAAGAAGGTCTGACTTATATCGCTATCGGATTGCTCCATGTTCTTTGAACGAATGCCGCATCTTTGTGAATCCCAGACACTGTCGCAACAGACTTTGTCGCGACAATCTCTGTCTTTCACTTACTCCTCAACCACGGGAGCAAACTTGCTCATCTTTCGCAGCTTAAGCCCATATCTCATGAACAAGAAAGGCACAGGCAGCGCCAAAGTAGCAACACCACCAAGAATGCTCATCGCCGGACCGACACCAAGCGTGTGAAACATGCTCTTTGCCGCCATGGGCAAACCCGCAGCAAGGATGGAGCGCAGGAAAGTGTTTGCTGAGACGGCGCTTGCAGCGTACACACCGTAGGTGTCTACCAGGAAGTTGATGCACTGGTTGAAGATGATGTTGAAGCCCGCTCCGATGAAGGCTGCGGCCACGACTGGCACCGGCCAGGGGATACTCGGCGAAGCCGTCCAGCCGAACCAGAAGAGGCCGATGGCGAATAAGACGCCGCCGACGACCATGGGCGCGAGACGTGCTTCAGGCACCGGCTTGCCGTTGTTGCTGTCGACAATTCTGGCGTAGCGAGGCTGGTTTGCCAGGTTGATGCTCAACGCGAACAGGACGCCCACGAAGAGGGCCAGAAACGGTAATGTCGAGACAACGAGAGACCATCCTCGGTCCTCAGAGAACACGATGGGAAACACTTCCAGAGTCAAGTATAGAAGAGCGTAGACAAACGAAGCGTAGAAGGCAATGCAGGTGACCATCGGCTCGGTCGTAAGCATCAGCAGTGGCCGACTCAGGTGTTTGGTGACAATGCTCTTGAAGTCGAGCTTGTTCTCCTCGTGTGGGTGCCAGTATCGTTGATCGCCTGTTTCTTTTCGAAGACGCTTGGCTTTTTGCTTCAGAAGCACGGGCGCGTACAGCTCTGGCATGCAAAAGAGAGTTATCGTAGCAACCACGAAGACCCAGATGGCGGTGATGTATTCTGTCCATCTCCAGCCCAGCGCAGGATTTACCACCAGAGCTGCGCCGATGACAGGTGCTATCGTAGGTCCGCCGACAACCGCCACTGCATACAGAGATACAGCGAATCCTCTTGCCTTAGGCTCGTAAATGTCTCCCAGCGCGGCTGAGACATTGCTCACAGGTGCACTTCCAAAAGCGCCACCGAAAAAGCGAGTGATGAACATTGCGGCCGGTGTCTTGCTAGTCGCAGTTCCAATGCTGAATAGCATGAGAGCGTACATAGCCGGGAGAATGCTCCATTTCCGGCCAAAGAGTTCACTGACAGGAGCCCACATGAGAGGACCGACAGCAAATCCAACGATGTACAGTGACACATTGAGGACGGTCACTTCTGAGCTGATATTGAAGTGTTCAGATATTGCCTCGCTCGCTGGAGAGATGATGGCGGATGCTTGAGATGAGGCCAGAGCAAGCATTCCCAGTTGAAAGGTTATCCAGCTTTTATACCAGAAGGAGAAGTTGCGAGGATTGGCAGGGTCGCCTTCTTCCCAGTCTACCCGAAAAGCTGCATCTTCCTTGATGTCTGGAATGCGCGATGGAGTCGTTCCAGGTGTGTCGTGGTCTTTCTCATGGTCTAGAACGCCTCCAGCAGTAGCTGGTGTCGAAGGATCTCTTATCTCTGCATCCTTCTCCAAGTCCGTATCCCTTCCCTTGAGGGACGATGAACTTGACATGGTCGTGGCACAAATGGGTTCCAGTTGTTACCACCCGGTACAATTAGTCTGTTAAAGAGCAACATGATGGGACTGACTCGCTTATGTAGATTTGGGCTAATTCATGCTTGCATGCTTGGTGATCAGCGGCTAACCGGCAACTAGAGTGACGACGAAACCTTGCGGCCGATATCGCCATATTTCGGCAGTGTCTACCGGAACCTACAGACAGATTTACCTTGATGACAGACGCCCTACGCGTGCTTCTCGATGATAAAGCCGTCAGAAACGGTACAAGCAATGTGAATATTGCTGGTGGCGAATGTTAGTGATCTCATTGTAGACGCTTCGAATTGGAGTGAAGTGCCGAATTACCGAAGCTGCCAGGCAAAAGTTCTTGTTCACAAGTCTGCGGTCGCTTTCGAGTTCGCTGACATAAGAGGTGGTGACATATCTTGAACCACGCATTACTGGCACTGTGGTATCTCCAAGCTCATGAGAGTTCTACTCATTTGAATATGCTTATGATACGACTCTGAACTGTAGATAGAGAGAGGAGACCATTTCAGGTGAAGAGCTGAACGGAAACTTTTGAAAACGTGCGTTGACTTCACGCGCCTGCCACCGTCTCGTCGCGTTCACTACCTCCAAGAATCGTGCAACCAAACAACATGTCACTCGCAAGAATCGCAACACCAGCATGTCGCAAACTCTGATGACACCCCATTCTGCTGTCATGGAGATTCGTGCTTAATTGCTCAGAGGCAACTCCCGAAGTACAATCAGCAAAAGCCCATCATGGGCATCCATGGCTTGTGGGAAGTCATCGGCAGAGGAGACCTTGTTTCCCTCGCTCAATATGCAACCGACCATTACAAGCAGCATGGTAGACCGCTGCGTGTGGCAGTCGACGAACCAGGCTGGCGCTTCAACAATCTCACGCCGGCGCAGGCTGCATTCATCAGATCCAAGGAACCGGCAGCCAATCCCATAGAAAAGAATATCATGTGGCGTATTTTGCACCTCATGAAATACAACATTCAGCTCGTGTGGGTCTTTGACGGATCTCGTCGCCCTTGGAAGCGCAACAAGCGAGGAGGTGGCGGCAGCCCAAAGGACGAACGAGAAAGAATCCAGTTGACTTGTCAGCTGCTTGACCACCTCAAGGTACCTCGCCACCATGCACCCGCAGAAGCAGAAGCTGAGTGCGCGCGGATGCAACGCCTTGGGATTGTGGACGCTGTCTGGTCTGATGATGGTGATACTCTGATGTTTGGCGCCACTTGCGTTCTCAGCGCCCACAAAGAAGGAAAGAGCTGGAGCACCGACAAGATTCGCGTTGTGCGGGCTGAAAAGATTCTGGCAGATCACGATCTAGACCATGAATCTCTGGTGGCCTGGGCTATGCTTGTGGGCGGCGACTACAATACCGCAGGCCTTCCCGGCTGTGGACCCCAAATTGCTCGGCTAGTTTCGCGCAAGCAGCATGGCATTGCACACGAACTATGTCATGCTCAACAACACGAACTGCCTGCCTGGAGATCCCGATTGGAGGCAGTATTACACCAAGAAGGAAAGCGACTGTCGGTCCCTCCCACATTTCCGGACCCCAAACCGCTGGGCCATTACTGCAATCCTGTCGTTACGTCTGACGATGGGCTTCGCAATATCGACCACCTTAAGATTGACTGGGATCCCAAGATTGATCAAGCAAAGCTGCGCGTCCTCTTACGGAGCCGCTTCAACATATGGACGAAAGGATTTATGAAGCACATTGCTCCAGTCTTCATGATCAGACAGCTCGCGAGATGTCCGTCTCGTGACGAAGCGTTGTCAGAGAATCTGAAGTACGACATACAGCTGAAGAGAACAAAACAAAAAAAGGCTGTCCCAGGCGAAGATTCTGCACAACCAACCCAGCTTGAGAAGAAGATCACGTTTTATCCTCTCCCAGCTGTCGATATCGATATTTTTGAACCACCAGGACCACACGGTGAGGATTGGAGCATATGGGAGAAGAACGGATCGCACTATGATCCCGCGGAGCATGTCGAGTGTAATGTGCTTAGCTGCTTCCTGGAGCATGGTCTACCGGAAGGGTTCCTCATCGCACCGGAGCCACCAAAGCGTCAGAGGAAGCAGAATACGAGTGCTGTTGTGACCGACCAGGGCGAGACTGATGTAGCACCAACACTGCCTCAGGACGCTG
>Ga0265797_10005126_pt1 | contig 19382 bp, 20 predicted proteins | sample P2T30metagenome_FD_192433 | JGI IMG/M metagenome (GOLD analysis project Ga0265797, IMG submission 192433) | Plant litter microbial communities from East Loma Ridge, Irvine, California - P2 T30 | ecosystem: Environmental > Terrestrial > Plant litter > Unclassified | place: USA: California... | reverse complement strand
GCGAACAAGGTGCGCCGTCGAGTACCACTTGATATATTGTGTAATCCCTGTAGCGCCATCACGCGCATTGTCCGCGAGCATGTTCGTCAGCGTCATGAGATCACTGACTATGGTGTTCAAGGAGTGCGTTTGAGAGTACGATTCGGTGACACTCGCGATAGTCCGTTGAGTGTGGGACCATATCTTCTTGTCTGGAGCATGAAGCAGGCCGAGCAATGATTTGTCTGGAAGGTCAGTGGATAGTGTGCCGTCTATTGACGAAGGCGGCCAGATGCCCCCTTGGCAGACTTCTCTTAGAAGTTTTACAAGGGTGATGTCTAGAGACTTCGAAGGCTCGAATGTCTTGTGGTCGCTCTCGGGAAGCTTAGCAAGGCTCGCAAGTCGTACGACCTTTCTAAGCCAGCGCTGAACTCCAGTGATTTTTGACTCGTCCCATTCGAGAACGTCGCCGACAGGTGCTTGGAAGAGCATGTGGGCTCTTGTGGCATCGGCGCCGTACTTGGCGATTGTGAGACCGGGGTCGACACCATTGTGTTTGCTTTTGGACATCTTCTCGTAGCTAGTCGTAGGAGTGAGACCACTAGCCTTTATGATCGGAGTGTTCTGATTCGTCAGATCAAGCTCGTCGGGTCGCAGTATTCGCCCATTCTCCGGATTTGTGAAGGTCTTGCCGTGCACCATGCCCTGCGTGATGAGTTGCTTGAAAGGCTCGCCGTTCACCAGATGCCCCTCAGGCCATGTAGAGGTTGACGCGAGGAACTTGGAGATGAAGCGCGCGTAAAGAAGGTGGAGAATGGCATGCTCTACTCCACCGACATAAAGATCGACCGGCATGCCTTCATTGGCCTTTTGGGGATCGAGCAAAGCCGTCTCATTCTTTGGATCTAGGAATCGGAAGAAGTACCACGAAGAGTCCATGAAGGTATCCATGGTATCGGTTTCGCGTTCGGCAGCCGAACCGCACTTTGGGCACTCGGTCTTCTTCCACGTCTCGTCCTCCGTCAAGGGATTACCTTTCCTGCCGTCGAAGAAGCTGTCCGGTAGATCTGGCAGCTTCACTGGCAGATGGTCTTCAGGAACGGGTACTGGACCGCATGAATTGCAATGTATGATGGGAATAGGCGTGCCCCAGTATCGTTGTCGGCTGATCAGCCAGTCTCGAAGGCGCCAAGTTTTAGTTATCCTTTGGGGGTGCTTGCCTGTCGCACAAAGCTCTTTGAAGACCTCCTTTTCGGCGACGTCTGATGACAGACCTTCGAAGCGGTCGATGTTGGCTGCAACGTAGCCTCGCTCCGTCATGGGCTTGTCGTCAGCACCAGGAACAAGTGGTGTAGGTATGACACCAGATTTAGTCGTAACGACGACTTTGATAGGCGCATCTCCTGCATTCGATCGCCAAAACGCATGGTCACGCGTGTCATGACCAGGTACGCCCATGACTGCTCCAGAGCCGTAATCATCTAGCACGTAGGGTGCCACATAGACGGGAATGGTCTGCTCAATCCCATCCATCTCCTCGGCCACAGGGTTGTGCGCTACAAGCTGTGAAAGTAGATAGCCTTCTTTGGTGTCAGAGGGTAGTGATTTGGCTCGTTCGATGAAGTCGCGTAGAGACGCATCTTCGCTGGTCAAGTGCCGAACGAGGTGATGATGGAGCGACAATGCAATATATTGTACGCCAAACAAGGTGTCCGCCCTGGTTGTGAAGACTTCGACGGAGTTGAACTTTTCATCACCAGTCTTTGCCTTGATGTCGAACCAAATCTTGGTTCCACCAGACTCAGACTTGCCGATCCAATTCTTCTGCATAGCAAGCACTTTCTCAGGCCACCCACCATGCTCTGCGAGCGCTCTGAGGTCGTTCAGAAGAGGCTCCTGGTACTCCTTGATCTTCAAGAACCACTGCTTCAGCATGACCTTCTCAACCTTGGCACCAGACCGCCACGAGCAGCCATTGCTGTCCACCTGTTCGTTGGCGAGAACTGTGCGATCGACGGGGTCGTAGTTGACGAGGGACTTGGCTTGGTAGGCGAGGCCGCGCTTGTGGAGCATGAGAAAGATGCGCTGGGTGTGCTTGTAGAAGTCTGGGTCGCAGGTTCGAATTTCCTATGTACAGCTATCAGCTCGTGCTGCGGACAGTCATGTGCTCTACATACAGCATCCCAGTCCCAGCGGCCACCCATCTGCTTCATCTGGACTTTCATGGCTTCAATATTCAGCAGCGTCCACTTCTCCGGATGCACACCTCGCTCAATGGCAGCATTCTCAGCTGGCAGACCGAAGGCGTCCCATCCAATTGGGTGCAAGACATTGTAGCCCTGCATGTGCTTGAAGCGCGCGAGGACATCGGATATGGTGTAGACGCGCAAGTGGCCCAGATGCAGTGTGCCGGAGGGGTATGGGAACATGGGCAAGACATAGGCTTTTCCCTTGTCGTTTGCACGCAGCTCGTTCCATCGCGAGTCCAGACTGTCCCAGTGAGGCTGCCACTTGGCTGTGAGAGTGCTTATGTCGACCTCTCCATCATGTCGTGCGATGCTCGACTGGGAATACGCTCGGATGCATGGCAAGAGCGAGCGGCAGAGGGTGCGCCGCCGGCATGCGCGCTGCAGAACGAGACCCACCATCACCTGCGCTTGTGAACATTTCGTGGACAAGAGATATTCGACGAGTTCATGGCGTATGGAAGGTCGCGTCAAGCTCATGTGCCAAGCTTCAGATGCTCGCGAATTGTGGTGGCAGCTAGTCCCACTGCGTCATAGGCGGTTGGTTGGTTTCAACACTGCATTAGAGCTTCACCATTCATACACCGCCGTTGCTCAGGCACGTTATAATACTGCTCAAGGGGCACTGGCTACTGCCCCTATCCTCTGTTCATACCATAATATTACAACTATAGAACATTCCATGGCGTGAAAGTCCTTCACCCGTAGTAATATCCTCCGCCATGGCCGGCCGCTACTCGAACCTCCCTCCGCCGCCGACCCGTGATTCACTCGAGCTCGCCTCGCTGGCTTCGTCCTCGCACCCCTCACGGCGGACTTCGGAAGAGTCTTCGCTCTCCGGCGCGCCCTCGTCGAGACGGCTGTCCTTTGACGACGAAGACCCCCTCTCCGAACTGAACCCAGCCGGCCACGGCGATCGACCGCGGCGCAACCGCTCGTACAGCGTCTCTTCCGCCTTTGACTTTGCGCCCAACCTCTTCCCGCTCTCCAGCACCGCCCAGGGCTACACGGCGCTCGGCGCGCCCGCCAATCCCGCACTCGATCCGACAAACGCGCTTAACGGCGGCTCACTGGAGAAGAACAAGAGCCTGACGTACCTCAATGGCCTATCGCTGGTGGTGGGGCTGATTATTGGCAGCGGCATATTCTCGTCGCCGTCGCAAGTGAACAAGAATGCAGGGTCGCCCGGTGCGTCTCTCATCGTCTGGGTCGTGGCCGGCGTGCTCGCGTGGACCGGCGCGGCGAGCTATGCGGAGCTCGGGGGCGCCATACCACTCAATGGCGGGGCGCAGGTGTACCTGTCCAAGATATTCGGAGAGTGGGCGGGTTTTCTCTTCACGTGGTGCGCCGTCGTCGTGCTGAAGCCGGGCTCAGCAGCCATCATCGCCATAATCTTCGGGGAATACCTTGTGCGCGCCATCATCGGCGCCGAAGCCGTGGATGCGAGCACGTGGTTGAACAAGGGCGTGGCGCTGGTGGGACTTGTGGTCGTCACGGCGCTCAATTGCGTGTCCACTAAGCTGGGAACACGCAGCGCCGATGTCTTCATGTTCTTGAAGTTCTTTGCACTGCTGGGCGTTACTGTCATTGGAATTGTGGTGGCAGCCACTGGCCTGTCATACAAAGGACATGCCAATGAAGACTGGAAGACCCGCGGCTGGTTCGAGGACACAAACACAAACGTCAGCAACTGGGCCGTGGCACTCTACGCCGGGCTGTGGGCCTTCGACGGCTGGGACAACGTGAGCGCTCCTACCAGCCATCCTCTACCACCGCTAACACCGCCAGGTCAACTACGTAACCGCCGAATTCAAGAACCCCACTCGTGACCTCCCCCGCGTAATCCACACCTCCCTCCCGCTCGTCATCCTGTGCTACATCCTCGCCAACATATCCTACTTCCTCGTGCTCCCCACCTCCATCATCGAGTCATCCAACACCGTCGCCGTAGCTTTCGGCTCGCAGGTCTTCGGGCCCATCGGCTCTCTCATCCTCGCGCTCTTCGTCTCAGGCTCGTGTTTCGGCGCCCTCAACGCCACGACATTTACATCCGGGCGCCTCGTCTACGCAGCAGGCAAAGAAGGCTACCTACCAGGCCTATTCGGCAATCTCGGCGTCGGCAAGAAACAGCGCGCAATCCGCCTGCACAGCATGACTGCAAACTCAGGAAAGCGCAGAATAGCAAACTGGTTCGCCGACCCAGACGCAGGCTTCTTCTTCACGCCCATAAGCGCCATGTGTCTCAACGCCCTGCTCACAGCCATATACATCGTCATCGGCTCCTTCGACACGCTCGTTACTTTCTACGGCGTCGCGGGGTACACGTTTTACTTCTTCACTGTGCTGGGCCTCATCATTCTGCGCGTGCGCGAACCAGACTTGGAAAGACCGTACAAGACGTGGATTACTACGCCCATTATTTTCTGCTGCGTGAGCTTGTTCTTGCTGAGTCGCGCCGTGTTTGCAGAGCCGGTGCAGACGCTGCTCGTCGTAGCGTTTATGGTGGTTGGACTGGTTATTTGGTTCGCGTGGGTGGGGAGACGGAGGGGAAAGAGTAAGGAACGGTTTCGGCATACTGATGAAAGTAGAGAGAAAGTAGGATGGAAGTTTTGGCGGCGGTGGAGTAGGTAGAGTTCACGCAGTAACGAATACAAATGTGCCACAAATGCAGTATTACTTCTCACTGGGCCTATGATGCCTCCTTCCACAAACACACCCCAAACCGGCACGCCTTCACACCACGGCCCGACTCCCTCGTCCGGCCCGAATCGGGACCGTGAGCTTTTTTATGCCTCAGGCGGAGCGGAGAGCGGCATGCCGAGACGAAAAGTCTACACGAGCAGTTTGGAAGGAAATTGCAGGCGTTGTCACTACGGCTCTGGTAATATTTGGCCGAGCATATAGGTGCGGTGTGTAAAGCCAGAGTAGACGATGGGAGTGGGGGGTGGAGAGTGGGAGGTCGAGTTAGGTGGATGTAGGCATACCACAACCTACCCAGTCGTTGATGTATACCCCGTTCTTGATGTTCCCCATAGTTCATCTTAAATTTGCTCAAATCCTTGTTGTCTGATTGGTAACATCAACAACTGGGTAGATTGCGGTATTTGGGCGGCGAAGCGTATCGGAAGGAGGTGGAATGTGGCTTGCAGGCGGTGGCGTGAGGGAGTGTGAAATCGATGAGGTGAGTCCAGTACTAAAGCACGAGTGTGTTTATTCAATCGGCTTCAAATGTTGCTGTTCATCCCAATAAGAAAGCAGTCTTCAATTATCGTACAAGACATCACTCGGAGTGTAGACGAATCCAGTGGGTGAATGATAATTGTATTCTCTCATCCAGTTCCATAACAGAAACCCAACATTTCGCACTGAACAATCGCATTCTAACAACAGAATGACAGTATGATATGTGCTACATACAAGAAAAACAAAGCCAGACACGTCGAATCGGATCTCCAGATTACGAGAACCGAAAAGCAGAAAATCGAACCAGAGAAAAGGAAAGTGCGTCGAGTTGATGAAATGAACGTGTGTGCTCCCTGCGCAGCACCAATGTATGAGTCCCTCCGTTCAGCAAAGACATCGAAAAAGCGACTTCCATCTCGTATCATATCGTATCAACAAAGTAGCGCCAGCCCCGACGACGTCGGCAGACTTTCGCTTGCGTGCTGTGACATGCCACATCGATGGTGCAATGTGACATGCCATGTTCTCCAGCTCCCAAAGGAACAAAATCAAAAATCCTGAAACCGAAACTGTAACGATAACGCCCCCAGCCAAGCCCCAGACCAGACCAGACCAGACCTTTTCGCTCCGTAATCGTACATCCGTTGAACCCGCTCTATTCATAGCACCTTCCTCTTCTCGATCCCGCGCACAGTCTCAAATCCAGCCATTCGGCGGCGGACTCCGCGACATAGTCCCCGAGCCCAGCGGTATCCGCGCAGTCGGCGACGGCGCTTGCCGACTATTCACAGAGCCAGGCGTAGTCGGCGACGTGAGCGATCCCACAGGTGTAACAGGATTCATGCGCAGACCCGAAAGTATAGCAGCAGCCGGCAGCGCGGGGGGAGGTGAAGTGGGTATAGCCGGGAGAACTTTTTCGCGCTGGGCCTGCAGGTACGCGCTGCTGTTTTGCGACGGGGTGATGGGGAACGCGGGTGTTCTAGCTGGGAGACGTGCGGGTGGCGCTGGGAATTTGCTGGGTGTGGGGCTGGGGGACTCGTCGGATGGTGTGGTGGTGCTCTGGGATTGGATGGGTAGGGTGAGTGACTCGCCGCTGGATTCCGTCATGTTGCGCTTTAGAGGGGGCACGCTGAACTCGCTGGTTTCCTTGTTGCGCTCTACGCGGGTGCACTTTGCGGCTGCGAGGGTGGCGGGCGCGACGGAGAAGCGGAGGCCGATTTGCACGGTTGCGCTGCTGTCGGTGCTGTCGCCGCGACGGTGCTTCTCGCCGAATATGGGGCGTGGCTTCATGAGGAAGTCGAATGCTTCAGTGACGTTGGTGATGGAGCTTCGTCGGGTGAAGCGTCGGAGGGCGAGTTTGGAAACTCTGGAGTCGCCTGGGACGGCGTTTGGGTTGTAGACTGTGGCGGGTAGACGGGGCACTTCTTCAGCTCGGGTGGGGAATAGAGAGTAGCCGCTCTTTGCTCGGTCATGGCCTGGGGTCTTGATGTCAGAATCTGCAACGACTGGTGGTAGTGGCCATTTCGTGGGATCGACGGGGCTTTGTGGTTTCGCGGAGTTTGGCGTCATGGCTCGCTCGGGGCGCAAAAAGTATTCCGCATCGAATTCAGAGCGGTTCTTCTCTGGGCCTACATCAATCAGGCCATGGCTCTTCGACAGTCTGCGGCCACCTTGGAGTGCTAGTGGTCCACTGATCTGCATTTCCAAGTCACTGGGCCCAAAGAATCGAATCTTTGGTCGCTGTTGCTTGCGATGTGCCTTGATCTCCTCCATGGGTCTAATGACCATCCGCGTTGCGTTCGTTCGGAGGAAGAGGTGAAAAAAGGTGATGATGAGTCCTGACGCGAACAGGGAGATTTCGGCGACACGGGCGGTGGCTAATGCGTTCATGAAGTCTTTTCGAAGTGACTGGATCTCAACTGGCATAACCAGTATCTGCAAGCATTAGACTCGTTTCTTGTTGAACTCTGGCGCTGTACTTACATAGATCAGCGCAATCACTATCAGGTAGTAAGACATTCGCGAAGCCGAGATACGTTCGTTAGGGTCCATGTCCGGAGTGCGCATGAGTTGGATGCTGATGATTGCGGCCAGCAGGAGGCAGAGAAAGGCCAGTATACACAAAATGATGAGCGTGAGGAGATCATATCGCATAGAAAACCAGATCAAGCTGCCAAAACATCTGTTGTACATCGGCCAAGCCACCGTAGGCATCCAGGTGACCAGCAGTAGAACCGACACTGCAGCGATGCAAATAGTCGTATTCCACTTGCCGCGCGGAGCGAATCGATCGGGGCGGAGTGATCGCCAGGCCATTTCGATACCGAAGACCAGAGTGATGTAGCCGATCATGAAGAGAGCTATATTGATTAGTTCTGGCACCTTCGTATGCATGTCCGCAACTTACCTGGAAATGTGACCATCGACAGCCCTCGACAGTTGTTAGACAATACACTATGAAGGGATGTGCCCTGCGCTGCTACAAATATGATTTGCTGTATAACCGCGCCGCTGGCCAGAGCTAGCGGGAAAGTTTCTGCGGTATGGACGTTCTGAAGAGCATTAAAGCGCCTGTTGCTAGTCAATGGATGTCCGATCAATTGAACGCTCTAGTCACCTTTTCCTGAGGGTGACCTGTAGAGCAGCCGCCCTCCGCGCGTCAGAGACAATGCGATATACCGTCAACAACGTCAAAGCCAGACTGAAAGCTCCAATGGTAAGGTGCATAGTTCGCAATGTCTGCACCTGCTGCAGTTGAAGACTAGCGATCAATTTCCTGGTGGTATTTCTCGCTGTCCAGGGAACATCTCGAACGGCGGAGGCATTGAGGGTCAGATTGAAGTGCGACCTCTCGACGAGCGGCTGGAAGTGAGTGTGCCATGAGTCCATCTTGCCAGGTCCCGCAAAGAATACAAGAAATGAATAAGTCTTCGCTGGTGACCAGCAGCGGCTGTGGAAAGCGTAACGATTAGGTAGTCATGGAGCCCAGCTTGACTGACGTCGAACAAGAGAGAAACCAGCTCAACGTAAAGTGACAAATGTGTCTGTACCTGCCAGCAGAACGAGGGAATGGAAAGAGCGTGGGCGTCAAGCGTACGACACGGAGCGAGTATGAGACGCCAAACAGTATATGAGAAAACCGATGGGGGAGTGCACGAGTAGTGCAGGGTTTCGAAGCAATGGTACTGAGGCGGCTGTGAATTCATTCGCTGGATAGCCCGCATTGGCACCATTCGAGTGTGTTCTTCCCGCAAGCCATGCCCAAAACTGGGTGAAAGTGGGGTTACAGCCATGCGAAACTGCTCGCATCATGGGTAGCCTGGACGGCGGAACCATTCAGACCCGTTCAAGCGCCATCGTCTGAGTAGAAGTCTGCGCGCTGCTGCAACGTGCTCCAGCCTCCAGGCTTGGACGTGGAGATTGGACCTGCATTGTATCTGTGCTGAGGCTTCACCCGCGCTTCCGAGACGTCCTCAGGCACGTCATGCCCGCTGTCAAGCAGAAGGAAAGATCTGCCTTTGGTTGACAACATGCAGTCGACACTTCGAAGTACTCGGGCAGGCGTCCGTGTGGATTAGCAGCCATGCACTTGTTTCTGACATTTCGCTCCGGTGTAGTTAATTTTGTGGGAAGCGAGAGCCTATTCTCAAATCACAGTCTTGACTGACAAGGTAATATCGTGGCGCAAAACCGGTGCTTTTAGAAGTTGAGGAGGTCCGACTAAAGTTCTGATGCTTGTGGGGTTTAGACCGTGCCGCAGATTCTCGCTTCAGCCCTGTCCGAGACACCCAGAACGCCAGACCCCTGCCAGCCACACCCGCGCATGGCCAAGAGCCCCAATGTGGTGCCATCGCATAACCTGGCGAGCTGCAAGAATAGCACAGATGTCGCATCACTTGCCGCCCGGAGTAGTGGCAAGTCGCTGAAAACCAGTCACGTTAGCCAGACTTGCTACCACCACCACCACGTTGCCACGACTCACAAGCAGGGTAAGGCTGGAAAGTATGATCTCAACGTCGGTGGCGCAATAGGGACGACTATCATGCAATGCTTTGACAGAAGACCCTGAAGACGATCGCAGTAGGTTTAGCTAACGCCTTCTACTGACTGTGGTTCAGAGCTGTTCTTTGCAAGTCCCGGTGCACGGAATTAGTGCGCGGGGCAGGGCAACACAAGAAATACTGACCTTGCAATGGTCCTCGACAAACTGTTTTTGCAGTCGAGAAGCGCCCAGGAACCTTCATCTGGAATGGAGAAATCAAGTCTCTGTGGTACTGAGCAATGATGGCTAGTGTGATGGTGCATAGCTCGGACCATTATCGTGCGGCATGATCCCTTCCTCTGATCAGCGCCGTTCGCACGAGCCGGCGCAGAGTTAACAGTATCGCTATGATCCGCAGGCATCAAGGCTGTGTATAAGGCATGAACTCGCATCGCCGCGTTGCAGCCTTTCCAGAACATTGCTGCTCTCAGGCGTCTCTCACACAATTGGATGATACAGGCACGACCTTGGTGGGAAGGCTGTAGTAAGGCGAGCCACTTAACGGACTCTTGTATTATGTTGGGCGGGTAGAAGGTAAGGAGTTACGCTGGGCAATGCGTTGAAGTATCGCCACTAGGTAAACCATGTGAGTAAGGAGGATTGCGATACACCAGGACTACGGGCCGCTATAGTACGTTGAAGACCCGATACTACCCTCATCCGAAGCCGTGTTCAAGCCGACTTAGCAAAGTCTTCGAGATGCGAAACAAGCAACTTCGCGCCTTCCAGTGATACCGCATTATCTGAGGCACCAAACGGTCAGCCTTCTTACTTCGAGGGATCGAGGCTACCTCCGACTGTGGTTGAATGGCGCGGTGATGGGGCTCCATACTGCTGGCACCACACCTTCGGGAAGAAAGATGACATGGATTCACTCACAATTGCTGGCACGAATGCCCCCGACACTGCGGTGGCCTTTGAGACCTAGAAGGCCCTTCTTCTCGGCGCCTGCTAGGAATGCCTTCTCTTTGTCCGCGTCTCCACCGTTCACCCTGAAGCAGATGTTCATTCTGCTACGCACAGACTTGTCTGGGACCACGCGGTATACGTCCGGGTAACGCTCTATGGCCTCGTAAATCAGGCGGGCCTTCTCATCCGAGATTTCCTGTTGCCCTCCAATGCGTTTCGTTCCGAATGACTTTACTAGTCCAGACATGACTTGACCAGCAACCCATACATCGAAGATAGGGAGCGTGTTGTAGAGAGAGTTGTTCTTGGCGATGGTGGGATAGTCCAAGACGACTGGTCCGACAGATATGTTGAGCTCTCGGAGTAGATCGGGCGATGCGGGCGTTGAATGCGGGGGCAGCAACGACTTCCTCATAATGACTATCGCAATGCCGGTGTTACCAATGTTCTTCTGGGCACCTCCAAAGATGATAGCGTACTTGCTCACGTCGACCTTGCGGGATATGAAGTTGGAAGACATGTCAGCGCAGACCAACGGAGCATCGTCGCCTTCGAGGCTCTTCGGGAAGGACGGGAATTCCACACCGTCCACAGTCTCGTTGTCGCAGTAGTAGACGAACGCCGGCCCACCTCCAGTACGAGGCGTCAGATTCCACGAGTCTTCAGGTGCGATCTTTCCAAACTTGCCGTCGTTCTCTTTGCGCGCGTCGGTGGCAACGTTGACATACTTTGCGCCCACAAGACGTGCCGCCTCCTGCGATGCCTTCAACGACCAGGAACCTGTGACGAGGTAGTCAAGCTTGAGCTCTTCGTCGACGACCTTTCGTAGCCTCTTCAGTACCTCATCCTTGTTGTCGCCCACTTCTTCTGCGATCTTGGCTCGCTTCTTCTCCACCCATATCGAGACGAGATTGTATACGGTCGCGCTGAACTCGCCGCTGCCGCCGCTCTGGAGGAACAGGATCTCGTAGTCGTCTGGAATGTCGAGGAGCGTGGTCAATGCCTGCTTGGTGTCGGCAAGAATCTCGTTGGCTTCTGGCGAGCGGTGGGAGATTTCGCAAAGGCCGATGCCCTTGTCTTTGTAATTGAGTAGGACTTGCGCCGCCTCCTCGAGCACTGGGGTGGGGAGGGGCGCAGGGCCAGCACCGAAGTAGTTCACGTCTGAGCGCTTGACCATGTTGGCGACGGTATGGCTTGAATGTTAGTGTTGTTGGAGGAGAGGTTAGTAAAAAGATCAACGGGTATGAAGAGGGGCGTTTGTAGGACAGTAAAAGACTGGTTGGGGTCGCGTCATATGAATGACTCCAATGACGGCCTTTCAGACGCGTCCGATCCCGCTCTGCTGTGCAGCGTGTGCAGCGTGTGCAGAACGCATTCTAGTGACTGGAGGAGCCATCTCTACAACCCAAGTTATGGGGGTCACCCCGCGTACCTTGAGTAGGCATTAGGTGAGGCAATTGGGTCTTTCGTCGTGGTCCAATCGCAGTTGAGATGAAAGCCGATGACCCTGGCCGAAGTCGGCTCGAGTAATTTTGGCTTGGCGTCTAAAGTTCTGGGGAAGGCGTAGGTAACTTTTCCAACACAACAATTGCGCGCAATGGCAATGTCAATACGGGCTGTACGGCTACTGAGCCGCAGGCAGGCCATAGTACGTCTCCTCGTGGTCGCAAGCCTGGCAATGTCTAACTGTATCTGCAGCTTCGGTCGAGCCTTCCTCTTTGCGCCGCATCGCACTTGCCTCGCGCAAGCCTCGCCCCTCGTGCCTTCTCTACGACCGCTACGCGACTTGATACCGCCGATGTCTTCCACTCGCTGAAAGAAGGCCCTGCGGCCAACTTCCTGTCTTCATTGCAAGAGACACCAAAAGTCCCACAAACGCTCACCGAGAAGATCGTGCAGCGATATGCCGTTGGCGTCGCTGAGGGCAAGGTGCTCAGATCTGGCGACTATGTCACTCTGCAGCCACACAAGTGCATGACACATGATAACTCATGGCCAGTCGCGCTCAAGTTCATGTCCATCGGAGCGACTCGAATCAGCGACCCCAAGCAGATTGTGATGACGCTCGACCACGACGTGCAGAACAAAACCGAGAAGAACTTGAAGAAGTACAGCCAGATCGAGGAGTTTGCGCAGAAGCAGGATGTCGTCTTCTACCCTGCAGGGAGGGGCATCGGACACCAGATCATGGTTGAAGAGGGCTATGCATGGCCGGGAACGTTAGCCGTTGCGTCAGACAGTCACTCGAACATGTATGGAGGCATTGGATGCTTGGGTACGCCAGTGGTGCGAACAGACGCTGCGAGTATATGGGCAACTGGAAAGACATGGTGGCAGATCCCACCCGTCGCAAAGGTCAACCTGGTCGGCACCATGCCACAGGGTGTCACTGGCAAAGATGTCATTGTCGCTCTAGCCGGTCTTTTCAATAATGACGAAGTACTGAACCATGCGATCGAGTTCATCGGCACCGACGAGACCCTCCACAGCATCCCCGTAGACGACCGATTGACCATTGCAAACATGACGACAGAATGGGGCGCATTGACTGGCCTGTTTCCCATCGATTCAGTTCTGCACGGCTGGCTGAGAGCAAGGGCAACGCTTGCGGCTATGAACGAGGGACAAGCCAAGGACCACCACCAACAGCAATTCGTACACGAGCGTATCGACAAGCTGTTCTCTGCCACTGGTATGGTCGGAAAGCAATTAGGTCATATCTTCAAGCCTGCTTTGGCCGCCGACAAAGGTGCAGTCTACGCAAAGGAGCTTTTCCTTGACCTCGCTACATTATCGCCGTATGTCTCGGGGCCGAATTCTGTCAAGGTTGCGACTCCACTTGCAGAACTCCAAGGCCAGAGCATACCCATTAACAAAGCCTACCTCGTTTCATGTACCAACTCTCGAGCCTCCGACATCGCCGCAGCAGCCAAGGTCTTTAAAGATGCCGCCGCAGCCAACAATGATGCCATTCCCAAGATTGCCAGCCACGTCGATTTCTACATTGCCGCTGCTTCGATACCAGAACAGAGGGCCGCCGAAGAGGCGGGCGACTGGCAGACTCTGCTCGAAGCTGGTGCGCAGGCCCTGCCCGCTGGCTGTGGACCATGCATTGGCCTTGGTACTGGTCTCCTTGAGCCTGGGGAGGTTGGCATCAGTGCCAGTAACCGCAACTTCAAGGGTCGCATGGGATCGCCTGATGCTAAAGCTTATCTTGCGAGTCCAGAGGTCGTTGCTGCAAGCGCACTTTCTGGAAAGATCTCTGGACCCGGACGGTACGAAATGCCTGAGGGCTACGAAGGTGTTCGCCGAGGCGAGGGCGACGGCATCGCAGAGGAGAACCGCATGATGACCATCGAAGACATGCTTGAGAAGGCCATCAAAGATGCAGAATCAGCCATTGGCACATTCGGCGAAGCACCTCCAGAGATACAAACCGTCAACCCACCAGTCTCACCCGGCATCGAAGTTGAGTCCCTGACTGAAATACTACCCGGCTTCCCCGAAAAGATCGGCGGCGAAATCGTCTTCTGCGACGCCGACAACATCAACACAGACGGCATCTACCCCGGGAAATACACCTACCAAGACGACGTGAGCCGGGAAAAAATGGCCGAAGTATGCATGGAGAACTACGACCCCAGCTTCGGCCAGACCGCCAAATCCGGCGACATCCTCGTGTCCGGCTTCAACTTCGGGTGCGGAAGCAGCCGTGAACAAGCCGCGACTGCCATCCTCGCCAAGGGTATTACTCTCGTTGTCGCTGGCAGCTTCGGCAATATCTTCAGTAGAAACAGCATCAACAATGCGCTCATGGGCGTTGAGGTACCCAAACTAGCCAACCGCCTGCGAGAAGTATTCTCCTCCAAGAACCCAACTTCATCGCAACAAGCCATCAAGGAGCCCTCGCAGAACCGCGAATCACTGGACTCGCCGCCTCCCGCAGCGCCAACGCAGCCTGCTGAGTCTAAGCAATTGACTCGTCGCACTGGCTGGACGCTCGAGTGGGATGTGCGCAGGAGCACTGTGTCTGTTCAGGAGGGGCCAGAGGGTGCGAAGTGGAATGTCAAGGTAGGCGAGCTACCGCCCAATGTGCAGGAGATTATTGCGCTTGGTGGACTGGAGAACTGGGTCAAAAAAGAGATTGGAGCGACTGGATAGAGTATGTGAGTGGATACCCGAATGAATATAAGCATGGGGCGGCGTTGTGGGAAAATGGATAATTTGCATACTAGTATGTCATGAGTTTAGTTCGAGATTTCTAGCTTAAGATGAACTTCGTGCTGCAAGGCTACTTTCCAGTCCTTGACTCGTCACGAGAAGGCATGTTGAGACGAGTCTTTCATGGATGCTTGAATGGGTGAGGAGGGTGCACATGAGCTATATGTCCTTCATCCTGTCTACGACCAACTTTGGCGTCCAGTGTATTTGGAAGTTGGCAGTCTAAACGAGCAATCGCAAACACTCCAATCATCGACATAATTGCTAAGGCGCACACAGTTTCCACTCCTCAGTTCGAACTTTCAGTTGTCCCCGGCGCCCTGCACACCTTCTTGTGCTCTTTCCAATCCAGCTTCTGGTGCTTCACGCTACAGTAGAATACAACCTTGCGCTTTGCACATTGTTTCAGGTCCTCATATGTCCCACAAACCTTGTATAAAGTCAGCGCTCGTCGCAGATACAGCTCGTACACATGAATTTCACCTACCTTGCAAGCGGGCTCCTTGGGCCCGGTTGACTCAATCGTCCGAAAGAGGACGTCGTACTTCTGCTTCGTTCGCGCGGTCGCGTTGACATTGCACACAGCTGTACCACACGTTGGCTCTACAAGCATTCTCACGTGCGGGTCATTTTCGACATGGAGACGGAACTCCATGGTAAGCGCGATTTGCGTGGAGGCTTGATTGCAGGTGGCACACTGAGGGGCGCGGCGGTCGTTGCATTCTGCACGGTGCTCGTTGGCTATGCCTCGAAAGTGCTCGAGTAGTTGGTTTATGGGTGCGGTGTGGGTGGCTTGGGCTGGGAGAAGGGCGATGGGGAGGTCGTGGGTGTGTTGCCAATTATCGTTGGGTGATATGAATTCGAGGCGGATTGTGCGGGATGCCATTGTTAGATCCGTTTCGTGGCTGGACTGTTAAATGGTGACTGTCTGTGGACTAAGTATTGTTGCTCTTTGGGTAGTCGCTGTTTGCTATTTGCTGTTTGCAGTCTACCATCAAGACATGTTGATCCAAGTCACGCGATATACTTGCAGGGGAACATGGTCGTATGACCTCTTCCCATACTTCCATACTCTTTCACTTAGAACTCTCAGCAGCTTCTGGCACCTTACAATACTTCTTATGCACCAACCGATCCATCTCCTTATGCTCTATCCCGCAATATCCAATCACCTTGCAAATCTCACACTGCACCGTCTCTTCATGCTTACCGCAAATCGCACAACCATCAAGGTCAGTGTTGTGCGTCGGTATCCTGTATTGACGCGTGTGATCTACTCTGGCTTTCCAGGCAGCGCGCTTACATTCGCTTCTTCCACATGTAGCCTCTACGAAGATCTTGACATATGGGTCGCTAGCACGATCTAGAAGTGAATAGGCATGCAGTAGGTAGTCTGTAGAGCTTTGGGGGCACTGTTCGCAAATTGCACCGAAATTCAGAACACATTCAGCGAAGTAATCGGCGAAGATGGGATCGAGGAAGTCGGCGAGGCGGTTGATGTCTGCTTGCTAAGTGTACGGTGGAAAGACTGAAGAAGATCCAATGCACGTGCGTTGCCATTGCTTGGTGCCTGCTTCGAACTTAATGAGGATGGGACGTGTCGCCATTTTGAAGCTCGGTGGTGAAGGCATGGTGTCAATAACAGTGGCTTATAACATTATTGCGGAGAGAATAATTTTTTTGCAGCTTGCTGCACTCTGCCGGAATGATCGAGTCACATGAAAGATGACATATCCGGTGTCTCAGTCAGGCATGTCAGGCATATTGTCCTTGTGTAAACGAAAAGAATCTATATTCGGGTGTCTATGCTGTGTTGTACTCATGTGGCCCATATAGTAATGTAACGTGAGGTGGACTGTTAAATCGACATTGATACTCTGAGAGTATGCTTCGAGTGAACGTGACGTGGAAACTTGGCCGGAGTCTTACTGTACGTGCCGGGATCGAAATACCTGCCGCCTGACTCAAATCGTGGAAGAATGTCCAACAATTCCATACTGAGCATCGGAACACGTCCCTAGCAGTCTCTAACGGCCTGCACCTACTCTTGTGCACCTTCCAATCCAACTTCTGATGAATCTTGCCACAGTAGCTCACTCCCTTACAGTTTCCGCACTGTAACACGTCCTCCTTGCTCCCACACACCACACAAGTGTCATCATCAGTCTGCATTGGAATGCCGTGCGGCCGGAGGTCTCTCGCTGCTTTCATTTGTGCCTCGCGTCTGCAGTCCTTGTGCCCACAAGTAGCCATCACGGCGAACTTAACGTGCGGATCTGGTGCGTGGTTGAGAGGGGATGCTGGATGGACCATGCAGTTGATTGAAGGCTTGTGGCATTGCGCGCATGTTGGAACGCGGTAGAAATTACATTCGGGGCGGAACTGGTCGATCAAGGGAAGGAAGTACTCGCGGAAGCTGTTGATTTCTGCTTGGGTGGAGCAGTCTGTGAGAAGTCGAGTCGTAATTTCATGGGTGTGCTTCCAGTGAGCGATTGCTGAAATGAAGTCGAAGCGAACGGTGCGAGTCGACATTGGAGGGACACCGTAAGGGTTGAACTTTGGATGACAGCATGCTAGGATATTAGTCAGTACTTTAATCGCTGATATCGTTCCTAAACGTTTGCTAAAGAATTTGCTTGGTTGTGGTTTGATCTGCTTGACAAATGAAATGGTGCGACCGGCTTGAGGGTTAAGGGAGAGTACCGCGGGTTGGAGCAAACGAGTGGGCCTACAAGAATAGTGTCATCTTACTGCAGAGATGGGACTACTATGTAAACGATAGTGAGGTATGCCTTCGTAGTGATTCTGCGCGGCGAGTTCTGATCTTTTCCAAATTTTCCATTTTCGCTCGTAGCTGACAAATTGTAGTACATGTTTCGCCCGCCCTTCATCTTGACTTCACCCATTGTCCCGATCTCTAAGCCAAATCCGTGTTGCTTCTTTGTATGCCGCCTTCGATAGTTCTGAGGGTAATGTCAGTGGATGCAAACACGCTTGCAAGCAAGCTCTGAACTCACCTAGGAAGGACGCCGCCTGCGATCAGGAAGATGTCTCAGCCGCAGCTTTGGCAAAGCACACCTTCTTGTGTGTCGGCCAATCCACTCGCTGATGATCCCGACCTAATCCAATAGCGAAACGAGTCAGCATCGCAAATAGTGCTCTTCGAGAGTTTTCATACCACAATATGCCACTGCCTTGCACTTCGCGCACTGCTGCAGGTGATCTTCTTGCATACACACCGCACACCAGTCCAATCTTGGGATTCCTGGTGCGTCAACCGAGCGAAAAAGATCGGCCGCGTGGACTAGGGCCGCTTGCTGGCAATCCGCCCTCGCGCACACTGGTGTGACGAGTTATATATATGAAAGGGTCGATCGAAACATGAAGCCAGGAAGCTGGAGTAATGTGACATTCTACAGATGGCTCGTCGCATTCAACGCAGGTCTTGCCACCCTTCAGTTGACATTCAGACATGTGCTTGTACATGATGTCTGTCACGGTGTTTTTGAACAGTTTGGTGGTTGCCGGGGAGTGTATACCGTTGAGCAAATCGACAGGCACATCGTGCGTGCGGCACCATTCACTGTCGGCGCCAGCGAACTTGAGTCGGACAGTACGGATCGCCATGGTTGGCCTGATTAGGGCGTACTGGTTGTGCTTGGGCGGACAAAAGGGTAGAAGCAAACCAAATAATCGAAGAAGTGAGGAAAGCCTGGAGCGGGTTTCGAGTTCTTGTGAGGGCCAAATCGGTTGGAATACATTGTTCGATCCTCACCGCCATCGCTGCAGTGGGCCGTAGTGTCGGCACCATGTAGTTGCGCAATTGAAAATGTCCTTCTACCAGCTTCTCTCTGCGCCGCCGGGCCGCGAGTACGCATCATGGCATTGCTCCCAATTGGTCTTCCGGCGGCCCATTGCACATGGGTTAGCAAGCTGCAATCTCATCTTTTGTACATTTTTCGGTCAGTGTCCAAAGATTTCCTACATGCGTCCATGGTTCACATCGTCCTCGCTGACTTCTCGAGTTATCTCTTGCATCAACGGAAGTCTGCCACTCCCGGAAGTGATGAAAAGCCGCAATTCGCTGCAACGCGTCTGGGACGTCTCGAATTGGCTCGTCTTCGTTCATGCGATGCTTGCTACTTTCACTCGTATGCGGGAAGAGTCGACAGACACTGACGTGTCGCACAGCAATTCCAACACCGTTGACTGATATACGAGCAACTAGCTCGGTGTCCAGTACATAGCAGACTTGATGCCATGGCATGACAGAACGATGGTAGTCTGCGCGGGATGCTGTGGTTGTGTATGCCTTCATTTCGTGATGAAGCTACCAAAATGTGTCGTTTCGATGTTCGATGGAGCTTCTGTCGTGGTACATAAATCGATTGTCGAAAACATGGTGTCGGTGCTTTCGTGGCTGGAGTCGAATCGATCCGTCATGTCGTGGAGGGCAAGGCTGCGCCAGGCATCCCGGAGCTCACCACAACCAGTATGCGTCCCTCGGGCGGTTTCATTTCAAGGGCTACCTTCATCAAGATCGAAACAGCTACATCCTGCAAGAAGTCGAGTTCATAGGTTGAAGTTCACCGGGACAGTCAGCGATTGAAGACCGGACCGGGCGCTGTTCTCGAAGCGGAACTAGCGCATCCCAAAAGAGCCGAACAACGGCTCGCTCTTCAATGTGAAAAACGACCGAATGTCCAAGCATTGTACCTTTCGCAGCCTGTCAAGCCACGTACGTTTTGCAGCCTGTCAGGCAAGCGTATCTATAAACTCGAATCTCAATCCTTGTTGATGCC
>Ga0265797_10005124_pt1 | contig 19383 bp, 18 predicted proteins | sample P2T30metagenome_FD_192433 | JGI IMG/M metagenome (GOLD analysis project Ga0265797, IMG submission 192433) | Plant litter microbial communities from East Loma Ridge, Irvine, California - P2 T30 | ecosystem: Environmental > Terrestrial > Plant litter > Unclassified | place: USA: California... | reverse complement strand
GGGGGGGGCACTGCCGCTTGAAGTTCTGGTCCCAGAAGGTGATGGGATGTCGGGGATATGCTTCATTCCACAGCTCGGTGAAAGTAGTTGAGTAGTGCAATCCTTGTAACGGCTCATCATAATACCGCGCTTTATCCGCTCCGCAGATTTTGGCCAGAGCTCTCGCACCCTCAGTGAAATTTTCGGCGTTCCAATCAGAGGACGGGAGTCCTTCTCTCAGCCTCTGCAGATATCTTTGTAAAGGCTCTGATGTCGGTGAGCCACGTAATTGCGCAAGGATCCTTCTCCTTTGTTCCTTCTCCACATCTGTGAGGTGCTGTGTAATGAGCTGCAAAACCATATCCAGTGCGAGAGATGTCTCCGCTGGTACCCGTTGGTTGTTGCGAGCGTGTTTTCGTTCGCTGTTTCCTGCCCAGCGCAAGGTCAGAGGTGATACAGACGATCGATGTTGCAGTATGTGGTGAGCCGTTAGGCTTGCTTATTGCATAGTAGTACTCAGAGCACAAGGGAATTTGCCTCTCCTTCGATGGCACCTTCCATGAAGAGAGGGGCCCAAGTGGCTTGTTCATTCCAGTTAAGGCGGCGATTATGCAGACGCTGCCAAGCTGTCGTTAGCATAGGGGTGCTGGACGGGACTTCCCGCAAAATCAATTCGTGGCAAACAGCACTCTCCAGCGTTCCCCATGTTGCAAGGTATCTACTAAACACGGAGAACGCTGGGAAGAGATTCTGTCGCAGGCCGAGGCACTTTGGGAATCCAAGTCGCAGATCGCATGACAAGCTTGCCAAGACACTAGGTAGAAAGGCCCGGTCTACCAGGCCACGCGCCTAAACAAGAACAACAATCTATCTACCCACGAATTTATATCAACGAGAGGTCACCCTCTCGTGCAACAGATTCCGTGTTTTCGCCTCCTTAGACCCTGCATATCGTTTGTGTTTTGCTCTTGCATGATTCCCTGGGGGAAAACATCCAAGCGGTTCCAAGTGTTTTTCTTAAATCATATTGTAACTAACTTATTCAAGCTGTATAGTTCTAGCTTACGACAAGCCTAGCTATTTTCTAGATTTCACTAGCTTCCATCTGCGCTCTCGCATTATTCCTTTTTGGTACAATCTTGCTCGCTGCCCCGACTCCAACAAGCCGCCACAGCCTTTTGTTGCGTCACCATGCGCTTCCCGCGCCGTCAGGGTAGCTGTCGCCCTATCTTGGTTGTATTCAGTAAAGTCAATGGTGTCATCGGACCATCCAGTGGACCAACGCGTTTGTACGCACCGGCTTCCGCTTCGGTGGCCCGCGTGAAGGCGAAACGCGGGGGCGGCGCCAGCCAGAGTGACGTGATTGGCCAAAATGGAATATAGCCCAGGAATCCGTTGGCTATGGTAGTGAGAGAATCGCATCCCAGAGAGGCTCAGATGTAGGGGCGCAAATAGTCTCAAATTCAGACTTCCAAGATGGACTCGAAACCTTGTGGACGGTGCCACCAAGAGTTTGCGATCCAACGTTGTGAGCTTTACGGCTTTTTCCAGTCCCAGGTCGGCTATTGCCAGTGTTGTGTCACAGGGTTCAGTCAGAAGGGCTGGCGAACCACAGACAGCTAAGCAACCGAAGCGTGGCAAGCACTTCGAGAGCAACGCCAATGCACAAGGTAGTCTACAGCCGCAGAGCCAGCAACCACAGAGCAAGAAGCAACAGCCGTAGAGCCAGCAGCCACAGAGCAAGAAGCAACCACCCCAAAGTCAACAGCCGCAGAGTCAACAGCCACAGAGCAAGAAGCAACTACCACAGGGCAACAATCTCGATCGCAGAGCAGCAAGCAGCCCCAACAAAGTAGACAGCCACAAAGTAACACACAACTACAAATTGAATTCGAACATAGCTGGAGTAGCAACAGAGATCAAAGGTAGAATTGCACTCGGAGAGGGTTATTAGAATTGAGTGTGCAAGCCAGCGGTTTGTGGACAAGCACGCATTGGTGTAAGAGCAATAGTATAGTGAAAAAAACAGGCGGTTCCGTCCTTGAACCAGCAAACCATGTACCTTTGGTTTCGAAATAGTATCCAAACTCCATCTCGCCACACGTTATACTCCAGTTCGGGGTAGGTCGAATTATTCGTAGACATGCGTCCCTGTCCACTTTTCCACGTACTGAAGCATGTCGACCTGCTTCGAGCGGGCAAGAGCGCTACCATCATATGATATGATGTTCAGCTTAGTTCTGCTGGTGATCCACGAGCTAATCTCGGGGATGCTGAAAGCAGATGCTAACCGGATTGCGGACTTCGGACTGCATTGATCTAGGATGGGTTCGCTGACGCAGCCCGCAGCTTTCTTGATGCGTCGTTGGTAATCGACATAATAAAGGCAAATGTCCATACGTTCCAATATTCTGGAGTTAGATCGCATGTACGACTCTAGGAGAGCTCGCCCCATTTGCCAGGTTAGGAACCAATGAGGTTCAAGGTAGAGTTCCTCGACCAATAGATGACTCAAGGCTTGTGGCGATAGAGCAGCTTTCGCTGCCGTCTGTACGACGTTGGCTCGTAAATCCGCCAGCGGTAGCCTTGATACATCCGAAGAAGGTTCGAAGACAGCTGGAAAACATCGGCCAAAAGTTCCACCAGATAGTTCTTCGAAACAAGCGATGCTGAGTATCGCGTTAGGCGGAATTTTTTGCCATATCAGTATCTCGGTTTTATATACATTGTCTTCGGTGAGGGCCAGTTTGCGACGTATAGTGTTGCAATCGCCGAATGATCCCCTGGGCATTTGCCACAAGTCTATCACAACTAGACAGACGTCCTGGGCACCGGCATTGCGAAGGTCACGACCATAATTCAGCGCTCTCAGAAGATCTGGAGTAGCTGAAATAAGGGGTGATTCTTGTACTGCTTCCTATATTTTGTCAGCCGAATGAACATGTGTTTTGGCAGGCCCTTGTACCTCGAATCCATGGAAGTGAACGTAATGCTTCATGTCTTTCACATTGACTTCTTGTTTAACCACGAGACGAGCGTTGATCGATAGGTCGAGACTGGACGATGGGACCAACGGCAGACGTTGCGCGCGAAACACGACTCTTTCCCTAAAAAAATCTGGTGAATTGATGTCGATCCATCGAATGGTTATTGAACCTGTTGACGAAGATTCGTCTAATCTCCTACTTTGTTGGTGAGTACGTGCTTGGTTGGCGGAAGATGACGTTTATCACATACCGTTCTGTATTCGGAGTGACCTTCAATTGGGCGACACTGTCTGCTAAATCAGTCTGACTGGGCATATTTGCAAGTCTATGCAAGCGATATTTACTTGATACAGGAGCGAAGGTAGAGGTATATAGCAGTCACCGCCACGATTATCATTCACTTTCCGACATCTATCAGGGTTCCTCGAAACCATGGTACTGGATAGCCACGGCTCCAAGATATGTCGCTGGACGCCTCGATTACTCCCTCCAGCCCTTTGACTCCCAAAATCCTGATTTGGGGCGCCAATGCCAAATTCAAGCTGGAAAGATGAGTGGGAGCCATACCTACGAGACTCTCCAGACACAATATGACCTGTTCGGTAGTAAATCCCCGCTTTTCCAACAGCCAAGTGTGGAAGGCGAAGGCTAGGTAATAGTTATCAATGACGTGCAGAATGATACGAAAACTTTCACTCGTCTTGCACGACGAGACGTATGGCAATGGATTCTTCGCAATCGCGTTCAAGAAGCCTCGTGAGGAGAACGTGTAAGTATATCTGAAGTCCGGTAAATCAAGTAATTGGTCAATTGAGCAAAAAGAGAAACCAAGGATCATCGGAGACGATCCCTGGGTACACAGATTTTGAGGCGTCCAGTGGTCGCGTCGACATCTTGATTGTGGAGAGGATGGCATGATCCGTGGAATATAGGGACTGGCCTACCACTGGCTCGAAAGTGTTCTTTGATGAGGCATTTATGATCTGATGCACGTCCGAAATTCAAAAGCGCAAGTCTGGGACTGGCAGCCTCCGGTGTGGGGTCGTCACAAGACTTGAAACGCTGTCTTTCTCTCCGGCTAGATGGCACGCTCGACACCTTGACTCCGGATTGACGGCACTCGGCCAGAAGCGACTCATTCTCTACGTGCAAAACAGCTATAGCTGGGCAATACTTCGGAACTTGTCGCATTACAAAACATCCTGTTAGATTAGGTCAGGCGAGGCTGAGGAGACCTCCTACGCGTCTGCTGCTCGGGCCCTGCTGCATGTTCGCGCGTGCACGTCATGCGTCACATCTTGGACGCCGCTTACATACAGTGTCAAGGTCAGCATCGTATCGCCTTCTGTATGCCACGCTTCGACGAGGCGGAACACCATCTGCGCAATCAGTCAAGATGCCGAAGGACCCTCGAGACGATGCTCAGTCGTGGAAAAGGCAAGCCAGCTTCGTTGATCTTCGGAAAAGTGGCTGACTTCTAGTAGTTTCGGAAACACCATGATCACCCTAGTGGGGCCAAACGAGCGCGAATATCACGTTCACCAAGAATTACTGTGCGCGCACTCAACATACTTTGCCGCGGCTTCCAAGAAAGATTGGAAGGAAGGGCAAGAGCACCGCATTCCCTTGCTCTGTGACAACTTCACCGCGGTCGGCTTGTACGTCCAGTGGACTTATGGTGGCGAAATCTTCAGTCGTCCGGGCACAGTAGAGAGTGAGGGCCAGGACGGTCAGCCTTATAGCGAACTCCGCCCCCTCGTCGAAGCTTTTATCTTTGGAGAGAAAATACAAGACGGAGCCTTCAAAGATGCTGCTATCGACTCTTTGATTGCCTCGATCAACACTCCGGGCAAGGATGACAAGTGCTGGTACCCGTCTGGCTCTATGGTAGACCGTGTCTACGAAGGCACCCCCGAAGGCTCACCCCTACGCAGACTGATGGTCGTTATTCACGTCAACCACGGCGGCCGGGAATGGCTCGAAGGGGTTACTAATATGGAATTCTTGAAAGACTTGGCCGAAGACCTTTACATTGACAGAGAGGCCGAAACGTACCGTGCCAACCCGACCGCTTCACACCTCAAAAGCTGCGGGTATCACCACCACGACGAGGACGGGCTGTGCTATAGTGAGACGACCTGACACAGAGGATCGCGTGGGTTTATCGCGGTAGAGCGTCATCTTAGAGATTACGCACCGTGTTCGTACTTCGGATTCTCTAGCGCGCAAGCGACACTACGGATGTTCGCCTCTTAGGGAAGGTTCAAGCACACTGCTAATCTTCTTCACCTTCCTGCATTCACAGTTCGTTCCATTCATTCTTTATTGTCTCCTCATAATTTCTTACACTTGCACATCTTCGGCACCTCTGTAAAGACTCTTGCTCTCTTTATCTTCGGCTGGAGCAATAGATATGCATTGGCGTTTTGCCCCAAGGCGGACCAGAGGTCTGCGTAGTGAGGTAATTATCATGCGTTACATTCTGGGCCAGAACACATCTCTTGCGAAGCTTTCATAGTGCGCTAAGATTGGTGCGATAATATCTCTTCTTTGTGTTCGATCCGAAGCACAGCGCATGCATTGTATGCGCATGGATACTATACCGCAGCCAATGGGACCTCGCTTGCATATGCGCGTGGATTTCATTACTGTGCATTCTAGCGTGCGTACCCCTGCGGTATGGCGTTCTTTGCTTGCTCTGATCGTCGAGTTAAATGCGTCTATCATGCGATGTCGAGACCAACGTGGCGGTGAGCCAGCATGAACTTGTTGCATATGAAACTTACATACCTTCCATCCTGGACTGACTGGCTCTTGTATGTAGATACAATCAGGGAACCTTTTCTCCGCATCTGCCCTTCCCTACTCACCAACTTCAACAAGCTGGTAACTTCAGGTAGCGAAAGTATGCGCTATCTTGTCCCTGTTGCCGATCGGCTACTCGTAGTAGGAGGCGTGTAATTCGCCGTCGTGATTGCCACAGATGTCATTGCACTGAATAAGCTGGCTTCTTCCATGTGTCGAAGTTGATTCCCGGACATGTTCGATACGCCGGTAGAAAGACGGCGAATAGGAAGTGCTGCCTTGTCGCTCAATTGGCTAGCGGGTATCTTGAAGCAGGTAACGGGAGCTTGCTTGCATAACTATGCGCAGATGGCCAACACCATACTCAATGCAAGTAATTCTAGGCAAACAGCAGCGGGCTGCTAATCGGACCCATGCCCTGGAATCCCGACCATAGTCAAGGGTCATTCTTGGAGCCCAGAGCACCACCATACCAGGACACACAGTGATATGCTGCGCTGACTCAACACATGGGATGCAGATCATACCGTATTAACGCACGTAGCAGCGCACCACCTTGAGCACGGCGCTTTGGCGATATCCCAGTGCTGATAGTGGGACGGGAAGGCAAATCTGCGGCTCTGAGCCTCGGCTTCCCGTCGAATCTAGGCTAGCAAAGAAACGGAATCGGTCCTTTCGTGTACTAAGAGTTCAGGAAGGCTGACCTATTAATCAAAGCCAAGGGAGACGTGTAAGGGATGGATCACTCTCATTCTGAGCGAAGGTAACGATCCTATGTGTATGTTAGGTTACGATATAGAGATGACTCGTACAGTCATTGTGGATAGCCTGATGAAATCAACCAATCAATAACTCATTCTGACTATTGAATTCTGAGATTACATACTACCAGCGCACTTATATAAAGTTGTAAGAGATCGGGTTGAGCCGATCCCCCAGATCGAGGACAGCACCCAAATCACTGCAACTTGTGCCTCGGAATGTTGAATCGTCAAGGACTGCTGTGTAGTACATGTCGATCAGCATGAGTCCCCCGGAGTATTGCGAAGCTATTCATACCTGTCCTTTGCAACCATTCAAATCAACCGGAGACCCGCCAGCTTAGTTACCAAGTCTTCAGCCAGGTTGATGGGCTTGTTGTATGCGTCATGAGCTACTTCGTAAAAAGTGCAGTTACCGGTACTGCAGACGAAGTGGAGTTTTCGGCCCTTGTAGAAGCTGGCCACTTGGAGACGGCTTGGTCTGTGACATTCACACTTTCGGTTGACTGAATGATTGCCTCGTTCGTCTAGGAAAGTGACAAACTTGTCACAAGGGGAGCATTTTAAGTAAGGGCGATTGGCGTTCCCGTTCCTGTTGCTCGTCCTGGTGATGAGTTCCATGAGGTTCTGCCCACTTTGATTGCATAGTGGGCACCGAGGCTTGCGCGGATCAGGTGGGTAGATCGGCTGAGGAGTTGATTCGTGCTTGACCCGAGTCATTTTGCTTAAGAGAAAGGCCGGTCTGCTCGTAGAAGTTTACAGGACGTTGCTTGAACCGTTAGGGATACCAAGAATGCTAGGTCATGCTTAGAGCTTTGACAGAAAGATGGAGAAGCATTCGAGCAAACGCACTAAGAGCGACTTTATATATATCTTGCTTGCTGAGTAGATGACGCGGGGACAAGGCTGCAGTGATTGCGTAGCAAGAGTACGCGGTCTGGTGTGTAAGTTTTGGGCGAGACAAACATTAGTCCATGATCAATATCGATGGGTGAGACTGGAAGGGACCACGTCTTGACATCTAGACCAACCACACTCCCTCCAATTGCACCACAGCATGTGAAGTGTCTGGGATCCCCGATATGATTATGGTCCAACGCATCGGCGATCGTAGCGATGCATTCATGATGCTACGTTGAAGGTTGTCGCGTCGATCGTCTTCAATAAGTTACTTCTTTCGAACGGATGTGGCTGGCGTCGCTGACATATCTCCTACCGTTGTTCAACGTTGGCAAGATTGAGGGGGAAAAGGGAGATTGGGTCGATGCGATGGCCTTGCAGCCCTTATTGGTGGCGTGTTGATATCAAATGACCTATCATTGTTCGACAGGTTGAAGTTAAGAGATGCGGGGTAACCATTGGCGCACCAACTAACATGGACGTGGGGATCACTTGAAGTCACTGAAACTCCGATGTAAAAATTCCGGACTACTAAGAAGCTTGAGAAGAAAGTGGGCTTGAAGGGAATGGGCGAGAGCGCAATGAGATGCAGTCGGAAGCTTGACATGCACAATTCCCTCCCTACCTCGTGGGGCGCCTAGGTTGAGGTGGTGATTGTGACGTATGGGGAATAGGCGTTTATGCGGCTCACTATGTGTATCTTGTTCATACTGTGCGTAGTTCAGGACTCGAACAGAACTCCCTATTCGCAGCGCAACTGTAACCAGCTACATACTGACCTGGGATATTTTTCACAGATAAAATTTCCCAAGCAGTCACCATTCACAGACAATACCCCGAACAACCGTATGAGAGTTGCGTAACGGGCATCATACAGCACATGTACTGTGAATGCTCGCTCCACCTCAGTCTTTCTTCTCCTTACCTTTGCAACCTAGTAGGTAGCCTAGTGGTTTCTGACAGGTATCTTGTTTGAGGCGGTAGCATAAGAGCACGCCAAGATTTGCATTTTTATCGGTTAACAAAGATGGAAATGCAGAAAGACGCATCGCTCTCCAAAGAGTCGTTGATATCAGCACAATTGAGCTTCCACCACAGAATTATTCCAAACAACGAGATTGCAGCATCTGCCCAATCGGCCACATCTTGTTCGCTTTGTTGGATGTGCCTCGTGAAGCAGGTTCATGATCAAGAAGTCGTCATGCCTCGATACCCAAGGTGGTTCTGCGATGTCATCGAGAGTAGCTCTGCTTTGTCCGACGTGGAGCATCATGCTCAGGTGAGGATTTCGATGGTATCCATACAAGAGTCGTGACAGCGGTTGAGGTGATCCCACATAGCTCTGCCGGAATTGTAGCTTCTGTGGTCATTGCCAGATCTTCCATCACATTCATAACAATACCAGAGATGGCCGTGCGAGTCGGGCGTGCCCAATGCATGTGGGCGCGAAAAGAAGCGATAGCCATGAGTGCCGCGCAAATGCTCAACAACATGGCCAAGGTCTTCTGAGTAGAACCTCTGGCATAGATCGCCTTTACAGCCGAATCCTTGTGTCATCTTGAGATGTTTCCACTCCAGGGATTTTGAAATATGGTGTTCAGGCGGCCGATGAAGTTGTGAACGAGTTCAAAGAAGTAGATGGAGTTGTCTATGTTCGAGCAAGCCTTAGTTTTGCTCGAAGGTATATAAGACAAAGACAGAATGATATGACTCATGCACCTATGCTGGCATTCTTTAGCCTTTAGCTCACCCTAGGCGCCTTACGGTATCTCGGTTCGTCGGATCACAGGAGATTTATCACGTAGCGACGGGACCATCGCTCAGCACTGCTTCAAGGCGGTTCCCTGTCTCTCTCCGGGGCTCAGCGGATGATAAGAACTAATTACACTTCTCCCAAGCGAGCCAAGGTACTATACCTTTCTCCAGTATATCGAGCTAGTCACAATACCACCTGTGTTCCCATCTCTCAGCTAAATGCTATGTAAAACTTTCCTTGGTTTGACCTCCTGCTCCGCCTAGTTTCTTCCGAAACCTCAAGTTGAGCACTTGCTGATCAAGATATGTCAATCTCTGGTCAAGATACCTAGACAGGCCAACGCACAAGGACGGGATCATACCAGCTTGGTGTCAGATCCTGCGTAAAGCATGTACTAGCACGTACAGGCTTCACACGTGACAACTAAGGTAAAACATGGTATGTGGGAGTTATAGAGAATTGCGGGCAGAGGATGGCTGTTGAAAGAAAAGGACGCCATATGTGCATATTTAGGGGAGCCGCTAACAGCGCCTGAATTGGAATAGTCAGATAACGGCTGGTTGAGTCTCTGAAGCTCTGGAGCTCGAACGCTTCACAGGATGAGACAATCTGACAAATTCGAACTGATCACCACTACGTCGGTGTGGTGTTGAAGACGACTCGAACAGCGATTTCTGTAATGCTGAGCACGCTTCGGCGGATTGACCGGCCCAGATTCGTCATGATCGGCTTGCTGGAACCCGGGTTCCAGCATTTCACTTGAAAATGTGTTTTGACTTTCCTTATGACACCGCATCTCAAGTCCGGTCGCACCTATATCAAGGTTAGATGAGCTAAACTCATTTTGCGACGGCCAACAGACGAAGCTTCGGTGCCCCGCTTTCCACCCACGGTGTTCTGACTTGGGTGTTCCTGCTCGGTACATCGGCTTGTGCACAAGTCTTCCAGGCATCTGTGTGCCTCTGCGACGCATCGTGAAGTGTCGCTAATGTGTTGTGAGCACAGATAGGCATGCATCGCACTCCAGCGCGTTGCAATCCGGGCGCGTGGGATTTCGCTGCGACTGGCGTTCCACTTGCTCGCGAGGGGTCCCGAACAGACTTGGCAATAATCAATCAAGGCAACTCGGAGGTCCCAAGTTGCCTTGATTGCGAGTTGAATGAGGTCCGCTTGCGTTGATTGAATACCTTGCAAGCCTTGCAAGGATTGTGAAGGCCTATGTTCATGCCAAGACCCTGGTATTTGACTTCTGAGGAGTTGTTGTATTCGCAAATTTCCATGTAATATTCAAAAGTCGCTCTAATGCGGAGTCCTTAATCTATCTGCGTGTTGTCATGGTAAAGGAGGTTCTCATTACTCAAATCCGCGTGCTCGTCGTCCTCATCCATCGCTGTTGCTACGGCCGAGTCGAATCAACCTCCGTCGAGTGTAATAACGTCACTTCGCTCCTAACTTCGCAAACAGACCATCTGCTCCACGCCTTGGCCTATGAGATGCCGGCGTCTTGGTGACATCAGATTCCCGGTGGTGCTGAATACACGTTCAGGTTCATCGCTCATAGGCGGCGTCGAATAGACGTCCAGTGCCATTTGCGCAAGCTGTGGCCAGATCGACCGCTTACTAACCTAGTAATCTAATGGGGAGTCCTTGATCGTGAGACCTTGTGGCAGTGGCTCGCTCTCATACATCGCGAGCTGATCGACAGCAGCTGTATAATCATCGCGTGACCATTCGTCATCCTCGTCGATCAAAGGCGCGGCTACCGGCATTGCGCTAGAGTCTACTTCGGTGTGTTTATAGTGACTCTAAGCACCTTTGACCGACTCGCGAGTAGCTGTAACCCACTCTGGCTTGGTTGCCCATTGCTTTTCAAACCAACGCCACTTTAAGCGTGGATGTAAGAACACAGCGGCGCGGTAAATTGGCGTAGCATCCGTGCGAGTATAGTAGGCGTCAAGCTTCTGCCATGCAGCGTTGATGTTATGGCTAAAGTGATGCTCGAGCGTGGTAAAGCTAGCGCCGAGTTGACTTTGTGCAAAGTCATCTACCCTTGCGCCGGTAAGCTGAGTTGTTACAGACGTCTCAATATCACTCTCGGCGGCCGTGGCTCTCGCGGAGGCTTTGCTGACAGGTGTACGCCGGCGTCTCTGCGTATTGGTTGGTCGTGCAGGTGGCTGTGTTAGCGGTGGTGATAATGCCGGTGGAGTAGATCGATTCGACAGACCTTCTGTATTCTGACTCTCGGCCGGTAGGTGACGTTGCCGTGCATCTTCAAGACCCTTCATAAGATCATCGAATACAGGTAGGACTTGCTAGATAGCTCTATTAACACCCTTCCCAGTACTGACATTGCCCTGCAACTTTATGGTAGCCTGCTTAAAGGGCTTGAGGATAGTCATGTAGCTGACAATGAGTCCCTAATCGTCCGGATCTAGCTTATCGTCGAAGATAGTAGGTGCCTTAGGAGGGTCCTTTTGTGTGGCAGTAGGAGCCTGCGATCGACGTGCTTCATACCGATTTAGCTTCTGGTAGTAGTCACCAAGTTCAATCTCGGTGAACTCGTCAATGTATTCGCGGAGGTATACTGCACGCTCGGCCGCGTCGTACTAGCTGTTCCATCTCGTAAGGTTGTCGAGTATTAGGTGAAGAGGTCGCCGCTTAACACCGTCGTCGCCTTCAAGCGCTGCCTCCTGCAAGCTGATGAAGAGATCTCTGCGCTCCGACGAGTGACAGATGTACCTAATGAGGCTGTGAAGCCTACCGATAGGACCCTTGCGCCGCCAGGTTGCTAACTCTACAAGCTCTGCCGTAGCGTTACTTATAAGCTCGTGCTCGAAGGACTCCACGTCGGAACCGAAGAGAACCTTATGGGCCACAAGGTTGATAATGTGACCTACACACAACACGTGGCGCTCGGCTGCATTGAAGCCAAGTGCCTCTGAGAGGAGCTTGAGGCATGCTTGGTTCTCAGAGGCATTGTCGGTAATAGCATAGCCGAAGGACTGCCGGAGGATAAAATAGTCTAAAATCGATGACAACTTTGTAGATAGGTTCACCGCATTGTGAGAGCCTTGCATCGTCGGCAACGCTAGTAGAACTGCACGTGGTTTGAACTGCCTATCCAGATAGTGGGCCACGACTCCAAGGAGTGACAATCGCCGGCTTAGGGATGTCTAGAGGTCGAAGGAGAGGTTGATCTTAGTAGAGGCCTTTTGAAGCCCTAACTCTACAGCAGTAAGGCCATGGTCGTAAGCAGAAGCGATGTATCTCTTCAGAGTATTACGAGTTAGCAAGGCGGCTTCATAACTTACTACAAATACACAAAACGCCGATCAGCCATCTATCTGCCAATGACCAAGAGCTTTTCCCACCGTCATCATTATCATTATCATAAAAAACCAGCCAGTAGAACCGACATCCTCGGTCCTCATCGTCACGACTAAGCCTGCTCTCTAGTCATCATCGACCCACAAGCCGAATGATAATCCCTCATAACCCTCTCCGCCTGCACCTGATTATATCGCGCAAGCCGATCATCGCACTCGCCATGTCCCAGCGACACGGCTCGCAGTCCGTTGAGCTCCCCTCGCAACTCCTGAACGTTAGACTTCAGCTGCGCATTCGTCTCGCTCAGCCGTCCGCCTTTGGCGCGGATGTTCATGGATTGCTTGCGTTGGCGTTGTCGGCATTTGGCTGCTGCGACTTTGTTCTTTTCGCGCAGGATTTTTTTTTTTTTTCGGTGGCTTGGGTGGTTGCTAGGGTTGTGTGGCTGTTGCTGTTGATTGTGTTGATGTTGGCTTTTTGGAAATTGCGGGCTTTGGCGTGGCGTTGGTTTGCTGCGTAGCGGGCTCGGTGGGTTGTTTCGCTTTCGAATTGGCGGAGTTCTTCTTCGTCGAGGTCGTCGTCTGGTGTTTGTGAGGTCTCTTCGGTCGGTGTGATTTTGCCTGTTGCCGAGCTTGCTTGGGCGGAGTCGTGTCTACTAACGGTGCTTGGAGTCGTAGATTGACACGTTTGTAGGGACATGTTCATCGGGTCGACTGTGGTCGAACTCAGGTCAAGCTTGTAGCCGGCAGAATCCTGAGTTGTGAAAGCCGACATTGCGTCTGCGAAGCTGGAGCTGTTGATAGTTCTTAGTCTTGAGCTCATCGTTGCAACAGAACTCTGCAGAACGCACCTGGAGTTCCCATTGCTTGCGCCCAATGGCGTCGAGAGGTATGCGGTCTTGACATCAAGATTGCCGTAGGGTACAGCGTAGCTATCCGGACCCCAGCCAAAGTTCATGTCGATGATCTGTCACTATCGATATTGCAGCAGTACCTATTTCTTTGGCCTAGATGATAGACAAAAGGCTCTGGTGATTGTTTGTAGTTTGGGCAAGGGATACAGAACTGGGCGGCACGGCGATGGAGATAAGTCCAGCCTTTCAATCTCGGCTACACGGGAGAAACTGCACCCTGCATAAAGGCAGGATCGCATCGTCGACCCACTGCCTACAAGCAATCTCTCCCTTTCATATCTCAATCCGACGATCCATTCGGCTCCCGACGTCACTTCCGGACTTCAGTGCAATAACAGGCTTTTCTCGACGCGCTAGGTACCTCGGCTATTGGCACCGTTGACAAACTCCGCAGCGAACCATGTATACAGGAACGGTTCTGATTCGCCTAGACCGGGGAGACGGCTGCGCGATTGTGGAGAAGTGGGAATCTGCGAGATATCAATGTTCGATGACGGGGGCGGACTTACTGCCGCCTCCGATCTTCACCACCTGCCCATAGCTGACATTGGCGACGTCTTTATCGGCCGAATCATCGATCGGTACAGTTCGTAGTGCTGCATACAGTAACGTGCGAGCTGTGCCCCTCCTGCAATCTCGAGTGCAGCACCTTCAGATAGCTGTATAGATATCACAAAGTGGTGTGGTAAGTATTGGTAAGGTGTGAAGTCCAGATTGTCATTTTAGACCCTGATAATAGACTTGTTCTATAAGCGAATTAGCATCACGGCTCGAGCGAGTGTTTGTTCCTGCTAGTTACTAACAAAGTCTAGAGCCGCTATGACTCTATCCACTACGCCCTACCTCAAGCCTAGACCCTGGAGCCGAAACAGAACGCCCTAAACGCCCGATCCTGTTGCTACTGGTCGTATGTCATCTTCACCGCAGAACACGTCACAAATCCATCATTTAGCCCTTAACGGTCGATTAACGAAACTTGTATCAGCTAAGCGACCAGATGTTCGATAAAGCTCACCCTTATCGGCTACTCAGCCCCCGACCACGTGCATCGCTTCATTAGACTGCCTCTTCGCATAGGGGTGGGAGGTTGATGTTTTAGGCGAGCACGACTTTTGGGGAAAAACTTTAGAAGCGATCCACTAAACGGCCTAACACATTCTCTACAAGCCGTTGCCCCTATAGTGTAGGCGGACCGCAGATTGAAACTTTGTTAGGGCAAGTCAGGCCTACACTCCTATTGCGAATCAGTTGCGATGCGCTATCTACATAGCTATGTTCAGGTTATTACGCAGAACGTCATTCACTATAGCGAGTATTGAGTAGGTTGACATGCGAGTTTGATAGTCTACCCCCGAGCCGGTCATACTCTACTACGATTTAACTTCCCGTCAACCATTTACGAAAATGTCGCTAGCTAAACTAACACCTACCACAGAGCCAGTCTCGCCTGCATTAACGTCCAACGTATCAGAGGTGAAGATTCGCAAGCGGGTGCGAAAAGCGTGCGATCGATGCCGCATTAGAAAAACAAAGGCGATAACTTAGGTCTAGCCCGTGTCTTCGTTGCACTACGGATAACGTGATTTGCTGTTTAAAGTAAGTTACCTAAGCCTATGGTAATTCCGACCTCAAAATAGTCTTGCTTATAGAAGCATAGGACGTCTCACCGGTTCAGGCGGCGGAATTTTCCCCCTAGCTATACCGAGATGCTGGAAAGACAGCACGCTCAGCTCGTGTCTTGAGTATAGGAATTGTATTAGCGGGCGCGAAAGGCCGGATCATAGGACCCGCTGCTTCCGGAAGATTTAAAACGTTACCCGTCCGTCCACGACATACTCGCTGCCCTCGACTTGTTGGAACCAAAAGACGATAGTAGTAGAGACTTCGAGGCGTTCTATGAGGTCGTCGGGCCTACGTAGTCAGACGATGACATCCCCGCTTCAGTCCTCGATGGAGTTACCAGGGGCCAAGACCATCACGATAGCACCCCGGACCAGAACAAGTCACCTTTACTGCCTTGCAAAGATACTAGATCTTCCTCTCTAGGAAAATTCATTCGCAAACCCGATTCTAAGGTTTCAAGCAGACCGCCATCGTCCTCAGACCGGAGCGTGGAGCCATCGACTGAACATTCAAAACAGACCACAGCGCAAACTCTTACCTCGCATATGTCTTGCTCGCGAACCCTCGCCGGCAGTAACTCATCTCAGGCTCGGCTGTTCGCTACCTTATCCGCGGCACCCCTGAACCGAAGCTTTCACAACACGTCGAACGTGCCCGTCCAATACGGCACAACAACGACAACGCCTTCGCTAGCCTTGGACCCACGAGTCATACGGCAAGATCACGCGTCCTATCAGCTAATGGCTGCGTCGTCGGATCAACTTCCCTTCTGTCACAGATGGGCGAGAAGCGGCATCACGCTCGACGATAGCGACTTTTCGACCGATTTCCGCTGGTTGAGTCAGCTTGATGAGGGCAAGGCTGATGCCGGGCGTGCAGACCTTGTTCTGGGCGTCATGTGAGTTCTCGTTTTTTCGACACTTTGCAAGCATCGATCATTGTTTCGGGGACTTGTAGGCTTCGTTACGATTGAACCTCTGCTGGACGCTTGCTGCATCGCGGGCTCCGCCGCCTGATCCCGCAAACATGCGGTCGAACTCATGCGCATTGCCGTGCACCACCAATGCATACGATGACATCCACAGAAGCCCGTCGACTACCAAGACTGAGAAGAGCGACGGTCGAGACAGGCCAATCGGCATTCTACATCCACTCACGACCGAAAATGGACCGAAACGCAGAGCCCCCCATGAGGCAAACCAACGGCATAGTGAATTCCGGGAATCCAGTCGGGGAAGCTATCACAACAGTAGCGCCAACGAGGCCGACATCCAAGCCACCGAGAACGAACAGCGACTCCGCCAGAACAACAAATTTGCAGCAGCAAAATGCCGAGTGCGACAGAGGAAGCAGATCTAGACAATACAAGCGAAACACGGACGTCTGAGTGAAGCAAACGCACAGTTAAAGTCTTGCGTCCAAGAACTTCGAAGAGGACTCAAACGGGTTGCGTGCATGTGCACTCGGTCATGCAGATTGTAATTGCCCGAGAGGTCGGTATAATCAGGATCAGATGTGGGCACAATTACACAATTATTCCAATATTCCAATGATTGGTTGAATTGAATTGATACTTGTATTGTGAGGATGTTTCAACAGCAATTCCCATGAGTTCATTCAATCCTTGTGTAATTACAATAATTGGTAGATTTCTGAGTGACAGGTCACGTAACTGAGATCATCGATTTTGGGACGGATTTCCCCAGGATTTCCCCAGGTTCTAAAACCTTATCAGCGGTATAGACCCGCTTCAGCCCGATTCGGACGTCCGCCGCACTCCTCCGGCCAAAATCCGTCTCCTGAGAAGTCTCCGAATTCGACATGCGTATATTCGAAAAAAAGGACCCCAACCACTAAGAACCCCTAATACCACGCACAGTCACTAGCTTTTTCTCCTCCGCACCAGGGACATCACAGCTTGAGGTCCCTAAGGAGATGTAGCGCCCTTAGGACTTCGAAAGCACACAAACCGACGCTCCCTAAGAGGAAGATTCTACTACCTCCGACCAAGCACTAGACCTCTCTCGACTCCGTGGCTATACGCTCCTACGGTCAAAAAAGAAGAAGCAACGCTCCTTTATATGGAAGCATAGCTGGCGCCTCTTGAACTCCGAAGGGAAGGACTACTGGCTCTACCGCCTATGTCACTGTCACCCCTTGAGACCTAGTATGCCAGTCGGTCATATATTCGTCGCTTCTCACAATACCTCTGGCGCCATTACGCACCTTCGCGAGCACGGTATAAGGAGTGCAGAAGACGTCGCTTTACCGGAGCCGAGAGGCTTAAAGCGGCAGGCATCTATTGCAGGCTTCACCGCGTCGTCTCGAAGCGCACCTACCGAGGAGTTCGATTACGAGGTCTTTAAAGGCCTACTACTACAGTTGTTTACTATAAGGTCGCTTCCCTTCAACCTTATCGAAGATAGATCCTTTAGGTCACTTCTGGCTTATGCTAATCCGCTCTTATCTAACAGCGTCCCTTCGCGTAGGACCTTGCGCCGGTAGATTGAATCTACCTATAATGAAGCGCTCGTAAGCGTTGAAACTCAGCTATAGCGTGCCAATACAAAGATCAACTTATCCTTCGACCTCTGGAGCTTACCAAATAGACGCCTTTCACTTCTCGGAGTTGTTGCTCATTATCTGGACGAAGCATTCAAACCACGTGTAGTCCTACTAGCATTGCCTTGCTTACAGGAGTCTCATACAGCTATCAATATTACGGTACAGCTAAGTTTACTCCTACGTCACTTCAAGATCGACGAGAAGTCCTTCGATAATGCCGTGACCGATAATGCCTCTAAGAACGCCGTATGCCTTGCCCTACTAGGAGATAAGTTGTTTATCGACACCGCCAAGCGCCATGTGCGTTACGTGGGCCACGTCATCAATCTTGTCGCCCAGTAGGTCCTATTTAGGAAGGATGTCGATTCATTTGAACTCTCTCTCACAGACGTTACTGCCGAAGAGGTTGAGCTTCAGAGTTGGCGCCGTAAGGGTCCTATTAGACGTCTGCATAACCTTATTAGGTATATCTGTCACTCTACTAACCGTAGGGAGTTGTTCCTATAGATATAAAGGGAACAGCTAGACGCCTTGAGATCTGAGCGCTTAAGTGCACGCTAAGCTTACGAGCTGATCTTCGATAACACTACGAGGTGGAACAGCTGATACGACGCCGCGGAGCGTGCACTTGACTTAAGGCATGCTATTGATGACTTCGTAGATCTGGAGCTTGCTGAGTATCACTAACGCCTTGCGAGGTATAACAGACGTGCTTCTGAATCGCAAGGAGTTGCTCTAAAAGCGCCCTCACTAACGCTCGACCGACTCGGCAACAACGACTAGCACATTATCGCTAGCTACGTAAAGCTTCTTAAGCCGTTAAAGTCTGCTATAATGAGACTCTAGGGTAACGTCGATATAGCTTCAGTATACGGTGCGGCCATCAAGGGTGTAATCTAGTAGGTACTACCGGTTTATGAAGAGATACTAAGGGCGTTTAAGGAAGCTCGCGAGAGGCATCCGCTAGAGTCGAGTTTATCGACCTCACAATCTACAGAAATTAGATCTCAGCCGGCCTTATAAGCACGACCTACACTAACCTCCTAAGGGGTCCGCAATACACGGAGATCTAAGCCCTAAGCATCCTCACTAACCTCCGATTTGACCGAGGACTCTGCTGCTTTATTTAAGCCGGCCCTAATAGTGCTGTCGGATGACGCGAGTTTAGTGGATTTAGAAAACCACTTTAGCACAAACATCAACGCCGGCTGGCAAAAGCTTGAGTCCTACTATAACCACTCCGACCTCACGCTAATCTATAGAGTAGTAGTCCTACTATATCCTCGTATGAAGTGGCGTTGGTTTGAACGCTACTGGAGCTCGCGGCCTACTTGGATTGCTGATACACGAGCAGTTATTACTAAGTTGTGGGCTAAATATAAGAACGAGCCGAACGAAGGACCTACTTTATCAACGCCACTACCGACTGCGCTATAGGATGAATGGTTAACTAGCAGCTTCACGAATGACATAGATGAACTATAGTAGTATGAACAGGAAGCTCTAAGCGTCGACCCAGGCTTGTACATAAACAAACAATTTCATAACTTCATAAGGAGGTCCTCTGTTTTGGCAAACAAGCAAGGCTATCGGTAGTCACAAACAAACAAACATGATCCTCGCAAGGCTTATAAGCCTTGCTAGATTTGTGAAAAGCTGGTATAGCCCCACTTTGACTCTAAAAAGGAAGGAAAACCGTGTGATATCACTAGGGTTAGGGTTATATCATCGCTCCAAATCGGCCTAGGACCCTGAAACGACCCTCGTCTA
>Ga0265797_10005123_pt1 | contig 19384 bp, 23 predicted proteins | sample P2T30metagenome_FD_192433 | JGI IMG/M metagenome (GOLD analysis project Ga0265797, IMG submission 192433) | Plant litter microbial communities from East Loma Ridge, Irvine, California - P2 T30 | ecosystem: Environmental > Terrestrial > Plant litter > Unclassified | place: USA: California... | reverse complement strand
CGCCGTTGGTCTTGGGTAGACGCACAAAGCCAGATGAGTGCCTTGATACGTTACCACAAGCTCGATAGAACAGCATGACGAAGTGGTTCCTACAGCGGGATATTCTTACCCAATTTCCATTGGCGAGGACCATGAATGACGTGAAATCAAGGCGTAGAGAGCGAACGCCGGGGACGTACGTGGAGGAGGACGATAGAGATCGCTGAAGCGCGCTTAAGGCGCACACCTACTCCTTGCTGTAATAGCGAAAATGCAATAGCTACCCATTGCAGAAGAAGGAGTTTTTACCCGGGTAGTGGCTCGTTTTCAACACCAAGATTTGCCTCCTTGACATCATAGATAGGAACACCCTGCACGGTCCCGTAAGGGAACTATACTAGGCTCATGGAATATCAAATCAGACCAAATCAATCTAACAGTAGTACGCAAGTAAGGAAATCAGCACTACACGCTGCGAAAAAATGTTGCTCTTCGCGCTGATCTTCCCTGGCCTGGACTATATGTCAAGGCCGATGAAATGCACGATACAGGGCTATGATCCATACTCGCGAAGTACACGTGCCGCTGTCTTCGTCTTTCCTGGTGGCTGAAGCTACTACCAGTCGGACTGACTGTGTGTATGCTGACAGAAATAGAGGTGTCGGAGAGGTTCCCTTCTTCCAAACATGGGACGCATTCAATCTCCGCCCGACTGACACTATGATACAAGCTGTTCGGCCCGACCCCGTCCGCCTTTGTCGCAATGAGAGGTTGGCTAAGGTTTTTGTCATCTATATAAGATGGCGGTCAGTGACATATAATTTCCAACAAGAGACTCAGTGCTTTGTTTACCTGTTGAATCGTGTGCACGTGAAGTGGAACATTTTGGAACAAAAGAGCATGCGTGATTTGGGGCTACCGATGCGGATGGTTCAACTCCGGTCTCTGTATGTCCTGGCGATGTTGTAAAGCTTTGTCCCTTCTGCATTATCATCATACGCATAGTCAATATCGTGGACGATAGACTCTGGTGACATGTCGTAAGCAAGCTGCTTTTCGTCAGGAACTCTTCTCGCTTGGCTAGGACCCATTCGAGACGGTGGCTAAGGCTAATCTTTTGCCCGTTCTCAAAAGCTATTCGAAACTTCTCTAAGAGCTTGCCGACAGAATGAAGGGCCTCCCGAGTATCTTCCAGGATGCCATCAATCCAGTTCTTAACATCAGGAACACTATCAAGCATTCCAGCTGTAGAGTGTCTCTCAGCATGAGCTGTGCTAAGGTCTCGTCGTATGCGCTCCACTGCACTGCAGAAAATCCTGGTCTCTTCCGGCGCTTCATCGACTTTGAGCCAGAACTCAGTGAATTTGACTATCGCAGTGAGATAGCCCGGGCCGAAGTCACCCATCTTGAAGCAGTTTGTTGTGGCCGACCTCCAATTCGTCCCTTGTCCAGGTCTGTGTTTGGGCAAAATAGTCCGGTAGTGCACAAGCGTCGCACAGAGAGGTTTTTTTCGAGAAAAGATGGGTCTGGAAATCCGGGAAGAACAGAACAAGAAGACATGAGACAAGCCGGAGAATCAACGTAGTCGGTGGGAGACAAAGTTGAGAAAGTTGCGACTGCAGGGATGTCGAAGCAATTGGTGTCCTGTCGCAGGGGCATAGCAGGAACGCTGTTGGAATTTGTCACATGGGTCCAATAGTCTCCTGCCAGCTAACACTAGCTGGATGTAGTTGCAGCTGGAAGCGAGCTGAACTGAGATACACTAATGATACGATGCATGCACGGTTGCTACATGCGCCTCCACGGATCGGAGCACGCGACAGAATGGGTCGTGGCGATACCGTTGATCACACAGGGCACGGATGTACGGTTTGTGCGGCCACTAGGAGGGAGTGCTTCCGAACGGGGCATCAATGGACTTGCGAGCAGAGTCTCGAATCTCGCAGCCCGCAAGTATGTAAAGTAACGAACATGCTCTCGTCTGACAGATGACTCAGGGTTCAACGGTACATGGGCCCACTAGTTGAGATACGACTACTCCAAACCTTGCACCACCAATCTCATCACCGACTAGCTAACTTGCTTCTATCGATGAACACACTCTGCGCTTGTTCTCCCATCTTGATCGGAGGACTAAGTAGTCCGCCTTGATCGTTGACGACCTGAATCAGCCCGGGGTGAGTAGTTAATGTCCCATCGCTGCACGGAGTCCAGTCGAATGTCCATTCAGTTGGTTGTGTGAGCAAGATGAATCCAAATCGTGTGCCACGTTTCAGGATCTCAATCATGTTCTGTCGTCTATCGCTGGCGAGCTCCGGAGACGCAAATGGTTGAAGCAACAGATCGAGATCCTCAGCCATACGGTTGATGGTCGACCAGCTTGCGTCCTCTGGCTCGAAACGGGTACCGTATGTGGGCTCAAAGAGGCTTCCGTTGATGTGACGCCATTTGCTGAGTAGCATTGCACGATCTAGACAACATCAATATGTATTGGGAATGATTCAGACGCAAGGGTGTCTCTACTTACGCTCAATTTGGGTCCTGGATGTTTTGAAACTAGCCATACATTGTGCAAATCCGGGAGGAAGTAGTGTCTTTTCTGTTTCACAACCAGGATCAAGGCCTGTCACAATGGCCGAAATTAGTGCAACCCGCACCCCTGTTGTTCTGGTATCCGGATTGTGCAGCAAGGCTGCAATCTCCCTGTACCCGACTTGTGGGTGACAATCGAGTAGGGCAGCGATTCGCGATGTTGCTGACGTGTCAGTTGTCGACGAGGTGGGCGTATCATGTGCACTGTAGAAGCTTTGTGCGTGGTTCTTGATGGAAGTCCCCAGTTTTGAAAAGTCGCCGACAATAGTACGGTCCTGAATGGGAGGAGGTAGAAGCGCGTCAAAAGATCCCGCATGCAAAAGCGCACTTTGAGGTGTGAAGGGAGCGAGTTTGGGCAGAGTCCGGCTCTTCTCCCTCGTCTCTAAGGAGATCTGGGGCTCTGATCGGTGCGATCTATCTGCAGCACGTTTGTGTCGTCGACGCATGAAGACTCCAACGATGGCAGCAGCAAGTATGGCGCCGAAAACGGCGCAAGCAATCGCAATACCAGCTGCCGCACCGCTAGACACAGTGGTTCCGTTCTTTGGCGTTTGATCAGCAGTCGCAGACGCTGTCGCGGGTACGGAGCCGGATGAGGACGAACTCTCATTTGACACAATGCTTGGAGGACTAGACTGTTTGGCATCTAAGGTATCCGTTGCTACGTTTGTCGGATAGGATGAATGCTCGCCTGATTGACTTGAATGTGAGTGGGTCGATGATTTGTTGTAGGACAAGGTGAAGGTTGTCGCAAAAGGCGCGTTGGCCGAATCCGTAAACGTTACTCCATACACGAACTCAATAAGGTCGCTGGTTGTGAAAGAGCGCAAAAGACTGGCGGTGGGCGGAGTCGTCGGAGTTGTTGTACCGAAGACAGAAGCATAATCAGACGTGTCGATAATGGTTACCGAAACATGCTGGAACCCACTGTCGGAGGACATTTCGAATGAGCAACGAAGGCTGAAGGCTTAAAGACGCCAATGGACGGTAACAGGATCATCGTGGGCAACGCAAGAGAAGACACCTTTTGACCAGGGCGGGCTTGAGATCCCTGCACGATCGAGTTGTTATTCTTCATGCCCATACAGTACTGGCGGTAAATTCCATATCATGTTGGCAACTTTAGCCCTCGCACCGTCACGGCACTAATGCAAATAACAACCCACGGACGTTTTTAGGAGTGGGGTCGCAAACGCCTTCATACAGGGGCTAGGGTTCCGAGCTCAAGCTCCACTTCCTCAGAACCTGCACTACGTCGCAGTGTCTTCTGTGCAGTCGGCTTGGCCGGCATAGCTGGATACCGAAGCGAGCTCGGTACTAGGTCCGTGCCGTCGTTGAACCATGTCACATATGGCCTGCTCGAAAGCACCCCAATAGACACCTTTTGGACTTCGGCTTGGAAGAGACAATCTCAGTCATCTTGTTGAGTTCCAGAGACATCGCAGCGCACCTTTCACCCAGCCCGCAGCCAATTTGAAGCTCAGCAACCATGTCTCGCGGCAAGGCACCGGATTTGATCATAGGGATCGATTTTGGGCAAACTTGTACAGGTGAGTGGCTACGACGTCTATCCTTGGAAAGTCTAGGATCTATTTATGACACGTATAGGGGTCGCATATAACTTTCCAGCACGTGGCAATGACAATGTGCGATGGATCCAGAAGTGGCCGGGACGAGCGCAGGCAAATGAAAATAAGGTGCCAACGGTGCTGTTGTATGCCAACGACCACAGCCGCCTTATCGCCTGGGGTTTCCATGCGGAAACGTTTACGGGACAAAATCGTGAAAGTTTTCGCGAATGGTTCAAGACTCTTCTTGATCCGGTTTGTCTGGCGCGCCACAAAGTCCTGGACCCTGGAGATGAGACGACACAAGAGGAAATTGAGAGATGGTATTACGATTTTTTCACGGTTTTGTACAACCACATCAAGCAAAAGCTGGGCCCAGAAATGCTTGAGCTCAACTGGGCTTCAGCACATATCGAGTTTCTGTTCAGCGTACCAACTACGTGGTCACCTCAGGTTGTTGAGGGGTTCAGAAGAATCATCAGAAATGCGGGATTCGTCAATCCACTGAACGAGAAGCATGAGGTCATAATCAGCATGACAGAACCGGAGGCTGCTGCTGTACACACATCCGCGAATGTACCCGGCATGTTCCGAGACGGAGACATCCTGGTCGTCTGCGACGCTGGTGGCGGTACCACCGATCTGTCAGCTCTACAGGTAACAAACACAGCATCCGACCCTATGTCCCTGAATCAGCTCAGACAAGTCGACGTGGTAAGTGGCGAGAACATAGGTTCTGCCGCAATTGACTATTCCTTCGAACAAATGGTACTAGAGCGACTGGCAGTAGCCGAAGGAACTGCAGGACTTGCTTCAGAACCAGGCGACACCGCATGGCAGATGACCAGGAGCTCTCAATTTCAAAACACCAAATGCGAATATGGAGCCCCTGACGGATCTCCAAAATTCGCTGTGCCCGTGTCTTTGTTGGATCCGCACTATGCGAACATCAAGGCCGGAATCAGAGACGGCGAGATGCACTTCGATCAAACGGAGCTCCAAAGGCTCTTCGACGAGCAGATCGACAAGCTCTTCAAGCTTATTGATAAACAGCTGAGCGCTTTGGCTCTAATGTCACCTGCCATCAATGCTGACCATCTGATTCTGTCCGGCGGACTTGGCCAATCTCCATATCTGCAACAAAGACTGAAGGAGCGGTATGGCAACCAAGGGCACACCTTTGCTGATGTGCACACTATGCAAGTCCACGTTGCGCCGGAACCTCAACTCGCAGTCTGTAAAGGACTCGTGCTGGATCGTCTCCGAAAGATCAGAGCAGGTCAGGGTGTGCTTGGATGGCGATGTTGTCGAGCTTCGTATGGCTTAATCTGTAAAGAACTGTATGACATCGACAACCCAAAACACATCGGCCGCAAGACGCAGAGGGATCCAAAAGACAAGCTGCTCTATGTGCAAGATTGTATTGATTGGTTCGTTGTGAGAGTAAGTGGCTGCAATCATGTGTATCAACACGAACTCACAGAATTTAGGGCACCCCTATGTCCATAGACGAGGCCATCGTGCACAATTTCAGGCGCAAGATCAGTCCGGACGACCCTCGTAGAAAGTTTCCAACAAGGATTGTGGTATCCTACAATGACACCAACTCATTGCCCTATCAACTAGATACAGGTGAGTTAACATATCTCGAGAGGGTTGAACTGCTTGTTGAAATCCACTCTAGGGGTTGAGAGGCTTTGTGATGTCGAAGCTGACTTGACCACTCTCAACGACTCCGTTTTCAAGGAGAAAAACAGACACTTCTGGAAGCGTGGCGACCGCTATCTAGAGGTCTTGTACCAGGTGAAGCTTGTCATTGGATCCGCGGACCTCCGCTTCGAGCTTTGTGAGTTGTATCGCGTTGGATTGTGTATCTAATATTACTGACGTATGTCGCCAAGGGCTCGATGGCCAAATTATAAGCAAGGAGAATTCCATTCAGGTCGAGTGGGCACCTTCGGTCGCACCTTCTTCTGCAGTACCATGCCATTCAACGGTGACGCCGTTGAACGAAGAAAACGGGGTGATCAGCGAGCAGGGACCCAGCACAAGGATTCACCGCATCTTCCGCTACAAACCATGAGGACTAATGGGGCTCTCAAGATTGATCTTGCGAAAAAGTGGTACCCGATTCAAGCTATTCCGGCTTGCCATCTAGACTCAGTAAAGTCAACTTGGCTTCCGGGTTCGGCGTCCGCATACTAGCTTGTAATCGGTTCCATCACATCTTTATCCAATGGCACACCTCGTACTTCCTCCTCCCAAAGACTCATATGATCTTGCCTATCCTCCCAATCGAGCATGACAACGTCCCACCGATCACGGGTTCCACCAGGCGTAGTCTGATGATAGTCACGTGTGAACTTGGTTCGGTCAGGGATTCAACCGCGATGATGTTGTATAAGGCCTAGTGCGATCTATATGGCACGTGTAATGTAACAAAATAATTTATACCAGCCGCACCAATCTATGGATCCTATCAGTGACTCGAGAGGCACAGGTAACTGTTGCTTTGCACCATCTCCATAATTTTATTGAAGAACATGGCTATCTAGGGATCTGTACAGACCCACGCGTGTGCCGTTGTCACACGCGAGTACGAGGTGAGACGCCTACGTGGAAGATGCCCACGCGGAACGTGCCTAAACAGGGATGGAAAGTAAGGGCCCCAGCGTCGCCCTGCGTCTACTTGAGTAAATACGCACAAGCATCGACCGGATCGATCGATCCGCCCGTCTTGGGTCTGAAGGATCAAAGCTTGCGCAGACAGTGTGTGGACAACAACTAATTCCGCAATGGCCCTAGGCAGGAGCACAGGCGCCCCTGTGCCGATTTAGCGTGACGATTATGACCAGATCCCGATGCGCAACCAATTTCGTTTCCACTTACTCACGGCACGGTACCGCGCCGGGACACATCCGGCATCTCAAAGATTCTGTGAGCTCAGGCCCATCTGCAAGTCCTATCGTAAGCTTCATTGATGCTTGTGATCAATTTGGCATACGATGTTAGGAGAACGACATGGCAGGCATGACTACAATACCGAAGAAAGTAAAAGGACAGAGGCGACGAATCTGATCACAAGGGAGGCATACAAGGTTCACTCGTATGAAGGCAATGAAGAGGCAAACAGAATTGTATACTGGATAACCGAAACTGGTCTTTTCAGACTAATCCTGAGGTGGTCATGCTCTGGAAAGCCTGTTTTCGGTCGATTCAATCGCTTATCTACAAGTGAAGCTGCAGTCTCCTTGAAATGTCTGTGTCTCCCCATCGTACTTGCCAACTGTACACCTTGAATCGCTGCTGAGCCACTGATCGCCTCCGAATCCGAAATGTAGAGTGAAGTCGTTCGGGTCATTCGTGTTCTTTGCAGTGACCAGTACCAAGCCCTGGAATCGACCCTGGAAATAATAACTCCCGAGATCGAAATTCGAGCTCAGGTCACCGCCTTTGGAGGCGATCAGGGTATGACCGTCATCATCTGGTGAGAAAATTTGCAGATGAATTCCGAGAGCATCGTCGATTCGACAATTTGGGTTGCAAGTCCTGGTCTTGAAGGCGGCGAAATGAACACCACAAGCAGCATTTCGGCGCATGAGTCTTGAGTCAGGCTCGGATGATGCGGGCATAGCAGCGGCTCCCATCGTGCAGGCGGCCATGAGAAAAGCTGAGGTGAGTTCCTTCATCGTAGCTGGTGTTCGGATGGTCTGTGAAGTCTGTATGAGCGACGAATGCGGATGTTATTTGGTGACTAGATTCCTTTGGAAGTGATCGGCGGATTGCTTACCTTGGTAATGTATTGAGGGAGGAGCCGCCCAAATTGGTTTTGTCTGAAGCTGAGATGAGATTGTTTGAGTTGCGGCGCACACATTTAATAACATTCGACGCACGACACTTAGGGCCTAAACATCAGGGATTCTATCGCGCAGAGGCCTCGTCCAACGTTAGTCATTGTGCGGGTCTTTTACGAAGCCTTATCGGCCGGACAATCCACTTGGATTCTGAAGCTCCACCATAACACAGTCAGATATCGGGAAGATGGACAGTTGTGTCGGCATAGACCGGTGGCCATGATATATGCTAGATGCTGGATCAAGTTAGGCGCTCCGCAGGCACATACATAAGCGTTGCTCGATCAATTAGGCTAGCGGCTCCGCAACCTTATCGTAACTAGACCACGACGCTAATTCAGACGTCTCTACAGACCCACAATAGTAAAGCTGCTCGATATTCGGGCTAGCGGCTCCGTCGCCCTGCTGAATCAGCACAACGTGGCGAAGCTGAATGCTAGTGCGTGTGTAGATCAGACTAGCGTGGATGGTGCAAACGCCATAGCCAAGCAGGGCTGTAATGAGGATATCGCTTTACGATGACACGCAATCGACGTAAGCCTTGATCTTGCGAGTAGAGCGAGTGTAACGTAATCGAATGCAACGTCTCAGTCGCAAACATCTGTCGGTTCCACCGGGGACTAGCGGAGCATCATTGCCCGACGAAAGGTTGTCCGGCAAACTTCAACACTGGCTAAATCGCAATCAGCGAGGACTAGGCACCAGCGAAGCTACCTGGTATATAAACCACGCACGCAGTGATAAGAAGATCGTGCAATAATCAACAGGATCAGTCCCCAGTCTACCTGACAAGCCTACAGCGACCATGGCCGGCAGAATGAAACGCAACATCTGGCGCTCAGAACGCCTGCTCATGCGTTCTGCCGAGCCTGCAGACGAAGCCTTCCTGCAATCAATGAACGACGAAACCTCGGACGGCTTCCAGAATTCCGCGCCCTTCTTACCCGTACCACAAGGTGCCGCCAGCGCAAAAGTCTACCGCGAATTCCTCGAAAAGGCCTTACTCGGCTGCATCATCTGCATCTCATCGCCAACCATAGCAGAAGAAGACAGTCCCGCTACCAAAACACCGGACAGCCCACCCGAGAAAGCAGAACCGATCCCGATTGGGACCGTCTCCCTCGTAGCAGTCGGGGCCAACCTCATGCACCATCGCAGTACCAGCCTCGGCGTGCAGCTTGCTCCGCAACATCAGGGCCAAGGTTATGGATCCGAAGTGATTCTTTGGGCGCTGGAGTGGGCTTTCCGCCACGCGAACCTGCATCGCGTAGGGATTGGAGCTTTTGCCTACAACGAAGGTGCTTGGAAACTGTACGAGCGGCTAGGTTTTACGCATGAGGGGCGAAAAAGAGAGGCCATCTGGTATGATGGCGAGTATCATGATACTATAGATTCGGGGATGTTGAGGAGGGAGTGGCAGGCGAAGTACGAGAGAACTGAGCAGAATGTCCGGTCTGCGTGATTGAGTGGGAATACAAGAGAAATCTTCGTGAGTCTCCGAGCAGTACTCAGTCATCTTTACACAAGAGCGGTTCCATAGTGTTCATGTCACGATTTATAGTTCCATGTCTCTCATATGTTATGTCAGAACTTGATCTGCGATATTGTAGAGCCAATACTCGCTGTGAGTCCGATGCGCTTATATGTCGACATCTGGAAGCAAATTCCCCCGTTCGACCTCACTCAAACCTTGGAGGAGCGACCCAGCCCAGGTACTAAAGTACATTACGCCTTCTCTTTGAACCGTCGCAATTCCAAAACGGATAGTAACTGATATGCCAAGTTATGTCAGCTTCTATTGCGCTTCTACAGTGTTCTAAGCATAGTTTGACGAACACTCAATTGTAATCGGCAGACTCTACGACACGTACGACCTTCTCAACCCAGAACTTTGGCAACAGCAGGGCCAATGTCAGAGAGTAGTCACAAATACTGCTTCCTCGTCGATAGGTGGTCTGCCATTCGTACATCACGTCAGATCATCACCCGATGGGACATCCAACGAGATTCTACCAGCAGTAGATCCTGGTTAACATAAAGATAATGACGACCGTTCTGAGGATAACCAAACCCTTCGCCAGCCTCGAGGATGAGGAACGCGGACCCGGAAAGCCGGCCGCATCTACCACTTCGATAGCAGTTATTAACTCTTGCCGACCTTGTATCTTCTTCCAACTGCTCTTGTCGCGAACATCGATCAAAGCCCTAGAAGCCTGACTCGTCCCCGCCGCGACCTAGGCTCATCTATATCTGTGATGATGCATACTGGTGCTCGTCCATCAGATCTCGCACGGCGTCGAATCACCTGGACAAGGTCTCGCAGTTGACCCCGTCATACCTAGGTCTTTCGATTTTGTGAGTCCAGACACCCTTGTGAGTAGGACGCGGAGTGCGGAACTCCAAGGACTAGTTCTTGCCCTAATATTTGGAGCTAGGGCAGAGGGCCCTCAGCTTAAAGCGCGGCTGTTGAACTTCCGCGGCAATTTCGCAGCAATCTCGACAAGCAGAGCAGGCGAGGCCGGGAAGTGCGCGCGGTCGATCAAATCTCTGAGTCACACACATCTGATCAAACTTGCAGCGGAGCTCTCTCAATTGCATTCCCAAGGAGCAGCCTGACTTTCGCCGCCGGCCTGAGGCCTCTCAAGCTTTCTTCTTGACCCCAAACTGGCCAGAGACTTAAACGTCTTGCACCATCAAGTCACAGACTTGACCGCTCTGGAACAGCTTTTTGCGTCCGAAATGTCCGGATTCCAGTCAATTCGCAGCTGTCTTCAATGCCGCCAACACAAACGCAGATGCGACCGAGAACTCCCATGCAGAGAATGCAACATCAAAGGCCGAGATTGTGCTTATACAGCACCCTCTCAGGTCTTTGTTATTGTTGGTGCGGATCGGAATGACTTCCAGGCTGCTGATGCACGACCATCAGTACCGATACCAGAGGACGTGATGATGTCCGCAGACCAGTGTTCGCCCTTAGTCCAAGGCGACGTTCGTACTAGCAGTACGAACCATTCGCGGCCTGGGAGGACTGATATGTCGGCACCTCAGTCAGCCCCAGGCCCCTATTCTTGTCAAAATCGTCCGCAGCAAGATGCTAGTTGCAGTATTTGTATCGCACTTGCAGGTGATGACAAGCTAAACATACGACAATCCGCAACGACAATTCCTGGCCACCATTGCACTAGACATCGAGGTCTTGGTGCAACGCCGATGCACTCCGTACCCCAGCTTCCATCAGTCGATCCGCGCGAGCACATGGCTTTGCAGTATTTCCAAAGCGTTGTGGCTAAGGACGTTTCTGGCTTCATCTCTACAGGATTCTGGGAAATCCTAGTTCCACAAATGTGCGAGATGGAATATACTGCGAAGCAAGTTGCCATTGCGCTCAGCCAAGCGCATCGAGAACGCGCTACTATGATATTGGCCCAACAGCAAACATTCTTTCAGAGGAAGTATGGATCCCCATTCAGCGCGGCGTCGGAGCTCAGAGCCAACAGAGCGCTGCGGAAATATATCGAAACATCTCCGTCGCCGTCGTACGAGTTAGTACTGACCTGTAGCATCATGCTCCATACCCTCGAGTCAATGTACAGACGAGAGGCAAGCGCGATTCTTCACATCGAGAACGCGCTGAAAATGTTCAAAGCTTGGCAGGCAGTGGCAAAGCAGATCGGATCGAGAAGGAAAGAAACAGCGGTTCGGTATCTGACAACCGTGCTTGCCCGCCTGGATTTAAGCCTTACTATTGCATCAGAAGGGAAAAGGACCTCGGTCTTTGAGCATGACCATCGCATCTCTTCGGTGTCATCGGACGAGTCCCTTGTGCTCGATTTGAGTTTCACAGATCCTCACGACGCCTATTATCAGCTAGGCAGAATTACAACGCCTGCCGCCATGTTTCTGATACAGAATCGCTCGTGGTCCGGCAAGAAGGCTTCTTCTATGCCAAAGGAGACCCTCGAAGAACAACGTATGCATCTAACGCGTTTCCGCGCATTTGAAACAGCGATGGGTCGCTACGAGTTGAAGAGGTTGCGCCACAATGGAGTCGGGGATATGCGTGCTGAGACTTTGTATGTACTTGCCAGCCGAATTGTACATTGGTCTGCGGAGAGATTGGTCGAAGAGTTCGTCCGCGATGACCATAATAAGTGTCCCTGGGACCAGACATCTCAGAAGCTTCTTGTCTTCTGTAGCGATGCCATCAGTTATATAGAAGAAGCAAGACTAGCGGATGATTATCTGGGCCACACGAGTTTCTCTCCTGAGGTTGCTGTCTGTAGCTTTCTTCTGATGCTTGCAGGCCGTACTACCCTATCCGACATTCGCTATAAAGCACTTGCGCTTGCACAGAGATTTGATCGGAAGGAAGGTGTACGAGACCTTGTCCGCACTTTCCTCAAATGGATTTCCTTACCACATCCACGGCCATCCTTCCAACTCTTCCTAGGCACAGAGGGCACTGAACGAACATTTGATGTCGTATGGTGTATAACAGGGTTGGGATTACAAGCTGTTTCTTGGGCCTGACCAACGTCAATGTCGGGGAAGTGGTATACAATCTCTGTCTTTCTACCTCGGATTCGACCCACAAATAATTACGATAGTACAAACACTTTCCCTCTTACGTCAAATCCTATCGATATCTTCCTCTTGTCCTCAATTGCGACTCCAATCTCGTACAGAAGGTGTTGATCTGGCCAATTGAGCACCGGTGAGAACATTGTGGAAGAAGTCAATGTGTTTGGAAGCACGCTGCGGCCAGCCGCCATCATTTCGTTGCCGCTGGTTGCAGGCTCACCAGCAAACGCATGGGGCATCAATGCGGGCTGCAGGTTAGAATCCCATGGCAACGTCTCAGTACGGGCCACTTGGCTTTGTCGTTCATGCCTGCCTTTGTGAAGTGCTCACTGATAGCGCCCGCGAACTCTCATGCAAATTTCACCCGCAAAGGATCGTTGCCGTACTTCCGTGGACCTACAAAAGCGCATCCACAGACACGCCGCACACTAGCTGCTGACGCGCCGCACACGCGTCGCTCGTCTAGTTATAGTACCAGTGGGCGGGTGGTATACGAGAGCTCTCCAAAAGGAGCTGATAAAGCAGGCTGAGAGAACGCCTTCGCCGGAAACGACGGCAGCAGGCGCTGATGCGGACCATTAGCCCAGGCTATAGAGCGTATGCATGAACAGTGTGTGAGTACGAAGGTGCCAGCGAACATTGCACTAGGACGTCCTCGTGGAGGGTCAGAGGAAGTGGCAGGTGAGCATAGCCGCGACAAACCAGCACGCAAGCGCTGAGTCTTGCACCCGCACGTGTCCACCGATGCAGATCTATCATAAAATCTCAAGCCGGTTGCTCGCGAATACACTGCCTTTCCTCTCCGTAAAAATCCGCATGCTCGGTGATTGGTGTCAGCGCTACCTCCGGAGGCACAGAAGCCTCGACTCATATAAACCAGATTTATGTCTTGTGTTCGATGTCCGAGCAACCATTCAACCCGTGTAGACAATAGCGCTGCAACGAACGAGATACCATGAGTCCACAGCTCCTCATCTTGGGCCTTCCCCGCACTGGCACCCAATGTCAGTGATTGCGAGCCACTCTGACCCGGAATGTTTGTCCTAACCTGGGCCATACAGCACTGGCAGATGCCTTGGAGATCCTCGGATACAAAGGCGTTTACCACATGCGCGAGGTTGGCAAGAACGGCCACCATGCGGCTTGGGCTGAGCTAGTCGATGCCAAAGCCGCTGGTCGCGGGGATCAATTGACCAAACGCGATTTCGAGCCTCTTCTACACAATTTCGAGGCAAGTGTTGCATTACCAAGTGTAACCGAAAAGTAGAAGCAGCGTGGATGGCGCTGACATATTCACATAGGCCCTGGCCGACTTTCCAGCTGCAGTGTTTGGCCCAGAGCTGATAAAGCTCTATCCTGAAGCCAAAGTCATCATCACCCACCGCAGCGAAGACTCTTGGGTTTCATCAATGAGCCGTACAGTCGTTGCGCCCGGTACGTTGCAGCGGCAAGACCAAGGAACGGTTCTACGTTGTGCGTACAACAAGTTATGCTGGGATGACGACTTCGATGCAAACGGTCGACAGTACTGGCGTGAGTACAGCCGCAAGATTAGAGAAGTGGCGAGCCCGGATAAGCACCTGGTGTTCGAATTAGGAGAGGGTTGGGACAGGCTGTGCGATTTCTTAGGGAAGGCAGTTCCTGAGGTGAGATATCCGAATAACGATGAAGCTAGATGTAGTGCGAATTAGCAAAGGGCATTCGAACCAATGTTGTGGTAGCAGCTCTCTCCCAGATCGCCTGGATTGTCTTTGAGCGATACTGTTGGTCAGACATGCGCTCAAGGGCACCCGGTTTCTTGACGTACTTGCGACGCTAAAGGTGCGGCCAAATATGCCAGGCGCGAGTGCATCATTAAGCTTCATAGAAGCGACATGAATGACAAACTGCATATACTCTTCAATTTACTGTGATTCAAAAACAGCTCGGCCAGATCCTCAAAGGAGGATAAACGAACAAAGACCAAAGTGCCGAGCTTATGTAGCGTAAACGGACCCTTACGGAACGTCTGCGGCAAATGTAGGTTCAAAACTGGATGGGCCAGCTAGAACGTTTCAATAAAAGGGTCGCTGATGTGGAAGCGCGGGAGATTCACATAAACAAGGCACTAATCAACTTAGAATGAGCTAATTCGGGTTCAATCGGTCTGCACACTCTCGTATCGTGGCCACTCTTCGTACGGACTAAGTGGTTCGACTTTCAGCTAATCTTTTGGAACTCATCCTTCAACTGCCAACACTCCACCTTCAACCATGCAGTTCATCTTGGTCCTCTTGCTGTGCATCCGTCTGGTCTACGCTACGGTGCAGTCATCGCCGATCGAGTTCAATAACCAAGACTGGGCGGCCTTGAAGGATTGGTTGCGAAGCGTGATCAACAACTACGATGTAACAGTGGAAGACGGCTGGATAAACGTGGGTCATATCGGTTCACGCAATCCTGACCTCGACGGAGTCGATGCTTCACTACAGAAGTGCCTCATCGATACCAGCAGCAGGCTTTTGATAAGTGGTGGCTAGAACGGGTCCGATCTGCAAGAGATCACAGTTTCTGGTGTCTGATCCAAAAAAGCCAAACGCCCAAGACAGTTACCGTAAGAGGTAATGCCACAGCCCAGTAAATCCATAAACGTTCATTCAAGACCTTACCCGAGGAGGCGCTCCAATCGAACATTGGCATAGCGAAAAGAGACTGCGCTCTTGGTCAGTCTATAGTCTAATATTGGCTTTGGAACAAATAGATTTCGAACGTACAGCGACGAATGTTCCTGGTAAGAAGCACATCGTAACAGCTGCGATGATCTTCATAGAAGAGCTATCCTGTGTGGCTTTCTGCGCAAGCGTCTTGGAATCTCTTGCAATTTCTATGCTGATGTCCTGGTCTCTTTGCGTAGCAAGGGTAAACACAGTCTGCACTAAAATGCTAGCTTTGTATTTCCAACACTGAGCCTCGTCAAGGAGGCTGTCAGCACGACGTCTCCAAGCTTGCGTACGGGACACGAAGTGTGTTCTGCCTGGTAACAGGCACTCCATAAAGCTCTGGTGACTAGCTGGACTAGTCACGCAAGACTTTGTCATCAAGTCGAAGTCGTCTTGGATGAAATCTGCCAGTTTAACGATTCTTTGGAGGCAGAGGGTGCTCGTTGTGATATTCACAGCGAGCCCGCATACATCACGTGACATGTTGGCCAGGTCCAGAGCATTAGAATCGGCTTGACGCACCACGTTAGCGTAACTGTGATGTCCCGTTTGAACCTGAGCCTCCGTCAAACGCATAGACTGAGCGGACAGCCATCTCTGCATCTCGATAATCTCTGCCTCGAGCGTCAAAAGCCCGACAAGCAATGGATTTGCTCGAAGCTGATAGCAGACTGGTAGAGACTGTAGAATTGTCTGCATCTGTCTGGCTCCCTCGCCACCACAGCCGTACATTAATCCTCTGGTGTGACGGTTCACCGGATCCCACAGCCAACAGACACCAAACATATTATCAGAGACGCTATATAAGCGTTCGGCAGGCGGCATGTCGCTCGCAATGTCAGAGCGTCGCTCCGCTGGATGTAGGTTGAATTCCACTGTGTCTGACGTAGTAAAAAAGCCGGAAGACATGTAGTCGCCAGCTCCCACAAGACAGTCTAAGACAGCTTTGGCTGCTGAGATACACGTGCCACTTTGCTCTTCGTGGCTGTGGAGCAGGAGTAACTCTGTTTTCCAAGAGAAGCCAGGCGAAAGATTGCCGCCAATTGTATTAGCAAGCCAGAGCTCTATGTCCCCCGAGAGCACATCCCGACGAGAAACTGGACCAGATGCGGTAGACGATTGCTCTACAGACCAAATCCGTAGTGAAGTTTTTGGTCCCATGCGGGATAAAGCTAGGATCAAATCAGTCCTTACCATGCATAACAAACGGACTTTGGGACTGGCAGACTGTGTCGCAAATACTCAAGATTCACCTTCATAAACTTAGACATGGTGTTGGCACACTATGTCAGGGCAGGAGAAATTGCTCGTAAGCGTGTAATTTAAGGTTGAGACGGTGCGTTGTAGCTGTGCCGGAGATTTGAGCCTAGAGTAGGAGGTATGTTGTTCTGATTATTGTGGCGTGTGCCGCGTCCGTGGTCGCGATGCCACTGAGTAGAACAGTGAAGGAGAGACGAGATTGCGACGCACTCGTTGCCTGTTATCCGACATCCCCGCGATTTGTATAGGTTACTGTACGCCACGTAGCTGAAGCCTTCGCCACACACCGCTTCGCTTTCCTCTACCTGTTGACGTTACTTTGATTCTATCTCCTTAATTCCCCGAGAGCTGGCCGCCTTACCCAAGAAACACTTCACCTGGCTTCAGTAAGTAGTCAATGGCTAGCATCCAGCTAAGCAACCTACACGTACTTGCGGAAAGAGTCCAATCATGACTGATGCCTTCGTGTAGCTCTAGATTCACGTCTAGGATCACCATGCCCAACGCCTGTATCTTTCGTTCAATCTCGCCCCAAACTCAAAATAATTGCCAATACTGCGCCGGCTCAATGAGTGTTTCCATAGAGAAGTAAATAGACATTTGATCATCCTCGACTCCTTCAGGCTGTGTTCCTCCATGCATGCGGGCTATCTGCTGAACGTCATCGATTCATGCGCCACTGACATCTTCCATAGCAACTTTCAGCCTTCACTGCGACCAGGAAGGTCGAGTCCTGGAATTGATCGAAAGCAATTGCGAGCAGTTGTAATATGAAACCACGGCTTGTAAACCTTAAGACTCTTTCCACTCATCTGCTACGCCCAGCTACAGTGACAGAAGAGATCTTGCAAATTAAACCACAAGGCGTGCATCAAACCTACGCACCAGCTCACGACACCAGCTCACGACACCCAAACAGTAGAACTTGTCGCTGACACTCTTGCACGCCCGGATCTGCAGCATGGCGCAACACCGCCCCAGAATTCTGATCTCCGGCTCTGGTATCGCAGGCAGTGTCCTCGCCTTCTGGCTACTCCGCGCCTATCCTCTGGCGGATCTCACCATCGTCGAGCGCGCGCCGTCACTACGACTCACTGGTGCCAGCGTCGACATCCGCAACTCTGCGATCGACATCATCAAATTGATGGGACTCGAAGATGAGATAAAAAAGCACACGACGCGGGAGCGCGGCGTTCAATGCGTTGATAAGCACGGAAATGTAGCCTGGACGCTGAACGCAAGCGGGCGAGAAGACATGCAGAGCGTGACGTCTGAATACGAGATCTTTCGGGGAACTCTTGCTAAAATATTCCTCGAGCCGATCAAAGATAAGGCCAATTTTGTTTTCAACGAAATGGTCAAGTTATTCATTCAGCAAGATGATAGAGTGCACGTGGAATTCTCGAATGGCAAAGAACCAGAAGCATACGATCTCCTCGTCGCCGCGGACGGCATTGGATCGAGAATCCGCGGACAGATGCTCTCGGCGCCCTCGAGCGATCAGATACGCGACGAAGGGTGCTATGCTTCTTACTTTACGATCAAGTCAGATCTCCTGCAAGGCGATCGGATGGCGAAGTGGTTCAATGGTACCAATGGCCGCGTCGTTTTCCTACGGCCAGATCCTGATCCTCGAGGTCGCACAAGGGCTTACCTCGTCAATGTCACGCCCGATGGAGATACGATGCTCAGCCAGCGACTGAAAGATGGTCTCGAGCAAGGGCACGAAGCGTACAAAGACTTGATGGAAGAGCTCTTCCAAGATGCAGGCTGGATTGCAAAGGAGGTGATCGAGGGAATGCGTGGAAGCGACGACTTCTATTGCTCCATCTTTGCGCAAACCCGATCGCCCAGACTATGTGATGGGCGAGTGGTGTTGCTCGGCGATACGGGATATGCAGCTCCTGGCATCGGGACCAGTCTTGCCATTATTGGAGGCTATGTGCTGGCGGGAGAGATCTTGCGAGATGACTGCGAAGTCCGACCTGCGCTCGAAGCCTATGAGGCGTTGATGCAGCCTTTCGTTCAAACTCAGCAGCGGAGCACGAACATGATGCGTTACCTCAATCCGCAGACAGAATGGGGGATTGTCATCAGGAACACATTCATGAGAGTAGCGACGTTCTTGATGCTCGACTACTTGGCGATGGTGTGCGCTTCATGGTTAGGTTTCACAGAGAAAAAACTGGTGATGCCGCAGTATAAGTGGCCAGCTGCGAGCGTTTGATGTACTCTGGCAACTTCTGGGTACCATGTCTGACCCATGGGGAAGAGAAGGGTACGTGTAGTTTTGGATATTCGCAACTTCTTTTCCTTGGTGTCGAACGTCTCGCCGACAAGCATTGCTCACTCTCGTAATTGGTTGTCCGGGATAAGGAGCCCTTTGCCCTGTCAGCGTTGGTCATTATCTGCTTCACAAGCTGCGCTACAAACGCCCCAAAAGCGAGAAACGCATGATTCTCACCTGTTCATCGATCGTGAGAAATACCCCTGCGCATATATTAGTGCATTTAGTTCGTCTATCGAGATAAAAAAAATTCGTGTTCGTCCACATGCATGTGCAAACAAACACCCATGACGCCATCCGTCCGGCGAGATTGCGCCGTACGCCCATACCACAACATCAATCTCCACCACAGTGCGTGACTTACCATACTGCCGGGAGACCTAAAACAAGGTCCTGGCAATGAGTATGCGAGTCCGACGAGGGTACAATAATGCAGCCATGTACGCCTGTCTGCCAAAGTACCACATTCCATCGACATCGCTGCGTCCTGCTTGAGCTACCATACCTATTGACCAACCAACCACCACACATACATATCGCCTCGCATATAGCACAACAGCA
>Ga0265797_10005122_pt1 | contig 19389 bp, 27 predicted proteins | sample P2T30metagenome_FD_192433 | JGI IMG/M metagenome (GOLD analysis project Ga0265797, IMG submission 192433) | Plant litter microbial communities from East Loma Ridge, Irvine, California - P2 T30 | ecosystem: Environmental > Terrestrial > Plant litter > Unclassified | place: USA: California... | reverse complement strand
AGGGCGTCCCCTTGGCAGGATTTTGACTTTTATTCCCGTGCGTGCAGGCGTTGGTCGGCTTACTTCCTGGGCACATGGCTGCGGCTGGGTTGACCTGTCGTCATCTTTTTACGACCTTGTAGGATCAAAGTTCGAGGTCTGTGTATTTCTTTGACCATTACTGTGAGTGTCGTTGACTGCCAGGCGCCACAACCGCGGGAGCACAACATATCCGCGGGTCCAAGGTAAAACGCCCTAAGACGACAGCGCAGCAGTGGAATGGTATGCCCAAATGACTCGCATCATAACAGGAGCCAGTCGTTGCTGTCGGCATTCAAAAGTGGACCCTTTAAGGTTTGGGGTAATGGGGTAATAATTGAGGGGAAAGGGCGGGTCTCGCTGTTATGTTCATCCGGAAAGCAAGGTTCTCCCAAGAATCCGATGCGTGTGGCTTGAGTTCTTGAAGCTGGTTCAAGATCGGAAGCCCAGATTGAGAAACCCACTGTTTTCATTGCCAAGTGCCCAGCTGTTGGCACTGCCTGGTGATGTCGTGGTGTAACTGTAACGCTGCACCGGCGGCAGAGCCTCAGGGATGTTCGTGCAGCGCCGATGTTCTGCCTTTGAACATGGTAAAACAGGCTCACAGACATGCAGATGGTCAACTGCGATCGGCGTGTCAAAAACTTCCTTCCACGTGCTGCTGCATGAGGTCCTGGCACCAAAAGCTGTTTGGCTTGACTTTTGAGAGCGTAACAATTTTTGAGCAAATCAATCTCGACGTGCGCGCTTCGAAACACTGCTAGGGCATGGAACTCGTGACCACAAGGGATCGAGAGGTCTGACTGGAACATTTCAACATCTGACCGGCGCTATCTCCGACAAGATACGAACATATCGTCCTCACTTTTACCCTCGGCCGCTCCACGTGCCAATGAGGATACTGTCTGCTTGCAGCTAAAGTTGAAGAACCGTACGAGCTGACCATCCGCCAAATCATCGCACCTACAAGCATTGCGAGTACCAGTCGTTCGCTTTGGTGCAAGTCGATCCGCTCGCACAGCATGTCGCGCCTGCCCATCCGTTGCCCTATAGCTTGTTAGATCCTGGTCATTCATATTGTTGGGTTGTGGATATCTACTTACACCACACTGGCCATAGCGAGCCGCACAGGCACCGGTAGGAGAAGGAAGGGATGTGGTTCCGGTAGAGGTAACGCGGCTAGTAGTGGTCGCGGTTGTGGCCCTAGTCGTTGTGGTCGTGGCTCTGGTCGTTGTACTTGCGATGGTAGTTGTCGGGTTCGAGCCTGAAACGGCGAAGGCAGACTGCAAGATGGGCATGTACGCGCTGTATGCTACGCCGTTGGTCGGCTCAAGACCGTACATGTAGTCACCCCACCAAGGACCCGCAGCCCACCACAGGGCACCTTGCCAGACATCTGCATCAAAGTCAGCACCGGATCAGGCCTCGTGGATCTTGTTGCACTCACCAGAGTTGTCATTCATGTACTTCAGCATGTCTGTGATCGCCGCTTGACATTGTGCATTGACACCACCAGCGAATTCGCCAAGGAGGCCAATCTTCTTGTTGGCACGAAGCCAGTTTGTGGCTGCAACGAGACGCTCAGAGCCAACAGTAGCTGAAACGCAGTTTGGTGATGTGCCAGAACCATCAGTCTAGGGAGGGAAATTAGCTGAGATCCAATCAGCAATTTGGGTTCGAACTGATGGTACTTACATCAAGATATTGGTGCATCTGGTAGACGAGCTTGTTCTCGGGATCGGTGAGCGAGCCCATCAAATCACTGCGGCGTGGTTAGTTAAGTGTAACGTGCCGCAAGTGGGCACCAACTTACGCGTTGGTCTTGCCGTCAGTGCCTTTGGATGTTGTCCAGGTCCAGGCACCTGTCCAGGCTGTAGAGAATTAGCATGCGCACTGATAAGATGAATATAACAAGATTGTATAATGACAGCGATGCCTCTCTCCAAGCGCCGCAAGAATCTATTGCGATGATGCATCGATGCACCACTTACCGTTGCCTTCAACGTTGATGACCTGCTTGGCACCAGCAGCACGAATGCCGTCGATGGCGGCTTGGTTCAGAGAGACAACCAGCGCAGTGGACATGGTGTTGTACCTGTGTTGGCCCGATTAGTTTGTTGTACAGCTCTCCCAACCTGATCCGACATACTCGTTGTTGGTGTCCCAGATCACTCTTGGGTTGTCCTTGTACTGTGCAGCCACAGTCTGCCACCACTTTCCGAACGCGCTCGCGTCCGTGATAATTTCTTTGTAGTAGCGTCCGTAGTTGTGAGGCTGGATCATCGCGTACGCGCCGCGGCTGGTAACGTAGTTGACCTGCTCCGTAAGATTGCGTAGGTATCCGGGATCAGGTGATCCAGTCATGCTGTTGGGGATCAAGCGCTCCATGTAGAAGTTGATTCTGAAGGTGTTGAAGCCTTTGGCAATGAACGTGTCGTAGGTTGACAGGGTCGGCCAGATGTATTCTTTGCCATACAGGCCAGGGAAGATTCCATCGCCGAACTCAGGGCCGCTCTCATTGACGCCAACCCATTGCATCTTGCCAGCACGTTTGGTGAGCTTGCTGGGGGCAGCGACTGCCAGTCCCATGGCGCTCGCTGCAGCGAGCAGTGAAAAGAAATGCATGGCGGATGTGTCAATTCTGATAATGTGAAGAAAGAGATTGGGATGCTGCAGTCGGTGTCTACAAGACCTAGAATTTAAGGTGGGAGATCCATCTTATAGGGTAGAAGCCTGTATCCTAGGCCATTGACTTGTAGGTATTCCACCCTTTCGCCAGATTGGCTTGCCATTCCGTGAAGTCCGTTGTGAGCGGGATTGAAGCCTCCGTAGGACGAGAGAGCCACCGGCTGGACGCGCCGACATAATCATCTCAATTCGTCAGGCCGGCCATGCCCTAAATTATCATCGTGCAGTTTTGAGACTATAATCTTAAGTGGAAGCTAGTACGTTACATCAAGCCTTGCAGCGCGGAGGTCCATGGTCCGTACGGCGCTCACAGAGTGGAAAGTGGACAGGTTTTAGCCCAAGGAGATTTCCACCATTGAGATGCGGGCAAGAATTGCACAAACTTGCGCATGACTACTGTACCGTAGGCAACCGGCAGTTCTCTGTGCAAGAAGAGAGATAGTTGTGTTTTGGCACGCGTGTCGTGAAGTCATACAGCAAGTGCCCGTTGAGTGGAGCAAGTGGACACGCCATGCCAAAACTTCGGATGCTCCAGGCGAAAGAAGCCGCAGGCACCACATTTGAGTATTCTTTGTAATGTCAAAAAGTTCGACTTCTCGTTCAGCAACAAAGGTCGAGGTGTTGAGTGGAAGCAAAATGAAGGCTTCAAGCTCCTGGAAAACAAGCAGGGGTGTCTCGCCACCCAGCAGTGGCAGAAGTGGGGAACATCGCGGTACGCAGGTTTACCCAAGGTAGTATGGATGTATGGACTCATCAGTCGTAGAGCACGACACATTGATATAATACGATCTTATCTTGATTAGCACGTTCCAGCCTGCCTGTTTGCGATACATAATGCCTGCACTCACTTCGCGTTTGGCCATCATCTCTGGCGGCATCGGTGCGTGGCCACAACAGCTGCAATATCATGGCGACTAGCCTAGAGCTAGAGCTAGCTAACAATAACCAAACTAATGATGACTTCAAAGGCGGCATTGGGTCTTCCATAGGGACTTTGTTGCGTTCACAAGGAGCCAAGCTAGCACTGCTCTACGCGCCTTTCGAGGCCAACAAAGTGGATGAAGTCCTCGAAAGCGTGTACGGTTCTGCCAGCCGAGCTGAGGGCAACGACATCAAAGCATACCCATGCGACGTGACCGATGTAGCCTCAGTGGCCAGCGCCTTCGAAGCCATCGTGCAGGACCGAGCGGCGTTCCCGTCAATTCTCATAAACGCAGCTGGCTATGTCGCACTCAGTCCTTTCGAGCACACGCCACCGGAAGACAGCCTCAAGCACTACATGGTGAACCTGTACGGCCCAACTATCACCAGCCAGGCGTTTGCACGAACTTTCTTTGCGGCCAAGCAGGCAAACAAAGAGGGCGGCAGTACACCCCCTGGACGCATTGTGAACATCGCCAGCCAAGCTGGCCACATTGCTCTCGATCAGCATGCAGCGTATTGCGCCAGCAAAGCTGGCTTACTTGGGCTGACCAGGAGCATGGCCCTTGAATGGGCGCCCAAAGGGATCACTACAAACAGCATCAGTCCAGGTCCGGTCTGGACTGCTCTTGGTAAGAAGGCATGGGGAGATGCAAAGGTGAGGGAAGAGTAAGTCACATGGCGCTTTGTGACCATGGGCTCGGGCAGAAACTGACTGCTGTTCACAGGTACCAGAAGTTGGTTCCAACCGGCACGTTTGCTGAGCCAGAAGAGGTTGCACATGCGGTCAGCATGCTTGTCCAGGATTTGGCTTGCAACATCAATGGTGCTGATATCAGAATCGATGGCGGGTTCACTATCCGCTAAAGTCGCGCACATATGCTTACGAGCAGTTGTCTGTCAAGATACGACGGTATGCCCACAAGAACACGATAGGATGAATTAATACATAAGTCATGGAGGACAGTAGTCGTTGAGCGTTAAGAAGGTCACATGATATTGTTCATAAGTAATTTGGTCTGATTCTAAGATGTTCGCCGATACAACACTCGGACAATCATGAAGAAGACACAGCATGCGCTGACTATCTGATCCGTGCGAAAAGCGGTCACAATCTTTCTCCATCCAGGAAGATCACAAGAAGAATGCGCCACGACAGCATCGCTTTCCCCGTTTCCCTATCAGTCCCCTGGTCACTTCTTCGCGCGATACATCGCTTCAGCGACGACAAAAACCGCGGAGGCTTTTTTCTGGAAGCTCTCAACCAAGTCTTTGCGACACTTGCTGAACTTGTCCGGGTGAAAGAGTAGTCTGAACTGTTTGAGTTGGCTGACAGGAAGGGGGTTGAGACTTCGCCTAATATCGCAGGCGCAAGCAGCCAAGGCTCTGGTCTCGCTCGTACAGGATGGGTTGGAGCATGCGCTGGCTGGAGGCGATGGGAAGCTTGACAGGGCAGTGTAGTCCTTGAACGCTTCTTTCACGGCCAAGACCCACTCCTGATGTTTTGAAGGGGTTGCGACAGAATTCGTAGCAGGGCTCCTCTGCTGTGGAGTGGGACGCGGTTTCTTGCCGTTTGGTTCGTCGCCGTTTTCACTCCCTGGCTTTGGCCCATCCTGAGAGCGCTTGGGTGGTGGATTCGCTCTCTCGTATTCGTCTCTGCGTCGTTTCTTGGTCGCCTGGGCCTTTTGGTACTCCTCTTTCTGCTTTTGCCACTTTGCCGCCCTTCGCGCCTTTTCTTGTTCCTTGTCGGCGTCGTCTTTGCATTTCTTCTCGGCGGCCCTGGCCTGCGCCTCTTCGTACCACCTTCTTTCTTGTTCCTCCTTTGCTTTCTTCTGTGCCATCACCTCTTCTTTCGAGGGTTCAGGTATCTCGTCCCTGACTCCGTGGAACTGCGGGCAGCCAGCTCGTTTACAATACATTGTGGCTTTCTGAAACGATTCTGACTTTGCAGCAGATTTCTGCTTGGCCGCTTCGAGTTGGGCTTTGGCGTCCTCGAGCAGAGCGTCTTTCTCTTGAAGACCGTCTGTCGCATCGTTGAGATCTTTGAACAGTGAAGACGACAACTCTCCGTCTTTTGCCGCCTGGGAGAGGTTGTTGAAAGCGGTGTTCACCTTGTTACTGGCTTTGGTGCGCTCCTCCAACAAGAATTCTGCCATACCTTCGGCCTTGTGAGCCAGATGCATGTATTTGCGAGCATCTAGAAAACCCTTGTGTAGGGCGTCGAGGAAACCGGCCCCACCGTGCCTGCATGCGGCTTTCGTATTGAGACGCATCTTGCGGTGCTCGTCCTGAATGTGAAGATGTCCGAGAGTGTGTCTTTGTTACACAGCGGGAGTAGAAGTTGCGGTGGATTTTCGATGGAGTTGTAAGATGTTGCCGCGTGGTTCGGGCAGTACGAATTCGAAGAAATGGCTTTGGAGGTCACTTGTCGCGTTCTTGTGGTGACGGCTGACGCTTGGCGGGTGTTGTCAGTGAATGTGTTTTGGTGAATAATGGGCTTGTTTTGCTGGTCTTTGTTCTTGGGACAGGTCCAGGAGGAATTCCAATCATGGGCCACGAGTAATTTGTTGTCTATTGTGTCTATGTGAGAATAGGACATATCTGCAGTAGTATTGTTGGATAGCTGTGTGAATTCTATTGTCGGTGCACTAGCATTGTTGGTCAGCTGTTCAAGTCCTATTGTCGGGCGGAGCATGGTTTCTTGAGAACCCGCCATTTTCGAAACTAGCAAGCTGCAGCCTTGAGGGACACTCTCGGTGGCAAGACCTACAAAATATACCAAAGGCAGAATCACTCCGTGAATCGTTTTCTCTGCGTCTTGTAACTATGTATGTACCTCGGCATTCAATCCGCCATCGTATTCGCGTGCAACCACCAATCACTCTTCTCCGGATACGGCAACATTCGATATGTCTCGGCATATCTTCATCAGTTCCTCCTGCTTCTTGACATTATCAGCTCCACCGTGCGGAGACTGCTCGCCACCAGTCGTAAAGAACGCTCCTGAACTTAGTTTGGCAGCAAATCCTTCACCAGCGGACCACTCTGTCAATACCTGGGACGACTTGTCTGTCGTTCCTGGAGCAGACGCGCCGCCCATCTTCGTCTTCAGCCAGCCAGGGTGCATGCTTACGCTCTGTACATCAGTCCAGCGTCTCGCGAAGGCCTTCGAGAGCATGGTATCCTGCAGTTTGCTGTTGGCGTAAGAGAACGAAGTCGTACAATCCTTGAGGGTTTCGTCCCCACCAAAGTGGCTATCAGAGCTCATGAAGAGGATCCTAGACTTCGGCTTATCCATGAGACATGTCAAGATGTACGGGGCAAGTGTGTTGACGGCGAAGACGGCGGAAATGCCGTCAGAAGTGATTTCCTTCGAGGATGTAGCACCATAGCCAATACCGGCATTGTCTGTAACAGTCAATGTCTCAGCATTTCCTTCGCAAAAATTTGCAGACAGCGACTTACGAATGATGGCATCGAAGGTGCCAGTCTTGTTTGCATCTTTGGCTAACTGCTTAGTCTCACTGATCGAAGACAGATTTCCAATCAAACATCCTTCAGCCTTGGGCACAGCCTCGCTGGCCTGTTTGGCTCGCTCTGCATTACGTGCGTGAAGAGTAACCTGGTGACCCTTTTCGGAAAGCGCTTTTGCTGCGGCTAAGCCGATGCCATCACTGGATCCTGTGATGAAGACACGCACCATGTTGGAAAGCAAGGAGTTTGTATGAGGATGTGATCTGTGAAGATTCTACCAGACGATAATCGAGGGTTCACAAAGACTTTGCTATCTCAATGAGACGAAAAGCAAGCACAGCTGTCGTTTCCAGCATTGCTGGAGTGGAGATACGGCTGTCCGGTTGTCGGGTATGTGTTCTCATCTTACAGATACAGCAAAAGAAATGGAGACTGAATGATTGTGATGACGTCATTAGGTGTAAACGCTGCAGCCTTCATTATTCAAATAATGTTGCTGTTCACTGTTTACATACATGTATTTACATTATTCGATGTAGTTCAAAGGCTCATCTGTTAGTGCTATAGAGATCTGGTTATGGATGCATCATTTGCATTTCCTTTTTACCTCTCGCCCACTCGCTTAGGTCTCTGCACGTGCGACACGTGAACCGTGGCCCGTTACCTTCGGGCAGGAGAGCCGTTAGTGTTATTGCCCTAAGGGGAGCTGTTTGCACCAACGAGCAATGGCTCGACAGTGATGGAAAGCCTGGAAATCTCATGAACTCGATAGGTGGAAGATATGATTCTCTCCATTTCTGAAACTCACAGTAGCATTGCCTTTCCAGCGCAGCTGGACCCAAGCGCTGTAGGACGACGACGCCCGTCGTCGCGGATCGCATGCGGCTCTCCGAACTGCACCAATATCACGGATCAAAGAATGCTGCATCCGTAGGAGGTCTCCATTCCGATGCCCAAATTCCAGCCCTAGCTATCAGAAACACCAAAGGGAGATTTATCCGGCTGTACCACGAGACCACAAAGGCGTCCGGAGCCGCAGGCGACATTACACCGCATCCAGGAATCTGGTAATTTGAGGGTTGCAGGAGTGCGAACATTGCTCCCTGCAAGAGCTTTATGCGCTTGACTTGGGAGTGTTCCTGACTTGTGCGTCCGATTTTAGGCAATCACCGTTTATCTTGTCGGATGTTTACTCGACTTGCGCTTCACGTCAGCTCTACCAGAGTCTGCCATCTGGTGCAAGAGGCATTTTTAGTGATGAAGCCCGCAGTGGCAAGGAGGCTGGAGGCAAACGTTGCCTGCCTGTACTACAAAGGAGAATTGATTAATTATGCAGGGTAAGCTGCACGGGGAAGACCTTGGCGACGCCTTACCATTCTGGCCCGGACTCTTGACTTCTTTGGCCAACAGCGTGTGCTGCTCCGGGCTACTTTCTGCTATATTGCTCGTTTAACCAGGAGGCTTATGCTATATCCACAAATTACTTCATGTGTTCACTCGCCAGCACCTCCCTGCATGTCCGCATGTCAGCTGGACATACTACCATCCAGGGCGAACCTTAAGCAAGATACTCGCATACATCGGACGCTGCTGGTGTAGATCTTGACTCGTCGTACGAGGACGGGCTCAGCCCTCCGTAGCCCACAATCTGCCTAAGCAGGACAGAACATCTTCTGTCCGTCGGACCGTCCAACGAGGGCAATCAGTGGATCCGACGATACTCGACAGGCCTCAGAACAACCATGAGCAAGATTCGTGGTTTGCGCAAAGGCCACGATGGCAAGTGGAAGTGAGGATGACGAACTATATAACGACGAAGACGCCATCTGCAACTTTCTCTCATCATCCAACAACGCAAGCAGTTTAAACCTTCAAGAATAACCTGCAAGCATGTCTGCCTTTTCCCTCGCCCTGAGTGCCCTCGCCCTCGGCTCTGTTGTGAACGCTCAACAGGCTGGGACCCTTACTCCTGAGAAGCACCCTGCTTTCTCTGTTTCCACTTGCACTGCTGGCGGCACTTGCACGTCCAAGACCCAGAGCATTGTGCTTGACGGCAACTGGCGTTGGCTCCACTCCACCTCCGGCTCCACCAACTGCTACACAGGTAACACCTGGGACAAGACTTTGTGCCCTGATGGCGCAACTTGCGCGTCGAACTGCGCACTCGATGGCGCTGACTACACCGGCACCTACGGTATCAAGGCATCTGGCAACTCCCTGAGTCTCCAGCTCAAGACTGGCAGCAATGTTGGCTCCAGAGTCTACCTCATGGATGATCAGGACAAGAACTACCAGCTCTTCAAGCTGAAGAACCAGGAGTTCACGTTCGATGTCGACGTCAGCCAGCTCGAATGTGAGTATTCCATACCTCAGGTGACCAGATCCACTGCTAATCAAACGCGAATAGGTGGTCTCAATGGCGCTCTGTACTTCGTGTCCATGCCAGCAGACGGTGGCGTTTCTGCCACTAACAAGGCCGGTACCAAGTTCGGAACAGGGTACTGTGATGCTCAATGCCCCAAGGACATCAAGTTCATCAACGGTAAGGCGAACAGCGACGGCTGGGCCCCAGCTTCCAACAACGCAAACACGGGCCTTGGCAAGACCGGCTCCTGCTGCAATGAAATGGATATCTGGGAGGCCAACAAGATCTCCAACGCTGTGACCCCCCACTCCTGCACTCCTGGCAACTCCGCTTGCACTTCTGACGAAACTTGTGGCTCTGGCGACGGTAACCGCTACAAGGGTTACTGCGACAGGGATGGTTGCGACTTCAACCCCTTCAGGATGGGCAACCAGTCTTTCTACGGCCCGGGCAAGACCATCGACACCTCCAAGCCTCTCACCGTTGTGACTCAATTCGTCACCTCTGATAACACCGCTAGCGGCGATCTTGTCGAGATCCGTCGCAAGTACGTCCAGGGAGGCAAAGTCTGGGACCAGCCTGTATCCAACGTTGCTGGCATCAGCGGCAACTCGATCACCGACACCTTCTGCAAGAACCAGAAGTCCATCTTCGGTGACACGGATGACTTCACCGAGAAGGGCGGCTTGAAGGCTATGGGCAAGGCCTTTGAGGATGGTATGGTCCTCGTCATGTCTCTCTGGGACGATTACGATGTCAACATGCACTGGCTCAACTCCCCCTACCCCACCGACGCCGACCCAAGCAAGCCAGGCGTTGGTCGTGGAGACTGCTCCATCACCTCTGGCAAGCCCGCCGACGTCGAGAGCAAATACCCTGGTGCTACTGTTACCTACTCGAACGTCAGGACCGGTCCCTTGGGCTCAACCTTTTCTGGCGCCCAGCAGCCCGGTGGCCCTGGCACTGGCACTGGCTCTTCTTCCTCTTCCAGCTCAGTGAGAACCTCGACTACCACCTCCAGGGCTACGACCACCAGCGTCAGGACCACTACCACCACTACTAGCTCCCGCACGACCACTACCAGCGCTGCTGGTGGCGTCGTCCAGAAGTACGGACAGTGCGGTGTAAGTGTCCCCTATGTGTCCGATATTCACTCTTCTCCATGTATACTGACTCGCGATACAGGGCGCCAGCTACACCGGCCCTACTACTTGTGTGAGCGGCACTACTTGTGTCAAGGCCAACGACTTCTACTCGCAGTGCTTGTAGATGGTTGGCGATGCCACCAAAATGACGCGGGAACGATGGCGAACAAGTGCGCTAGGCTCGAGAAGGCTGTTGCGACTGTCTGGAGGATTTTGATAGTTACATTCGTTAAACGACAATTTGAGTTACCACGTTTGCAGATCCTCATGATTTTCCACAGGCTTTTCATGGCATGGTTGCGTGACCTGAAGAATCGTGCAACATCTTCTCGTGGTGTTAACGGTGCAACGTCTGAGTCGCAGATTTTTCGGGCGTTGTACGAGCAGTATGGGCAACACCACCGACCCCAACAGAACTAGAGGCGCCAATCGTGTTTCAGATCGATGCAACGATCACTCCGTCGCTAGGCGTCCAGCGATCACGATGTCCAAGTCAAAGTATGTACAAGAGAGCTTAGCCGTGGGAACCGAGAACATGTTCTTGGAAACCAAAAGCAGACAGTCCACTTGTCTTGGTCAGCGGGTAGCTATCTGGTGTTTGCCTAAATGGTCGTCGCTATAGGACAATTAATGGGACATTATAGAACCTGCTGCAATAGAACATGGGCACACTATTGGCGGGAGTAAGCGCGGCGATCTCGCGGCGATGGCGAACTGTCAAGGTAAAATTTGCCTTTTGACTTCAGCCCAAGGCCTTCCGGTTCACGCCTAGCACAGGATAAGATGGGGGAATAAGCCAGTCGTACGGACTCACCAACGGCCAGAACAACATGACTCTCACATCCGACAATACTCCATTACAAAATCATCAGCGAGGGTTCGAGACTTGCATTGATGCAACGCGAAAGATAGGTGGCTGACTTCAACATGGAACCTGAAGCATGCTCGCGGCTTACAAGTTCTACTTTGATCATTTGTGCGATTGACGGAGTTGTCGTCCGATGGTCTGAGACGACATTGGTGTGGCTAACACGCTCTACACTGCAGATCTTTAGCGGGTCTTCGGGCAAAGCCCTGATCTGGACAAACTTCATCTGCCGCGACTGGGCCCGAACTCTCCTGGTCCGACTTCCACGCATGTTCGCGTGTACCTGGCGTCTGGTACCGACATTATGCAGGAACCTCTGTGATATAGAATCCACACTGAGCTTGTTCGTACTCCTCGCCACGGGGCACGGTAAGTCCCAGCCGCGTCTGACTTGGGTCGCATGTTGAATATCACGGCACATTACAGCTTGACCATGTTGACGCAATAAGAAACTCCTGTCAGAGACATGGGTGCTGGCGTGCAACAAGCAATAACGCCACCGCATTGGTCACATCGCGAGTCTTCACACCTTTGCTTTGGGCCGGCTCAACAGTGCCGCATTTCTCAAACACGCGATGCCCTGCGCGAGGCAACGCCTAGAGGGTTGCTACCGTCACGAACCCTTGATCATCGATACTAGCACGGCTTAAGTAATTAGTGTAAGGCCACCTACAGCCCCGTTCACCCCTGACCATCTGGAGTGCATGGAGAACCACTCCCATGTGCAGATCATCGTTGCCGGCGCATGTTAGATCGATTATGGTGCGCTGCGTTATGCACTAATGACTTGAGCTCCCCTTCTCTCCTTGCCGGCCGCATGAACGGATTCCTCGTGGCTGGGTACTACAAGTGCCCATCGTCGTGCACATCTGCTGAGCTCTCTGGAGCCTCTGCCGTGATCTTTGCGGGTCATTCTTGTGCCCTGTTCTGTTGTTGAGGAGACGACTACATACCAATACCGCCAACATGGGCATGGACAGCATGTTCGAGGGCGTCAACCTTGCCGATAGGCCTTTGCCTACCACACTCCCAGACGACCACAACATTGGCGATGGCCTCGCGATTATGACATGGGTTATGCTCGCGCTTTCTACTGTGCTGGTCGCGGCTCGTATGGTCTCCAAAATTATGATCCTGCGGAGGTTCCGAATTGACGACGTTTTCCTCCTAATCACTTGGGTAAGTCCGATCTGTTCTCCAGCGCTCTACAAAATATGGTATGCTGACGCTCCAGCAGCTGGGTGCTGCTGCATACTCAGCCATGATGCAACTTGCATACCACAACGGCTTTGGACGACACTCGCGTAAGCGAACCTATCCTAATCAAGCCTCTACAAGTGGCGTTTGCTAACAAATTGCCACGCTACAGTCTTCTTGAGCGTACCCGCTGCGGTTCGCCTCCTCAAGTGGGTCTACGTCGGTATGCATCTCGCTATCATAACCCCAATGTTTGGACGCATTGCCGTTGGACTCTACACCCTCAGCTTGCTTGGATCGAACGCTCGCTGGGTGAGGTACACCATTTGGTTCCTCATCTTCCAGCAAGTTGTGCACAACATCGGCATCTCTGTCACACTTTTGTGCGCGTGCGGAGTCGACATTGCAAAAGTCGCAAAGTAAGTCACCGACACGACGATGAACCTTCCATCACACGCTGACATATTGTCTTCAGTCCGGTTTCCACCTGCTTCAGGCCGTCACCATGGTCACGCTACGCTGAGTTTGTCGGTGGTAAGTCGAATGTGCTACTTTGATTTGTTGTTACCTTGCTTACACTTCCCAGGTTGGAACGCTGCCACCGACGGTGCTCTTACTCTCGCACCTGTAGTGTTGATTTGGGGTCTTCGAACAACCAGGAGAGCTAAATGGGGAGCCTCCATTCTACTCGGATTTTCATCCCTAGCCATGGCGGCTGCGGTATGGCGAACGGCCGAGCTTGACAAGATTTTCATCCCGGACTGGGACTTTACCTGTAAGTTCAAAATTGTGCAATCAGCGACATCTCGGGATCTTAGCTAACATCGATCCAGTCAACGCCGTCCTCTACTTCTACGCCTCTTCTTTCGAACAAAGCACCATCTTGATCGCAGCATCGATCCCGACTCTGGGCCCCATCTTCAAACATTTCCGCTCCAAGCATTCCTCGAAACTCTCCGCTGTCAGCAACAACAGCCTCAGCTACGGCACTGCCTCGCGCCAGAGCTCTTCTGCGGACAAGATCCAGATCCAGAAGAACCTCGCGCACGCCCTTGGAATCGAAATGCCTGGTCTGGGCAACACAGTGACCATTTGCGCCGGCGGTACCGGTACCGAGCGATTGAACATGAAGGCAAGCCGAGAGAGCGTCTTACAACTCTCAAGCATCAAAGCCACCAGGAGCACCGACGTAAAGGTCGAGTCTGCGCCTGCATATACATTCTACTCCGGCGACGAGGACGTCGAGCGACTATTCACCACACCAAAAGCCGATTCGAACGAGGGCCCTAAGCAGTGAGCCACTTTTGCGTTCATGCATCTCCCATGTATCTATCTTATTGTACGACGAACACGACCCTTCTTTTCTAGCCTTACTTTCCAATCCTTACTCATCAACCTTGTCTCATCAAAATCCGTTTTTCCGGCCCTAGATCCTCGTCTAATCCCCCCAGCCATAGCCCTAACAGACACATTCGGCAGCGAGTCAGAGCGTTCATCCATTTGGGGTTCCTTAGACTTTCCCCCATATTGCAACAATCTAAGTCTTGTCCCTTTCTGAGCTGTCACGGCTGTCACGGCTGTCACCGCCCATCATCCCACAGATCCCGCACACGGCATCCGACCCACTGAGGGCTCTATCTGGTATCGGACTACCACCCGCTCAGCACATGGCAGGTGCCTGTACAATTTTCTTTCTTACCAGGATCCTTCGATTGCAGCCCTACTTGACAGCAAACAGGGCGATTCATTCTAGAACATCAAATTCTCGTTGAGACATTGACATTTCTTTCGGCGCCGATACCTGCATGCTACTTGTCTCTCTAAAACACGCGACAGATTGTACAGTTGGCTAGCGCGTACTGCAAAGGCTTTCCGGGTTTTCAGCGGTGTGTGGAAGTCCGGTGATAGCTCCGCTGTGTTCATTTGGCGAATATATTACAATATTGATTGCGATAGCGCAACCCTTGCAGTATATATGTGTGATGATATGTTCACTGGTCATGTGGCTTTTATCAGCTTTCTAGATCTATTGTCTTGTGCATCATGATTCACGACCCGTTACTATGGGAGTGGAAAGGCCACGTGGGACTCCTTTTCTCTACTCCGCTGACTGACGGAAGTGTGGCGTTGTTCTGCGCCGTCGATATATCACTTTTCAGGATGCATCCTTGTCTTCGGAACGTCGGTAGCATGCACGTGGCTATCGTCGCATCAAACCACGTTACCACATTACGGTATATACAACAAGCTCCAAATGCACGACGACGTCCAACTAGACAGACAAGACGGTGTATCACGTTCCTAACAGCAGTTTTCCGAAGATTTCATCCATCTCGTGTATCCCCAACCCTAACCCGTAAGATGTTCGAAATACACTTGACATCTCAATGGCATCACACGTATTGTACAGATATAGCAGCTGAGAGCCAGACCGCCACAACCACAACAAGAGCATTATGAGCCCGAGAATATGCAGCCTGTGAATACTCCCAAAGTCCACCCTCACATGACCAAAACCCCCCCAAAACCATCCCTCAAATCAACCCCCCCTCCCACGGCTCCTCCTTCAACCCTCCTTGAGCATTATCATGCGCCATATCAAAGTACCTCATCTCCGTCCTCCTCAAATCCACCCCCTCAGGCAACATTCCCACATCCACCGTCCCCAAATTCACCGCACAAACCGCCATCGTCTTGCCTTCACCGAGCGGATACTCGCCCTCCATCCAAACATGCGCGCCGCACGTCCGGCAGAAGTACCGGTGGACGCTCTTGACGCGAGGCGCGTAGTCGCCGAGTTCAGAGCGGGAGGAGGGCGTGTGGAGGGTGAAGGCGGCGGGGGAGGAGAGGGAGAGGTTTGTGGCGCCGAGGATTTGGCAGAAGGTGCAGTTGCAGCGGGTGGCGGAGAGGGAGCCTTGGGGGATGAGGGTGGTGTGGGCGGTGTAGGTTATGAAGCTGGGGGCGGGGGTGTTGTTAGTTATGGACGGCTTTGAATACATGTAGGTAGCGAGTGCGATGTGTTGTTCTTGGGATGTAGGAAGTCGTATGGAGATGAGAGCTTTAGGGACGTACCCGCAGTGGCAGCCGCCTTTGATTGCTATCTTCTCAGCCTTGTCGCTTGCCATTTTGTCTGTGAGTCGCAATTGGAAATGTACGGTATTGCTCAAGATGCGAGGTCATATAATTGAAAAATTCAAGCAAGGATTCAATGCTTGATATAGAGAAGCTAGTGTGTTTCAAAGGTGATCCTTCAGGCCAAGCGACTTCAGCCGCATTGCAGCCAGATAGGCAACAGCCAAGAGAGAATACGACTGCCAGGCAGCCATCTGGTCAAGCTTCTTTGCTCTGGTATTTGTATTGATATGTGCAATTCAGACGAGGGGGAATTCCGACTCCATCGCTCCGTGGTTTTGTCTCATTGGCATTGGATGGTCTAGAGCAGATGGAACGACCGCGTATCGCTTAAGGTCTCCTGGGAGATACGATTCCTGCTCGCTTAGACATCGTCTTATAAAAATGAAAACAGATACAACACATCTTGATAACTTTCGGTCACATATTCATTGAAGCTGGGCCTCAGCACCGATGACGCGCACAAACCAGGCAACAGAATGCAACACATGTGGCCGATACCACAATCCCAGAACCCAAGAGATCGAAACCCAAACATCCCGCAAGCTGAGCATCGAAACTCGCCCTACACCCGAAGCCATCGCCCCATGTAATCCGCAATCGCAATCGCCGCTCTTCAGCAAGCTGCCGCCCGAAATTCGAACGTATATCTTCTCGCTCGCACTGCTGCAATACGAAGACCTCTCGAATCCATACCCAGAACACGACTACTGCTATCGTACAGGCCATCGCGCTCGGCACATAGTCTCCACCAGCCTCCTGCAGACGTGTCGATTAGTATGGCTAGAGGCAAACCATTGGTCTATGACACAGGCAGTCCACTACTTCTGGTACGACGAAGATCGCCGGCCAGATTGGGCGCGCACGCTCTCGACTGGCCGCTTTGTCACGGAGGATGAGCGGTCTGAAGAGTTCTTCAGTCGCCTCACCCATGTGCAGTATTCGCGCGTGAAGAGGATCCACATCTTTGCGCAGAAGCACTGGCTTGAATGGGCGAACGTTGCCGTTTTTCGCGACAGGGTGGTTCTGCATCGGCAGCCTTTCAACTTGGATAATTTCACGGTGACCATGAGGCACAGTGATTGGGCTGATTGGGAGGTAGACGAGAAGCTTCACTTAGGTCGCAAGTGGGTGCGCGTGTTGCTTCAATCGCCGGAAGCGACTCGCTTCTCGCAGTTCTGTCTGGAACTGGAGACGGTTGAGTGGAATGTCGATCAACTGAGGAATATCGTGGAGAGGTTGCGCTCAGTGGGCGAAGCGAAGGAAGGCGAAGATGCACGATGGGAGCTCGTTGAACCGTTCGAGGAGACTACTTGGTCTGGACCAAGCAACCTTGGTGGGCATGAGCATCCCATATACGCGCATCGCGACAGACTGGACTATCATGCCATTAAGATGAAATGGAGACGGCTGGCACCTACCGAGCTCGAGCGACGCTGGCGAAAAGAAGGAAGCCTATTGAAGTTGCGTGAGCCTCCGAGACCAATAGCAAGAAACGAGTGCAAGGGAGGCGCTGGAGGGTCCGATACGGAAACTGATAGCCAAGGAAGTGCCTACTCCGAATCAGAATCGGGATAGCAGGGCCAGTGAGATGCAATTCATTGTCGTGCTCGGCGTCTCCTCAATACAGTACAGCACCTGTCTGACAGATGTGAAGTCGTGACGCGTAGAGCGACCAGAGAGTTTGCATAATGGAAGTGCTGACTCCCTAGCTCCACGATCCGAAAAGTGGGATAGCGCTGGGACCAGGTGTTTGCGACACGAAGACCGTTCATCATGTATAGCACATGATAGCAGTGATATGGGCCTGTGTCACCACGTCATCGTGTCTCGCAAAGTCCTGTGGTTTCCACGATCTCGATGTTCAGCATATGGAACATGGTGCATCTTGATTTCCATATCCATCGGCAGGTACCTGTCTGTCTCACCTCTCTTGCCTGTCCATCGGGCTGAGATACCGTACCGTTTCACGATTATTCCAAGTTCCTGGTGTTGCAGGTGGCGTCCGGGTGCTACGACCCTCTTGGTGCGGACGACCGGGCTGGCGGTATAGCTCTGCCAAGTGTGTTGCCCAGTCGGGCGGGGGAAAACGCCATGGCGGGAAAAGACGGCGGTGGGTGATTGATGCGAACGATGGGTCCCGACTGTGGGATGTCGATGGTGATGGTGATCACCGCATCGCATTTGGGCATCTCAGCGGTCGAGTAGAGGTTGGTGAGTCTGGACGCAGCAAACAAGCACGCAAAATGCAGACTCCTGCACCCAAGAGAGTCCAGACACAGCAGGATGGAAAGAAGCGTTTCTTGCTCCACACACCCTTGCAAGATCTCGCATGCGCGCGCCTTGTTGGAGTTAGCCAGTGCACCATTGCATGTTAGCATCGTTCTAGTGCTTCTATTGTCCGGGGGAGCACTCTATTTTCTCCACTCGGGTCTTCCGGCACCTGCGGTCCCCCGCGCGTTATTGCCGTCGTCAGCGTGAGTAGTGTGTGTGTCGCTGCTTACAAGACCTGCTTGCTTTTAACCGCCTCGCACCTTCCATGTCGCGCCTTCCGTCGCACACGCACATCTTGCCTGACAAACCCACTCTCGCTCACCCAATCCTCCTCTTCTCACCACACCGACATCTTCATCTTCGATCCAACAACACCACCCGTTGGTCATATTCTCGCAAGCGCCCGTTGACACTACCCGTCCAAATTCCACCCTCCACACGGCACGCGACCGCACACCACAAGACCTGCCCACACCGTCTTCCAAAGCGAGACACTCTCACCGATACCCATACTCCTTATACTTGATTGTCGCGCTCTATCGACAGCATTTCTCCCAACACATCCTCCTACATCGCAGCCACAATGTTCACCGTCGAGGCCATGCAGCCGCTTTACCACGAAGAGCGCATCAAGGCCGCCAAAGCGTCGACTGTCACCTCATGCGCTTCCACTCCAGACAAGACCAGCGTTGCCGCTGAAGCACAGCAGTCGACCAAAGCGCAAGGACCCTGCCCGAAGACTCTGGCAGCCGCGCTCAACCGCCAGCAGACCGCAGCACGCCCTACTGGCTTCTTCGGCGCAACATTCAGATCACTCTCCGGCGCTGCCACACCGGCAATCACCCGCACCACTACACCTGCCAGGGAGAAGACCCAGGCCGAGATCGAGGCTTTGATTGCCGAAAAGAAGAGGGACGCGGACATCGTAAGTCGCTTCTTTTTTCAGAAATTTTCATCACGCACGCTGACTTTCAAGTATAGTGCTCCATGCCCTCTTGGTAAATGCAATGCTGCAAAAAACGACACTTTTTCTGTACGGATTACGACGGCAAATATGCCTTTAATCGCTACGGTTTTTCTTTGAGCGCGGCATCGGTCTGGGTTTGCAGCGATTACTTTTAGCGAGCACGGAGTTTTTGCACTTGACTTATACCCATGGTACCTGAGCATCGATGTTCTCGGTACGACTTTTTGCTAGGAGCGGGCAAATGGTGGACAGCGACGTTTGCATGACGGTTTCAGACTTTTCGGACAATGGGTGGTATCGAGACGATACCTACACAAAGAGCTACACAGCCTCTAATAGT
>Ga0265797_10005121_pt1 | contig 19390 bp, 18 predicted proteins | sample P2T30metagenome_FD_192433 | JGI IMG/M metagenome (GOLD analysis project Ga0265797, IMG submission 192433) | Plant litter microbial communities from East Loma Ridge, Irvine, California - P2 T30 | ecosystem: Environmental > Terrestrial > Plant litter > Unclassified | place: USA: California... | reverse complement strand
GACGAGCAGCTCAATGAAATTGAGGCGCCGCTCAACCTCTACTGCCAACCCAGTGACGACATCCTCCCGCATCCTGCGGCTTGCATGATCACCGGCATCGGTCCGCAGCTTCTGGCACGTGATGGTCTTGGCGAAGCCGAGTTCATGACCCGTGTGCATGCCGAACTGGCGCGTCCTGGTACCTGTGGGGTGGGCTACAACAGTTTGCGTTTCGATGACGAGGTCACGCGCTACAGCCTGTATCGCAACTTCTTCGATCCCTATGCGCGAGAGTGGCAGGGCGGCAATAGTCGCTGGGACCTCATCGACATGGTGCGAACCGCCTACGCCCTGCGCCCGGAAGGCATCGAGTGGCCCCGGGACGATGCGGGTGTGAGCCTCAAGCTCGAACGCCTGACCGCGGCCAATGGCATCGACCATGGCCAGGCGCACGACGCGTTGTCCGATGTGCGTGCGACCATCGCGCTGGCGCGCCTGGTGCGAGAGCGCCAACCCAAGCTCTACGATTATCTGTATGGCCTGCGCAGCAAACAGCGAGTGCTCGATCAGATTCGTTTGCTGCAACCCCTCGTGCATGTATCCGGGCGTTTCGCCGGGGCGCGGCATTATCTGGGTGTGGTGCTGCCGCTGGCCTGGCACCCGCGCAATCGCAATGCATTGATTGTTTGCGACCTGCACCTCGATGCCGCACCACTGCTCAACGAAGACGGCGAGACGCTACGACGCCGGCTGTATACCCGACGCGATGACCTGGCGGCCGGAGAACTACCGGTGCCGCTCAAGCTGATACATATCAATCGCTGTCCGGTGGTCGCCCCGTTGAGCGTATTACGCGCGGAGGATTGCCAGCGGCTGCAACTGGACAAGACGGACTATCTGAATCGCGCCCGGATGCTGAGCGATTGTCAGTCAGAATGGCAGGACAAATTGTCGCAGGTATACCAGGAGGAAAGTTTTTCTGCAGTTAACGATCCCGAGCAGCAGTTATATGAAGGCTTTATCGGAGACCGTGACCGTCGATTGTGTGAACAAGTCCGCAGCGGTGATCCCCAGCAGTTCGATACGCAAAGCTGGCCCTTCGATGATCCTCGGTTACCCGAGTTATTGTTTCGTTATCGAGCGCGTAACTTTCCCGCCACCTTGAGTGCCGATGATCAGCAGCGCTGGCAACAATTCTGTCGGCAACGCCTCAGTCAGCCAGAATTTGGTGCGCCGAATACCTTGGCGAGTTTCCAGACAGACATGGCGTATTACCTGACCACTGCGACCGATGCGCAGCGAGTGATATTGCAGGCATGGGCCGAGCACGCCCAGCAAGTGGGTCAGCGTTATGGTTTATAGATCAGAGTGATAGGGTGAAAGAAATCACTGTAAGACGAGGCGCGCCGGATTCACGGCGCTTGCGGTGCTGCTGATCATTTCCAGCCATTATGAGCGCCCATAAAAAACGCCAGCAGTGCTGGCGTTCTTCATGGACTCACAGCCCCGATTTTGTATCAGCCCAGCAGGGTAGCCCAGCCTTCAACAACGTCAGCGCCCCACTTGGCTTTCCATTCCTTGAGGGTCTTGTGATTGCCACCTTTGGTTTCGATGACTTCACCAGTGTTCGGATTCTTGTACTGCTTAACTTTGCGAGCACGCTTGCTGCCAGTCGGGGCCGCTTTGCTATTGCGTGCTGCTTTGCCTGCCTTGGCTTCTGGATCCAGCAGGGCAATGATGTCGCGCAGCGACTTCTGGTATTCGCCCATCAGGCTGCGCAGCTTGCCTTCGAACTCCAGTTCTTTCTGCAGCTTGTCGTCTTGCGACAGGCTTTTCAGACGCTCTTGCAGTTCTTTGATGTTTTCTTCGAGAGTACGGTATTCGCTAACCAGGGACATGTGTTTACCTTTAATGCGGTGGGGTGATAGCCATGTGTTGCTTATAGTAGACATCGCTAAGTTATAAGTAAACAGCTTTGCAAGCGCGACGTTGTTTAGTAATTGAAGTTTCACTGCGTAACAGGAATTTACCTTTTTAGTGCCACTTCAAATTGCGTGGGAATTAATCGTGTTGGTGGCCGCTACAGAAAATTCAGCTAACAGTCCGCATTAGCGGTTCCAGTGGCTGGCGCATGCCATGTGCAGCGAAGGCGCAGCGAGGGGCGTCGAACTACTGCAGTTTTCCGGTAGTGCAGCTAAAATGCGCGCCTTCGCTAATTCTCTGGAGTTGTTCATGCGCACTTTTCGGCTGGTCATCGCCTGCCCTGACCGTACCGGCATCGTTGCCAAGGTCAGTAACTTTCTGGCGACCTACAACGGCTGGATAACCGAGGCGAGCCATCACTCGGACACGCAGAGCGGCTGGTTCTTCATGCGCCACGAGATCCGCGCTGATTCGTTGCCGTTCGATCTGGACGGCTTCAATCAGGCGTTCTCGCCGATCGCCCGGGAGTTCTCCATGGAGTGGCGGATCACCGATTCGGCGCAGAAGAAGCGCGTCGTGCTGATGGCCAGCCGCGAGTCCCATTGCCTGGCTGACCTGCTGCATCGCTGGCACAGCAATGAACTCGACTGCGAAATTCCCTGCGTGATTTCCAACCATGACGACCTGCGCAGCATGGTTGAGTGGCACGGCATTCCGTTCATTCACGTTCCGGTGGATGCACAGAATAAACAGCCGGCATTCGATGAAGTCGCACGTCTGGTTGCAGAGCACCGCGCCGATGTAATCGTGCTGGCCCGCTACATGCAAATCCTGCCGCCCGCGCTGTGCCGGGAATATGCCCAGCGCGTGATCAACATTCATCACAGCTTTCTGCCGTCCTTCGTGGGCGCCAAACCGTATCACCAGGCGTCGTTGCGTGGTGTGAAGCTGATCGGCGCGACGTCCCACTATGTAACCGAAGAGCTGGATGCCGGTCCGATCATCGAACAGGATGTCGTGCGTGTCAGCCACCGCGAGAGCATCGAAGAGATGGTGCGCCTCGGCAAGGACGTAGAGAAAATGGTGCTTTCCCGCGGCCTGCGCTATCACTTGGAAGACCGGGTATTGGTGCATAACAACAAGACGGTGGTATTCGACTGATCCAGCGGGTCTGGTCCCGCGATGATCAGCGGTTCGCTTAGGCCAGGCCTGATGGAGTTAATGATGAGCAACGACGATCTGCGCGAGCCTGGCACGGCAACGCCGCCACCCACGTTGGGTGAGGGGTGCGTCAGGCGCTACGATCCCGAGGCATTGAGCGAGGAAGACGGTACCGAATTCGAGGGTGCCGAAGCGCTATGGCAGCGTCTGCAGCGTGAGCGACTAGACAAGTCAGGCGGTAAGTGAAGCTGAGAGGGCGCCATTGGCGCCCTTTTTATTGCGTCGATTTAACTGAGCAGGCAGTTGCCTCGACGCATCGCTGCCAGGTCCCTTTAGCTGGATGTATGCTGCTACGCTGAGGCTGTCGTTGGGCAGGCTGAATGCACCGAGGCGGTGAGGCTTTAATCCAGAGGGTGGCGTTATGTCTGTGAACCGGCAATTCGTGTTGGGCGCTGCCAGCAATGGCCAGCCGATCGAGCAATCACTGCGCCTGGCCAACCGCCACGGTCTTATCGCGGGCGCTACGGGCACCGGCAAAACGGTAACGCTGCAGCGCCTTATCGAGAGTTTCAGCGATGCGGGTGTGGCGGTGTTCGCCGCCGACGTGAAGGGCGACCTATGCGGGCTGGGCGCTGCTGGCGTACCCCAGGGCAAAATCGCCGAGCGCATCGCCAGCATGCCTTGGCTGGCGCATAGCCCGGCGGCCTATCCGGTCAGCTTGTGGGATGTGCACGGGCAAAGCGGTCACCCGTTGCGCACCACCTTGAGCGAAATGGGGCCGCTGCTGTTAGGTGCCTTGCTGGAGCTCACCGACAGCCAGCAGGCGGCACTGTATGCCGCCTTCAAGGTCGCTGATCGTGAAGGGCTGCTGCTGCTCGACCTCAAGGATCTCAAGGCACTACTCGCTCACCTCAAAGCGCAGCCCGATGTGCTGGGCGCCGACAGCGCGCTGTTTACCAGCACTTCCGCACAGGCACTGCTGCGGCGCCTGGCCAGCCTCGAACAGCAAGGCGGCGACGTACTGTTTGGCGAGCCGGCCTTGCAGCTCGAGGACATCCTCCAGCCAGACCGTGATGGTCGCGGGCGTATTCACCTGCTCGACGCAAGTCGGCTGGTTCACGAGGCGCCCAAAGTCTATGCGACCTTCCTGCTGTGGTTGTTGGCAGAATTGTTCGAGCAGTTGCCCGAGCGCGGAGATGCCGATAAGCCCGTGCTGGCGCTGTTTTTCGACGAGGCGCATCTGCTCTTCGCTGACACGCCCAAGGCGCTGCAGACGCGGCTGGAGCAGGTGGTGCGGTTGATCCGCTCGAAAGGTGTGGGCGTCTATTTCGTGACCCAGTCACCGAGCGATCTGCCGGACGAGGTACTCGCCCAGCTTGGGCTGCGCATTCAGCATGGCCTGCGCGCCTTCACCACGCGTGAGCAAAAAGCACTGCGTGCGGTGGCTAGCGGATTTCGACCCAACCCGGACTTCGATTGCCTGTCGGTGCTGACCGAACTGGGCATTGGCGAGGCATTGGTGGGTACGCTGGAAGATAAAGGCACGCCGGCGATGGTGCAGCGCGTAGCCATTGCGCCGCCGCAATCGCGTGTCGGGTCGCTGTCGGATGCAGAACGGGCGGTGCTGATTCGTCAGTCGCCATTGGCGGGCCGTTACGACAAGGCATTTGATCGCGAATCGGCCTATGAGGTGCTGACCGCACGTGCCACCGCGGCAAGCGAGCAGGTACAGGCGGGCAAGGAAACACCTTCCACCGTCAGTGTGGCAGGCGAGTTTCTCGGTGGCTTGGCTGGCCAGGCGGTAAAAAGCGCGGTGCGCCAGGTTGCCAATCAGCTGGGTAGGCAACTGGTGCGCGGCTTGCTGGGTTCTCTGCTGGGCAGTAAGTCGGCTTCCAAGCGTCGTTAGCGTAGGCGTGATTAATCACGTGCTAGTGCGGGTTGGTTGCGCTCGAGCGACGGCTCAGGCGCTTTCGGCTCTGGCATCTGCCTTGCTGGATAGGTCTTTCTCGATCTTCTCGATTTCTTTATCGAATGCCTGATCGAGCAGGCTGGCTCGCTTGCGCCACGGCTTGCGTTCCGGATCCGGTTGAGCGGCGTAGGTGATGACTTCACCGCCGTATACATCCTTGTAACGCTGCGCCTGGCGCTCGAGTTCGGCGCGCAGTTCGTCTTTCGTCACGATAGTTTCCATAGTTTCTAATAGGAGAGGGCAACAACGTAAGACCGGGCGGTCTTACTGATACGGTTGCCACACCTGCTTTGAAGCGTTTGCCCCCATTAAAGTTCCGGCTATTCACTCACGTGCAGCTGGCAATGGGAGCAGACGGCTGATTATCACCAACGCGCCGCGAAAGTCCAGCGCCGTTGCAGGCCGCGATCGGGCGTGTCAGTGCATCGAACGGTATTGCAGGCTGAAGGTCAGGCTGTGGCTCTGGCCCTGATGAAGCAGAACCAAACCGGGCTTGCCAGGCATATGGTGGGCATTGACCGGATGGCTGACCGGTTCAAAGCAGAAGAATGGTTTCCGTTCGGGGCAGAACAACAAGTACAGCTCGCAGCCTTCGGCACTGATGTCCAGGCGGTAACCGGCATCGGGCTGGAGGATACTTGCCTGACCGTTCCAGTTGGTAAAGGCATTGTCGGTGTGCCGTTCTGGCAGCTCGTTGGGTTCGGCGAACGTCCAGTCTGCCGGCAACTCGCTGAGCTGGGTTGGCATGCTGTCGCTGCCGCATTCCCAGACCTTTTGCGCACCTGCCTGCAGGCGCGTGTTGGCGAGCCTCGGGAAATACGGGTGCAGACCCAGGCCATGCCACATCGGTGTATCGGCCTGGTGGGTCACTTGCAGATGAATGTCCAGGCGGCCTTCATGCAGGCGAATGCGCTGTTCGGCGACATAGGCGAACGGCACATGGCTATCGAGGCGCAACACCGCCGAGTTGTCGCTGTGCTCAACCACCTGCCACGCTTGCTGCCAGGCGCTGCCGTGGATAGGCAATGGCGAGTTTTCCGCGTTGGCTTGCAACGCCAGCCAGCCGTCTGGATTGGCGAAGCCGCCGTCACTGATCCGGTTCGACCAGGGCGCCAGTGGATAGCAGCCAAGTTGACGAGGTGTACCCGCCAGCAAGGCCTGCTCATCGTTGTGGCGCAGCAGTGGTTGACCAGTGTCGATGGCCGTCCAGTTGGCGATGCTGCCGCCGATTTTCGGCGCCAGGGTAAGGCGAGTCAGGCGGTCCTGCAGGAGCAAGGTGTCGAGCGACATGGGAGACGATACCTGTGGAGTTGGCGGTGACTTTTGAGAGACAACTAACAGCGTGTCATCATACAACCGCTGATATATGATGTGTTTTGGCCGTCCAGACGATAACGATCTTTTATGGAAAATCAGAATACGCAGCCACGTGCACGCCGCAAGCACCGCAGCCTGGCGCAAGAATTGGTTGCCGAGCTGTCCCAGCGCATTCGCGATGGCGTGATCAAACGTGGTGACAAGTTGCCGACCGAGTCGGCGATCATGGAAGAGCAGGGCGTCAGCCGCACTGTTGTGCGTGAAGCCTTGTCGCGTTTGCAGGCTTCGGGCCTGGTAGAGACCCGCCACGGGATCGGCACCTTCGTGCTGGACACGCCAAATCCCGGCGGTTTCCGTATCGATCCGGCGACCATCGTGACACTGCGTGAAGTGCTCGCTGTGCTCGAGCTGCGTATCAGTCTGGAAGTCGAATCCGCGGGCCTGGCAGCGCAGCGTCGCACCCCCGAACAGCTGGCGTCGATGCGCTCTGCCCTGGATGCTCTAAATGAAGGCGCGGCTCACGAAAGCGATGCGGTGTCGTCTGATTTCCAGTTTCACCTGCAGATCGCGCACGCCACCGGTAACCGCTACTTCACTGACATCATGAGCCACCTGGGCACCAGCATCATTCCACGCACCCGACTCAACTCGGCGCGTATTGCCCATGATGATCACGCCCATTACATGGCACGCCTGGAGCGCGAGCACGAGCAGATTTTCGAAGCCATTGCTCGCCAGGACTCGGATGCCGCTCGCGCCGCCATGCGTCTGCACCTGACCAACAGCCGCGAACGCCTGCGCCAGGCTCACGAGTCGGCGGAAGTTGCTGTCAAGCAAGCCTGAGCTGTTGATCCCGTTCACGGGCGTCTTTTGAATCTGGCTACGATCTTACACGCTAGAACACTGCAAAGCTGGAACAGGCTCGGACGCGGCGTTTACTTTCGTAAATGAGCGTCCGAGCCTGTTTCTAGCGCGGCAGGGCTGACGCGCGGCTGCTTGTAGATGGATTCTCAGGCGTCTTTGCGATAGGTCAGCAGCACAATCCCCGCCAACACGATCGCGCCGCCGATCATCTGCATGCCGCTTAATACCTGATCCAGCAGCAACCAGCCAAACAGCAGCGTGGCGATGGGCTCCATGTTCATCACCGGCGCGTTCTTGGCCATGTTCAGGCGTGGCACGGTAACGAACAGCATGCAGAAGGCGATGCCGTAGAGCAGCACCAGGGCGCCCAGTGCCAGCCAGCCAGTCTCGTTGCTCGGCAGGTTCATGCCGCCGGGAATCAGGTCGGCGCTGCCCGCCAGCGCCATGCTGCTGAACACGATCATCAGGGTCAGCATGCTGCGTACCGAACCGCGCAGGCTCGACAGCTTGTGGTCGGTGATCCACAGCGCACAGGCGAATACACAGGCTGCCAGGAACGACACGCTGACGCCGACGATCCACTCAGGGCCAGCTGGCTCGCTGGCGCCAAGGCGCGCCGGCAGGTCGAGGGCGAACACCAGGCCGAGCAGGATCAGCCCCATGAGCATCACCGTACGCCGCGTCGGCGCCGAGCCGCCCAGTGCCCAGGTGAGCAGGGCGAGCAGGATCGGGAAGGTGTTGCCAATCAGCAGCGCCAGCGCTACCGGAATACGTGCTACCGCTGAATACAGGCAGATGCTCTGCGTAGCGATCAGCAGGCCTAGCAGCAACTGCCAGCGCCAGGCGCCAGCCGGCATCTGCAACGCCTGACGCTGCCAGAGCACGATGCCGACAAGCACCAGCATGGTCACGCCAGAGCGGCACAGAATCGCCAGCAGTAAGCCGGTGTCGTTGTCGAAGGCAATACGTGCAGCAATGTGGTTGCCGGCGAAGGAGCAGGCCAGCAAGGCCAGTAGCATTACAGCGATATGACGGGGAAACAGGGCAGGAGAAGTCATGGCAGCAATTTCCGTATCGGGTTTAGCCTAAAGCGCCTGACGGTCTGTTGGCCGTTCTGGTTGCGCTAAAAAAAACGGCGGATCGCGTTATGCACGCGACCCGCCGCGGGTGTAGCAGTATCAGAGTACGACGCTAGGCAACCACAGCGAGATTGCCGGGATGTAGGTAACGGCCATCAGTACCATGAACAGCGCTGCGTAGAACGGCAGCAGTGCTTTTACGGTTGCCTCGATGGTCACTTTACCGATCGCCGCACCGACGAACAGCACTGCGCCTACCGGTGGCGTGATCAGACCGATACCCAGGTTGACCAGCATGATCATGCCGAAGTGCACGGGATCGACGCCGAAGGACGTCACCACCGGCAACAGGATCGGCGTAAGGATCAGGATCAGCGGCGCCATGTCCATCAACGTGCCCAGCACCAGCAGCATGAAGTTGACGCACATCAGGATCACGTAGCGGTTGTCCGAGAAGGTCAGGAACGCGGTGGTGATCTTCGACGGGATCTGCATCAGCGTCATGATGTAGCCGAACGCCGCAGCGAAGGCGATGAGGATCATCACGATCGACAGCGTACGCACGGTACGGTGCATCATCTTCGGCAACTCGTGCCACTTGTAGTCGCGGTAGATGAACATGGTCACGAAGAATGCCCAGATCACAGCCACGGCCGCCGACTCAGTGGCGGTGAATACGCCAGAGAGAATGCCACCGAGGATGATGAACATGGTCATCAGGCCCCACAACGCGTCAATACAGATCTTGATCGCCTGACGCAGCGGGATCACTTCGCCTTTCGGGTAGTTGCGCTTCTTGGCGAACCACAGGCACAGCGTCGCCATAGTGGCGCTCATCAGCAGGCCTGGACCGATACCCGCCATGAACAGCGCGGCAATGGACACAGTGCCGCCAGCGGCGAGGGAGTAGATCACCGAGTTATGGCTAGGCGGTGTGAGCAGCGCCTGCACCGAACCGGAAACGGTCACTGCAGTGGCGAACTCACGTGGATAGCCCTTCTTCTCCATTTCCGGAATCAGTACCGAACCCACCGACGCGGTGTCGGCAAGGGACGAGCCGGAAATCGCGCCGAAGAAGGTGGACGCTGTGATGTTGACCAGCGACAGACCGCCGCGCACGAAACCGACCAGCACGCCAGCAAAGGCGACCAGACGACGAGCCATGCCGCCTTCGGCCATGATCGCACCCGCGAGCACGAAGAAAGGGATGGCCAGCAGGGAAAACTTGTTCACGCCACCCGCGATCTGAATCATCACGGCATGGAGTGGAATATCGATCCACCAGGCGCCAATCAGCGCCGAAATGCCAAGGGAATAGGCGACGGGGACGCGCAGCAGAATCAGGACGATGAAACTGCCTACGAGAATGGCGGCATCCATTACACGGCCTCCTTGGAGTCTTCGACCGCTTCGAAATCAACGACGCGACGCTTGTTCTGGTCGCCGTAAAGCAACTGTTCGATGACGAACATGAGCGTGATGAAACCCCCCAGCGGAATCGGCATGTAGCTAATGCCAACGCTGACCGAGGGGAGGGTGCTCAGGTACTGATGCCAGGTAGCAACGCAGAGTTTGTAGCCCCAGATCAGCATGAAAAGTGCGACTGTTCCCATGGTCAGGCGCACAAAAAGGGTGATCACCGGTGCGGTAACTTGCGGCAGGCGATCGGTCAGCGAAGTCACAGCCATGTGAGCGCCCGCGCGGTAGCTGGCGGCAGCACCAATGAAGGTGAACAGCACCATCAGCAGGATGGAGATGGGCTCGGGCCAGCCCAGTCCTTGTCCCAGCACATAACGGCTGAAGACGCCCCAGGGGATTATCGTGGCCATGATCACGATTGCCAGACCGGCAACTATGATGCAGGCGCGGTAAATGGCGTCGTTGACGCCTAGAACCAGGTTTTTCATGAGACTTCACCGGATGGCATGGAGCCGGCAGCAGCCGGCTCCATGCGCTTGCGCGAGAGGATTACTGGACGGCTTCGATGCGCTTGATCAGATCGGCGTACTTGGCACCGTACTTCTCACGAACCGGAGCGGTCGCTTCGTAGAACGGCTTGGTGTCAACTTCGATGAACTCGACGCCTTCGGCTTTGAGTTTCTCGTCGCTGGCCTTTTCTTTGGCTACCCACAGGTCACGCTCTTCCAGCTGTGCTTCCTTGGCCAGTTTCTTGACCAGGGTCTGCTGCTCAGGCGTCAGCTTTTCCCAAGCGGTCTTGGACATCAGCAGCGGCTCAGGCAGGATCAGGTGGTGAGTCTGGGTGTAGTACTTGGCTACACGGAAGTGGTTGTGCTCGAGCAGGGTTGGCGAGTTGTTCTCGGCACCGTCGATAACGCCGCTTTGCAGGGCGCTGAAGATTTCACCGGTATCCATGGCGATGCCGTTGGCACCCATGGCATTCAGAGTGTCGATGAACAGCGGGTTGCCGATCACACGGATCTTCATGCCCTTGAGGTCTTCCAGCTTACGCACTGGCTTCTTGGTGTAGAGGCTGCGGCTACCGGCTTCCATCCACGCCAGGCCGACCATGTTGAAGTCGGAGTTGGTGATGGCGTCGAGAATTTCCTGACCGATTTCACCGTCCACCACTTTGCGCATGTGGTCAATATCGCGGAACACGAAGGGCATGTTGAAGACGTTGGTGGCCGGAACAACTGGGCCGACCGAGCCGAGGCTGACGCGAGTCAGTTGAACGGCACCGATCTGGGTCTGTTCGATCACTTCCTTCTCGGAGCCCAGAACGCCACCGGCGAACATGCGGCCCTTGATTTCGCCGTTGGTGGCGGCTTCCAGTTTCTTGCCGAGGTTTTCCATGGCCACTACGGTTGGGTAGCCTGCCGGGTGGATTTCCGCAATTTTCAGGGTGGTGTCAGCCTGAACCAGGCCCGACAGGCCGATGGCCAGCGGGAGTGCAGCAATGAGCAACTTGCGCTTGAAATTCATGTGAATCTCCATTTTGTTGTTGTTGGTGTGCAGCGTTATGAAGCTCTAGAGTGACCCCGCGGGTAGCCGGGTTCCCCAGATGTTGGTAGTCAGAGTGGGAACGCGCTTTCCTCGAGGCCGCTAACACCGGGCTGCAGCGCGAACACGCCGCCTGCCAGCGGTTGATCGTCGAGATTGCCGCCCGGGCGAATCGACGTCACGTACAGGGTATCGAGGTTAGGGCCGCCGAAGGCGCACATGGTCGGCTTCTTCACCGGCACGCTCAGCGAACGGTCCAGCCGGCCATCTGGCGTGAAGCGGTGTATCTGGCCGGCGTCATTACCGCAGATCCAGTAGCAGCCATCCACGTCCACCGCGGCGCCATCGGGGCGGCCGGGGTAGTCGTTCATGTCAACGAACAGGCGACGGTTATGTGGGGTGCCGCTGTCGATGTCGTAATCGAAGGCCCAGATGGCCTGCACCGATGGGTGCGAGTCGGACAGGTACATGGTGCGGCCGTCCGGGCTGAAGCCCAGCCCGTTGGGGACGATAATGTCATCGAGCAGTACCGGGAGGGTGTTCTGCTGGGCGCCATCATAGCGATACAGCGCGCCGACATTGGCGCCTGCCGCCATGTCCATGAGCATGGTGCCGGTCCAGAAACGGCCCTGGCGATCGCAGCGGCCGTCGTTGAAGCGCATACCCTCGCGGGCATGGGCGACGTCGACCAGGCGCTTGCCGGTCAGCCGGCCGTCAGCAGTGGTGGTCAGCTGGAAAATTCCACTTTCCATACCGGCGATCCAGCTGCCGTCCGTACCGCGGGCGATGCAGGCGAGCATTTCGTCCGCTTGCCAGCTCTGCGTGGTGGCATCGGCAAGGTTCCAGCGATACAGGCGCTTGTCGGGGATATCGGCCCAGTAAAGGGCCTGTTCCTTTGCGCTCCACACCGGGCTTTCGCCCGTTGCGTTGCGGGCATCGAGAATCAGTTCGGCTTGCATGGGCATGTCCGATCTCTTGTTATTGTTATCGAGCGTTGGTTATCAGTTGTCGCCGAATGGGCCAGCTGCCGTGAACGCACCGCCGTGATAGAGCGCGTTAGGGTCGTCGGCAGCCACTGGCGGCTGGGCTTCGACCTTGTCGCGGAATACCTCGGAGCTGTCTTTGGGCTCATAGCCGAGGTGAGCGGCTTTGCTGTTGTCCCACCACACGGTTTTGTTGGCCGATGCGCCGTACACCACAGTGTGGCCTACATTCGGGGTGGTCAGGCCGCGCTCGATCAGCTGCATCAGGTCATCGTAGCTGAGCCAGGTGCTCATCATGCGACGGTTCAGCGGCTCGGTGAACGAGGAGCCAATGCGGATGCTTACGGTCTCGATGCCATAGCGGTCGAAGTAAAAGCTGGCCATGTCTTCGCCGTAGGACTTGGACAGGCCGTAGTAGCCATCCGGGCGGCGTGGGGCATTGGCGTCGATGGTGTCGGTCTGCTTGTGGAAACCGATAACGTGGTTGGAGCTGGCGAAAATGACGCGTTTCACGCCATGGCGACGCGCAGCTTCATAGATGTGGAATACGCCGCTGATATTCGGGCCGAGAATCTCTTCGAACGGACGCTCTACGGAAACGCCACCGAAATGCAGGATGGCGTCAACGCCTTCCACGAGCTGATGAACGGCCTGTTTGTCGGCCAGATCGCAGATTTGCACTTCGATGTGCTCACCTTCGGCAGGCGCCATTTCGGCGATGTCCGACAGGCGCAGAATCTTGGTCAGGGGTTGCAGGCGTTCGCGCAGCACCTTGCCCAGTCCACCTGCAGCGCCGGTGAGCAGCAGGCGATTGAAGGGAGGTTGGGTGTTGGAGGTTGTAGTCATGGGCGGGGCCTGTTCTCTGCTTGTTTTTATTTAGAGACTGTCATCTGTTGTCGTATGACATCGCTCGATTATCGACATCCTCGGATTCATTTGTCAACGCGCTCACAAAACACCGAGGACACTGTCGAAGATTGTTCAACAAGCCTATAAAGGGCAGATTAGACGGCTCGAGTGCTCAGGCTAGCAACAAACGAAGGCCGGCAGCGGAGCACCCTGCTTAAGTCTAAGGTTGTCTGATGACATCGCTTGGCCAGTACTATCAGGTTGCTAATGCCCTACGGTGTTTGTCTCGCGAGGCGCCACGCATTCTCCGGGTTCACTGCACCCTCGGGAACACGTCCGGCGAGTATCGAACGTGCCTGCTCAACGGTGCGGTCTACCTGATAGCTAATCGCTTGCGGCACCATGCCGCCAATATGCGGGGTGGCGAGCACGCCGGGCTGGCGGGCCAGATCAAGGGTTGGCTGGTCATCATGGCCACTGCCGACATCGATTGCCGCTCCGGCCAGGTGACCGCTGGTCAGGGCTGCGGCTAGCGCGCGTTCATCCACCAGAGCGCCGCGTGATGCGTTGATGAAAAAGGCGCCGGGTTTCATTTGTGCAAGAAAGCGGGCGTCGACCATGTTTTCGGTCTCGGCGCTGTGGCGGGCCAGGCAGATAACGTGATCCGCCCTCCTCAGCAAGGTAGCAAGGTCCACTGCGGTCACACCGTCTGCTGGCTGCGTCAGGTACGGATCATGGACGAGCACCTGGATGCCCAGCGCCCTCAGCACAGGCGCAAGCGTGGTGGCGATGGCGCCGAAACCGATGATGCCCGCCGTGCTGCCTGCCAATTGGCGGCCCATGCGCGGGGTTGCCTGCTGGCCATCTTGGTAGGTGCGGAAATACTGCGGCAGGCCGCGCGCGAGGTTGATCATCTGCGCCACAATCAGTTCGCTGACGGCGTGGACGAAGCCCGGCCCGGCCTGTGTGACCAGTACGCCGTGGCGCGACGCAGCCTCGATATCGATGCTGCGGGTATCCATGGCGCAGCGTATGAACGCGAGCAGGGCAGGGCTTTCTCTGAACAGCCGTTCGGTGCCCGCTGTGGGTTTGTCCGAAATGATCAGCTCGCACCCTGCGGACAGTTCGATCAGTTGGTCTTCACTGAGATCATCGTCCTGTTGGCGCACGATCACTTCGCCAAGTTCGGCCAATTGCGCCAAGGCGGTTTCGCCATACCAGGTATACAGTTCAGACGGCGGGTAGGTGATCAGGATGCGTGCCATGGGTAGCCTCCAGAGTCATTTGCATAGCCACAAGCCGTTGAAAAATAGCCTGCCGTTATCGGTTGTCATATAACGGGGGAGGTGATCGAATTCGACGTCCCTAGCGTCTTGACGCCAGGCTGAAGATCCCTGATATAGAGCGTCCGCCTCATTGTGGCAAGAAAAGTATGGCTTTCAATAATGTCGTACGATAACGTATCTCTCACAGCCTAGGCTGCTCCTTTTTCCATACGCGTTACAGGTGTTCGAAGAATGACCCCACAAGAATTAAAAACTGTCCTCTCCTCCGGTCTGCTGTCTTTCCCGCTGACCGATTTCGATGCCCAAGGCGAATTCAATCCAGAAGGCTACGTTCGTCGCCTCGAGTGGCTGGCCCCGTACGGCGCCACCGCCCTGTTCGCCGCTGGCGGTACCGGTGAGTTCTTCTCCCTGGCAGCTGACGAGTATTCGTCGGTGATCAAGACTGCCGTCGACACCTGCGCCGGTAGCGTACCAATCCTCGCTGGCGTCGGTGGTTCCACGCGTCAGGCGATCCAATACGCACAGGAAGCCGAGCGCCTGGGCGCCAAGGGTCTGCTGCTGCTGCCGCACTACCTGACCGAAGCCTCGCAGGAAGGCGTTGCTGCTCACGTCGAGCAAGTCTGTAAGTCGGTGAAGATCGGTGTGGTTGTGTACAACCGCAACGTCTGCCGCCTGACCGCTCCGCTGCTGGAGCAGTTGGCTGAGCGCTGCCCGAACCTGATCGGTTACAAGGATGGCCTGGGCGACATCGAGCTGATGGTGTCGATCCGCCGTCGTCTGGGCGACCGCTTCACTTACCTGGGCGGTCTGCCGACTGCTGAAGTGTACGCAGCTGCCTACAAGGCCCTGGGTGTGCCGGTTTACTCCTCGGCGGTGTTCAACTTCATCCCGAAAACCGCGATGGACTTCTACCACGCGATCGCCCGTGAAGATCACGCCACTGTTGGCAAGATCATTGACGACTTCTTCCTGCCGTACCTGGATATCCGCAATAAGAAATCCGGCTACGCAGTGAGCATCGTCAAAGCTGGCGCCAAGATCGCCGGTTACGACGCAGGCCCGGTCCGCGCCCCGCTGACCGACCTGCTGCCGGCCGAATACGAGCAGCTGGCTGCGCTGATCAAGGCGCAGGGCGCTCAGTAATCTCCGCGTGATGCTGTAAACCCGAGGTGCCGCCCACACGCGGCGGCACCTTGCGCTTCACCCGCTAAATCCCTGTCAAAAAGAAAAACCGGGGACACACTATGCTTCCTTTCTTTTGCCATGCCGCTCATCGGGCAGGCTTCGTCGCATCTGCCATTTCTTTTTTCGGCGTTAACGCCTCCCAGCAGGGAGCGTGCCGCACATGATCATCCAGCGTATCGAGATCATCCGCGTCGCCATCCCGTTCTCGGCCGGTGGGCGCGTGAACGAGTCCGTCGAGGACGACGATGCCTTCAATGCGGCTTCGCCGAATATCAGCCGCATGGAAAGCCTGCTGGTTCGTCTGCAAACCGATGATGGTCGAGTCGGTTGGGGCGAGGCTTTCGGGCACGGGCTCAATCCGGTCACCTTCAGCGCATTGCGCGATCTGGTCGGGCCATTCTTTCTCGGCACATCGCTGGCGGGCCGTGAGGCCACCATGGAAAAGGCCATGCGCGCGTTCCACGGTTTCGGTCGTACCGGCGCAGTGCTGTACGCGCTGTCCGCCATCGATATCGCCCTTTGGGATCTGGCCGCCCAGCAAGCGGGCTTGCCGCTGTGCCGCTTCCTGGGTGGCGAGTCGCGGCAGCTGGAGTTGTACGCCAGCCTGGTCAGCTACGGTAACGACCCTGAGGAAGTGGCGCGCCAGGTTCGCCGCGTCTACGACCTCGGCTATCGCCGCCTGAAGCTGCACGAAACCGCACCCGCCGCGATTGCCGCCGCACGCGAGGCATTGCCAGCGGATGCCCAGTTGATGGTAGACACCAACTGCCCGTGGCGCGCTGACGAAGCGGTGCAGGTCGCCGAATCGCTGCGCGGCCTGAACCTCACCTGGCTCGAAGAGCCGGTATGGCCGCCGGATGACTTCGCTGGCCTGGCCCGCGTGCGGCAGACCGGCGTGCCGATTTCCGCAGGCGAAAATGCCTCCGGTATCGAAGGCCTGCGCCAACTGCTAGCCGCTGGCGCGGTGGATGTGGTGCAGCCCAGCGTCGCCAAGATCGGCGGGGTCAGCGGCATGCTGCAGGCCTTCGCCATGGCGCGCGATGCTGGCGTGCACCTGGTGCCGCACTGCTTCTATTACGGGCCGGGGCTGATGGCCGCTGCGCACCTGACCGCGACGCTGGGTGCAGATGTCGCGCTGGAAGTGCCACTCATCGAGTTCGAGCGCAACCTGCATGCCTGGCTCGACTTCCAGCCGCACATGCACCTGCCTGACCGACCCGGCCTGGGCTTTGAGCCCGATGCTCAGGTGCTGCGCGAAGCGACTATCGATAGCTACACGCTGACGCTGTAACAACACTAACCGACAACAATAAAAGGGCTTTACCTATGACTTCCATGAAGTGGATCCCAGCGCTCGGCCTGGCTGCGCTGTTCGCCGTGGGCAGCACTGCCGCTCACGCTGCCAAAACCATCAAGGTCGGCAACTTTTTCCCGGACAGCCATCCGGTCAATATTGCCCTCAACGAAACCTTCAAGAAGGAAGTGGAGGCGCGCTCCAACGGCGAACTGAAGGTACGCATCTTCTCCAACGCCGTGCTCGGCGGCGACGAGAAGCTGTACAACTCGGTGCGCGGTGGCACGCTGGAAATGGCCATTATCGGCAACATCATGGAGAACGAGGTCGAGCATGTCGGCATCATCCAGCTGCCGTTCCTGTTCAACAACTACGCCCACGCGCAGGCCGTATTCGCCAGCCCAATCGGCGAAACCCTGGTCTCGGACATGACCGAGAAAACCGGCCTGCATTTCCTCGCATACGGCGTGCAGGGTTTCCGTGTCATCGCCAGCAATCGCAGCATCCAGAGCATGGATGACTTCAAGGGCCTGCGCCTGCGCTTTCCCGGCATCGAGAACATGATCGCCATCGGCAAGGGGCTGGGTGCCAACATCACTCCGCTGCCGATCTCCGAGGTGTTCAGCGCGCTGGAACAGCGAGTAGTCGATGGCGTGGAAAACCCCTACCCGAACATCGTGGCGTCCAAATGGTACGAAGTGACCAGCCATATTCTGGAAAGCAACCACGTGTTCACTCCGAACCTGTACATGATGAATGACAAGTTCTGGAATGGTCTGAGCGAGAGCGAGAAAACCATCGTCAGCGAAGCTGCCAAAGCCGCCGCAGAGCAGGAGTGGAAACTGCTGATCGCGTCCGAAGAGAAGGACAAGCAGGTGCTGAGCGACGCCAAGGTCGAGATCATCGTGCCGGACGCAGCCTTCAAGCAGCAGATGATCGACGCTGTGCAAGGCTCGTACGACAACTTCTACTCGGGCCACCCGCGCGCCCGCGAGATCGTTGAAGAAATCCGCGCAATCAAACCCTGAACCAATGACGAGCGCCCACGACGGGCGCTCGTTCATTTCCTGTGAAGGTACGTTCGATGACTGAGCAAAAGATCACCCCGCTGCAGCGGCTTCTCGCCGTGTGCATGGCGGCCTGCCTGAGCGTCATGGCGTTGCTGGTATTCGGCAATGTGGTGCTGCGCTACGTGTTCAATTCCGGGATCACCTGGTCCGAGGAAATGTCCCGCTACCTGTTCGTGTTCATGATCTTTTTCGGTGCGGCGCTGGCGCTGATCCAGCACAAGCACCTGGCCGTGGACATGCTGGTGGAACACCTGCCGCAACCGCTGCGCAAGGCATGCATCCTGATCAGCAGCGCGTTGATGCTCTACGCCCTGTGGTTGATGGTCGATGGCGCCTGGACGCTGGGATGGATCAACCGCAACAGCTACGGCCCGGCAACCGGGTTCCCGATCTGGGCCTTGTACGCCGGCTGCCTGGTAATGGGCATTCTCATGGCGGGCAGCATCCTCATGAGCCTGGTGCGCCAACTGGCCACCGAGCGTAACGACAGCGCCGACTAGCCGGACAACTCCGCAAGGTATAACAACCATGGAACTTGCACTCTTTCTTCTCGTGCTGCTGGGCTGCATCGCCATCGGCATGCCGATCGCCTTTGCGCTGCTGATGACCGGCATCGCGCTGATGCTGCAGATGGACATGCTCGACAGCCAGCTGGTGACCGAGAACCTGGTCAGCGGCGCGAACAATTTTTCCCTCATGGCCATCCCGTTCTTCATCCTCGCTGGCGAGTTGATGAATGCCGGCGGCATCACCCGGCGCATCATCAACCTGGGGCTGGCCATCCTTGGGCACAAGCAGGGCGGCATGGGCTATGTGGCGATCGTCGCGGCCATTCTGTTCGCGTCGCTGTCCGGCTCGGCCGTGGCCGATACCGTGGCGCTGGGGCTGGTGATGATTCCGCTGATGGTCAAGGCGGGCTATGACCTCAACCGCTCCTGCGGGTTGATCGCTACCGGCGGCATCATCGCGCCGATCCTGCCGCCGAGCATCCCGTTGATTCTGTTCGGCGTGACCAGCGGTGTGTCGATTTCCAAGCTGTTCATGGCCGGTATCGCGCCCGGTTTGATGATGGGCGTGATGCTGGCGTTCACCTGGTGGCTGGTGACCCGCCGCGAGAAAACCGTGCTGCTGCCCAAGCGTGATCGCAAGGAGGTGCTGCAGGCAGCGCGCGATTCGATCTGGGCGCTGTTCTTGCCGGTGATCATCGTTGCGGGGCTGCGTTTCGGTATCTTCACGCCGACCGAGGCCGGTGTGGTTGCAGCGTTCTATGCGCTGTTCGTCAGCACGGTGATCTACCGTGAGCTGAGCCTGGTGGCGTTGTATGAAGTGTTGGTGTCGTCGGCAAAAATGACCGCAGTGATCATGTTCCTGGTGGCTGCTTCGGCCGTCACGGCCTGGATGATCACCATGGCCGATGTCTCCGGTATCGTCACCGACATGCTCAGCGGGCTGACCAGCAACCCGATTCTG
>Ga0265797_10005120_pt1 | contig 19391 bp, 15 predicted proteins | sample P2T30metagenome_FD_192433 | JGI IMG/M metagenome (GOLD analysis project Ga0265797, IMG submission 192433) | Plant litter microbial communities from East Loma Ridge, Irvine, California - P2 T30 | ecosystem: Environmental > Terrestrial > Plant litter > Unclassified | place: USA: California... | reverse complement strand
TGATCACGGCGGCCACTACCCTGTTCGGAGCACCGTTCTGGTTCGATTTATTGCAGCGGGCAGTGCAATTGCGCGGGACTGGCGCGCGGCCGGAAGAAGCGCCGCGCACGCTGCCTGCTTCCATTCCAGTGAACGCGGCCGTTCCGTTGGTCCAGGTGCGTACGGCGCCGGCTTTACCGGCGGCGACCGAGACCTAGCGACCAACAGGCCGGTGCGCGTCCACCAGCACGCTCGACACCGAGATGTGCGGCACGCGCTCCGGCCATTCGTCGTCCGGGCCAAACCAGCGCGCCTCGGCGAGCTCGCTGGCATCCACGCGGATCTCGCCGCCGGCGTAATCGGCGGTAAAGGCGATCATCAGCGAGTGCGGGAAAGGCCAGGACTGGCTGGCGAAATACTGCAAATTCGTCACCCGCAAGCCCACCTCTTCCATCACTTCGCGGTGGATCGCTTCCTCGATCGACTCGCCCGCCTCCAGGAAACCGGCCAGCGGCGTGAAGCGCTTCGCTGCCGAGGCGTGGTGCAGCGCCAGCAGCACCTTGTCGTCCTTCTTGATCAAGACCATCATCGCCGGCGAGATGCGCGGGTAGGCCAGGTGGCCGCAATGGGTGCACTTGAAACTGCGCTCGTGCATCAGGCGTTCCATGCGATGCGCGCAGGCGCCGCAATAGCGGTGGGTGCGCGCCCATTCGGCAATCTGGGCCGCGCGCCCGGCCACGCCGAGCCATTCCTCATCCATCTCGCCGAACAGCGAACGCAGGCCGCGCCAGGCATGGCCCGGCGGCGCCGTTTCCGTCTCGCTCCATCCGGCCTGGCAATAGCGCTCACCCAGCAAGCCGACCGGCTGCATGTGCGCCGGGTCGAGGTCCAGCGTGGCCAGCGCCGCGGCGTCGGGCAGCGCCAGGTCGTGCTCGCGTACCAGCAGGCGGCCCCCATGGAACAGGAAAGTGAGCGGATCGGGATGGGCTTGCGGCGCCATCAGCGCCGTGAAAGTGGAAGGCGTATGCAGCATGGAAGGATTCGGATGAGAAGGTGTTTTCATGATACCGCGAGCCGTGCGCGCCCGCCCGCGCCTGTTTGAAAACCGTGCCGAACTAATCGCAGCGCAGCGTGCTCCAAGTAGGCGGGACTGCTCATCCAATCGAGGAGGCACCGTGCAACGCCGTCCGCTTTTCCACCGGCTCGACATCCGTTCCGTGGCCGTGTTCCGCGCCCTGCACCTGGGTGACATGCTGGGCGCGGTACCCGCCCTGCGCGCGCTGCGCACGGCGCTGCCGCATGCGCGCATTACCCTGGTCGGCCTGCCCTGGGCCAGCCAGTTCGCCGCGCGCTTTCGCCACTATATCGACGATTTCCTGCCCTTTCCCGGCCATCCGCTGCTGCCCGAGCAGCCGGTGCGGCACGAGGAACTGACGCCCTTCTACGCCGGCATGGGCGCACGCGGCTTCACGCTGGCGCTGCAGCTGCACGGCAACGGCGGCATCAGCAACGAGATCGTGGCCGGTTTCGGCGCCCACGCCATGGCCGGCCACTGCCAGGGTAAACCGGTTCTCACCGAGCGCACTATGTTGTTTCCCTACCCCGAGGTCGGGGCGGAACCCGACCGGCTGCTGCACCTGGTCGGGCGGCTGGGCGCCAGCGCGGTGGGCGACTACCTTGAATTTCCGCTGGCTCCGGAAGACCGGCAGGAACTGGAAGCGAGCGGCATCGCCTCCAGCCTGAAACCCGGCGGCTATATCTGCGTGCATCCCGGCGCGCGCAAGCGCGACAAGTGCTGGCCGGCGCGCCGCTTCGCCGAAGTGGCGGACCGCCTGGCCGCCGAATTCGGGGTCGACGTGGTGCTGACCGGCTCCGCCGACGAAGCCGACCTGGCCGGCGAAGTAGCGAGCCACATGCAGGCGCGCGCAGTGAACGCGGCCGCGCCGATCTCGATCGGGGCGATGGCGGCGCTAATGAAGCAGGCCCGGCTGCTGGTGTGCAACGACACCGGCGTGTCGCACATTGCCGCCGGCCTGCGCCTGAAAAGCGTGGTCATCTTCAGCAAGGCCGACATCGCGCGCCGGGCGCCGCTGGACCGCGACAACCACCGCTGCATCTGGGACCCGGACGCGCAGCGCTCGGCCGCCGTGCTCCAGCATGCACGCGCACTCCTGGCCGGGACCGACCCCAGCCGGCAACGCAGGGCGGGAATGTGGCCGTACTGGTAGCGCGGCGATGCCCTGCCGGCCATCACGGCACGGCCCGCCCCACGCCGCGCGCCTGCCCGTACAGGTAGGGATTCAGCGACGGGTCGTTGTACATCTTGTACTGCCGGTACACCTTGAACCAGGCGCGCCCGGCCTCGGCCTCGCGCAGCAGGCGTTCCAGGCAGCCGGCCAGGTCGGTGCGCTGCTGCTGCAGGCGCTGCAGGCGGGCGGCGCAGGCCTGGACGTGGGCGCTGCCGGCGTCGATGCGGCGCGTCTGTTCGCGCATGTGGTGGATCTTCAGGGCGAGGATGGACAGGCGGTCGACCATGGCGCCCGCGGTTTCGCTCGACAGCCAGGCGCCGGCGGCGGGCGCGGCGCCTGCCTGCGCCAGCGCGGCGAGGATGGCTTCGTCGATGGATTCGACGGCGTCGTTGCGCTGCTGGTTGTAGGCGTCGATGTGGCGCTTGCAGGCGGCGATGTCGCTGGCGGCTACGTCGCGCCGGCGCGCCTTGTCTTCTTCTCGCCACAGCAGCAGATTAAATTCGTGGTTCGCGGCGATGGCCGGCCAGGCGCCGCGGCCCGTGATCGGCACCGGCCCGTCGCTGGCGGACAGCCGCAATACCGCATCGTGATACTGGGTGATCGAGCGTACATCGGGTTCGTGCAGCATCGCGCCTCCTGGTTGCGAGCAGGTTTGCTCGGCTCATCATTGGAGGCAGGTAGGGGCTTGAAAGTTCTGCGCCATTGGAGTGTACTTTACGAGAGCGCAAACACGCAGTGAATACGAACGCGGCTCCTCCCCCCACCCTGTTTTCACGACCATCATGCAAACGCTTGTAGACCCCCGCGCGCACCACCCGCGCCCCCAGATGGTGCGCCAGCAATGGGCCAGCCTCGACGGCTGCTGGGAATTCGCTTTCGACGACCTCGATGCCGGCCTGCACGAGCATTGGTTCGACGGCCGCACGCTTCCGCAGCACATCCTGGTGCCCTTTCCCTATCAATCCCGGGCCTCCGGTATCGGCACCCGCGAAGTCCACGAGATCATGTGGTACAGCCGCAGCTTCGAGGTGCCCGAAGGCTGGGACTACGGCGCCCTGCTGCTGCATTTCGGCGCTGTCGACTACCGCGCCGACGTCTGGATCAACGGCCGCGTTGCCGGGCGCAACCGCGGCGGCCACGTGCCGTTTTCCTTCGACATCGCGCCCTGGCTGAAGCCGGGCACGAACCGCGTCACCCTGCGCGTGGAAGACCGGCAGGACCCGTATCAACCGCGCGGCAAGCAGTCGTCCTCGGGCACGCCGGTGCGCATCTATTACTACTGCACCAGCGGCATCTGGCAAAACGTCTGGCTCGAACCGGTTCCGGCGCTGCGCATCGACCACCTGCGCATCATCGATGCGCATCCGGACGGCACGCTGGCCCTGACCGTCCACCTGCACGGCCCGGCGGGCGACTGGGAAGCCGAGCTCGACGTATTGGAGAGCCTGGACTCGGAACAGGTCTGCGCCACGGCGCGCGCCGCCAGCCGCGGCGCCAGCCTCGGCCTGCACACGCATATCCCGGACCCGCGCCCCTGGTCGCCCGCCGCGCCGCACCTGTACAAGCTGCGCGTGCGCCTGCTCCATCGCGGCCAACTGGTGGACAGCGTCGAGGCCTATGCCGGCCTGCGTTCGATCGAATTGAAGGACGGTTTCTTCCACCTGAACGGCAAGCGCACCTTTTTACTGATGGCGCTCGACCAGGGCTACTGGCCCGACACCCTGCTGGCCGCGCCGTCCGACGACGCCTTGCGCGCGGATGTGGAATGGGCGCGCCGCTTCGGTTTCAACGGCGTGCGCAAGCACCAGAAGATCGAGCACGAACGCTGGCTCTACTGGTGCGACGTGCTGGGCCTGATGGTGTGGGAAGAAATGCCGAACGCGCGCTCCTGGTCCGAGGAGTCGGAAGAGCGGCTCGAGCTGGAATGGCTGCGCGCGGTGCTGCGCGACGCGAATCACCCGGCCATCGTCGGCTGGGTGCCGGTGGTGGAAAGCTTCGGCTTCCCGGAACTCACGCGCCACCCGCACCAGCACGACTTTTTGGAACGCATGGTGGCGCGCACGCGCATGGTCGATCCGTCGCGCCCGGTGATCGACAACGACGGCTGGCAGCATACCGACGTGACCGACATCTGCACCATCCACGACTATTCGCATCCGGTGGAAAAGCTGCTCGAGCGCTATGCCGGCACGCTGCTCACCGGCCTGCCACCGGAAACCGGCTGGCACAAGGCGCGCGAACTCTTCCTCTCCGGCGCCCAGTACCGCGGCCAGCCGATCGTGTTTTCCGAAGTCGGCGGCTACCTGCTGAAACCGGGCGGCCCCGAACGGCGCCGCGACCGCCTGTACGATCACTACGGCAACGTGAGCGACGTCGACGAGCTGGCCCAGCGCTACCGCACCCTGATGCAGGGCCTGGCCTCGCTCTCCTTCCTGGCCGGGCTCTGCTATACCCAACTGGTCGACGTCGAGCACGAGCAGAACGGCTTGCTGACGGCGCAGCGCGAACCGCGCCTGCCGCCGGAACAGGTGGCCGACCTGCACCGCCAGCTTTGGCCAGACGCCTGGTGAATTGTCGAATTTGCGGATAAGAAACAACGTATTGTCAGAATTTTTGTCCTGGACGCACGTAAAACTGCCAATTCGCTTTCCAAGACTTAGCAATTCGTCCAGAATAGATGGTGAATTCGTCAAATTCTCATTTCTATGGACAAGATATCGTCGCTGGTGGGCCGTTACTCGTTTCGCGCACGTGTATTTTTCAATGGCGTCTTTTGCGACGCCAATTCTTTCCCGGAAGACCCAGCCGCGGGCCAGTTGCACCTGATCCGCTCCGGCCCGGTCGTCTTCCGCCAGGAGGGCGCCGAGCCCTTGCGCGTGGACGAGCCGGCCATGGTGTTTTATCCGCGCGGCAGCGCCCACACGCTGGAAATCCCGGACGGCGCCAGCGCCATCCTGCTGTGCGCCCACATCAGCTTCGAGGATGGCGGCGCCAACCCGCTGGCGCGCGCTCTGCCCGACCGCCTGTACCAGCCGTTGAGCGAGATGGGCGCCCTGCGCCAGACCCTGGAACTGCTGTTCACCGAGGCGGCCAGCCCCAGCCAAGGGCGCGAAGTGATCCTCGACCGCCTGTGCGACGTGCTGATGGTGCAGGTCTTGCGCAATGAATTCGACAAGGGCGAAATGTCGGTCGGCCTGCTGGCCGGGCTGGCGGACCGCCAGCTGTCCCTCGCCCTGGCGGCGATCCACGAGCGCGCCCACGAGCCCTGGCAGCTGACTTCGCTGGCGCGCCTGGCCTGCATGTCGCGCGCCCGGTTTACCGAGCACTTCCGCAACGTGGTGGGCATGCCGCCCGGCGAATACCTGACGCGCTGGCGCATCGGCATGGCGCAGAACCTGCTGCGCAAGGGCTTGCCGGTGAAGGTGGTCAGCGCCCAGGCCGGCTATACGAGCGCGCCCGCATTCACGCGGGCATTCACGACGATGGTGGGGAGTTCGCCACGGCAGTGGCTGAAAGACACGGCGCCGGCCTGAGATCGCTCTCAGCCGGCGCCCGGGAACTACTTCAGGAAGAGTGACTGCTTATTTCAGCAGCTTGGTACGGCTGGCAACCAGTGCAATCACGATCGACAGCACGCCGACATAACCGATGGCCATCTGCATGCCGACGTGGCTGGCGATGGCGCCGATTACCGGTGGGCCCATCAGGGTGCCGCTGTAGGCCATGCTGGCCACGCCTGCCAGGGCGATCGGGCCCTGGGCGCCGGCGGCGCTGAACACGAATGGGAACAGCAGCGACAGGCCCAGGCCGGCGACTGCGAAGCCGCCCAGTGCAGCGTGGGCGCTTGGCGCCAGCACCGCGAAGAACAGGCCCATGGCCGAGACACAAGCGCCGACGGTCACCAGGCGCTGGGCGCCGAAGCGGGTCTTCAGCTTGTCGCCCACCAGGCGCGAGACCAGCATCATGACCGAGAAGCACGACAGGGCCAGCGGCGCCAGGCCGTCGGTGGCGTTGAAGTGTTCTTTCAGGAACACGCCGCTCCAGTCGGCGATCGAGCCTTCCGACATCGAACCCAGGAAGCCCAGCAGGCCCAGCAGTGCCATCGGACCGCGCGGCAGGGCGAATTTCTTCTTCTCGACCTGCTCGGTTTCGTCCGAGATGTTCAGCACTTGCGAAGCAGCCCACAGGATGGCGGCCATCGGACCGGCAACCATCATGAAGTGAATCGCCGGCGCGACCTTCATGCCGGCCATCACGCTGCCCAGGGTGGCGCCCGCCAGGCCGCCGGCGCAGGCCAGGCCGTGCAGCATCGACATTTCCGATTTACCCGTGGCTTTTTCGCGCTTGCTGGCGGCGGCGTTCATGGCCACGTCATAGGTGCTGGCGGTGACGCCCAGCATCAGGACGGCGCACATCACGCTGGCCACGGTTGGGGCGATGCCGATAGCCACCAGCACGGCCAGCAGGGCCAGGCCCGAGTACAGCATGGTCTTGCGGGCGCCGCAGCGGCGCATCAGGAAGGACGAGACCGGGAACGACAGCAGGGCGCCGATGCCGCCGCACAGCAGCACCATCGACAGCGCCGAGTGCGAGATGTTCAGGCGTGCAGCCATGGCCGGGATACGGCCGGCCCACGAACCCATGATCACGCCGAAGACGGTAAACATCACCGGCAGCGACAGGTTCTGGATCTGGGCGACGACTTTGCTGCGGCGCGATGCGGCAACGCTGCCGACGGCGCTTGCGGTGTTCAGGGTGTCGATGGCTGGAACAGTAGTTTGCATTTGGTATGAATCTATTTGTAAGAGCCTGTCTGAGCAGGAGTGTTCTAAGAGTCCGATCCAATCGGAAAAGTTTCCGCCTGGAAGAAATTTTATGCTCGCTCTGCCGTTCGTAGCGCCTTGCTAACTGGAGCAGAAAAAACAAACGCCAACCGAAAAAGTTGGCGTCAGGAAGCTGATGGAGAGCAATTTTACGCATCTCACCGCGATTTTGCATTTTCCACGCGGAAAATTTTTATGCACGTTGCGTCAGGTTCACAGTCGGAATTTCAACTGTTAACAGAGGCATACGAGGTGTGATTTTTCTTGCATGTCGGCAAGCTACTTTTGCTCACCCGAGTGTAAGAGAGTGTGACGAAGGCTTGCAAAAGCCACGACACATTGTTCTTTTTCGCGGGCATAAAAAAGCCGGACACGTGTCCGGCTGGCGGGATTTTGCTGCAGAGCAGCAGATGAGCTACTCCGGCTGTTTGTTCGCGGTAGCCGCGCGCATCTGTTCCTTGAATTGCGTCATGTAGTCGCGGTAGGCGGCGCCAATCGGCGCGAACAAGGGATCGTCGCGGTGCTTGAGCATGACTTCGCTGAACAGCTTCATGCCCAGCGCCAGGGCCGCGGCCTCGTCGTGTTCGAAGCGCCCCGCGCCCCGCACCCGGGCGATGATCTCGAAGATGTCGTCGTGGTTACCGGCCTCGAACGACAGCGGCGCCGGTGGGTCGGCTTCCTTCTTGCCACCTGCGTATTCAAGGGTGATGCGGAAATTGTGTGCACTCATCACTATCCCTTCCTGGTCCATGTTCAAAGGGGCATGATGCCGCAGCCACGCCGCACGCCGCGCCCGGGTTGGCCGTCTTGCGCCATATCACGACTTCTCTTCTAGCCTCACGGTAGCGTTGAAGCTTCCCACTGGAAATATTGAGGAGAACGCGATGACGACAGTAGCTTTTCCAATGCTGCTGGCATTGGTCCTGGCCACGGGCAGCGCCGCCGCCGCGCCCTACCCGAACGTATACGGCGCGCCGCCCGAAGTCCTGCGCGGCAGCGACTGGTACCGCCAGTGCCTGCGCGTCCGTGCCGACAAGCCGCGCCAGCCGCCGCCGGCCAGCGCCGAATCCGGCCGCTGCGACGCGTCCGCCCTCTACTACGACACCCTCAATGCGCCGGATGCGCGCGAGGCCGACTGGCGCCGCGTGCATGCCTGCGCGGCACGCACGAATGCCCACGGCGTGCTGATGATGCTGTACGCGAACGGCCACGGGGTCATGCCGCAACTGGGCCTGGCCACGCGCCATGCCTGCAGCATCCAGAGCCCGGTAGGTGAAATGAAGAGCCGGGTCCAGCACCTGCAGCGCGTGGCCGCGAACCGCGAGCCGGGCCCGGTCGACGTCTGCGACGACGTGGCCAGCGCCGAGATGCGCGGCCAGTGCGGCGCGGTACGCGAGCGCCAGCGCGACAAGCAACGCGCCGCCCAGCTGGCCACCCTGGCGCGCAGCTGGAGCGAGAAGGAGCAACTGGGCCTGGAAATGGCCAGCAAGGCCGCGCACCACTTCGCCCAGCACCGTGTGGAGTATGAAACCGACAAGGGGAGCGCTGCGCGCTCGCTGCAGCTGGACACCCAGGCCGCCGAACTCGATACCTTCGCCGCCGACGTGCTGGACTTCGAAGCCGGCCGCGGGCCGCGCTTCTCGGAAGCGGAATTCGCCAGCCTGGAAAAGAAGATGGACACGGTTTACCGCCAGTTCATGCTGAACCGTCCGGTGAGCGGCGCCTATCTCGGCTCGATCCGCAAGACCGGCGTCGAAAAGACCCAGCGCGCCTGGCTCGCCTACCGCGATGCGATGGAGCTGTTCGGCGCGATCCGCTATCCGCAGCTGCCCGGTTCCGGCGTACGCGCCTTGCTCACTGCGCGCCGCATCAAACAGCTGACGGAGCTCGACAATGCCGCCACGGGAAGATGATCTTTACTCGCCGAGGCGGAACAAGGCTTCGGCGTCTTCCGGCAGCTCCCCACTGCTCAGCATCACCAGGCGGTGACTCGCACGCGTCATCGCCATGTACAGCTTGCGCGCGTCGGCTTCGCGTCCAGCCGCGCCATCGAACAGCAAGTCTTCCATCCCCAGCAGGAACACCACCGCGCCTTCCAGCCCGGTGGCCGTTTCCAGGTTCGCCAGGCGCAGGTAGTCGGGGCCGTAACCGGCGGGCGGCTGCTTCTTGTCCTTGTTCAGCCACCATATCTGCTGCGATCCCAGCGCTCGGCACAGGCGTTCGTAGAGCAGCTTCTTCGGCGTACCGGCGCCATAGATCACCAGGAAGCTGGACAGGGGCAGCTTGTGGGTGTCGGCCAGCGCCACGATCTCGTTGACGGCGCGGTCGACCGCGTCCTGGGGCGAGGCCACGCGCAGCAGGATCGGCGGCGCACCCTGCTCCATGCCGGCGTAGTCGGGCGCCAGGTAGTGCTCGGGATCGTCCTGCACGGTGCGATTCAGGAGCGTGCCGGCTGTATGCAGGATCGCCTGCGTGGTGCGGTAGGAACGCAGCAGCTTCTTGGTGCGGCCGGCCACGTCCAGGCCGGCGTTGCGCCAGCTGAGGCGGCTCTTCATGAAGCCTTGGTTCGGGTCGGCGCACAGGAACAGGCGGCCTTGCGGACGCAGCGCCAGCTTCACGGTATGGAACCAGGATGGCGCGAAGAACTGGGCTTCGTCGACCAGGATGTGTTCGTAGCGTTCGAGGGCTGCGTGATCAGGCGCGCGGCAGATATCGGTGGCGACCGCGCTCCACATGCGCAGGCCCTGTTCCGCCAGCGCCGCCGTGGTGGCCGCGAACAGCTGCCAGACTTCGCTGCGCTCTTTCGCCCGCAGCGCGAAGCCGCGGCCGGCGCGGCTGGTGTCCATGTATTCGGCTTCGCTGGCCACCAGCATCTCGTTCAGGAAGTCGAACTCCTCGATCAACTGGGCATCAGGCAGCTTCAGTTCCGGCCAGCTTGTGCGCAGGCGGCGCAGCAGTTGCGGCAGGTGCGCCGGATCGGACGGCATGGCCAGCGGCGCGCGGTACAGACGGCGCCACTGGCGGTGGGCCCAGGCCGAATACGTCGTGATCTCCAGGTTGCGCGGCAGGCTGCCGTTGGCGCGGTGCAGGCGCTCGCGGATGTCGGCCACGATCGGCGTGTTGTGGATCAGGATGAGCACGCGCTCGCGCGGATGCAGGCGCGCCAGCAGCAGCGCGCGGCTCAGCGCAATCAGGGTCTTGCCGCTGCCGGCCACGCCATTCACCAGGCGCACGGCGAAGTCCGTCGCGGCGGCGGCCTGCTCGTCGGGCAGGGCCAGCTCATGGTCAAGATCGAGATCGAGCTTGGAGGCCCATTCCTGCTGGGCGTCGAGGAAGAGGTGGGCCTGGTTATTGCGCAGGAAGCGCCGCCGCGCCACCGAGGCCAGCGGAATCGCGGACTCGGGGAAGAAACGGGTGCGCAGGGCTTCGTCTTCATCGGGCGGGATGGGCTGCAGCAGCGCCGCCAACCCTCCCGCGCCGTGTTCCATGAAGCGCTCGCGCGCGAGCAGGTGCAGGGCCGGCTGCTCGTCCAGCTGGCGCGCCAGGGTGTCGGCTTCGGCTTCGCTGCAGGCCCACAGCAGGATCAGCAAGGGCAAGGCCGGCGGCAGTTGCGCGCGCCACGCCGCCAGTTGCGCGTCGAAGTCAGCGCGGGTGTCATTCGCGAACAGCTGGGCGCCGTCGAGCGCGTCGAAGGGTGTGTCGACCACAGCCAGCGCCAGCCAGCCGCGTTCGGGATGCTCGATGAAGAGCTCGGGCGCACCGGCCTCTTCGCGCAGGGGTTTGCGCACCGCGCTCAGCTCGTCGAGCGCATTCAGCACGCGCTTGAGCTGCAGCTGGCGGCCGCTGGCGCGCGTCCATTCGGGGATGAAGAGGGCCATGCTTATAGTTCGATGCGCCGTGCCTGCGCCAGCAGGCTGCGGTACAGCGCCAGCCAGCGCGCCATCTCGTCGTCGACGGCCTGGAATTCGGGCGGCAGTTCGGGGCCGATGATGATCAATTTGGTCATGGCGCGCGTGACCGACACGTTCAGGCGCTCGGGCTGGAAGAAGAAGCCGGCCACCGCGGCAAGAAAGCGCAAATTGCCGGCGGCGAGCGAGAGGATCACCAGTTCACGCTCCTGCCCCTGCATGCGCTCGACGGTGTCGGCCACGATCCCCTGCGCCGTATGCCAGCCGAGGTGTTCGGCCAGCACCCGGCGCACCGTGCGGCCCTGGGAGCGGAAGGGCGTGACGATGCCGATGTCGTGCGGCGCCAGGCCACCGGCAAGCGCCGCTGCGCACAGGCCGGCCACCCGTTCGGCGTCCTGCACATTGCGGCTGCGCGCCGTGGCGTCCGTGGTCGGGATGAAGACGGCGCTGGCCGGGTCGCGCAGCACGGCGTCGAACACATCCGGGTCCGCGCGCTCGGCCAGCACCAGCTTGCGCGCGCGGTTCGGCCCCGCCGCGCGCAGGCGACCGTGGTAGAAGGCGGCGCTCGGCCAGGCGGTCAGTTCCGCGTTCAGGCGGTAGGTATCGGTCAGCATCACGCTGTCGACGTTGTGCGCGGTGAGCTTGGCGAAGATCGAGCCAGGGATGTCTTCGAGCACCGAGCGCGCCAGCAGCACCGGCGGCAGCTGCTTCTGGTCGCCGATGAAGACGAAACGGCTGCCACGCCGCATCGCCATCAGCGCCAGCGGCAACGTCACCTGGCTGGCCTCGTCGAAGATCACGGTGTCGAACTCGCAGTTTTCCAGGCGGTAGGTGCAGGTGGCAAACGGCGTGGCGCCGACCACGTAGCCGCCCTCGGGCCGGCCATGCCATTCGGCGAAGCTGTCGGCGCCGCTGACTCCCTCCAGCCCGAGCGCCTGCATGCCGCGTCCGATCTTGGCCACCTTCACGCCTTGCGCCGCGATCTTGTTCAGCGCATTGTTGACGGCCATGTGGGTGTGCGAAGTGACCAGCACCCGCTCGCCGCGCTCGACCAGCAGGCGCGCCGCCAGCGCCAGCACGCGCGTCTTGCCGGTGCCGGGCGGGCCCTGGATGCAGGCCACCTGCTCGGCCGCCAGGATCTTGCCGACCGCCTCGGCCTGGGCGGCGTTCAGGCCCGCGGCCAGGGCGGCGGCTTCGGCTTCCTCGAAGTCGCGCGGGTCGAACGCATCGCTGATGCGGCCATCGAGCAGCGGCATCAGCATGTAATGGGCGCGCGAAGGCGGGATCGCCTGACCGATGTCTTCAAGCACCTGGTCGTAATACTTGGACAGGTCGAAATCGTCGGGGTCGACGTAGCAGGGCGTGTCGCCGAATGCCTTCACGATGGCGGCTGCCTGGCGCACGCGCAGCAGCCAGCGGTCTTCGTCTTCGGCCTCGAAGGCGGCTTCGCGCGCAATCATCGCCGTCAGCGGCGAGCCGCCGTGCAGGCAGACCAGGTCGCCCTCGCGAAAGCGCGAGTCGGTGCCGTCGGTATAGGCCCAGACGGTGCCGGTTTCCGGACCGTTTTCGAGTTTGAGGAAGCGCTGGCTCATGCCCTTGGCCAGGCGGTCGGCAAGCGGCTGGCGCCAGACCTCGAACAGCTGTTCCTGGGCCGCCTCGCGCTCGGCCTGGACGAACGCGCGCAGGCCGTCGAGCAGGCGCGCGTACCGGTGCGACTGCTGGCGTGCGCGCTCGGCGCTTGCGGTCTGTTTGTCGGCTGGGTCGGTCATGGATGGCTTTGCGGTGAGCATGGCTTATAAGGCGGCGAACGGCTGGCGTCAAGCACGGCCGGCCGCCACGCATGAGCAGGCGCCGCCAGCGTGGTTTTCCTGAGCGATGTAGGATGATGTTTTTGCCACTACCGGATCGACAACCATGAGCGCCAACCTGTACGACATTCCCCTGCGCCGCCTCGAAGGCCAACCCGCTTCGCTCGACGCCTACCGCGGCAAGGTCATGCTGATCGTGAACGTCGCCTCGCAATGCGGCCTGACCCCGCAGTACTCGGGACTGGAAAAATTGTTCGAACAATACGAAGAACGCGGCCTGGTCGTGCTCGGCTTCCCGTGCAACGACTTCGGCGCCCAGGAACCGGGCAGCGAAACCGAGATCGCCGACTTTTGCCAGCGCAACTACGGCGTACGCTTCCCGATGTTCGAGAAAATCGAAGTCAACCGCGAAGGCCGCCACCCGCTCTACCGCGAACTCATCGCGGAACAGCCGCAGGCGCAGCAGGCTGAGGGCAGCCAGTTCGGCGACAAGCTGGCCCAGCACGGCCTGAGCCCGAAAAACCCGACTGACGTGATGTGGAATTTCGAGAAGTTTTTGGTCGGCCGCGATGGTAAAGTGATTGGCCGCTTCGCACCGGACATGAAACCGGACGATCCGGCACTGGTGTCCGCAATCGAGGCTGCGCTCGGCTAAATCGCATCGGTTCGACGTGCAGATTTAGACATACGTCAGGCCCGCTGCGGACCCCAGGATTTTTTGCTTGTCGATGAGGTCTCAATCACCTTTACAGCGAGGAGAACATCATGGCGTATGTCGATGGTTTCGTGATTCCCGTTCCAAAGAACAAGCTCGATGCTTACCTGGAGATGGCGCGCAGTGCGTCCGCCATCTGGCGCGATCATGGCGCCATCGAGTTCCGCGAGTGCGTGGCGGACGACGTCAAGCCCGGCCAGCTGACCTCCTTCCCGCAGAGCGTCAACCTGGAGGATGGCGAAGTCGTCATCTTTTCCTGGATCGTCTACCCTTCGCGCGAAGTGCGCGACGCCGCCAACGACAAGGTCATGAACGACCCGCGCATGGCCGAATACATGAAGCCGGAAAACATGCCCTTCGACGGCAAGCGCATGATCTACGGCGGCTTCGAGATGCGGGTCGACGCGTAGTTCGCCGGCCGCCGCATCCGCCGGCGCTGGACCATGCACCGGGCTGCCGGCATTCGGCAGCCTGCGCTCGCGCATGTCCGCTCCACGGCCTCGATGACGGGCTCAACAATTGTTTTGAGTGCCAAACAATTGTTGAGATACACCACGCATGCCGGCGTGGGACGACCCTTGCCAAGTCAACAATGGTTTCACAAGGCTAACGCGTTGCCGCAATCCATGTAAAACCAGTACAGTGACAAGGGTTTAACACAGTCCTGTGCGGAGGTTTGCGTGAACGAAGGGTACGATGCGTCACAGCCACGGAAATTGTTGCTCGCCACCGATCTGAGTGCGCGTTGCGACCGTCCGCTCGAGCGCGCCAAGGCGCTCGCGGCGCAATGGCATGCGCAGCTGACGCTGCTGACGGTGCGCGAAGGTCCGCAAGTGCCGGCCGAGGTCGTGCAATGGCTGGCCGGCAGCGAAGCGAGCACCGCAGCGGATTTCGCCGCGCGGCGCGACATCGCCCGCGAATTCGAGGGCGCCGGCTTCCCCGTCAAGCTGCAGTTTGCCGATGGCGACGTGGCCGATGCCATCCTGGCGGCGGCTGCACAGGGCGACAGCGAACTCGTCATCGTTGGCGATGCGCGCATCAATACCCTGGGCGAAGTCTTCCTCGGCTCGACCGTGGAGCAGGTGGCCCGCGACCTGGCGCAGCCTGTATTGGTGGTGCGCCAGCGCACCCGCGCTCCCTACGCGCGCATCCTGGTGCCCACCGATTTTTCCCCAGTCTCACAGCTGGCGCTGGAAACCGCCGCCCGCCTCTTCCCCGATGCGCAATTGATTGTCTTCCACGTGCACGAAGCGGGGCCCGAGGGCCTGGCCGACCATTCACGCACCGGCGACGCCGGGAGCGGCGGTGCAAGCAGCAGCGCAAATGGCCGTGTCAACAACGGCGCAAACGCCAGCGCCATCAAGCTGCGCTGCGAACAATTTATCGACAGCTGCACGCTGGCGCCCCAGATACGCGCCCGCATCGCCATCGACAGCGCCGCCGGCGCGCCAGAACTGCTGACCGCCCGCTACGCCCTCGAACACGGGGTCGACCTCGCCGTGCTTGGCCTGCGCAGCCAGTCCGGCATGCTGCGCCTGTTCATGGACAGCAAAGGCGAGCAGGTGCTGCGCGGCCTCGACTGCGACACCCTGCTGGTCAACATGGGAGCACGCGATGGGGATCGCTGACATGCACACGCCCCGGCGAACGCGTCCACCACGCCAGGCGGGATAGTCCATGCTCGAACTCCTGGTCCTCCTCCCCTTCCTCGGCGCCTTCGTTGCCGGCTGCATGCCGGACGGATCGCGCAACCGGCCCTTCGGCGCCGCTGCCCTCGCTACCGGCCTGGCATTGGCGCTGGCCATCTCCCGCTTCGACGACGTCGCCTCGCGCGACATCCTGAAGGCCCACTACGAATGGCTGCCCGCCTTCGGCCTCGACCTGGTGCTGCGCATGGACGGCCTGGCCTGGGTGTTTACCGTCATGGTGCTCGGCATTGGCCTGCTGGTGCTGCTGTACGCGCGCTACTACATGTCGCCGCGCGACCCGGTGGCGCGCTTCTTCGCCTACATGATGGCCTTCATGGGCGCGATGCTGGGCGTGGTCCTGTCTGGCAACCTGATTCAACTCGTGGTGTTCTGGGAACTCACCAGTCTCACCTCGTTCCTGCTGATCGGCTACTGGCAAAGCCGCAACGACGCCCGCCGCGGCGCGCGCATGGCGTTCACGGTCACCACGGTCGGCGGCCTGTGCCTGCTGGCGGGCGTGCTGATCATCGGCCACATCGTCGGCAGCTACGACCTCGATGTGGTGCTGGCCGCCGGCGACCGCATCCGCGCCCACGACCTGTATTTGCCGGCCCTGATCCTCGTTGTCCTGGGAGCGCTGACCAAGAGCGCGCAATTCCCCTTCCACTTCTGGCTGCCGCACGCAATGGCCGCGCCCACGCCGGTATCGAGCTACCTGCACTCGGCCACCATGGTCAAAGCCGGGGTGTTCCTGCTGATCCGCTTCTGGCCTGCGCTATCCGGCACCGAGGCCTGGACCTGGATCCTCGGCAGCGCCGGCGTCTGCACCCTGCTGATCGGCTCCTTCTTCGCCATCTACCAGAACGACATGAAGGGCTTGCTGGCCTATTCCACCATCAGCCACCTGGGCCTGATCGTCGTGCTGCTCAGCATCGGCACGCCCTTGTCGGTGGTGGCGGCCGTGTTCCACGTGATGAACCACGCCGTGTTCAAGGCCTCGCTGTTCATGGCGGTCGGCATCGTCGACCACGAGACGGGTACGCGCGACATGCGTGTGCTGCGCGGCCTGCGGCAAGCCATGCCCTACACGGCGGCCCTGGCGATCGTCGCCAGCGCGGCGATGGCGGGCGTGCCGCTGCTGAACGGCTTCCTGTCGAAAGAGATGTTCTTTGCCGAGACCATGATCGTCGGTGGCACCGAGGACTGGTCGATGTCGGTGGCGGCGGTGCTGATGGGCGTGTTCAGCGTGGCCTATTCGCTGCGCTTCATCAGCGTCTTCTTCGGGCCGCTGGCGGAAGACTTGCCGAAGCACCCGCACGAGCCGCCGCGCTGGATGCGCTTCCCGGTCGAATGCCTGGTGGTGCTGTGCATCGCGGTCGGCATCATGCCCGAGCGCGTGGTCGGACGCGTGCTGGCGGTGGCCACGCACTCCGTGGTCGGCCCGGACATGCCCGAGTACGACCTCGGCATCTGGCACGGTTTCAATTTGCCGCTGGTGATGAGCATCATCGCGCTGCTCGGCGGGATGGCCTTCTACGTCGTGCTGCGGCGCCGCTTCAACCTGGCCGAACGCGACCGCGTGCCGGTGCTGCACCGCTTCAAGGGTGCGCAAGCCTACGAGAATGCCCTGCTCGGCCTGTACGCCGCCGCGGCCTGGCTGCTGCGCCGCACCGGTACGCTGCGCCTGCAGCCGCAACTGCTGGTGCTGATGCTGGCGATGGTGGTGGTGCCGCTGCTGCTGGTGCGTCCGCTTCCCAGCCTGGCCACGCCGGGCCTGGCCGACATCGACATCCTGTTCGCCCTGCTGTGGCTGATCGGCGCGGCCTGCGCGCTGGGCGCCGCCTGGCAGGCCAAGTACCACCGGCTGGTGGCGCTGATCCTCGTTGGCGGGGTTGGCGTCGTCACCAGTTTGACCTTCCTGTGGCTGTCGGCGCCGGACCTCGCGCTGACCCAGCTGATGGTGGAAACCGTGACCACGGTGCTGATCCTGCTCGGCCTGCGCTGGCTGCCGCCGCGCCTGCCCCCCGCCGGTCTGGCGCAGCACGCGCCGCCTTCCACCTGGCTGCGCCGCGCGCGCGACGGCTCGATCGCCGCGGCCGGCGGCCTGGGCCTGGCGGCCGCCACCTGGGCCCTGCTGACCAGCGAGCCGACCACGACCATCAGCGACTTCTACCTGCTGCGCGCCCTGAGCGAAGGCGGTGGCGCGAATGTGGTGAACGTGCTGCTGGTCGACTTCCGCGGCTTCGACACCATGGGCGAGATCACCGTACTGTCGGCGGTGGCGCTCACCGTCTACGCCCTGCTGCGCCGCTTCCGCCCGGCCCGGGAAAGCGTGGCCATTCCCGTGCAGCAGGCGAACGACGTCGATCCGGCCGTGACGCAAACGCCCGTCCAGCAGGCGCGCAGCGGCTACCTGGCCGTGCCGGGCGTCTACCTGCGCTTCCTGCTTCCCTTCATGGGCATCATCGCGGTGTACTTCTTCATGCGCGGCCACAACCTGCCCGGCGGCGGTTTCGTGGCCGGCCTGATCTTCGCCACCGCCCTCATCGTGCAGTACATGGTGGCCGGCACCGACTGGGTCGAATCCCGCCTGCGCCTGCGTCCGCACCGCTGGATCGGCTTCGGCCTGCTTGCCGCCTGCCTCACCGGCATCGGCGCCTGGGGCTTCGGCTACCCCTTCCTCACCAGCCACACCGCCCATCTCACGCTGCCGCTGCTAGGCGAGATCCACGTCCCGAGCGCGTTTGTGTTCGACCTGGGCGTGTTCCTGGTGGTGGTCGGCACCACCATGCTGATCCTGGTCGCGCTGGCGCACCAGTCGCTGCGCAGCCACCGCATGCCGCCCGGCGCCAATCGCCACGCCATGCCACCGACCAAGGAGATCGCCTGATGGAACTCGTCATCGCCCTGGCCATCGGCATCGTCTTCGGCTCCGGCATCTGGCTGCTGCTGCGTCCGCGCAGCTTCCAGGTACTCACCGGCCTGATGCTGATGTCCTACGCCGTCAACCTCTTCATCTTCATCATGGGCCGGGTCTGGCTCGATAAAGCCCCGTTCACTCCGGCCGGCACCAGGGTCGACCCCAGCCAGCTGGCCGACCCGCTGCCTCAGGCGCTGGTGCTGACCGCCATCGTGATCGGCTTCGCCACCACGGCCCTGTACCTGGTGGTGATGATCGGCGCGCGCGGCCTCACCGGCACCGACCACGTGGACGGGGAGGAACCCGAGGTATGAGTTTGACGCAGAGTTTTTCCCAGCACCTGGTGATCCTGCCGATCTTGCTGCCGCTGATCTGCGCCGCGGTGCTGGCGCCGTTCACGCAAGGCGCGCACCGCCTGAAGTTCGGCCTGGCCTATGCCTCGGTGCTCGGCCAGCTGGCGCTTGCCGTGATGCTGATGCTGCAGACCGACCGCGAGATCTGGCAGGGCGGCATCGGCGTCTACCTTGCCGCCAACTGGTCCGCGCCCTTCGGCATCGCCCTGATGGCCGACCGCCTGTCCGCGCTGATGCTGCTGCTCACCAGCGTACTCGCCCTGGCCGCCCTGCACTATGCGATGCAGCGCTGGAGCCGCATCGGCGTGCACTTCCACCCGCTGTTCCAGATCCTGCTGATGGGGATTAACGGCGCCTTCCTGACGCACGATTTGTTCAACCTGTTCGTGTTCTTCGAGGTGATGCTGGCCGCCTCCTACGGCCTGGTCCTGCACGGCTACAACGCCGAGCGCCTGCGCGCCAGCATGCAGTACATCGCGGTGAACCTGGCCGCCGCCCTGCTGTTCCTGCTTGGGACGGCGCTGATCTACGCCACCACCGGCACCCTGAACATGGCCGACCTGGCCGCGCGCATCGCTGCCATGCCGGCCGAGAGCACGGGCCTGCTCAAACTCGGCGTGACGGTGCTGGTGCTCGCCTTTTTGGTGAAGGCTGCCATGTGGCCGCTGGGCTTCTGGCTGCCCACCACCTATGCCGCCGCCTCGCCGCCCGTCGCTGCCATGCTGGTACTGATGACCAAGGTCGGCGCCTACGTGATCCTGCGCCTGTGGCTGCTGCTGTTCTCGGAAGGGTCCAGCGCCGGCTTCGGCTTCGACGCCCTACTGTGGGGCGGCATGGCCACCATCGTGTTCGGCGCGGCCGGCATGCTGTCGACCGACACGGCCGGGCGCATGGCCGGCTACAGCGCCGTCATTTCGTCCGGCACGCTGCTGGCGGTGATCGGCTATG
>Ga0265797_10005117_pt1 | contig 19408 bp, 15 predicted proteins | sample P2T30metagenome_FD_192433 | JGI IMG/M metagenome (GOLD analysis project Ga0265797, IMG submission 192433) | Plant litter microbial communities from East Loma Ridge, Irvine, California - P2 T30 | ecosystem: Environmental > Terrestrial > Plant litter > Unclassified | place: USA: California... | reverse complement strand
ATGCCTTGCAGCGGCACGTCGCGTTGACGTTTTGCGTCCGCCAGAAAGCGGTGCCGCCAGCGAAAGCTCGTATTGCGATGGATGCCGGTGGCGGCTGCCGAGGCCCGCACCGTCTTGGAATCGATCATGCACTGCAGGTAGGGCAGCCACTTCTCGCGCAGCCGCAGGCCGGCCAGCGGCGTTCCCGTCAGCGCATTGAACGACTTCCGGCATCCCAGGCACAAGTAGCGCTGCAGGCCGGCGGACATGCCGTGCTTGTAGATCCGGGTGGCCGCGCAGTGCGGACACTGGCGTATGCGCGCGCCGCGTTCCTCGATGATGGCCACGCACTGAATCATTGACCCATTGCGCTCGAGAAGCGTGCGCAGCGTTTCGCTTTGCTGACCCGACAGATGCGGCAAGCAGTGCATCAGTTCGTCGAACACTCTGGAAAATTGCTGGCTGTCCACGGCTATGCCCTCCGGTTGTTATACCTGAGGTAAGACAGCAGTTGTCAAGGGAAGTTCCCACGATGACCAGGGACAGCGCCTTGTTTTTGCGTCGCCGGCCCCGCACGGCAGCAGCCGCGATTGCCGGCGCGCTGGCCGGTTTCTGCCGGGCCGCATGCGTGGCGCGTCGCGCGCTGGCACCCGCGCCGGCGCTGGCCGGTGAAGGTCGCGACGTTGTTGTCGTTGGCACCATCGACAGCTCGCCGACGCCATGTGTGGACCTGAGCCACAAACCATCTTGTTGTGGACGACGTGCTAATGACACGTCGCCATTTCAAAGCTGCACTGCGCCTCCTCTTGAGTCGCCCGCCACACGCGAGCATAGTCGGCTGGTTCGTGGCACGCCGTGCTGCGGAATCTGACTTTGATGCGTTGAACTCATTGGCGGACCGGCCGGGAGTCGGGTAATACCATACATCGCGACAAGCGACTGACTTATGGAAGGAACTTCGTCTGATAGTTCGTTGGCAGAAGCTTCCGTTACAGATCGAGCAATAGCCCTGCTAAAAATTGCGACTATCCAGCAATCGCTTTCGTGTACAGATATGCTATGTTCAATCCACATGATTTCGGGGGGCGTCATGCTGACTATTCGGACCGAGCAGATGAGCATCTTCTCGAAGCGCCGGCAACATGCGTTTGAACGGCACCTGGTGGAGTTGGTCCGCATCCATTGGCCGGATGTTTATGGCAGCCGTGACGTGGAAAACATCCTGCAGATGGTGCGTCGCGCAAAACTGCGCGCCCAGTCGCACGGACTGACGACTGCGGCGGACGTCGCGCGCTACCTCAACTTGTCATTGTTGCTGGGTGACTCCTTCGATGCCGATCCCGGTTTGCCGTGGGTGCGGCATTTTCTCGACGATGTCACCATACGGCCGGAAGCCCGGCTACAACGGCTCTGTGCATTCGCGTCCAGGCATCTTGCTGAGGAGGAGGAGGTGCTGCATGCCTGATCCGCATTCACTTGCCAATTTCCGGGCCATGGATGCTGCGGCGCATGCGGTTCCCGCCGATACTCCCGACTCGGCAGTTGCGTCCTGTGCCGAAAACACTCAGCGCGCGTTGAGATTGGTACTGCGCGACGCCGCCTTTGGTTTGTTGACGGACATGGACTACGAATTGCAAGTCGCAGGCAAGCGTATGCCGGGCAATTCCGGCAAGACTGGCGTCATGAAGCAACTCGTTCCTGCAGACAGTAGTTCGGCCCGCCTGCGAGTCTGGGCTGCCGGCTCACGCGACATTGCGCCCCTGGAGTGGAAATTGACGCTGGACGATCTCGATCCCATCGCCGTCGACACGGGGGCGATGGTACGTCTGCACAACATGGAGGTAGACTGGACGCCGAAAGCGCTGCACGCTTTTCAGGAAGCCCTGCAGGTAGCGCCATCGGGCATCATGGATGGGCCCACGCGCAAGGCTTTGACCGAGGTCTATTCTGATCGTGAATTGCCAGCCCCGCCAGCGTGCGTCTGGCGAGCGCCTCCTGCCCGGCCGCTGGATCCTGAGCAGGCGGCCGAACTCGCCTCACCGCCGGCGGGTTTCTTTCATCCGGAAGGAGGCCGAAAATGATGCAGGAGCCGCCGTCGGGCGGCGCTGCAGAACAGGGCGACAACGAGGCCGATGTCCAGCGCGAAGCAACGGTCAGGTTGCTTGACGAGGGGGAAGCCGAGCAGGTGGACGTGCTGCGGGTTCCGGAATATGGCGAGTTCTACGGACAGATCATCGAAATCGAAGAAATGCAGGAATCGGGCAAACGGGTCGACAGTTATGGCGTGGTGTTCGACTGCATCTCGAAACCCTGGTTTGACAGCCTGGCGGATGATCTGAGCGACGCGCCTCCCATGAACCAGATCGCCCGAGTGGCCAATACCTGTGTTATCGAACTGCGGATCATGCGCGACGATATGAATGCGATGAGCAACGAGCTGGAAGCGGATCAGGTCTTGGCAGATCTTGAAAACGTGCACCTCAGCCAGGGCTGGTGGCTACTGCTTTGGTTGTCGAATACCTCAGGTTATCAGGTCCAGGCCTACCTGCCGCAGGACGACGATCCGTCCAGCGTATTTCAGGCGGAGGAACCGACGCTGGTTAATCTGCAGCGGGTGTTCCGTATCCGTCCGCCCAGCACGTTGATGAAGTTGCACCGGCTGGCGGCACGTTCCTGAGGTAAGGATGAGATGCCACGCGCGGATTTAACCACTGCCCTCGCGATCGGTAATCGGCTGGACACCTGGTTTCTGCCAGCCGCCCCTGCCAACACCCCCCGTTACGCTCTGGTTTGCGATATCGGGCAAGGCAATATGAATGCGCTGTTCAATGACCATGGACAGGCATTTCTCTATTACGATCTGGGTGGCGGCTGGCGCACCAATACCTTTACCTATCCTACCCCGATCCTGGGCCTGTGCACGGCGCGGGGCGCCGGGCTGCGCTTCATCTTGTCCGGCTGGGACGGCGACCATGTCAAAACGGTGCCGAGGATGATGGGCTTGCTGGGCGCACATCCGGGCACGGAATGGCTCGCGCCCAGGCACGAGGCGACTGCCGGCACCTACAGGAATACGCAAACCATCAGCGCCGCCAGCACGGCTATTCGCGCCAGCATCGTCAACGGCGCAAGCCTCTATACGTGGCCGGACACGAGGAACGACCTGGTGGGGCATGTGCCCTCAGTCACGTCGGGCCTGTTTACCGTGTTTAAGTCCAACGGGACCGACGCCAACAACGCAGGCCTGGTACTACGCATACAAAAGCCCGGCGGCGCCAATGAATACATGCTGTTGACGGGCGACGCGTCCTTTCAGGCCGGCGCCCTGCCGTTGGCCACGCATGGCTGCGACAGCCTGGCTATTGCCATGGTGGCCAGCCATCATGGGGCACAGGTCCATGTGGAAGCGGATATCCCGCACAGCAATCCGCAATTGCATAGCCTGCTCGCAATCTCTTATGGACACGGAAATTCCTACACCCATCCGGTCAGCGACGGCTATGTCGGTGTCACTGCCACCACCGGGATTGAAAGCTATACCCGGCGCGGCTGGGAATATGATATTGGCACCAGCCATACGGCTGGCACCGACGAAACGGCGTTCTGGGCCGGGCCGCGCGGCAATATCGGCTTGATATGGTCCAACGCCGAACCCGGCCCCGGGCGGATCAACGGGCCAGGCACGGCAGCGGAAATCGACCAGGCGGCCATTGCGTTGCTCGCCTCCGCGGCGGCGGAAATTGAATACTATCTGGGCGCGCTCAATCTGGCGCTGCCCGCAGCTCAAGCGGGCGCGGTGGCAGCGGCAGTGGCTTACGATTGCGCATGGGCTCTGTCTCAGCGGGCAGATCCGGTTCCGCCTGCGCCCGCTCAACCGTATGCCGCCCCGAATCCTATCTACGGCGGCCCGGCGCTGGTCGCCCCCAATCCGCCCTATTTGCCCATGCCCCCAGCGACTACGGTAGCGGTGCCAAATGCCGGGCGGGTGGCTGCAGCCCTCCTGGCGCCGGCAACCGGCGCCACGCTAACGGTGACGGCCACGGCTGCCGGCGCGCCGGAAGCCTGCCTGGCCAACGCGCTCAATGGGGTGGTGGTCGACGCCACCTACGCATCGAACGGGAATGTGCGTGCGCTGGCGGATCAGATTGTTACGGTCGCCATGCATGCCGCGGCCGAAGCGCGGGCGCTGATCAGCGACGCCGCAGCCCAGGTTGGCCAAGCGGGCTACGCCAACGCCAATATCGCCGGTTCGCAGGCCAAGCATGCAGCCCGTGCCGTGCTGAATGCAGCAGATGGCAACTATGCCAATGTCGTCAATCAGATCAGGAATGCCGTAACACACGGGATGACGAACACCCTGCGTAATGCCGCAAATGTCGTTCAGGCAGGGGTTCAGCTACCGTCACTTGCCAACTTGCAAGACTTGATAGGCGCTGTCGTTCCGGAAGCGTTCCGATGTGTGACCAGAGGTCCCACGGGCAGTGCGCAGCAGCCACCCCGTGTCGCGCAGTCGGCTGTCAACGTCATCCCTGGCGCACTGAACGGTGCCGTTCAGACACGCATCCTGTTAGGAATGTGCGCGGCAGTGGCGCTGGCGCCGGGCATCCCCATCAATCCGCAGACGCCCCCCGTGGCGGCGGCCAACCCACCGCATCCTGGTGCTTCGCGAACAGCGCGGGCCGCGGTCATCGGCGTCATGGCTGGCCTGAATGCGGGTGCCGTTGCGGGGCCGGCGCTGGTGGCCGCGGCCGTCGCTGCGGCGCGGGTTGCGATGCCGGCTGGGGCCGGGGCGCCCCAGAATGGCTGTCATCGCCACCCGCGTACCTGCGGTGCGGGCAATACCTGTGCGCTGTCGATCCACAGTTTTCCCCAGGAAGCCGAAATTCTTGGCATAAGCAATGTTACGCCGGCCATCTTTGCCGTTGGATCGCCCGCAACCGTGATTGACGTCCACGGTGCCCACTTTGTTGAAAATAGTTCCGTCCATTGGGCGGGCGGCGGCGCTCTGCCGCCGGACCCGGCGAACGCGGCCGCATTTGTTACCGGCGCCCTCATGCGCGTGCAAGTCCCGGCGGCGAACCTGGCTGCCGCCGGTGTGTTCACTGTGAGGGTGGCAAAGCCAGGCGCGCAGCGTTCCAACCTGTTCAATGTCACGGTAGCGGACGCGCCGGTGATCACGGGGGTTCCTGCGCCAGCCTATCTTGGCCTGGGCAATATCAACCTGACCGTCAACGGCAACCATTTCCACGCGCTGTCTGTCGTGCACTGGAACGGGAACCCCGTACCGACGGCATATATCAATCCGGGTCAGCTCACCGTCGTTATTCCCGCGGCGCTGGTTCCCGCGCTGCCCGGCCCGGTGCCCTTGGTGGCGCACAATCCGGACACGCTTGTTTCCGCTGCCTTTCATGTCAATGTAATAGCCGCGCCAGCGCCCATCTTTAACCATGTGACGACGCCGGTCATTTCGGTAGCGGCGCTTCCCGCGATGCTGACGTTAAATGGCAACAATTTCCTTCCCGGTGCGCAAGTCAACTTCAACGGTGTTCCAGTAGGCTGCAATTTCGTTAGCGCGCAACGGCTTGACCTGCCTTTGCCTGCTTTGCTTGGGGTCGGCAACTGGTTTCTGGAGGTCATCAACCCGGATGGCCAGCAGACGAATGCGAATATTGCATTTCAAGTCTGTGCTGTACCGGTGCTCAACAATCTGTTTCCCGCAGGGACCAACCCCCGGGCAGGCCCGTTGCTGGTGCAGGTGCATGGAAATAATTTCCTGCCGACGGCGATCGTGCACTGCAACGGCGTGCCGTGTGCCACGCAGTACACCAGCCCCAATTTGGTCTCTTTCACGCTGCCGGCAGGCAGCATGGTGGTTCCTGGTAATTTTGCCGTCACGGTGAGCAATGTTGCGCCAGATATCTCCAATGTGCTGAACTTTGTAGTCAATGCCCCTCCCATGCTCGGGGCGGGCGGGCTGCCGCCCAATAAGAGGCCGAGGCACTGAAGCCCCGACTGCACGCGCCATGATGCTTCCTGCATCGTGGAGGACTTGATCGAAGTCGAGGTGGAGCGGTTGTGATGCGCCGCTGAATGCGCCGCGTCTGACGTGGCGCAAGGCATGCCGCCCGGCGGCTGGCCTATCGTGGGGCTTTCCTGGCCGGGGGCGGCATATGCGTTGCGCGATACTGGCATTTGTCGGCGGTGCGGCGCTGTTGCAGACGCGTGCCGTGTTGCCTGCGCCGGGCGTGCTGCTGTCGCTGGCGGCTCTTGCCCTCGTGGCCGCGCTGGTGGCAATGCTGTTACGGCGCCGCCCGCGCGCCGCGGCGGCAGTGATTGCCGGCGCACTGGCCGGTTTCTGCTGGGCCGCCTTCGTGGCAAGCCGCGCGCTGGCCCCGGCGCTGGCGCAGGCGGACGAGGGGCGCGACGTGGTCGTCGTCGGCACCGTCGACAACCTGCCGGGCGAGGGCACCCGGAGTACCCGTTTCCATTTCGCGGTGGAGGAGGTCATCGCGCCGGCAGCGATGCGCGTACCGCCACGCGTTGCGCTGTCGTGGTACGCCGATGACGCACCCGTGAACGTAAGACCGGGCGAACGCTGGCGCCTGAAGGTGCGGTTGCAGCGGCCGCACGGCAACGCCAATCCCGGCGGCTTCGATTACGAACTGTGGCTGCTGGAGCAGGGTGTGCGTGCCACGGGCTATGTGCGGGGCGAGGGCCGCAACGTGCGGCTCGATTCCTTTGTCGTGACGCCGCACAATATGGTGGAGCGTGCGCGCGCCGCGCTGCGCGAGCGGATACTGGCGGCGCTGGCGGGCCGTGAGTATGCCGGCGTGATCGTCGCGCTGGTCGTGGGCGACCAGCGGGCCATCGGCCAGTCGGACTGGCAGGTGTTCAACCGCACGGGCATCGGCCACCTGGTCTCCATCTCCGGTCTGCACATCACGATGATCGCCGGGCTGGTTGCCTGGAGCGCCTCCTGGCTGTGGCGGCATTCGTTTTTCATCCGTGGCGTGGCGCTGCCGCTGCGGCTCCCGGCCCAGAAGGTGGCGGCGCTGGCCGGTTCGGTGGCGGCACTGCTGTATGTGCTGCTGGCCGGCTTCGGCGTTCCGGCGCAGCGCACGCTATATATGTTGTGCGTCGTCGCGGTCGCACTGTGGACAGGCCGCCTGGCCGGCGTCACCCACGTGCTGGCCCTGGCCGCCGGCGTCGTCGTGCTGCTCGACCCGTGGGCCGTGCTGTGGCCGGGGTTCTGGCTGTCGTTCGGCGCCGTGGCGCTGATCCTGTACGCGACGGTCGGGCGCACGGCCATCCACAAGCAGGCGCCCGCGCCCGATGCGAGCGCAGAGGAAACGCGCCGCGGCCGGCCGCTGACCCGGCGCCAGCGGCTGGCGCAGGCGCTGCACGGCGCCGCGGTGACGCAATACGCCGTCACCCTCGGTCTCGTGCCGCTGACGATGCTGCTGTTCGCGCAGGTGTCGATCGTCAGCCCGCTGGCGAACGCGGTCGCGATTCCCGTCGTCAGCCTGCTGGTGACGCCACTGGCGCTGGCGGGCGGCCTGCTGCCCGAGCCGCTGGCAACGCCGCTGCTGGTCGGTGCGCACGCGATCGTGGCGTCACTGGCCGCGCTGCTGCAGTGGTTCAGCGCCAGCCGGCTGGCCGTGTGGACGGCGCCCGCGCCCGTGTGGTGGGCATTTGCGCTGGCTCTGGTCGGCACCTTCTGGTTGCTCGCGCCGCGCGGCTGGCCGGCACGCTGGCTGGGTGTCGTCACGTGGCTGCCGCTGCTTGGGGCGCAGCCGGATGTGCCGCCGCCCGGAACGCTGCGGATCGTCGCCTTCGACGTCGGACAGGGCATGGCGGTGCTGGTGGAAACGGCCGGCCACCGGCTGCTGTACGACACGGGTCCGGCCTACGGCCCCGATGCCGATGCGGGCAGCCGCGTCATCGTGCCGTACCTGCGCATGCGCGGCATCGACCGGCTCGATGGCGTGATCGTCAGCCACGGCGATGCCGATCACGCCGGCGGCGCGCTGTCGCTGCTGGCCGGTGTGAAAGCGGGCTGGCTGTTGTCGTCGCTGCCGCCGGCGCACCCGATCGCGCTGGCCGCGCCGCTGCACCGGCATTGCGTCGCCGGGCAACACTGGACGTGGGACGGCATCCGCTTCGCCATGCTGCACCCATCAAGCGCCAGTCATGCCGACAGCACATTGAAATCGAACGCGCGCAGCTGCACGTTGCGCATCACGAATGGTGCGAGATCGATCCTGCTGGCGGGCGATATCGAAGCCGCGCAGGAGGCGCGGCTCGTCCAGGAACATGCCGACGCACTGCGCGCCGATGTGCTGCTCGCACCTCATCACGGCAGTGGCACGTCGTCGACGCCGGGTTTCCTGGCAGCCGTGCAACCGTCGGTGGCCGTGTTCCAGGTCGGCTATCGCAACCGCTACAAGCATCCGCAAAAACAGGTTTACGAGCGCTACGGCCAGCTCGGCATCCTACGCTTGCGTACCGATGATTCCGGAGCGCTGATGCTCGATTTCGACGACAAGGTGCAAGTGCACGGATACCGCCGCGAGCACGCGCGCTACTGGTACGGGCACTAGACTCCGGCCAGTGAGGGCGTCTGCACGCACCCGTCGATACTGAACGCCATGGCTTCGTGCGTGAAGTTTAAGGCTGGGCAACGCATTTGAACGGAGCGTGCAGGTACTCCCATTCGCGCGATACAAGACGAACGTTTTCCCCTTGCAGCTCACTGCCTGCAGGGCAGAGAGCGGCCGGCGCTTTCCGGTTCGATTGATGGCGCATGATCTTGGTTGGCTTGCCGTTTGCACTGAATACCGAGATGCTGTCTTTCGGCAGGGGCAGGATGACGACCTCCTGGGTCCGCGCATGGAAGATTTCCGCTTCAGGATTGTAGCGTTCCGGGAAATGGCTGAGAACCCAGCGTGCGGGCTGCGAATGCTTGTAATAAATGGTCTTCTCGCCCAGCAGGCCGGTACTGGCGAGCAGCACGATCTGCAGCGCCGCGCCACCGAGCAGCAGCGCGACGCCGGACTTGGACGACGACAGCCTTGCGGCCAGCAAAGTCACGGCCAGTAGTGGCATGCTCAGCCAATAGGAATAGCGTGCCATGACCACGCAGCCCGAATTCCAGTTGATCGTGCTGAGCGCGGGCAATGCCATCAGTATGACGACACCGAGCACCATTGCAAAGACGGCCAGCCATCGGGATCGCATTTGTCTGGGCAAGAGGAAAAGGCCGAGCAGAAGTGCAAGCAGGATACCGGGGCTGCCAATCACCATGCCCTGGTCCAGGTCGAAAAACAATGAGAACAGGCGGGCCGCGGTGATGAATCCCGGATCGTTGAAATCGCGCGCGATCACGCTTGGCGTCCCAAACGCCCACTGGAAGAACGCGTACGGCGCCAAAGTCAGCAAAACACCGGTCGCGCCCAGGATGAGTTCGCGCCTACCCACGGCCGAGGCAACGCTGTCCGGCCATTGCAGCTTCGGATATCTGACGATCAGGACGCGATAAGCGAGAGCAAACGGGATCAGCAAAAAGACTGGTGGATTCTGGCTGGCCGCCAGGCCGGCGAGAAGCATTGCCAGCCCTGGCTGGCCGCGCAGTGTGGCCAAACAGGCGATCAGTACGCAACTTGCGGTCATCACTTCCGGGCCGGTCCAATTCAGATAAAAGGGGGTGCCCGACAACAGGAACAGCAGCATCGCAAGCGAGGATCGGTCGGGAATCGCGCGCCTTATATAAAGGCACGCGCCGGCACAAAAGGCCAGGTTGAGCAGAGAGAAAGCGTAATACGGGTGCACGCCGAACGCCTTCAGCAAGGCATAGAAGGGCAGTGCCAGCAGCGAGTACAAACCGAAATGAATGCCGTAAAACTGACCCTCATCGTTCGGCATGATGGTGTAGGTATAGGCGGGCGTCTTTTCAGGGGCGAGAAGATGCTCATGGAGCAAAGGCATCAGGTCAGCCAGTGTCCCACCGTAGTTCGGCATGCCTCCCGCACTTTGTTTCAGAGAGTCGACGTCGGCGAGGGTGATATTCGGCGACGCGTGCTCGAACAAGGCGTGCATGGTCAGCATGTATTCATAGCCATCTCCCGTCAGCGACGTATTGACCAGGGCGAAGCCGGCGATCGCCAGGAAAATGGGGAGAAACCAGTAGGTAGAAAGGCGTTTTAGCAAGCTTGCTCCTGATGTTGCTAACTTTCTGGTTACCTTAAGTGATGTCGCATCACAGAAGGGATGGCGACTTTTTTACCAAAAGGTTAGCAATTAAAGTAATGGTCGTTCGGGTCGGGAAAGTTGCGTATTCTACCAGTGTGGTTGTTTCCTGCGACCATGGTGGCCGGTATCGCCAACCTCATATCAGGATGGAACCGTACCCCGGCGCCTGATTAGAATACGCCCACCAATATTACGCCGCCATTACCCCTACAATCGGCGCTCATGAAGAAACCAAAACTGCACTTCGCCCACGCCAACAGCTACCCGGCAGGCACCTATCGTCAATTGTTCGACCTGCTGGGCGCCCATTTCGACGTGGCGGCCCTCGACATGCATGCCCATAACCCCGCGTATCCCGTGCGCGACGGCTGGGAGACGCTGGTGGATGAGCTGATCGCCGAGCTGGTGGCGCGTTACAAAGGCGAGCCCGTCATCCTGGTCGGCCATTCGCTGGGCGGGATGCTGAGCCTCATGGCGGCGGCGCGGCGGCCGGACCTGGCGCGCTGTGTCGTCATGCTGGATTCGCCCGTCGTGGCGGGGTGGCGGGCGCGCGTCTGGCAGTTGGCCAAGCTGCTGGGATTGCGCGAGCGCCTGTCGCCGGCGCGGCTGTCGGCCAGGCGCCGCAACACGTGGCCGGGCTTCGACGATGCCATGCGCCACTTCGCCGCCAAGCCGATGTTCGCGGCCTGGGCGCCGGGCGTGCTGCGCGATTACCTGGAGGCGGGGCTCGAACCGTGTCCGGAAGGCCTGCGGCTGCGTTTTACGCGCGAGATCGAGACGGCCGTGTATCGCACGCTGCCGCACCACATCGGCGCCATCCTGGCGCGCGGCTTCACGGTGCCCGCTGGCTACCTGGCCGGCCGCACGTCGGAAGAGAACCGCCAGGCCGGCCTCGCGCCCACGCGCGCGCTGGTGGGCGAACACCTGCGCATGATGCCGGGCGGGCACCTGTTCCCGATGGAGTCGCCCGCGCTGACGGCCAGTGCGATCCGCGAGATGATCGCCGAGCTGCTGGGCGAAACGCCGGCAGAGCATGGTAATCCGTCAAAATTTTCAGATTCGCACGCGCCGATCGCGTAAAATCGCGGGCGAAGCGGCGGACGTAATCGGCCGCGCGCCAGTTGAAGAACCGATTTTCCGATGACGGGAGCATGCCGTCGTCGACGCAGAGAGCAAAACAATGACGATTAAAAGCGATAAATGGATCCGCCGCATGGCGGAAGAACACGGCATGATCGAGCCGTTCGAGCCCGGCCAGGTCCGGGCGCAGGACGGCCGCAAGGTGATTTCGTACGGCACGTCGTCGTACGGCTACGATATCCGCTGCGCCGACGAGTTCAAGATTTTCACGAACATCAACAGCACGATTGTCGATCCGAAGAACTTCGATTCGAACTCGTTTGTCGACGTCAAGAGCGACGTCTGCATCATCCCGCCGAATTCGTTCGCGCTGGCGCGCACGATCGAGTACTTCCGCATCCCCCGCAACGTGCTGACGATCTGCCTGGGCAAATCCACGTATGCGCGCTGCGGCATCATCGTCAACGTGACGCCGTTCGAGCCGGAATGGGAAGGTTACGTGACGCTGGAGTTCTCCAACACGACGCCGCTGCCGGCCAAGATCTACGCCGGCGAAGGCTGCGCGCAGGTGCTGTTCTTCGAGAGCGACGAGGAATGCGAAACGTCGTACAAGGACCGCAACGGCAAGTACCAGGGCCAGCACGGCGTGACGCTGCCAAGGGCGTAAGCCTGCCGTGAGACGTGCCGCCGTGATGGATGCCGCCGGCTAGTCGAGCGGCAGCACGATCTCCACGCACAGGCCGCCGTCGTCGCGATTCGTCGCGGCGATCGTGCCGCCATGCTGCACCACCACCTGCCGCGCGATCGCCAGCCCGAGGCCATGGCCTTCCACGTCCTTTTCCGTGCTGCTGCTGCGGAAGAACGGCTGAAAGATCGTCGCCAGGTCGGCCGGTGCCACGCCGGGTCCCCGGTCCAGCACCCGCACGTACAGCCTGGCGCCGACGGTACGCACCTCGACCAGCACCATGCCGCCGTCGGGACTGTGCTTGATCGCGTTGCGCACGACGTTCTCGATGGCGCGCGCCAGCAGGTCCGCCTCGCCCAGCAACGTCACTTCGGCTTCTCCCTGCTGGACGACGCTGCGCCCGTGCGCCGCCGCCTCGAACTGCGCGTCCGCCACGATCTGGCAGATCAGCTCCGCCACGTCGATCTCCTGGCGGTCAGTCGCCAGGGCGCCTGCCTCCAGCCGCGACAACGTCAGCAATTCTCCCACCAGTTTGTCCATGCGGATGCTTTCACGCTCGATGCGCTCCAGCGACGCGGCCATGCGCTCGGGTTTCTGGTGCGCCAGGCCGATGGCCGCCTGCAGTCGCGCCAGCGGCGAGCGCAGCTCGTGCGACACGTCGTGCAGCAACCGGGTCTGGCCGTCCATCAGGCTGCGCAGCCGGGCCGTCATGCGGTCGAAGTCGCGACCCAGGTCACTTAGCTCGTCGCCACCGATGCGCGCGTGCGCGAAGCGGGGCGCCAGGTCGCCATTCGACGCGGCTTCGAACGCTTGGCGCAGCGAACGGATGGGACGCGAAAAATACCACGCCAGCAGCGCGGCAAACAGCAGGCTGGCCAGCACGGCGGCCGCCAGCGGGATGAACGGCGTGAGCGGGCGTGGCCGACGTCCCGGATCGCCGGGCCCGCGCATGCCGGGATCGCCGTCGCGTGGTGGCCGGGCTTCCGGGGGAGGCGGGCGCCGGCCATCCATGCCGGCCAGCCCGGCGCCGGCCAGCAGCGGGTTCGGGTCGCGGGCATCGAGGCCGGCCTGGCGCTGGCGCGCGGGCAGGAACAGCAGGAACTGGCGGCCATCGGGCACGGTGACCTTGCGCACGACGCGCACGTCGCCCTGGCGCAGCAGCGCGCGCGCCTCGGCCAGCATGGCCGGATCGACGATGCGGCCCAGCAGCTCCTTGCCGGCGCCGTCGACAGCAAACACGCGGTGGCGTCCCATTGTGTCGAGCAGGCGGGCCAGCGCCGTCGGGCCGCCCGCGTCGAGCGTGGCGGCGGCGGCATCGATCGCGATCTCCGCTGGCGGACCCGTGTCGACGTCGAGCCGGCGCTCCTGCGCGCTGGCGCGGTTCTTCAGCCAGATGGCGCCGCCGATGCCGACCGTGGCGGCAATCTGCGCCAGCAGGATCGACAGGAAGAACTTCCAGAACAGGCGGCCCATGCCTTTAGTCCTTGATCAGCTGATAGCCCATCCGGTAGACCGTCTGCAGGCACGAGCGGCCGTCCGCCAGCGTGCCGAGCTTGTGGCGCAGGCTGGAAAGGTGCACGTCGATATTCCGGTCGAAGCGCGCCATCGGCCGGCCCAGGCCCTGTTCCGACAGCGTGTTCTTCGCGACCGGCTTGCCCGCGTTGCGCGCCAGGACTTCGAGCAGGTTGAACTCCGTGCTGGTCAGCTCCAGCGTCGTTCCCGCCCAGGTGGCGCGGCGCTGCTCGGGCCACATCGTCAGCTGGCCGACGACAAGCGGCGCGGACGCCAGCTGGTCCATCGGCGTGCCCTGCGTGCGGCGCAGGATGGCGCGGATGCGCGCCGTCAGCTCGCGCGGCGTGCACGGCTTCGTCACGTAATCGTCCGCGCCCAGTTCCAGGCCGACGATCCGATCGGTATCGTCGCCGCGTCCCGTCAGCATCAGGATCGGCATGCGGCTGGCCGCGCGGATGCGGCGCAGCGTCTCCAGGCCGTTCATGCGCGGCATCATCACGTCGAGGATGGCGATGGCGTATTCGCCCGTCAGCGCGCTGGCCGTGCCGGCCACGCCGTCGTTGGCGGTCTTTACCTCGAAGCCTTCCTGCTCCAGGTATTCCTGGAACATGGCGACCAGTTCGACGTCGTCGTCGATCAGCAGAACCTTGCTCATTGCGGGGACTAATTAGTGGTGTCGGCAGCCATCATAACGCAGCGTTCCCCCATCGCTGGCGGTTTTTACGCCGTTTTACAGGCGGCTCTTTACGTGGATTTACATGGCGCTAACCGCGCTTTACAGGCCCCGCTTCGACAATGGCCGCTCACCGTAATCGAAGGGAACCATGATGACCAAGACGAACAACAAGCTTCTCTGTGCCCTGGCCGTGGCCTGGCTGGCGCTGCCCATGGCCAGCCATGCCGCCGTGGATGGAGACGATGCGCGCGACGATGCGATCGGTCCACCGCGTGCGCCGATGCACCCGGCGCCGCCCGACCTGCATGGCGACGATGGCGACGGTCCGCGCGGACCCGGCCGCCGCGGCCCCCACGGTCCGACGTTCGGCATGCCGGGCGACGTCCCGTTCCTGCGTGGCGTCGAGCTGACGGAAGCGCAGCAGGACAAGGTCTTCGCGATCGTGCACGGCCAGGTACCGTACCTGCGCGAGCAGCACAAGGCGCGCGACAAGGCCGAGCGCGCGCTGTTCGACCTGCATGGCGCGGCGAAGTACGACGACGCCGCCGCCGTCAAGCTGGCGCAGGCGTCAAGCCAGGCCATGGCCAACATCACGCTGCAGCACCTGCGCACCGAGCAGAAGGTGCTGGCCGTGCTCACGCCCGAGCAGCGCCGTCAGGTCGAGGAAGCGAAAGCGCGTCCGCCCCGCCCATTCACCCGCTGAGAGGAGAGACGATGGACCATCACGACCACAGCCTGGAGCGGGACCTGCAGGCGATGCGCAACACCCAGGCGGGCCGGCGCCAGTCGCTGCGCTGGCTGTTCGGCGCTGCCGCCGTGCTGCCGATCCTCGGCTGCGGCGGCTCGTCGGACAGCGACACCGTCAGCACCGCCAGCAGCGGCACCACCGGCACGACCGGCAGCACCGGCACGACCGGAACGACTGCCGGCAGCTGCAGCGTGATCCCGGAAGAGACGGGCGGCCCGTATCCGGCCGACGGTACGAACAGTAATAACGGTGGCGTCGTCAATGTGCTCAGCCAGAGCGGCGTGGTGCGCAGCGATATCCGCGCCAGCTTCGGCGGCGGCAGCGCCACGGCGCAAGGCGTGCCGTTGACCATCAGGCTGCACATCGTGAACGCCAACAGCGGCTGCGCGGCGGCCGGCAACTTCGCCGTCTACCTGTGGCACTGCGACCGCGACGGCAACTATTCGCTGTATTCGAACGGCGTAACGAACGAGAACTACCTGCGCGGCGTGCAGGCAGCGGACGGCAACGGCGACATCACGTTCATGACGATCTTCCCCGGCTGTTACGCGGGGCGTATGCCGCACGTGCATTTCGAGGTCTATCCGACACTGGCGAAAGCTTCCAGCGCGGCCAACCGCCTCCGCACGTCGCAGTTCACGTTCCCGCTGGCGACCTGCAACGAGGTGTATGCCGGCAGCGGCTACAGCGCCAGCGTGCGCAATCTGGCGCAGATGAGCTTTGCCACCGATAACGTCTTCTCCGATGGCTACTCGCTGCAACTGGCCACGATGACGGGCAACCCCACCGACGGCTACGTTGCCACCCTGACGGTCGCGGTCGCGGCCTGAGTTCTCCCCGCGGCGAAATCCCTTTCGCCCGTTTTCGCCCGGTTCCTGTGCCGGGCGAAGTTGTTTTCGGCGTGCTTCCCGCGTGAAGGTCGGGGACACGCTCCGGATGGTGCCCGTCCTCATGCTGGCACACGCCTTGCACTACTCCCACCGAGGGCCGCATTTCGCGGCGCCAATCCCGGAGAGTGTCATGGATCGCCGCCTGATCGACTACAAGCCTGAACTGGAACTCGGCAACGCCGCGGCGGAGACGCCGGAGGCGCGTGACGAATACGGCGAGATGTCGTTCGCAGCGCGGCTGCTGGAAGCGGAAACGCCGGCCGTGCTGGCGGGCGTGCTGAAGGACCTGGTGGCGCGCGGCGGCGCGAGTGCGCCGCTCGCCGGGCCGCTGGTCGGCGTCCTGCAGCGGGCCGCGCGCATGGTCTTTCCCCTCAACGCCACGCGGGCGTCCGGTGACCTGAAGCGCAAGGCCGCCGCCATCTTCGGCATGGAGCTGGAGGGCCTCAGCCCCGAGGACAAGGAATTCGAACTGGCACGCCGCTTCGCGCGGCTGGCCGCGGACACGGTCGCGGAGGCGGGCACCCGCAGCGGCCGGGCGCCCGACCAGGCCGTGCAACTGGCACTGCAGCACGCGGCGCGGCGGCATGCGCCCGGCCTGCTGCGCCAGCGCGCGCAGACGGCGCCCGAAGCCCGCACCGGGCGCTGGCGCCGCGCGGGAAATCACATCGAGGTACTGGATTGCTAGGCCGGGCGGCCAGCGCGCCTGCCCATCATTTTTGTCGTTGGACTTTCACTGGGAGCACATCATGCATGACATCGATCGCACGACCCTGGAATTTGGCCAGGAAACCGGCTTTGAGGCGGAGCAGTACGAATTCGGCCAGGGCGAATGGACCGGGGAGGGCGGCGGCATGCTGTCCGAAGCGGATGAAATGGAGCTGGCCAACGAACTGCTCTCGGTCAGCAACGAACAGGAACTGGACCAGTTCCTCGGCAACTTCCTGAAAAAGGCGGCGTCCGTGGCCGGCAGCGTGATCCGCTCGCCCGTCGGGCAGGCCATCGGCGGCGTGCTGAAAGGCGTCGCCAAGAAAGCGATTCCGCTGGCCGGCGGCGCCATCGGCGGCTACTTCGGCGGTCCGCTGGGCGCGAAGATCGGCAGCGGCCTGGCTTCCGCCGCGGGCAGCGCGCTGGGGCTGGAGGCGGAAGGAGAATTGTCCGGCGAGGACCGCGAATTCGAGGGCGCCAAGACATTCGTGCGGCTGGCCGCCGACACCGTCAACAAGGCCACGCAGGCGCGCGGCGGCGATCCGCGCCAGATCGCCCAGCAGGCGGCCCTTTCCGCCGCACGCCAGTTCGCACCGGGCCTGCTGAACGGCGGCGGCCAGGGCGGCCGCTCCGGCGGCACGCAGGCCAACACGCAGGGTGGCAGCCAGGGGCGCCAGGGGAATACGGGCGCTGGCGCGGGCGGCGCGCGCAGCGGACGCTGGATGCGCCAGGGCCGCAAGATCGTCCTGTACGGCGCCTGACGATCATGCGTCCCTACGCCGCGTGGCTGCTGGCCCAGGAAGCGCGTTCGCTGCTGAACCGCGTGGACCGCATGCAGCCCTTCGTGCTGATCGAGCCGATGGTGCCCGCGGCGGCCCTGCCGGATGCGGCGCAGAGCGCGATCGAACGCCACCTGACCCTGGGCCGGCGCACGCTGCGCGCACTGGTGCGGCAGTTCCTGGCCTGGCTGCAGGGCCCGGGCGGGCGGCGCGCCACGGCGGCCCAGGCGCAGCGGCGCTTCACGTTTGTCCGGCTGCAGTTCAATGCCGCGCTGACGCAGTTCGACCTGTTCATCGACGTCGTCACCCAGCGCAGCGAACACGGTAACGGCATCTGGCTGGCGGGGCTGGACGTGGTATCGGCCGACGCGCTGCGCCTGCCGGGCCGCTATTTCGAGGCGCCACCGCTGGTGTGCTACCTGGACCGGGGGCCGGGGGCGGCGATCCGCCGGGCCCGCACCCGGTTGCCGGGCGGCGGCGAGAATCCGGTCGCCATCATCCGGGTGCCGCGCGAGCGGATGATCGGCAGCAGCATCGCCTCGTCGCTGGTGCATGAAGTGGGGCACCAGGGTGCCGCGCTGCTGGACCTGGTGGCGTCGCTGCGGCCCGTGCTGCAGGCGCTGCAGCATGGCGGCAGCGGACCGCCGCACGTGTGGCGGCTATGGGAGCGCTGGGTATCCGAGGTGGTGGCCGATTTCTGGTCGCTGGCGCGGGTCGGCGTCGTGGCGACCCTAGGGCTGATCGGGGTCCTGAGCCTGCCGCGAGTGTTCGTCTTCCGCCTGAATGCCGACGATCCGCATCCGGTGCCGTGGCTGCGGGTGAAGCTCAGTTGCGCACTGGGGCGCCTCCTGTATCCGCACCCGCAATGGACGCGCATCGAACGGACGTGGGATGCCTACTACCCGCTGGACGGCTTGGCGGACGCGGACCGGCGCCTGCTGGGGGAGCTGACGGCCAGCCTGCCGGCCATGGCCGGCCTGCTGTGTAACCACCGGCCGCGGACGCTGCGCGGCGCCTCGCTGGCGGAAGCGATGGCCGTGCACGAGCGGCAGCCGGCCGTGCTGGCGCGGCTGTTCCGCCGGTGGCACGCGGCGCCGCAGCGGATGTACGACAGCGCGCCGGTGCTGGTGCTGGCCGTGATCGGCCAGGCCCGTGCCGACGGCCTGCTGGCGCCGGAAGACGAAAGCGTGCTGCTGGAACGGCTGCTGACGCAGTGGGCGATGCGCAGCGCGCTCGGTGAGCGGGCCCGGCCCGACAGCCGCCCGATGATTGATCTTTGAGGAGAATGAACATGAGTACCAGGAAAATGGCCAGGGCAAGCGTGGACGGCCCCGCGCAGCAGCATGGAACGGTCAAGGTGACGGTGCGCGACCGGGCCAGCAGTATTCCACTGGTGGGTGCCGCGCTGCGCCTGTACCAGGGAATGGACCCGCAGGGCATCGTCCTGCAGACGTCGGGCGAGGCGCATCTGGTGAACTGGGACCCGGGGCTGCACCGCGAGCTGAAGGTCGACCGCACCGGCGCGCATGGCATCGTCACGTTCACCAACCTGGAACCGGGCGTGCACTTCGTGCTGTTCGACCACGTCACGCCGTTTGCCGACAACCAGCCGATCGTGGCGACGGTGAAGGTGGACCACGGCGGCGCGCACGAGCTGTTCTTCGACCTGGGCATCGATCCCGAGATGCACCTGTCGTTCGAGTCACCGGGCCAGAGCGGCCGCACCGACGGCGCGTTTGTCGGCAACCGGGCCATTGTCGATGTCGTGTTCCACGGCCTGGACAAGGCCATCGGCAACGACGTGGTGCTGGAAGTGGACGACATCTGGCAGCCCCGGACCGGCCAGGCCTATTCGGCGGCGCAGCTGATCCGCAAGCCGGGCCGCTACCGCTTTTCGGCCGACCTGGTATTCGCGCGGCGCAGCGGCGTGATCGTCTCGACACCCGGCATCCTGAGCGCGCCGGCCCACGGTGGCGGCGGCGATGGCGCGCGGCTGGCGCTGTCCTCCACCTTCGATGCGGAAGAGCGCACGCCGCAGCCCATCTCGGGCAATATCGGCGTCTCGCTGTCGCGCACCGAAACGGAAGCGACACCGGACCTGGCATT
>Ga0265797_10005116_pt1 | contig 19409 bp, 17 predicted proteins | sample P2T30metagenome_FD_192433 | JGI IMG/M metagenome (GOLD analysis project Ga0265797, IMG submission 192433) | Plant litter microbial communities from East Loma Ridge, Irvine, California - P2 T30 | ecosystem: Environmental > Terrestrial > Plant litter > Unclassified | place: USA: California... | reverse complement strand
ATTTTGCCAAGGTGGCGACGTCAGGAACATATGCGGGAATGCATTGGTGGTGCATGGGAAGGAACTCGTTCCGGAGCAGGCGACAAACTTGAGTAAGACCGAGAGCTTGCCGTCGAAGTCGTGACCATCCAAAATCCGATTTGGCGTCCTGCTGAACATGCACAACGGGTAAGGCGGAGGTATCAGTCGAACCTCTTTCGGGCTTGCATCGATAACGTGGGTGTAGATGTGATTGCGGAGCTCTTCAATTATCCAATCTGTTAGCATATTCTTCGATCAAGACTTGCAGTGGACGATACATACCTCCGGGCAGCTCCAAGAGGTAGCACCGCATCTCGCACAGCGTGCTTGACTGGGGCGGTATGTTCTTCTACTCCCTGTGGAGTGGGCTGGTACAAGGGAGGAACTCTGCTCGTTTGTGAGCCTGAAGATGTGGAGAATTGGTAACAATTATATCCGCGAAGAAGGCTAGCACGGACAGCGCATCATCAGTTGCGCCCAACTCACGGTCACCGCCTGAATGCGATTGTGAATGAGCTCACAGACAATGTGTAGAAGTTCCCAACGACGTTCCACTGTTAGCTCCGAAGATCGGGCATCTTTTGCCATATCCGAGGAGTGCAATAGAAATGAAGGCGTTTGCGCAGATGGGCAATGGTTTGCGCTATTTGCTGACTCATCATCCGACTCTCCGCCGTTGCCTAGTCGGGATAGCGCGCTCGCCTCCACGGCGCGTTACATCCGCTTCGTATTTCCACTTGGGGATACGCAACTCCTCTCCTTACGATCGCGAACGAGAGATACTGCGACTACCGCGAACATGGTAGACATAGCACCTGAAGGTGACTTTGCGACACCTGCAGCGACAAGCCACCTTCTTGAGCTACCTGGAGGTAAGCATTGTCTTCTAAAGTGGGAGATGTATCGGTAACGATAGCAAAAGAGTTGCGCAACCGGATTTACGGCTATCTCATCGATGTCTCGAACGAGGGAATTGTACGCAGCGTGTCCCGGGTCCAAGGCTCCTTGCAATGTGTACTAACGAGCTTTGCAGTTGATGGTACAGGTGGCTCGTTTCTCAGATCCGTCTAGTTTCGCACCAATCGCGGATATACGTTTTGAGCCATACCGGTCGATAAATTTGTGGAAGCCTGGAGCCAAGAAAGGTTCTCGCAAAGTCTACTGGCAAAGCTCTCGACCTCTTGCGCTCGGCTTCACGCAGACCTGTCAGCTTCTCCGCCGCGAATTTCTTCCGATATATCAGAGAAGCATGCCTCTTTGCACCAAGACAACTGGTATAGACTTCTATGGTTGTATCTGCAGTCTCGAAGACACACTCGATGGCTACGGACACGGGGTTATCGTTCGTGAGATCGATTCCGGGTCTCACGAATATCTTGGGGCTCTCGACCCGCTTCATTTCGTTCGCAAGTTCCCCGGTCGACTCCTAGATTTCCGCATTAAAGCTCGAGCTATGAGAGGACTCAACGGAGTGACAAAACAGCGACCGCAATGGATCTGGGAGTACTCCGTAATTTTGTCAGGCACCCGACTTGTCTTCCGTATGAAGCTCCCTGAGAGCGATATCATACTTGACTTCAAGGTACTGGCCTTAGAAGGTTCGGCAAACCCTGACATTGCTGGTTCCGTTGCCAGGAGTGATGCACTGTTGAAGTGGGTGAAGGGGGTGACTCTTTTCGGCAGTGATGGTCATCCATACTACGTGAACAGTCAGACAGACGTGCCTATCTAGCCGAGGCATGGGAAGTCTGGATGGAAGTTGAAGTGCTCAACGCTGAAGAGGATAGTCTTGGAAGGAAAAGCATTGACAAGCTTAGCGGTGAAGGAGACGACGTCCGATGGGTACAGTCAATCATGGTAATGCGATGATGCAGAGCGGAACGAGCTACTCACGACTTCCGAATCATCAAAGATCTAGACGAAAAGATACTCTCACAAATGAGAAAAGTCGCAAGTATGTTATACTGGGGGTAGTCAATATCCTGCACCCAAACTTGAATCCATGGACATATAAAAGATGCCTAGAGCCTACCTTAACTTCAATTCACCTACCTTCTACGTTTTCATCTTGGTATAGGCTCCAGATGCCTTCACGGTCCCTACTATCGGACACGCACGGACTCGGGTTGCGGTTTTTTCAAGTTCCTAGGGGAAGTATGAGGAAGGTACTGTGAAAGTAAAAAGCTACATTCACCACCTGCATCGTATATCAACAGCCATTCAATGATGTTTCCCCATTTAACCCCCAGGTACTTAAGGCTTGACTCCTCTTCCTCGTCGCTCAACCTCATACGATCCACCCATATTCTCAACCAGAAGCCAAAGTTACAAGATGACTTCACACATTCCGCAACCTCAGTCACGGCTACTCCAGCTTCCCGGAGGTAAGTAGCCTCCAGCAGACCCAATTTCAGAATCGCTAATGACGTTCTTCACAGAAATCCGTAATGAGATCTACGACTACCTAGTCGTCCGAAAGCGATACATACACTTCAAACGGCCTACAGCAGATGCAACTACTACGCCAGTTCATGCGTCGACCTACTCATACACCCACAGGATAGCTTTGGGCCTAGTCCACACCTGCCGGCAGCTCCGCAAAGAATTCCAACCCCTTCACCTCAAAGACGTCCATGCAACGGTGAACATTCCCGATATCAACGAATTCATTGCAGACTTCATACCGATACCAGCAACCTGCACGAATACGCTGTATATAAGAATACCACGCTCCTACTACACGGTTGACCTCATGGCACTTCTCCACTTCCAAAACGCAGCTACATCTGTTAAGATCATCCTTCTGGACCCTTATCGGGGCCCTGATACTTTCGACATTAAACCTGACGATAACCGCTACGGAGACCCACACTATAGATTCTTTTGCTTTCTCACAGCCGTTCTTGCCCTTGAGAGGACGGCGGCTTGTCGCACGTACTTTCGAGACGCGATTGTCGACATGACGGTGGATCATGCCGAGCACCTGTCTTGAACCATCAAGGTCAAGAAGGACGCGAAAGAAGAGTGGATGCCTTGGAATGCGGCAACTTCACGAGAAAGCTCGTCCAGGCAACACCGGGCTGCTGCTTCGATGTGGAGGATGAGGATTGGAATGGGTCACATAACTATGCCAAACGTTGTCGTAGCCTCTGATTAGGTCGGTGGGCGTACTCAAAGCAATCTGTAGTGGGCTGAGAATAGGAGGGATTTCTGAGTCAGGCCGGGAAGTTCGAGATGCAGGCGGTTTGTTGAGGCTTGTAGTAGCTACAAGACGAACGTCATACCCACGATGAATTGAGTGTTAATAACCTTTCACGATTTCATACTCCGTGATGTCAATATTGAACCACGCTCCACCCCAACCCCCCTACATCGCCCCATGAATAATCGCACTTATCGCACTGTAATCAGTCCCGTACCCATCATCGTCATCATCGATATCAAACCCCCTATTGCCTTTCACCGCCCACATCGCCTCCTCGAGCATCTCCTGAGCCTTCATCGCTTGGGTCATTCTCGGCTGCTTCTCCCTGCCATTCTTGTAGCCCTTCTCCCAATGATAAGTCGGATGCTGAAACTGCACCTCCACTTTGTTCTTCCGACCCTCCGGTCTTGTATTGGCTCTCAGAACATCGTAGTAGTCTTCTTCCTGTGCAGCGTTGATCGCGCGACGCAAGTCTAGGTTCTTGAGCTTGGGCGCGCTGACGGAGATGACGGGGTCGTCGGCCATGGGCTTGAGATTGTCTAGCTTTAAGTTGCCTGTACGGCCATTGTGACCGGTAATGCTGAGCGAGGTAATGTTTGGGCATGCTGTGAGGATGGGTGGGATGCACGTCCCTGTGATTATGAGGGCCGAGTCAAGCCGGAGTCTTGAGGTTTAGGCACGCGCGTGCTAGACGAACCACCGCATCGTCGGTGATGGGCATGTTCGTCTTACCAAGACGCGCACCCAATCCAATCTTCTCCAATTTGACACGAAAAGCTTCGTCAGCTGTAGCAATCGCGTCAAGATGCGCGCTGTCACGTGAGTTAGCCCCACCCGCAAGGTCCGGGAACGCATTCACCTACTCCTGCACCACAAAGTCTGGTCCAAACTCGATTTCTTTGATGCCAGCTGTAAATCCCAATTCTTCTGGTTTCCATTCGTCAAGTTTGTTGAACACGCGTTGCACTTTCGTTGGCTTCTTGCCAGTTGATGTACGTGATCCTCGCGCGTTGAGCCCGGACTTTTGTTGCTGGCGCTTTCGGGCTCGCTCGGCTTTCTGCTCGTCGGTGCGGCCCTTCCATTGTCGCTTCGCTGGCGCTGCAGACTCCATGGCGATTTCGGTATTTCGATGGGTATATGAAGCCCACTATTGATCTATTGTCTAGGTGGGAGGGAGGCGTTGGCGCTCAGATTGGGCACCGAGGGACGCTACCTTATGTGAGACGGAAGCTCAGGCCATTGCACTGCGCAATCGAATGAGCAAGGGGTCTACACCCTTGAACGCTGATCGACACCCATGACATCGTTGTTGTATGGATTGCGATCCCCTCGTTTTCAGTTCCGGGCTCTCCGATCGAGATGATGAGGGGAACCATTGCGACTACCGAAACAGGTCCCAGGCGATAAGCGTCGACTAGACATGTGCCTCCCTACGTAGCTCTACCAATAACCACTCCTCTATAACACGACGTAGCCCACACATCAGCATCGCAACTCCTAATCTCGTACAAAATGAATCATCATTCGTATCGTGTCACCGCCGAAGCAGCTGCTATATGCTACCTGACCCTCGCGAGCCCTCAACACCGATCTAAAGAGAACAAGAACATAGAGCCATACAATTACAGATGCCCACCCATCCATCTTATGCTGAAACCCAACGCCAAAACACCTTAGTGATTAAAATGTAGTAGGAGATCCGTCAGTGGTATAGAACAATTCGACCAAGCCAAAACGCCAGTGTTGTCCGTGTGGAACCCCTTCCTAAATGTAGATGTGTGTTTCTGTTGTACTTCAAACTCAAGTGATTCGCCTCTTCAACCCTCCGAAGAGTCCTTTGAGACCACTGGACTCTTCCTTCTTCTTTCTCCTGTCGCGTCGGTCGGTCTCGCCGCGCCTGGGCCTGGGACGGTCTTCACCATGGTCTCGTGCGCGGGGCCGATCCGACTCCACTCGACGACCACCAGATGGCCTCTCTTTCTCAACGACAGAGATGCGACGTGTCTTCGGGCGTTCTTCCGGTTTGGACATACGCCTGCTTCGACGACGCTCGCGTCTTTCCTCGTCTGAGATGGAGATCTCACCGACAACCGCAGCTGCGTCCTCGATTACCGGTGACTCGATTGTCTCAACCGGTTCTGGCTCTGGCTCGTATTCGAAGGGCTCTGGTGGTGGTGGCGGTAGATCCTCAGGCGGCGGAGGCGGTGGTGGAAGAGAAACACCTCCGTCCCGTCCACCAGACATCTCGTGTTCAGGGCGACGCATAAAACGTCGCTCCTCTTTCCACCTGTAGTAATCGGCCTCTTCCTCAGCAGAAGCGAAGCGACGTTGACTATGTGAAACACGCCGACTGCGGTGCATACGCTCGGGACGCTCTCGGCTCTGATCCGATGACATGTCTCGGCTCGAAGGTCGTTCAATCTCCGGTTCTCTTCGCGAAGACTTGACAGGTGTAGCCTCTAGCGTGTTGGCGCGGGCACGAGACGATCGCGACGGTTTCGCAGCCGGTGGCGTCGCTTCGGGCTTTGAACGGCCAAAGATGCCACCGAAGAGACTACCACGCTTCGCGTTCGGTGGAGTGTCTCGGGTACTCAAACGCCTGCGGGGCGCACTACGAGGAGGGGTGTCGTCGACTACTGGTGGCAGCGGGGGTGGAGGAGAAGCGCCATCATCGTCTTCCTCTGCTGCTCGGCGAGCAGCATCGCGAGAAACATCAATGAGCTCTTCCTTTGGTTGCAGCAAGGCAGCTGCTTTGGCTGCTTCCCGCTCAGCCCTCCTCTGACGTCGTAGTTTCCTTGCCTCTTCTTCTTCGCGCGCTGCCTGCTCAATCTTCTCCTGTTCCAGCCGCTTCGCTTCCTTCTCGGCTTCGTGTCGTTGCCTCCTCTTCTCATGTCGAATACGTCGGTCCTCTTCTTCCTGGGCGAGCTTCTGTTCTTCTTTGAGCTTCTTGCGCTCCTCCATGGCCCTCATGAGCTCTTCTTCGGCACGCCTGACTGCTCGGCGTCGTTCCCGATGTTCCAGCTTTCTCGCCTCTTCTTCTGCTTTTAGGCGGGCAGCGTCTGCGGCGGCGAGTCGCTCCTTTTCAGCTCTCTCGGCCCGTCGGGCTTCGCGTCGCTTCTGTCTGTCAGCTTCTTCGTCAACCTCCTCGACGGGGCGACGCTTGCTGTATCTCTCCTCACCCCTGGGTTCTCGGTAGTGCGAGCGGTACGGATCCGGGTACGCCTTCTGTATGTCACTACCACTACTGGCTATCTCAACCTCGCGCAATTTAGCCCTTCTGCGCTCGGCCGCTTCGCGCTCTGTCATGCTGTCGCGACGCCTTGTTCTTGGCGCATCAGGAACGGCAGAGGCTGGCATTATTGGTCGCTCCATCATACTAGCGCCACTTTCGCGTCTGCGGCTTGGTCGGTGTTGGCTTTCACGACGGGTGTGCGAATGTCGGCGACGGGTCTTCTCACGACTGGGTGTATCGGCTGACGGTTCGTCCTCAACTGCAAAGTCGCGCTCCCTGTCCGCACGGTCATCAACGGTATGACCGACTAATGCAGCAGCGGCGGCACCAGTAATCCCAGCAGCAGCAACAGCAGCTACAGAGGGCAGAGGTGAAGGTGCGCTTGGAACTTCGTCAACGTCGAGGGACCGGTCTGCCGGGGCATCCTCACCGGTCTGCTCGAGTTCGGGGCTCTCTTCATTAGCCACCTCGGCTACGACCTCTTCTACCTCCACTTCGGGGGCTGGTACCGACTCCTCCACATCCTGGTCTTCCGGGATTTCATCAGCGGGTGCATCCGCCGCTACTGGAGCGGGTTCCTCGGGTTCCTGCGTTGGTTCTGGGGTCGCCTCAGCTGGTACTTCCGGTTCCTCAGGAACGGGTTCAGTCGGCGGCTCGGGCTCTTCAGCATCAGCTGGTGATTCGGGTTCTGGCTGTTCTTCCTCAGGGGCTTCGGGTAGTGCCTCTACCTGTTCTTCCTCGAGCTCAACATCAGGCGAAGATGCCGGCTCTTCATTCGTTGCTTCCACCGGGGCTTCGTCTGCCGCAGCTTCTTCAACATCATCACCCTCTACCACTGGCTCGGCGGCTTCAGCAGGCGCTTCTTCCACGTCCGCGGCAGCCTCTTCAGGCGGTGCGTCCTCTTCGGGGGCTGGCTCTGACGCAGGTGGAGCATCTTCAGCACCGTCGTCGTTCGCTTCGCTGGCTTCAACAACTGATGGCTCATCTGCTTCCCCTGTAGCCCCAGATCCGTCGTTTGATTGGCCATCCTCACTAGGTGGCTCTGGTGACTCTTCAGCAGGTGGTGCAGGCTCAACCTCTTCAGCCTCTTCAACGAGTGAAGGGTCAGCATCAGCTGCAGCAGATCCGTCTTCCTGAGCCGCATCGGGACCCTCATCGGCTGCTCCGTCTGGCGTCGCCACTGGTTCTTCTGGGTCCACAGCCTCCTCAGCCGGCGGCTCCTCTGGTTCATCTGCAGCTGCATACGCATCTTGCTCAATAGCTTCCGCTTCTGCTTCCTGCTCCGGTTCCGCTGCGACTGACTCAGGCGTCTCCGGTTCAGCAGGCTCTTCCGTCTCTTGCTCAGCCACAGATGCATCTCCCACTTCAGATGCCGGGTTCTCGACCCCGTCAGTTGGTGGATCTTCAGTAAGCGGTGCGGCGGTATCCAGCTCCTCCCCATCCACTGTGGTCGGCGCAGCGTCGTCATCGGCCTCAGCAGGGTCCTCCGGCGGTGCAACGGACTCTCCAGCCTCACTCTCGCTACCGGATTCGCTGACCTGAGAAGCATCGTCACCCTCGTCTTCCTGGGGGACTTCCTCTTCTGGTTGGGGTGCATCCGCCGGCTCAGACACCTCGGTAGCTGCTGCGGGCTCCTCTTCAGGCTCAGCGGAATCTTGTGAAGAAACTAGTGAATCATCGTTCACAGACTCTTCTTGAGTGATGGCACTGACATCGTTCTCGTCATCTTCATGCTCCTCCTCGACTGCTTCAAGCGCAGGATCAGACGGATCATCAACCTCTGATGCTGGAGACTCTGCAGCCGGGACGATCTCAGAGGTTGCGACATTGACTTCGAGTGATAGACCTGGATGTGCCTCTGTGATCGCGGCCGATTCGGCAGGCGACTCCGGACTCTCGGAAGCTTCTGGCTCGTCGGGCTCGGCAGCATCGTCCACTACCATGGAGCTCTCTGGCTCTTCTTGAGAATTCGAGGAGAGCCCGGAAGCAGCATCGTCATCGGAACCGGCATCGTCGTCAAGAATTGACCGTTCTTCCTCCGGCTCTTCAGGCTCAGCAGCAGTGACATCAGCGACATCACTCGGCGGTACCTCTTCGGCATTGGTGGTTTCATCTTCAGCGGGTGCTGAGTCAGGCGCGCCGTCGGCCTGAGGAACTTCAGAGGCAGCAGGTGCGGCAGACACCTCAGATCCAGACCAGTCATCATCCTCGGACTCCGACCCAGATTCGCTCCCCGCATCGGATCCCTGCTCTTCTACTGGTTCATCATCCAGCTCCGGTCCTGTGTTGGCTCCGCTGGAAACCTCCGAATGCTGTGGCTCCTCATCGGGCCCAACGTCCTCATGGACCTGCAATGAATCAGTATACTCTTTTGAACGGCAACGGCATGAGGTAGATATAGGTTCGGAATCAATCACAGCTTATACATACCACTTCCGGCACCTTTTTGGCCGGCATGTCTGGTGCAGAGTCGGGCTCGGCTTCAGCTAGCGCAACGTTGGCAACTACAACATCATGGTCGGTTTGTTCGGAAATATCTTGAAGAACAACTGGATCGCCCGCGGCGTGTTCGGTCTGCTTTTCTTCAAGCGTGGGGTTTTCAATTGGCGTCTCAACGTCAGCCTCTCTCGAGACAGGGTCTGGGCTGACTTCGCTTGTCGCGTCAGCTGGGATGCTTGCGCATGTTTCGTCGGTATTGTCGTCGAGTTTGGGTAAAGGTGCTTCAGTCTCAGCTGCACTGGTCAGCGGATGCGGTGCATGGCCACTTTTGGGTGGAGGAAATTATCGCTGCTGTACAAGTAGAAGTGCAATCACGAAAAAAAAGAAGGTGAGATTCAGAGGTGACGGGGATGTCGGGAGCCAAAAGACAAGCGGCAGAGCTAGCGCGGAGCAAAACCACGCATCTTGGAACGTCGACAAATTGCGATGCATCTATCGCAGCCCGAGACTCATGGCGACACACATGCTTCCACGTGACGATAAGCTAGTCGCAGCGGTGGCAGAATGTCCGCAGAATGTGCTGGCAGGTGGGCCAAAGGAAAATATGGGGCGTCCAATGGGGCAAGCCAACCGCTGCTCGCTAGCCCGATTCGCCGCTGGCATGGCGCGCTATCGTCAAATCGTGCGTAATTGAGCCAGCGAAAAGAAGTGCAGACGGACATAAAGATGTGAAACACAAAAAACATAGGAGATACGTACCTGTGCATGAATCTGGATTCTCCACGTCATCGGGTGTAGCCGAGACTATGACTTGCTCGCTGTCCTTGGCAGCCTCGCTACTCACCGCTGGCTCCGACTCGTCGGCTGGCGATTCGTGTGCACTCGCATCGTCTTGTGCGTCTGTGCTCGCATCGGTGATGGCATTCTCCTCTGGAGTTGCTGGCTGGCTCACCTCCGGGGCGGGTTCTTGAGCTGCAGGTGCATCGCCAGCTGCAAGCTGTGCCTCTTCAGTGCTTTCATCAATACGTGTCTCAGGCGTCTGATCCTCCGCGGAAGCATCAGCTGAGTCGCCAGTCTCTTGTGGCTCGGATGGTTGTGGCGATGTTTCAGAGGTTGAGGCTTCGTTCTGTTCGACGACCTCTGGTACGGCCGCGGACGTATCGTCCTTGGTAGGCTCATCCTCGTTGACATCGGCTGAGACGACAGCAACTTCCTCGACGTCATCGGCAACCGGAGCAGAGGTTGCAGTGTCAGACGGCTGATTGACCTGTACAGTCTCGGGCTTATCCTGGTCTGGTGACTTCTCATCCTCATGTACAGGCTCTGATGAGTCGTGTGCGACGCTCTCTTGATCGAAGTCTTGATGCTCGGATGGATTGGTCTCGCTCTCACCAGGTTGTGATGAGGCATCGTCGTCCTTCTCCCAGTCCGAGATGCCCATGTCGGAAACATCGTCGTCGTCTTGCTCCCAATCGGAGATGTCCTGCATGGTGTCGGCGGTTGGCAGTTCTTCGTCGCTCGCCTCAGCCTCCATTGTAGCAACTTCGATGGGTGCCATATCAGCAGTGTCTTGTGCCGATGTAGTAGGCTCCTCTGGTGTTACATCAGGCGTGGCTTCCGTCGTTTGCGTGTCTGTCTCTTCTGGTGTCGACGCAGCTTCTGGCTCCTCGGTGGAGGGATTGGTCTCGTCTTGTGCAGCTGTCGGCTCACTGTCGCCTTCGCCGGAGGCTGGTTCGATAGCTTCGTCTGCGGGAGCAGGTTCGGGTGCGTTCGTTGCTTCTGAGGCTTCCGCTGTGGAGTCAGGTTGGGGCTCACCTATGATCTTGTCAGCATTGATTACAAATAAATTTGCTTGAACGCGGCTCGCTGTGCGACAGTAAGACATATGTGAACTTACCGGTGGTATCTGCGCTAGCCTCGTTTGGCTCAGCTACATCCATGACCGGCTCAGTACTTGCAGGCGCTTCGGCATCTGCAACTTCGGGCTTGTCTTCGCTCTCAGTTGACGGTGAGTCGCTAGATGGGACTGGCGCAGACTCCGGAACTTCCGCAGCATCAGAAGATTCCGGAGCAGGATCTTGATCAGGTGAGAATTCAGGTGTATTCGCCTTTGCTTCAGCTGCAAGTATTGAAGCCACAACAGCGACGTCTGCAGGTGCTGCTGAGGTCCATGCTCGAGCTTCCTCGACTTCAGGACTAGACGTTTCGATGTCTTGCTCATCATCCAGGGATGGCTCTTCTTGAGCAACGCTTGCTTCTGACTCTGGTTCAGCGGCATCCTCAGCAACTTCAGTAGGAACAGGCTCGTCAGCTGGGGCTTCCTCGGCCACGGGTGTTTGTTCATCAACTGGCGGTTCTACCAGCGGAGCTGGCTCCTCGACAGTAGACGTTTCCTCGACAATAGGCGATTCCTCGGTAGTGGGCGTTTTGTCAACAACGGGTGTAGCCTCAACCTGAGTGGGCTCCTCGGCAACAGGTGTATCCTCTGTCTCTGGTGCTTCTTCGACAGGAGAAGAATCCCCGACAGTCGATGGATCTTCACCACCAGGCGTATCTTCGGCGGCTGGGACGTCTTCAGATGACGCTGTCTCCTCGGTGGCGGGTACCTCGGGCGTGGCGTCAACTTCGGGAGCTTCTTGGGTGGCGCTAGCTGTCTCTTTGGTGGAAGGTGCTTCCTCAGGCGTAGCTGTCTCTTCAGCAGCGGGTGCGGGCTCGGCATCAACTGCGTCTTCCACGGCTGGAGCATCATCAGTAGCGGGTGTCTCTTCAGCAGCGGGTGTCTCCTCGGCAGCAGGTGTCTCCTCGGTAGCGGGTGACTCTTCAGCAGCAGGGGTTTCTACAGTAGCGGGTGTCTCTGCATCCACAACGGCGGGCTGTTCCTCAACAGGAGGTGCTTCTTCGACAGCAGGCGCTTCTTCGACAGCAGGCGCTTCTTCGACAGCAGGCTCCTCTTCAGCAGGAGCTGCCTCTTCGACCGGAGTCTCTTCGACGGCAGGTGTCTCTTCGACGGCAGGTGTCTCTTCGACGGTAGGTGTCTCTTCAGCAGCAGGGACTGGCTCTTCAGCGGCGGGAACTGACTCTTCAACGGCGGGAGCTGGCTCTTCGGCAGCGGGAACTGATTCTTCAGCAGCAGGAACTGGTTCTTCAGCAGCAGGAGAATCCTCCACAGCCGCCGGTGGCTCTTTTGAGCTACCAGCTTCCTCAACTGCAGGTTCCTCTTCAGCCGCTGGCGGGGCTGCTTGCTCTTCCAAAGCAGGAGGCTCTGCAACGGGTCCTGCTGTTTCTTCGGCGGAGGCGTCTGCCTCGGCTGGCTTTGTCTCCTCTGAAGGTGCTGCGTCGGGCTCAACCGCATCCGCACTCTCTACCGTAGCTTGTTCCTGCTCAGATACCGCTTCGCTGGGTGCCTGTGGTTCATCGGCTAGAGTTTCCGCGGACGCTTCTGGGGCAGGAGCTTCTGAAGCTGTTTCTACGGTCGGCTCGACTGGAGGGGGAGGAGTGTCTTCTGTGACTGGATCGGCTGGAGTAGTCTCCTCTGCTGTGGTATCAGCAGCTGGAGTTTCTTCTACAGGAGCAGGATTGTCGGATTGCGGTGGCTCCGCAGATTCCGCAGACGCATCTACCGGTGATGGCTCAGCTTCAGCTGCTGGCTCGGGAGCGGCGGGAGCTGGCTCCTCGATCGGAGGACTGTCCACGACTGCCTCGTCTTGTTCCTCCACTACATCCTCGCTGACAGCGGCCTCGTCTACCGCAGGTGGATCATCGGTCGGTGGCGGCGGGGGCGGTACGGTCTCGCTTACGATCGACCCTGAAGCGTCTTCGGTAGGTTCCTCGATGATGACGCTTTCGGAGACGTCTGAAGAGGGGGCATCTCCATCGGTGATTACTGCCGACCTGTCGTCACCGCTGCCATCGTTGCTAGACTTCTTCCCTCTTGACTTGCTGGTCATCACCTTCTCACTGGCCAATGCCGAGAGCAATGAACCCCTTCGCTCCTTCTTGATAATGCCGATCGGAACGAAGACCTTCTTCTTCTCCTCTTTCGGTGGCGAAGGAGGTGGAACGGATGTCGATGGCTTTCTGGGGCGGATGAACGCGGTGGGCTTGCCTTTACCATTCCCCCACTGTTTCTTCTTTTTGCCTATGCTTGCGGCGTCTGGGTCTTTGGTGTCAGAGGCAAAATGGACAAACTTCTCGGTTGGGGATTTCGGAGGCTCTTGAGCGGCCTGCTCGGACTCACCACTTTTCTCACTCTCTACGACTACTGGCTCCGGTGTTGCATCCGCCGGTGGCGCTGGTGGGGTAGGGGGTATAGGGGGTGCAGGCTCACTGGGAGGTACTGGCAGAACTTCTGGTGCCGACGGTGCTGGAGGTGCTGCTGCTTCGGGTTCTGCAGGTGGTGCCTCTACCGGTGCTGGGGGTGGTGGTGGAGGCGGCAGTACGTCAACATTCGCGGCATCGCTCGGTCCTGGAGGCTCGTCTTTGACATCCTCGGTCACAACTTCAGCTGCCACAACGTCGTCCCCACTACTTGATGGTGCCTCTGCTGGCTGGGTTGATGGATCTTCTGGTGTTGGTTCTGCTGGGGTTATTGCCGCAGGTGCTTCTACTTCTGCTGATGGCTCTTCTGCCGGAGGTGCTTCTGATGTAGCCGGTGGTGCGGCTTCTTCAGGTGTGACCTCTGCTGCTGGCGTTTCCTCCGGAGCAGCTGGAGCAGCTGGAACATTCTCTGGATCTACAATGGTCAATTGGACATGTTACGCATGATACATTCCAAGCATACCTGCTTGTTCGGCATTGCTGCTCTTCTTATCAACTACTTGCGTATATGAGAATACTGGTGTAGGTGGGACTACTCGACGATAGACGGGTTGTTGGGGCTTCGGTGTAGTCGCCGTAGCATAGAAGTTCTTCCCGGTGTTGGTGCCGCCGCTCGCATACGGGTTCGCCCATTGCGATATCGAAACATTCTCGAATTGGCGCATAGTGTATCAAACAAAGTCAGACGTGGTGTTTCGAGGTCCGAAATGCGATAAGTTGTGCTACGTGCTATAGATGTTTTCTTTGTTCCATTGCTGGTGATAACAAACGGTAGGTATGCAGAGGCGACATTAGACGTGGGGTGCGAGCATTGATTGCGGAGAGACGAATGAGAAACGGGTCAGTCTAGACGCAAAGCACAGAGGGTGGAGGTGTGCAACGTGCGTGGCTTCAATCGGCCAAAGCTGGGACGAGCGCTCAGATCAGACGAAAGAGAGGTGCAGGACAACTGTCACAAGACATGATGCGCGAAATCGTATGGAGATGCCTCGCATTGTGGGCGCAATGGTTCGGTAAGCCTCAGACTGGCATACCCGCATGCTGCCGCAGGCTCACGCTGAGAAGACGATTCTCGGCTGTAAGCATCATTGGTCCACGTAGGGAAACCCAGTTCGCTCAGGTTGATAGAGTTGGGAGCCCAGAAGGTGGGGTTTTCCACTGCGAGGGCTTTTCGATTATTGGTCCGATGATGACTTAGCTTGCAGTTGTGTCGCCAGCGCGGATCGTGGTGCAGCGTTGGTCAACGGCGAAATTTTGCGGCACCGGAAGGCTTGAGAGCGTATAGTGCGGCAAAGCGTCAATTAGCAAGGAGGGCCCTTCTCGCAACCTTCTCGATACCCAAAGAGGGCCGCGATGCAGGGGCACGCATAGGGTCGTCATGGCTAAGAGGAAAAAGTGAGGTGTTGATGGGTTGAGTGACGTGGCGTGGCACCGCGGGTCCGGAAAGCAGCCACTAAGCGACTGATTCATGAGGGCCGACCCGGGTTTGGTCGTACCTGCCACTACCTGCGGCGACGTGGGACATTCACAAAGAAGCATCCTGCTGACCCCACCACCAAAACCCTTGGTACAACGAAGCCGTCGCATAGCATAGCGGTATGGAGGGGCCTCCGGTGTCATCGACTTTAGTCGCAGCTCCAGATCGCGATGCTGCGACTAACCTTCCTCGCTGTCCAATCTACGAGGGAGGCCATTGGTGACGTGCATCCAGTCGACGATAGGTGGAATTGATTATGCAGCGGTTATCGAGGCTTTCTGAAAAGATGAGAGGCGATGGAAGGGTAAGGTAGATTACCCAGAATGGCGGGCGAATCTATTGTCAGTACGTGTTCGCAGCTCAATGCTCAATGCTCAATGCCCCAATCAACGTAGATGAGTTGATTACCGCGCTGCAAGCGAGCATGTCGTCAGATGCGCTCATGTAAGCAGTTCTGGATTCAACCAGCCTGAGGATGAGTCTGGGTCACGTGAGTAGGATCATCTATGAATGGACGAATCTGAAGCTCTCTCTCGGATTTACTTGGCAGGCAGTCTCATTCGACGGATGCTCGAAGCGTCCTATCAACTCATCTAAGGAAAGCGCTAAACAGGTCTAAAGACTACTTTGTACACTGGGATAGAAGAACGGGATCAGAGGACTTGGAGCCGATGTAGGGTATTCATTTCTCTTGATTGAGCTGTTACCAACAAGTCGCCTATGGTGAATTCCATAATATCATTTTGAGGCCGAAATGAGTCTAGCTGCGAGCGCTATGTTCTCTGATCTACTACACTCATCACGTGCCCACTTCAATTGAGCACAGCTACCGCACCACCATACGCCCCCCTAACCATCAAGAAATCTCTCACCATTTTCCCAATCGACATACACCCACCATGCCCACGAACTCCTTCTTCATCTATCCCCATAGCCGCCATCCATTCCCGATTCACCTCTTGATCCCTCCTGCATTTTTCGCACTCACGCTTCTTCCCCTTGTGCTTCTTATGAGATTTATGCGATATCGTCGTAACATGCACATCCGTCTTTGACCAAACACGCTGCTCCAGCGTGTGCCAAGTAGTGAGATTCATCGTAGGCGGCGAAGTGGGTGATGCGGATGTGAGAGTGATGGTAGGTGTGCTTTCGAAATAGTCGCTGTTACTCAGCACTATCGTGGCAGGGTTTTGCGTTTCATAAGACGGCTTTGCTTCCTCTAGTGGTGTGTAGAGTCTTTTTGGGTTAAGCACATTCATCCAGTCGAGGGTTTCGCGCCATTCTTGTGTGAGTTCGGAGCCGCAGCTCTTCCATGTCTTTTTTAGGGTTAAGGCGCTGATTGTGGGCATGGACCATCGTTGTTTTGCGGTGATTGGGGTGGGCAAGTGGGTTGTAGCTGGCGATGGTGGAGACGATGGACAGCAGACTAGACAGTCGGCTTGGTCTTGCGCGTCGGCATAGGCGCAGGCCCAACATTGGGTACTGTTGGCAGACATAGCTTCGGCTTTGATGCGGTGTCTTTAGAAAGGTGATTTTTTTGAACGAGAACTGACGAATTTTGTCGATTGCAGGCGAGTGAAATATGACTAGAAAAACTGGATATCCAAGAGAAAGTGAAGAAGACTACCATGACTGAAATATTCTGTTCTGTAAAAGAAATGGCTTTCCAAGTGTTGTGAGTCGTTGAAGTTGGTTAGCAAACCATGGTTCTAACACGATGTGTGACCAAGCACAACGTGGGCTCAAGGCAAGCATTTGGCCGCAGCTAGCAAACTACATCTATGTCTATGAACACGGAGAACATTCACCCAAAAGTGTTTTGAGAGATGAGTGTGCGTGAGTGTGCGTGAAATCATGACGTTCCTGCCCTCACTGCTTTGGCTCTTTCCTCATCGCGCTCATCCATGGATGGCGCGCTTTCACGACTCACGCTACTCGAAATGAGAAGGCGCACCACTAGCCATCCTAGCAAGCAATGCTATCGGTGTTCTTTTGGGATTGTCGCTTCTGAGATACGAAGATACTCGTTTCGCCGAACTCGGTCTCCGTTTTGTATGAGTGATAAGTTTCCAGTCCACTCTTGTGAGAGATCGAAAACGAGCCTAATGAGGATGTTATCTCGCACGTATACTCTAAGAGATATGAAATTTACTTATATGTGGACGTTGAATCCGCTATGTCGCCGCGAAATTGGGTATCATTCATCAGTCATAATCGTAAAAAAAGCATTCGTCTCGAGTTCAAAGTAGCACCCAGTCCACAGCCACTGTCCACTTCTCCCCGCTAACGTCCACGTCCCACATAGGTGCGCGGATACCGATCACACTCCCAGTCTTTACCAGCACACCTCCCGAGCTTCTAGTACCACCTTGGCCGGCTAGCAAGACTCTCATCGCGGTATGTTCTCCATGCACATTCTCTGTTCTCGAAGCGTTATACATGCCAGCCTCAGTGTCGCCGCATGCAAAGACGACGCCACCTGCATAGCAGTCTACTTCTTCTGCGCTGCGGCTTTGACCCCCGCCTCTCGAGAGACTCGAGACCCGTATCCGTAGTTTCACGCCGTCTTCCCTGTCACGACCAGTGACTGCACTACTTCTATCCTGTGCCGCGAACCCTGTATTTGCCGTCTCGATCATCCAGGTTGTGACGGTCGAGGCAAGGCCGCTGGGTATGTATTTGCCGTTCTTTCGCGAAGGAGAGAAGATCTCAGGCAGCGGTCGAGAAGGCTTCGGGGGCGAGGTCGGGAGCGCGGGGAGTATGAAATGGGGACGTTGTGGTACACTCGCTGGTGTGGAAATCACCGCTGCGATACTGGGGAATGGCGCGGGCGTCCGTGGCGGCGGGACTCTGAAGCGGTGCGTCGTTGCATTAGATACGGGGGCTGGTGTGGAGGGCTCGGACGGTTGTTGGAGCGATGGCGAGCTTGCAGGGGATATGCGACGACGCTTGTTTGTTTGGACTGATTCGAAGAGCATATCGTCTTCTTGGTCTTCTCCTTGTCTGTCCCAGCGGCCAAGCTGCGTGTCCCCACCTTCGATGGATTGCATAACATCTTCGCCGTGTAGTTCATCCTGCGCCTCTGATTGGCTTGATTGAGACGGTTCCTCTATGCTTTCTACTCTCTCGAATTTCCTCCGTAGCTTCGGGAGTGGTGTAGCATGCGCAAATGCATCTTCTTGCGGCTCATCGCGCCTCTCCTTGGCGATTTCTTGCGTCTGCCGAGGCGGCGCAAAGACAAAGCGCTTCGCTGGTGTCAATTTCTTGAACTGCAACTCGGGCTTTGGTTGGACCTTCTTCGTGGAAGCCGGTGTCTGTATAGCGAGGGCATTGCGCAGGCCAGATTGGGGTTTCTTAGTCTTCTGCGTGGAAGGCGGATGGGGCGCTAAGAAGCGGTGCGGGGAGGGCGTATGGGTCGGCATCGTATGAGCAACATCGGCGCGTGCGGTGTGTTCGATATGGCAGGTAGATGGTGTTCGGCGGTATTCGTCGTGGGTGGAGGCATGGACATGGTGGCGAGACTGGCGAGGTCGAGGCCATCGCAAGCGCGATGCAGTCGCGAAAACGCGGGGGCGCGTGGTCAGCAGGCGACGCGTTTGGCAGGCACGTCACGTGTCTGGAACTTCACCTTTCTCATCGCAGTGGACTCTTCCCTCGTAGCAAGCCCCTATCTTTGTCTGACGGGCGGTTTATCGCGCCGCCTAGAAGTCAGACGCATTCTGTGCAGCTACCGAAACTAACACTATTCTCTCAACATCCACTCTAGAGTGGTTCCCTAAGCCAGACTAGCACAGACATATCTCTTACAACACTCATCAAGCATTCATCACTTTCTCAGCTACACGAAATGTTTTACAGGGTACATCGTCTTAAAGCTGGATCATGCGACAACTCAACAGGTTCGCACTCGGCTCACATGTCATGATCTCAACGAGCTGATAGATCCAGCCTCGGAGATCTGTAGATAAGCTTTACCGAGCTCAGATGCCTTTCGCATGTCAATTCTTGCGCGAAGGATATGTTACAACCAAGCTCTATGTATATCATCCCACGCGCAATCTCCACAATAGTGACAACTGCCGCATGTTTCCTGATACCGGGCGAATCGGGGTGCTGGCATTGGGCGTCAATTGGATTCGGCGATACCAGCCATCTTTCGCAGACCCGCGTTGGGTCTGTGGGATCGCAATGGGGTGATCTCGCGATTGGCGCCGGCCCGGGGGTGATCAACGGTATCCCAGCTTACCCTCGTCTCCATAGGAACATCCGCCAAACTCAGCGCAGATGTATCGAATGGACGCATGGACTGCGCGTAGCACAATGGCAGCGCATGGAACAACCACGTCTAGAGATGAGCGACACATCAGCAGACGTGCATTGTCTGGAGATGCATGGTTGAGCGTGGAGAGCATCTGGTCTGACAGGTCGGATCGCGACAGGCCGACGCAGGGTAGGGTGATAACAACCGGACGAAATGCAATAGAATGGCTGCAATACGAGGGTATACGCATCACAGATCCGTCCTACGCGTGCCTGTATGCAGGAGGGCCCGTCACAGCCGAGACGCGTCGTGGTTAGTGAGGCGGAGAACGCACTCGGCGACCCAGCCACAGGATATGACATAGGCCCAAAGGAGCGCAAACAATAGCGCGACAGGCGTTCGCAGCAGAATGGAGCTAAACAAGAAACTTGAGACTTCGCGTCTGCAAGGGACGACC
>Ga0265797_10005114_pt1 | contig 19415 bp, 17 predicted proteins | sample P2T30metagenome_FD_192433 | JGI IMG/M metagenome (GOLD analysis project Ga0265797, IMG submission 192433) | Plant litter microbial communities from East Loma Ridge, Irvine, California - P2 T30 | ecosystem: Environmental > Terrestrial > Plant litter > Unclassified | place: USA: California... | reverse complement strand
CTCGGTCGGCGTGCTGTGCACGACCCGGCGCGGCGGCGTCAGCCCCGCGCCGTATGACGACGGCCAGGGCAAGGGCGGCCTGAACCTCGGCGTCCACGTGGGCGACGCGCCGAAGTGCGTGGAGCGCAACCGCGACATCGTCCGGTCCGAACTGCCGGCGGAACCCGTCTGGCTGACGCAGGTGCACGGCACGGCCGTCATCGATGCGGGCACCGTCGACGTGCTCGCGCACGCGCCCGCGCCGGTGGCCGATGCCAGTTATGCGCGCGAGCGTGGCGTCGTCTGCGCCGTGCTGTCGGCGGACTGCCTGCCGGTGCTGTTCTGCGACGCGGCCGGCACGATGGTGGGCGCCGCCCACGCCGGCTGGCGCGGCCTGGCGGACGGCGTGCTGGAAAACACGGCGGCAGCCATGCACGCCGCCGGCGCCGGCGAGTTGCGGGCCTGGCTCGGTGCCGCCATCGGTCCGGCCAAGTTCGAAGTAGGCCCCGAGGTGCTCGCGGCCTGCCTGATCCGCGCCGAAGGGCACGAGGATCTGGTGCGCGCCGCCTTCGTGCCGCTGCCCGAACGCCCCGGCAAATATCTGTGCAACCTGTACGCGCTCGCCCGCATCGCGCTGCAGCGGGCAGGCGTGCACCGGATCTCCGGCGGCGACTTCTGCACCGTCTCGAACTCGGGCCGCTTTTATTCCTACCGGCGCGACGGCGTCACGGGCCGCCAGGCCAGCCTGATCTGGCTCAGGTAGTCTTGTCATCCGCGGCACGCGCTGCTTCGGCTGCGCGCCGCCGTTTGCGCCGCTTGCCACCCGTCACATAGAATAGAATGCCCAATGGCAGGGCACAGTACAGCAGGAACGTCATGATCCCCGCCACGACGGTGGGTTCGGTCAGTGCCATCAGCAGCACCACATAGATCCAGGCAAGCGCAGTCATCAGAAGCATAGATTCAGATTGTAGTCTTCGGTAACAAAGATCAATTCTAAATGGAATGCACATGAACAAGCCCGACCCGATGCCCGACCCGCAAGCGATCGCCTCCGCATGGATGGCCCAGCTCAGCGACCCGAATCACTGGCAGTCCTGGTTTCGCATGATGCCCGATATGAACGCCATGCCGGGCGCCGCGCTGCTGCGCGATGCCGGCGCCGCCATCCGCCCGGATGCGCTGGAGGCGCTGAAGAATCAATACATTGCCGAGTTCGGCGCGCTGTGGCAGGAGTTCCTCACCGGACGCGCCCCGCAGGTGAAGGACCGCCGTTTCGCCGCGGAGGCCTGGACCGCCAATCCCGTCTCCGCGTTCAACGCCGCCGCCTACCTGCTGAACGCGAAATTCCTGATCGCGATGGCCGATGCCGTCGAGGCGTCGCCGCACCAGAAGCAGAAGATCCGCTTTGCCGTGCAGCAGCTGGTGGACGCGATGTCGCCGGCGAACTTCCTGGCGACGAACCCCGAAGCGCAGCAGAAACTCATTGAAACGAAGGGCGAAAGCCTGACCAAGGGCCTGGCCAATATGCTGGCCGACATGCGCCGCGGCCATATCTCGCAGTCCGACGAAAAGGCGTTCGAGGTGGGCCGCAACCTGGCAACGACAGAAGGCCAGGTCGTCTACGAGAACGCGCTGTTCCAGCTGCTGCAGTACAAGCCGCTGACGGCAAAGGTGCGTCAGCGGCCGCTGCTGATGGTGCCGCCGTGCATCAACAAGTACTACATTCTCGACCTGCAGCCGGACAATTCCCTGGTCCGCTACGCCGTCGAGCAGGGCAATACGGTGTTCCTCGTCTCGTGGCGCAACCCGGACCAGTCGCTGGCGAAGAAGGGCTGGGACGAGTATACGGAAGAGGGCGTCATCGAGGCGATCCGCGTCACCCGCGAGATCTCGGGTGCCGACCAGCTGAACACGCTGGGCTTCTGCGTCGGCGGGACGTTGCTGGCCTCGGCGCTGGCGGTACTGGCCGCACGCGGGCAGCAGCCGGCCGCGAGCGTGACGTTGCTGACGACGTTCCTCGACTTTTCCGATACTGGCGTGCTCAGTGTGTTTGTCGACGAAACGCAGGTGGCGCTGCGCGAGCAGGCGCTGGCCCGTGGCGGGCTAATGCCGGGGCGCGACCTGGCCAGCACGTTCTCCAGCCTGCGCCCGAACGACCTGGTGTGGAATTACGTCCAGTCGAACTACCTGAAAGGCAACGAACCGCCGCCGTTCGACCTGCTCTACTGGAACGCCGATTCGACCAACCTGCCGGGGCCGATGTTCTGCTGGTACCTGCGTAATACCTATCTGGAAAACAGCCTGAAGGAGCCGGGCAAGCTGACGGTGGCAGGCGAGAAGATCGACCTGGGCACCATCGATGCGCCCGCGTTCGTCTACGCGTCGCGCGAGGACCATATCGTGCCCTGGCAGTCGGCATTCGGTTCGACGGCAATCCTGAATCCGGGCCGGCGCGAGCGCAACCGCTTCGTGCTGGGCGCTTCGGGCCATATCGCGGGCGTCATCAATTCGCCGGCCAAGAAAAAGCGCAGCTACTGGGTCAACGACACGCCCGGCGCCGCGGCGGACAGCTGGCTCGCGGGCGCCACCGAGCACCCGGGCAGCTGGTGGCCCGAGTGGGCGGCGTTCCTGGCGCAGCACGGCGGCAAGGAAGTCAAGGCACCGGCACAGCTTGGCAACGCGCGGTACACGCCTGTCGAACCGGCGCCTGGTCGTTACGTCAAGGAAAAGGCCGAGTAAGCCAGGAAATTCCCGGATTTGTCCAGCGCTTATGTTAGTTGCGTTGTAATAAGTGCTGGGCGGGGCTTCCAACCTGCCGAAAACTTATATCGATGCCACCATTGGGGGTTTTTTTCGCACTATAATAAGGCGACAAGTGGAAAGCGAACCTCCGTTCGCTTTTTTTACGTTGTTTGACATTGGCAGTTTTTAACCAGGTGCGCGCGCCAGGCGCCGCATTTAGTGGATGAGTGGACTTGTGATGAGTAGTGCAAAAAAAAGTGCTGAACGCCTGATCAAGAAGTACCCGAACCGCCGTCTCTACGATACGCAGACCAGTTCCTATATCACCTTGACCGACGTCAAGCAGCTCGTGCTCGATGCCGATCCGTTTACCGTTGTCGATGCGAAGTCGAACGAGGACCTGACCCGCAGCATCCTGCTGCAGATCATCCTGGAAGAGGAGGCCAGCGGCGTGCCGATGTTCTCCACGGACGTGCTGGCGCAGATCATCCGCTACTACGGCCACGCGATGCAGGGCATGATGGGGTCGTACCTGGAAAAGAACGTCCAGGCCTTTACCGATATCCAGCGCCGCCTGACGACGGGCGCCACGAATTTCGAAGGCAAGCCGTTCAGCCCGGAAATGTGGACGCAGTTCATGAACGTGCAAGCGCCCATCATGCAGGGCATGATGAACAACTACATCGACCAGAGCAAGAACCTGTTCGTGCAGATGCAGGAACAGATGCAGAACCAGAGCCTCAGCCTGTTCGGCGCTTTCCCGTTCGCGGTGCCGCCCACCACGCCGCCGGCACCTGAAAAGAAGTAAGCACAGAAGCCGGCTCCGCCGGCTTTTTTTTCGCGCGACGTCCAGGGCCGATGTCGCTGGGGACAGGCACCTGCGCCCCGCGCAGGTGCCTGTCCCAAACTGAAGCCTGAAGCGTCTGCTCAAGCTCCCGTGGAACTGCCCGTTTCTCCGTCAGGTATCGCCCCGTCCTGCATCTTCTCTCGCAGATGGGGATGCTCCTCCAGCAGCCGCGCGACCTCCCGCTCGATTTGCGCGATGGCCCCCTCGATGACGCCGCGGAATTTCTCGACGCTTTCCGCCGTGTCATCCAGCCCGTCGCGACGGATTCCATCGAGATATCTAGCCTCCGATTCCTGGAGTTTCCGGTACCCGGCCAGCGAATCGAGAGACGCTTTGAGAAGCCGCTCCTCCGGCGACGGTGGAATCCATGCCTCGGGGTTGTTGGCCGCGCAGTAGCGGGCCAGCGCCGCGGCATCCGCAGCCGGGCTGCCCGCCGCCTTCGTGTCAGGTGCCGCCAACGCCGCCACGGCCTCGCGCTCGACGCGGCTTACCGTGGCGCCGTTGTCGTGCAGCGCCATGGCGAACGCGCGCATATGTTCATCCGCCGCGTCGACACACACGTGCAGCGCGCCCAGTTCGACCCCTTGTTTGCCCAGCCAGACGGTCAGTTCGGCCAGCGGCTTATGCTCGCCCGTCAGCGCCTTCGTTTTCATCTTGCCGCCAGCCAGCAGCGCGACATTCCACTTGCGTGCCGTGCCCTTGATTCCCGCATGACACGGCAATGCTGTGCTCACCATCCTGCCCTCCATGAGTTATCGATTCGCCCCGCATGATAGCGGCCCGCCCGTCATTGCGCCATCCGATGCTGTGCCCTGCATGACGCATCGATTTGCCTGCACGGTAACGGCCCACCCTTAAATGCGTTATCGCTACGCTGGTGGAAACGTCACCACACTCCCGCGAAATTTGTTGACCAGACATTTTTATCGCTGTTACTATCATTTCAAACAACTGGAATCGTTTCCAATCATAGTACGCACAAGGAGACCCTGTGGCGCCAAGCACCCTGCACACCACCTTCAACCCGCCGGCCGATTCGGTCCTGTGGCGACCCGACTTCCTGCTCGGCGCGGCCACCGCCGCCTACCAGATCGAAGGGGCGGCGCAGGAAGATGGCAGGCTGCCGTCGATCTGGGACACGTTTTCCGCCACACCGGGCAAGGTGCTGCACGGCGACACGGGCGAGACCGCCTGCGACCATTACCACCGCTGGGAAAGCGACGTGGAACTGCTGGCCGGCCTGAACGTGGATGCGTACCGCCTGTCGATCGCCTGGCCTCGTGTAATGGACGAAGCCGACCGGCCCAATGTGGCGGGCCTGGCGTTCTACCGCAACCTGCTGCGCCGCCTGAAGGACAAGGGCATCCGGACGTCCGTCACGCTGTACCACTGGGACCTGCCGCAGCACCTCGAAGACGCGGGCGGCTGGTGCAACCGCGCGACCGCCTACAAGTTTGCCGAGTACGCGGATCTGGTCAGCCGCGAGCTGGCGGGCCTGGTGGACTTCTGGTCCACCTTGAACGAGCCGTGGTGCTCGGCGATGCTGGGATACGGTACCGGCCACCATGCGCCGGGTCGCAGCGACCTGCGCGCCGCCAACGCGGCCATGCACCATCTGCTGCTGGGGCACGGCCTGGCGCTGCGCGAACTGCATCGCAACGATCCGGCCTCGGCCAAGGGCATCGTCGTCAACGTCGGCCGCGGCACGACGGACGGTCCGACGCAGGACGACGACCGCGCCGCCGAACTGTTCGAGCTGCAGCACAACGACTGGGTGCTGGACCCGCTGCTGCGCGGCCAATATCCGGCGCGTCTGTACGAAGAGCTGTGGCCGGGCGCCAGGCCCGACATCCAGGAAGGCGACATGGCCATCATCGGCGCGCCGCTCGACTTCATCGGCATTAACTACTACTTCCGCACCAATGTGCGCAGCGACGGCGCTGGCGGCTATGTCGAGGTGCCGCTGCCCGGCGTCGAGCGCACGCAGATGGGATGGGAAGTGTATCCGGAAGGCCTGTCCGACCTGCTGGTCGGCTTTGACCGCCGCTACCCGAACCTGCCGCCCGTCTATATCACGGAGAACGGCATGGCCAGCGACGATGCGGTGATCGACGGTTCCGTGGACGACGGTCAGCGCATCGCATTCCTGAACCGCCACCTGGCGGCCGTGGACGAAGCGGTGCGCGCGGGCGTGGACGTGCGCGGCTACTACATCTGGTCCTTCCTCGACAACTTCGAATGGGCCTTCGGCTACGAGCGGCGCTTCGGCATCGTCCACGTCGATTACACGACGCAGGTGCGCACACCGAAGCGCAGCGCGGAACTGGTGCGCGATTTTCTGGCGCGGCGGCGGTCGAAAGACTGAACCATCGGCGTCACCATTTCACCGCAGTTTCACCTATCATTGGCAAGCAATAAATATAACTAGGCGCCACAGGCGCCAGGAGACAAGATGAACGAGGCAACCAGACGGACGCGCGCCATCGCGGCCGCCGTCCTTGCGACCGCGTGCGCCGGCACGTGGGCCGCGCCACCCGCCGGACCTCTCAAGGCCACGGTATCCCACTGGTGGACGTCCGGCGGCGAGTCGGCCGCCATCCGCCAGTTCGCAGATGCGTTCAATGCGGCCGGCGGCCAGTGGATCGACCAGGCCGTCGCCGGCGCCGAGCAGTCGCGCGCGTCGACGATCAACCGCATCGTCGGCGGCAATGCGCCGGTGGCGGCGCAGTTCAACACGTCGCGCCAGTTTCGCGACATCGTCGACCAGGGCCTGCTGAACAACCTGGACGACGTGGCGGCCAAGGGCAACTGGGACCGCATCCTGCCGCGGACGATCATCGACGTCATCCGCATCAACGGCCATTACTACGCGGCGCCCGTGGACATCCACATGCCCGCCTGGTTCTTCTATTCGAAAAAGGCCTTTGCGCAGGCGCGGATCAAGGACGAGCCGCGCACGTGGGAAGAGTTCATCGCCACGCTCGACAAGCTGAAGGCGGCCGGGCTGATCCCGCTGGCCTTCGGCGGCCAGGTCTGGCAGGAGAAGATCGTATTCGACGCCGTGTTTGCCCAGCTGGGCGGGCCGGAGCTGTTCCTCAAAATCTACCGTGACCGTGACGTCAAGGCCGTCGCTTCCCCCGCATTTCGCAACGTGCTGGTGGCGTTCCGCCAGCTGCGCGCCTACACCGATCCCGGTGCGCCGGGACGCAACTGGAACGATGCGACGGCGCTGGTGGTGTCGAACCGCGCCGGCATCCAGATCATGGGCGACTGGGCCAAGGGCGAGTTTTCCGCCGCCGGCCAGGTCGCGGGCCGCGACTTCGGCTGCTTCCCCGGCTTCGGCGCGAAGGCACCGTACATCGTGGCCGGCGACGCGTTCGTCTTCCCGAAAACCTCGAAGCCCCATGTGGTCGCGGCGCAGAAGCTGCTGGCAACCGTGATGACGGCGCCCGGGCCGCAGGCCGCGTTCAGCGCCCGCAAGGGATCGATCCCGATCCGGCCGGACGTCGACCTGTCGCAGCTGGACATGTGCGCCCGCATGGGCATCGCCATCATGCAGGACAAGTCGCGCCAGCTGCCCAATGCGGAAATGCTGGTGGAGCCGGACCTGAACGGGGCGCTGCAGGACGTGCTGACCAACTACTGGAACCGCAAGCAGACACCCGAGCAGGCGCAGGCCGCCTTTGCGCAGGCGATGAAGGACAACGCATGGTAGCCATCCGCAAAAACCGGGCCGCCTGCTGGTCGGCATACATTGCGCTGCTGCCGATGGTGCTGACGGTGCTGGGTGCCTATATCGGCACGATGCTGTGGACGGCGCGCGTCTCCGTCAGCAGCGCGCGCATCTTCCCGACGGGCGACTTCGTCGGCCTGGGGCAGTACGAGCGGCTGTTCCGCAACGCGCGCTGGCTGCTGTCGCTGGAGAACCTCGCGATTTACGGCGTGCTGTTCGTCGCCGGCTGCCTCGTGCTGGGCTTCCTGCTGGCCGTCTTCATCGACCAGAAGGTGATGGGGGAGGGCGCGTTGCGCACCGTGTTCCTGTATCCGTATGCGATGTCGTTTGTCGCCACGGGCCTGGTCTGGCAGTGGATACTCAATCCCGAGCTGGGCATCCAGCGTGTCGTGCGCCGGCTGGGTTTTACCGACTTCACGTTCGATTGGATCGTCGATCAGGACAAGGCGCTGTACACGATCGTACTGGCCACCGTCTGGCAGGCCTCCGGCCTCGTGATGGCGCTGCTGCTGTCCGGCCTGCGCGGCATCGACGACGAGTTGTGGAAGGCGGCCCGCATCGACGGCATTCCCGTCTGGCGCGTCTATGTCAGCATCGTGCTGCCGCTGCTGTGGCCCGCGCTGTCCACGGCGCTGATACTGCTGTTCGCGCTGGTCATCAAGCTGTTCGACGCGGTGGTGGCGATGACGCAGGGCGGCCCCGGCACGGCCACCGAAGTACCGGCGAAGTTCATCATGGATTACCTGTTCGGCCGCGCCAATATCGGCCTGGCGTCGGCCGCGTCGATCGTGCTGTTGACAACCGTGGTCGCCATCGTCGCGCCGCTGTACTACGCCCGTGCCAAAGCCGTGCAAAGGGGACTGAAATGAAGCGCGATGCGATTGCCGATATCGTTCCGGCGGTGCGTCCGCGCAGCCGCAGGCTGACGCCCGCCCGCATCGGCGTGTATGGCTTCCTCATCATGGCGGCCCTGTTCTTCCTCGTGCCGCTGTACGTGATGCTGGTGACGTCCGTCAAGCCGATGCACGAGATCCGGCTGGGCAACCTGTTTGCGTTGCCCATGTCGCCCACCCTGGCGCCGTGGCGCAGCGCCTGGCAGAGCGCGTGCACGGGCCTTGAATGCGAAGGCATCCGCGGCGGGTTCTGGAACTCCGTCTGGATCACCTTTCCCAGCATGGTGTTGTCGATCGCCGTCGGTGCCGTCAACGGCTATGCGCTGTCGTTCTGGCGGCCGCGCGGCGCCAACGCGCTGTTTGCCGTGCTGATGATGGGCGCGTTCATTCCGGGCCAGGTGATGCTGTACCCGCTGGTGCGCGCGCTGGCGGCCGTGGAGCTGTACAGCACATTGCCCGGCATCGTGCTGGTCCACGTGATCTTCGGCATGCCGATGATGACGCTGTTGTTCCGCAATTACTACGCGAGCCTGCCGGAGGAGCTGTTCAAGGCGGCGCGCGTGGATGGCGGCGGCTTCTGGCGCATCTTCCTCGAACTGATGCTGCCCATGTCGACGCCCGTCATCGTTGTCGCGGCGATCATGCAGGTGACGAATATCTGGAACGACTTCCTGCTGGGCCTTGTCTTCGCTGGCAGCGACAACCTGCCGATGACGGTCCAGCTGAACAACATCATCAACACGACGACGGGCGAGCGCCTCTACAACGTCAACATGGCGGCGACCATTCTGACGTCGCTGGTGCCGCTGGCGCTGTACTTCCTGTCGGGGCGCTGGTTCGTGCGCGGCATCGCCGCCGGCGCGGTCAAGGGATAACAAGGAAAAAATCATGGCCAATGTCTCCATCCGCAACCTGGGCATCCAGCTGGGCGCCAACCGCATCATCGAATCGCTGGACCTGGAAGTGCGCGCCGGCGAATTCATCGTGCTGCTGGGCCCATCCGGCTGCGGCAAGTCCACGCTGCTGCACAGTATCGCGGGCCTGAACGACGCCGCCGCCGGCAGCATCGAAATCGGCGGGCGCGACATGACGTACGCGGACCCGAAGGACCGCGGCATCGCGCTGGTGTTCCAGTCGTATGCGCTGTACCCGACGATGAACGTCGAAAAGAACATGTCGTTCGGCCTGCGCATCGCCGGCACGCCGAAGGCGGATATCGAGCGGCGCGTCGCCCGCGCGGCCGACATGCTGCAACTGGGCCCGCTGCTGAAACGCAAACCGGCGCAGCTGTCCGGCGGCCAGCGGCAGCGCGTCGCCATCGGCCGCGCCATCGTGCGCGAGGCGGACGTGTTCCTGTTCGACGAGCCGTTGTCCAACCTGGACGCCAAGCTGCGCACGGAACTGCGGCGCGAACTGAAGCTGCTGCACCGCCAGCTGGGCGCGACGATGATCTACGTGACGCACGACCAGGTCGAGGCGATGACCCTGGCCGACCGCATGGCCGTCATGCAGGGCGGCGTGATCCAGCAGTTCGATACGCCGGACACGATCTACCGCCAGCCCGAGAACCTGTTTGTCGCCACGTTTCTCGGCTCCCCCGGCATGAACCTGTTCCGCGGCCGCATCGTCCGCCGCGAAGGCCGCACACTGTTCACTGACGGGCACCTTGAACTGGACGTGACGGGCTACGCGTTCCGCCAGCCGCCGGCCGACGGCGTGGCGTGCGTGCTGGGGGTGCGGCCCGAGGACGTCTCGCTGCGCGCCGACGGCCCGTTTCACGGCACCGTGACGCTGGTCGAGGCGATGGGCGCGCACCGCGTCGTCTGGCTCGACCACCACGGCGCGCAGGTCGCCGCCATCGTGCAGGACGGCCAGGAGCCTGGCGGCGCGTTCGCGCTGAAGGCCGACAACTTATCTCTGTTTGACGAAGCCAGCACCCGGCGGCTCTGACGCATCACCGACTGACGTGACACGGGCCGCGGCGCGGCCGGGACCCGTCACGCCCGCAACCACCACGATGAACAAAAGGGGAACATGATGAAACGACTCACCAGGACCACGCTGGCGCTGTGCATCGCGGCGCTGGGCAATGAAGGATGGGCACAGGCGGGGGCGCAGGCAGGGACATCGGCGCCGGACGGGCAGGGCGGTACGATGGAGCGCATTGTCGTCACGGCCAACCGGCGCGACCAGCTGGTGCAGGACACGCCGCTGGCCGTCACCGCCTTCACGCAGGACACGCTGCAGAACAACCAGGTCAAGGACCTGGCGTCGCTGACGTCGATGGTGCCCAGCCTCGTTGTCGAGCCGCACAGCGACTCCGGCGGCGTGCACGTCTACATGCGCGGCGTCGGCTCGGCCAACCACACGGAGCTGGGCGACCCGGCCGTGGCCTTCTATGTGGACGGCATCTACCTGCCGCGACCGCAGGGCGCCACGGCGCTGATGTACGACCTGTCGCACGTGGAGGTGGCGCGCGGGCCGCAGGGCACGCTGAACGGCCGCAATTCGACGGCGGGGGCCGTCAACCTTGTCTCGGCCGCGCCCAACACGACGAAAACGATGGGGGCGTTCAGCGTCACGGCGGGCGACTATCACCGCATCCAGACGCAGGGGATGATCAACATCCCGTTCGGCGACAACGTGGCGCTGCGCGTGGCGGCGATCAAGGACAGTCACGACGGCTATGTCGATTTCGCCCGTGGCTCGAACGTGCCGCCCGGCGCCGACAAGTACGGCGCGCAGGACCAGGCGGGCGCCCGCGCCACCTTGCTGTGGAAGATCACGCCGAACCTGCGCGCCAACTTCATCGCCGACTATTACGAGGACAAGGGCGCCGGCAGCGTCTACCTGGCGCAGGAGAGTGCGGACCGCTGGAGCGCCGTCATCGACACGCCCGGCACCCTGAACCAGTCGATTACGACGTATAAGACGAAGTGGAACTGGGCGGCCAACGACTGGCTGGACGTGCAGTACCTGGCCAGCTGGAGCCGCCTGAAACGCAGCAACGCCAGCGACGCGGATGCCGGGATGTTCCTGGGCTTCAGGGCGGAGAACCGGACGGAATGGGGCCAGTTCGACAGCCATTCGAACGAGCTGCAGTTGCGTTCCGCCGGCACGGGCCCGGTGGAGTGGGTGGCCGGCCTGTTCGAGTTCGGCGAGAAGAACCGCATCCGCTTCGATATCGACCGCAGCCAGATTTCCGAGGCGGCCCTGCGCCAGGATCTGGCCGCGGGCAACGTCATCATCGTGCAGCCGACGGTGGGCGAGTACGCATCGGCGATGTCGTTCATCCAGGGCAATCGCCAGCTGAAATCGAAAGCCGTGTTCGCACAGGGCAGCTACAGCATCACTGAGCAGTACAAGGTCACGGCGGGCGCCCGCTACACGAAGGACCACAAGTTCGACAAGGGCGGCCAGAACTGGGCCTGCCCGAACTGGCCGGACAACGCGCCGCGGGGCACCGCGGTACTCACGCCCAACCAGATTGCGCAGCTGGTCACACCGGGCACGGGGCTGATCAACACCCACAATATCGGGCCGGGCGGGCTGGTCACGGTGGCGAACTGCGGCAACACGCCCGGCGACAACACGGCGGACCTGGAATACGGCCAGGCCACGTGGCTGGGGCGCGTCGAGTACAAGCCGGCGAAGGACATCCTGGCCTTCGCCTCCGTCACAACAGGCTTCCACTCGCCGGCCATCGGCGACGGCGGCGCCACGACGAAGCCGGAAAAACTGACCAGCTACGAGATCGGCTTCAAGTCCGATCTGCTGAACCGCGCGCTGACGCTCAATCTGGATGCGTTCTGGATGAAGTACAAGGACAAGCTGGAATCGCAGGTCGTCAACAACACGCTGCAGAACTTCAACGCGGCCGGCGCCACGGTCAAGGGCATCGAGGCGGAATTCGCCTGGCGTCCGTTCGAGGCCGCCCGCATCAGCGGTAACGCCACGTGGCTGCGCGCCACGTACGACAGCTTCCTGTCGTGCGATATCGACGCGGCTCGCGCCAACGGCCAGACCTGCGGCACGACGGCGCCGACGGAAGACGTGGGCGGCTCCGTGTTGAAACACGCGCCACGCTTTGCCACGACTCTGATGGCGGAGTATGACGTGCCGGTGGCGGGCGGCCGGCTGACGCCGCGCATCCAGGCGCACCACGAGACCAGATCGTTCGTGGCCTCCGGCGCGTTCAACCGCGACGTGCCGGGCCACCCCGGCGTCAAGCAGCAGGACGCGTACACGGCGCTGGACGTCAGCCTGCGCTACGAGCCGGCCAACAAGGCCTACACGGCGGAGCTGTTCGTCAACAACGCCACCGACAAGGAGGTGAAGTACGACGCGGTGGAAGTGTGCACGCAGGTGGGCGCGCCGTGCCAGCCCAACCAGCAGATCTGGGCGGCGTACTACAACCAGCCGCGCACGGTGGGCGCGCGGTTGTCGATGAAGTTCTGATGTTGGGGTAGTTGCCGCTGGGGTCTGTCCTCGCTAACTGTCAGCTGGGCCGGTCGTCCGCGGCCTGGGGTCTGTCCCCGCTAAGTATCGGCTGCGCCGGCAGTCCGCGGCTTCGTCAGGGGACTGACCCCGGTTTTTGTATGCGATGCCGACTGGCTCGCTAAAAACCGGGGTCAGTCCCCTCGTTACGCCAACGGCAAGCGCTGCACGTATCACTTACCGGGGACAGACCCCAGCGCATTACGGTACAATGGCAGATTGCCCTGAACGTTCGTTGTTACAAAAGCTAACCACACATGCAATCCCAGCCACTCTCCCGCCTCAACAAGCCAGCCGCCGCCCCTGGCGCGCCCGCCAACATCTCCACGCCCGCCCCGAAGGTCGGTTTCGTTTCGCTCGGCTGCCCGAAGGCGCTGGTCGACTCGGAACAGATCCTGACGCAGCTGCGTGCCGAGGGCTACGAGACCGCCAAGTCCTATGAAGGCGCCGATCTCGTCATCGTCAACACGTGCGGCTTCATCGACGCGGCCGTACAGGAATCGCTCGATGCGATCGGCGAGGCGCTGGCGGAAAACGGCAAGGTCATCGTCACGGGCTGCCTGGGCGCGAAGAAGGATGCCGATGGCAGCGATCTGATTCAGAAGGTGCATCCGAAGGTGCTGGCGGTGACCGGTCCGCATGCCGTGGCCGAAGTGATGGCATCCGTGCACACGCACCTGCCGAAGCCGCACGAGCCGTTCATCGACCTGCTGCCGCCGCAGGGCGTCAAGCTGACGCCGAAGCACTATGCCTACCTGAAGATTTCCGAAGGCTGCAACCACCGCTGCTCGTTCTGCATCATTCCGTCGATGCGCGGCGACCTGGTGTCGCGTCCCATCGGCGAGCTGATGATCGAGGCGGAGAACCTGTTCAAGGCCGGCGTCAAGGAATTGCTGGTGATCTCGCAGGACACGTCGGCCTACGGCATCGACGTCAAGTTCCGCTCGGGCTTCTGGAACGGCCGTCCCGTCAAGACGCACATGACGCAGCTGACGGAAGCGCTGGGCCAGCTGGCCGCGCAGTATGGCGCCTGGGTGCGCCTGCACTACGTCTACCCGTACCCGCACGTCGACGAGATCATCCCGATGATGAGCGGCGGCCACGTGCTGCCGTATCTGGACATCCCGATGCAGCACGCGCATCCGGAAGTGCTGAAGCGGATGAAGCGTCCGGCGTCCGGCGAGAAGAACCTGGAACGCATCCTGAAATGGCGCCAGATGAATCCCGACCTGACGATCCGCTCGACGTTCATCGCCGGTTTCCCGGGCGAGACGGAAGCGGAATTCGAATATCTGCTGGACTTCCTGAAGGAAGCGCAGATCGACCGCCTGGGCTGCTTTGCCTATTCGCCGGTGGAAGGCGCGACGGCCAACGACATCGCCAACCCCGTGCCGGAAGAGCTGCGCGAGGAGCGCCGCGGCCGCGTCATGCTGCTGCAGGAAGAGATCTCGAAGAAGCGTCTGCAGGCGAAGGTCGGCAAGACCGTCAAGGTGCTGATCGACGAGCTGACGCCGTCGGGTGCCATCGGCCGTTCCGCCGCGGATGCGCCGGAGATCGACGGCGTCGTCTACGTCAAGAAGCCGTTCGAGCCGCACAAGAAGCTGGCGGTCGGGCAGTTCTATGATGTCGAGATCACGCGGGCGGATGCGCATGATTTGTGGGGTGCTGCCTGAGCCCTGTGGGCCCGCGTGACGTCACGCGACCAGGGTGCTGCATGGTAAACGTCGGGGACAGGCACCTCGCGGGCCTTTCGGCCCGAGAGGAGCCAGTCCCCGGCGAGCGCCAGAGCCGCCGAGTGGCCGCCGTCGCAGACCGCTGACGTTGACAGCCACCGTTGACCGCCGTCGTCGACCGTCGTCTACCTCCGTCGTTGCCCCCGTCGCTGACCGACGCCGCTGACCGCTGCGCCGCCGGGGACTGGCTCGTGTCGCGGCCAACGGCCGTGACAGGAGCCAGTCCCCGACCTTTACGGCGCGCTCGCCACGGCAGGTTCCGCGAACGCTCAAGCCGATGACCGGCGCAGCCAAGCGTCGACGATATCGTCATGCAATGCGCCGGCAACCCCAAGGTACAATAAAGGCGGACCAACCGGTCCGCCTTTTTTATTGTTCCCGCCATGACCGATCCGAAATCCCTGCAGACCGCCCTGATCCACCACGATTATCAAGCGCCGGAAGGCTTCGGCGCCTTCCCTCCGGCCATCCACCATGCGTCGACCGTGCTGTTCGAGAACGTGGCGGCGCTGCGTTCGGGCGACTGGAAGGACAAGAGCGGCTATACCTACGGCCTGCACGGCACGCCGACCACTTTTACGCTGGAAGCGCGGCTGGCCGCCATCGAGGGCGGCACGCACTGCCTGCTGGCGCCTTCCGGCCTCGCCGCCATCTCGATGGTCGACTTCGCGCTGCTGAAGACGGGCGACGACGTGCTCCTGCCCGATAACGTCTACCACCCCAGCCGCGTGCTGGGCAACTGGCTGCAGGAATCGATGGGCGTCAGCGCACGCTATTACGATCCGCTGATCGGCGCCGGCATCGCCGCACTGATCGCACCGAACACAAAACTGATCTGGACGGAAGCGCCGGGCTCCGTGTCGATGGAGGTGCCCGACCTGCCGGCCATCTGCGCCGCCGCGCACGCGCGCGGTGTCGTCGTCGCGCTGGACAACACGTGGTCCGCGGGCATCGCGCTGCGCGCGTTCGACCTCGGCGTGGACATCGTCGTGCAGGCACTGACGAAGTACCAGTCGGGCGGGGCGGACGTGCTGATGGGCGCCGCCATCACACGCGACGACACGCTGCACGCGCAGCTGTCCGGCTCCCATATGCGCCTTGGCCTGGGCGTGGGTGCCGACGACGCCTACCTCGTCATGCGCGGCCTGCCGACGCTGAAGCTGCGCTTCGACGCGCACGATGCCGCCGCCCGCAAGGTGGCCACGTGGCTCAAGGCGCGGCCTGAAATCACTCGCGTGCTGCATCCCGCGTTCGAGGACTGTCCCGGCCACGCCACTTGGCGGCGCGACTTCACGGGCGCCGGCGGCCTGTTTTCCGTGCTGTTCGACGCCCGCTACAGCGAAGCGCAGACGGACCGCTTTGTCGATGCACTGCGTTTGTTCAAGATCGGCTACAGCTGGGGCGGTCCGAACAGCCTGGCCGTGCCATACCGGATGGCCGGCATGCGCCGCGACTGGGCCGACGGCGGCACGCTGGTGCGCTTCAATATCGGCCTGGAAGACCCGGCCGACCTCATTGCCGACATCGAGCGGGCCCTGTCGGCATTGACGGATTGAGCCCGGCTATCGTGGCGATTATGCAATTCAATCGCCACGCTGCGAGGGAATTGCTTTTATTTTACGATCGCGGGTGCTTTAATGAACGAAGGAGATTGCTGAGTCCACTTTAATAACAAAGGGGGGATGTCATGAAAGCTTCGAGGATGGCCGCGGCCATCGCGCTTGCCGTGTTGCCAAGCCTGGTCTGGACACAAGAGGGGGCGCCGAAGCGTCCCGCCGACCCGCAGAATCCACCTTCGCAGCCGACCAGCTACGCCAAGGTCGACATCACCGAACCGTTCAACGTCACGCTGGAGCGCATGCGCGCGGCCCGTCCCGTGATCCAGAAACGCCAGCAGGATCTGCTGGCCCAGCGCTACGATCTCGCCAACCGCCCCGCGCCCGGCGTTACCATGTTCCGCGGGAAGCCGGTGCAGGAAGGCGTGCGCGTGAAACTGCCGAGGGGCGCAACCTGGCAGCAACTGGCGGCGATGAGTCCCGACGATATTCGCACCCGCGACCTGTTCCCTGCCGGCTTCCTGCCGCTGCCGCACCCGAACCACCCGGAAGGCGGCATGCTGTTCCCCCAGTTTCACATCGATGAAATCATCCGCCAGGAAGCGCGCGACCTGAATCGCTTCGACCTGGCGTTCGACCTGCCGGACCACGTGCTGCCCGAATTCCCAGCGCCGATCTTCCTGACGACGCACCCTGAACTGGGCGACGTTTCAAAGGGCAAGCTGATCACCATCGACAATTTCTACGACACGTTCAACGGCATCCTGAATCCGAAGCAGATCGAAGGCCTGCGGCTTCTGCTGACGCCTTTCGCGCAGCAGCAGTTCAACCAGACGGAAGACCGCCGCTCGATCAAACCCAGCCGCGGCGTGACGTGCTTCGACTGCCATGCCAACGGCCACACGAACGCGTCGACGCACCTGGCCGGCGACATCCGCCCGCAGGAGCTGCGCCACCGCATCGACACGCCGTCGCTGCGCGGCGTCAACGTGCAGCGGCTGTTCGGCTCGCAACGGGCGTTGAAGACGGTGGAGGACTTCACGGAATTCGAACAGCGCGCCGCCTATTTCGACGGCGACCCCGTCATCGCCACGAAGAAGGGCGTGAATGTGCTGGAGCGCGGCAGCCAGGTGCACTTCATGGGCGAATTCCAGGCCTTGCTGGACTTCCCGCCGGCGCCAAAGCTGAATGTGTACGGCAAGCTGGATGCCAAAAAGGCGAGCCCGCAGGAGCTGCGCGGCGAGGCGATCTTCAACGGCAAGGGCCAGTGCGTATCCTGCCACGCGGCGCCGTACTACACGGACAACCTGATGCACAACCTCAAAACGGAGCGCTTCTACAAGCCGCGCGTCGTCAACAATATGAAGGTCGTGGGCGATGGCCCCATCAAGACGTTCCCGCTGCGCGGCATCAAGGAGTCGCCGCCGTATCTGCATGACGGCCGGCTGCTGACGCTGGAGGACACGGTGGAATTCTTCAACCTCGTGCTGGAGACAAAGCTGACGGATGCCGAGAAGACGGACCTGGTGGCGTTCCTGCGGGTGCTCTGATGTGTGGTCTGGATTGCACCGGGGACGGGCGTCCCCGGCGGCAGTCTTAGATTGGCTCGTTGTTGTTCAGCGTGACCCAGCCGCGGATCAGCCGGTAGGCCTTCCACAGCCAGGCGCCGCACCAGACGAGGTAGGCCAGCGGGATGCCGATGATCGTCGCGAACAGTGCGCCGCCAACGACGATCCAGACCAGATACCACCAGAACGAGCGGATCTGCCAGCCGTGATGGCTGTGCACGAAGGTGCCTGCCGTTTCCGGGCGCTTGACGTAGTTGATGATCAGCGGGATGAACGAGAACGCGCCCAGCGTGAAGATGAAGCTGATGCCATGGGCCACATACAGCCACCACGCCCAGTTCTTCTGGCTGTCCGTGCGCGCGTCGAAAACAAGTTCCTGTGCCATATGCACTCCTGTGTTGAGGTGAAGTCCATACTATAGCAATTTTGCCAAGACTCGCACACGACAGCAGTGACTCAGCCGCCGCTGGACGCGAATTCCGCCGCCGCCTTGGCGGCCCACAGCGCCTCCTGCTGCGACGGGTACGGTTCCTCGTAGCCGTCCAGCGCACCGTCCTCGCCGACAAACCAGACGGACCAGCCGTCGGCGTCGGGGCGGATGGCGATGTCGTCCGGCTTGCACAGCGCGGCGATTTCCTCGCCCGGGTCGAGCGTGACGATGCGGGTGCGGCGGTGCAGGATGGTGGTGGACATGGCGGACTCCTTTGCGTGGGAAGGCTATTGGGCCGGAGGATACTGGCGCAGGTAGGCAAGCAGGTTGGCGATCTTGCGTTCGTCGCCGATACCCCAGAACCGCATCTTCGTGCCCGGCACCGTGTCGTCCGGATCGCGCAGGAAGCGCGCCAGCGCCTGTTCGTTCCAGACGATGCCGGCCTTGCGCATCGCCGGCGAATACGCATAGTCGCCCAGTGCGCCCGCGCGCCGACCGATTACGCCGTTCAGGTGCGGCCCGAACCCGCTGCGCGCCGACGCACCTACCTGATGGCAGGAAGCGCACATGCGGAACGCGGCGGCGCCCGCGGCGGGGTCGCCGGCCGGGGGCGCGGCGTTGGTTCTGAACGAAGTGGCAAGCAGCATGGCGACAAGTAAGGCACGGTGGGACAGTCGGTTCATCGCAGCATTATAGGCGCCTGTGCGACGCGCCGGAGCACGCGCTGTTACAGTCGAGCTTTCAACTGATCGTTACGTCATGACTACCAACCGACTCGGTGCCAATCTCAAAAGTCTCGCCGCCTGGCTGCTCGTCACTTTCATTGCCGCCGCGCTGGGCGCGTGGGCCTCGCGCAATGCGCCGGAGTTCTACCGGGAGCTCGTCAAGCCCGACTGGGCGCCGCCCGCCGGCGTGTTCGGTCCTGTCTGGACGGTGCTGTACGTGCTGATGGGAATAGCGGCGTGGCTGGTATGGAAGGTGCGCGGCTTCGCCACCGCGCCGCGTACGTTGACGCTGTATCTCGTGCAGCTGGCCGCCAATGCTCTGTGGAGCTGGCTGTTTTTCGGCTGGCACCTGGGCGCGGCCGCGTTTGTCGAAGTGCTGATCCTGTGGCTGCTGGTCGGGGCGACCGTCGTCACGTTCTGGCGCGCTCGCCGTATCAGTGGGGTGCTGTTGCTGCCGTATTTCGCGTGGGTGACGTTTGCCAGTGCGTTGACGTTTGCGGTGTGGCGGGCCAATCCCGCGCTGCTGGGTTAGTGATATTTTATGTTAGTCAAGGGCAACTCGCCTTGGCGGATTGATGATGCTGCAGGTCGGGGACAGGCACCGATCGCGGTCGTTGTCAAACTAGTTGTCGCGTTAAGCGACATGGTTATGCGGCCCGGCGGTGGCAGTCGCTGCGAGCCTCTTTTGCCGGGTTCAGATGGACGACGC
>Ga0265797_10005113_pt1 | contig 19416 bp, 13 predicted proteins | sample P2T30metagenome_FD_192433 | JGI IMG/M metagenome (GOLD analysis project Ga0265797, IMG submission 192433) | Plant litter microbial communities from East Loma Ridge, Irvine, California - P2 T30 | ecosystem: Environmental > Terrestrial > Plant litter > Unclassified | place: USA: California... | reverse complement strand
CGCGGTAATCATCTTCATGTCTGTCCTTTCAAGTCTGGCCCGACAACGCGTGTCGCGCCGGTACGTTAATGACGTTCCGAATCAAGTGCGTTCTCAAACGACGTCCGGCAGGCGCTCGAGAAACTTGTCCAGGGTGATGGGGTAATCGTGCACACGCACCCCTGTCGCGTTATAGACAGCATTGGCGACGGCGGCAGCGACGCCGCTGATGCCGAGTTCGCCTACCCCCTTGGCTTTCAGCGGCGACCCGGCCGGATCGACTTCATCGAGGAAGATGACTTCCTGGTGCGGAATATCGGCGTGGACCGGGACTTCGTAGCCGGCGAGATCGTGATTGACGAAGAAGCCGGCACGCTTGTCGACGACCAGCTCCTCCATCAATGCCGCGCCGACGCCCATCGTCATGCCTCCGATCACCTGGCTGCGCGCCGCCTTGGGGTTCAGGATGCGGCCCGCCGCACAAACGGCCAGCATGCGTCGCACGCGGATCTCTCCAGTGGCAGCATGGACCCCGACTTCGACGAAATGCGCGCCGAAGGTCTGTACTGCATAACGCTTGGCCAGATCGCCGAACTCCATGACATCCTCGGCCTCCAGGTCGCGCCAGCGCGACGCATGTGTCAGCGGCACGGTACGGCTCCCGGCGCGCACCATGCCATCGGCGAATTCGGCGCTTGCCGGATCCATGTCGAGTTGCCGCGCCACGGCGTCGCGCAGCTTCACGCAGGCGGCATACACGCCCGCCGTCGAGGACGCCGCGCCCCATTGCCCGCCCGAGCCGGCAGACTCGGGAAAGCGCGAGTCGCCCAGTTTCACGTTCACCTTGTCCACGCCGATGCCCATCATCTCGGCGGCGGTCTGGGCGATGATGGTGTAGGTACCGGTGCCGATATCGGTCATGTCGGTCTCGACGGTCACGATGCCGCGATTGTCGAGACGAACACGGGCAGCAGACTTCATCACGGGCGCGCCGCGAATGGCTGCGGCCATCCCCATCCCGACCAGCCAGTGGCCGTCGCGCCGGCTGGCGGGCCGTGCCGGGCGTTCGCTCCAGCCAAAATGTCTCGCCCCTGTCTGCAGGCATTCGACCAGTTGGCGCTTTGAAAACGGACGCTTTGGGTCTTCGGGGTCGACCTGGGTGTCGTTGAGCACACGGAACGCGACCGGGTCCATGCCGAGCTTCTCGGCCATCTCGTCCATGGCAATCTCGAGTGCCATCATGCCTGGCGCTTCGCCCGGCGCGCGCATTGCGCTGCCTTCCGGAAGATCGAGGTGGGCCAGGCGCAGGCGCGTCATCCGGTTCGCACCGGCATACAACAGGCGAGTTGCGGCGGTGGCTGCCTCGGGCCTGCCGCCGGCGATATTGCCGGACCAGCTCTCGTGCCCGATTGCCGTGATCCGGCCATTGCTGTCGGCACCGATGCGAACCCGCTGGATCGTGGCCGGGCGGTGCGTCACGTTGTTGAACATGAGGGCGCGCTGCAGGGCCACCTTGACCGGCCGCCCCACCTTGCGCGCCGCCACGGCCGCCAAAACGGCATCCGACAGGATCGTGCCTTTGCCGCCGAAGCCGCCGCCGATATAGGGCGACACGATCCGGACATTTTCCCTGGCGATACCGAGTGTCTTTGCAATGTCCCGCACGCCCCAGTTGACCTGCTGGATGGCAGTCCAGAGCGTGAGCTTGCCGCCGTCCCATGCCGCGATCGTCGCGTGCGGCTCCATCATCGCGTGCGACTGGTCCGGGGTCGTGAAGCTGGCATCGAGTTTCACTGCCGCGGCGGCATAGCCGCCTTCGAAATCGCCGGCGCTGGTTTCGGGCGGCGGCGCGAACGGCGCCGCTTCCGGAGGCGGGGCGCCATCCTTTGCTGCGGCGAGATCGAATGCACCTTTGGTGCGGGTATAGCGCACCCGCACCAGTTGCGCGGCAGCGCGCGCCTGCTCGAAGCTCTGCGCCACGACAATCGCCAGCGCCTGGTGGTAATGATCGACGTCGGGCCCGGCGAGCGCGCGCGCCGCATAGAACTCGCCCTTGTCGAGCTTGCCCGCATTGCCGGCGGTGACGACGGCAAGCACGCCGGGAGCCCGGCTGGCAAGTTTCGTATCGACCGACTCGATCCGCCCTTTGGCGATGGCGGCGCCGACGATGTATCCGTACACCGCACCCGGCGCAGCGGCGTTCTGCTCATAGGCGTAGGCGGCGGCGCCCGTCGTCTTGAGCGGACCCTCGACGCGGTCGGTTGGCTTGCCAACGACCTTGAGCTGGTCGATCGGATTGGTGGTGGCAGGGGTGTCGAATCTCATGACGTCATGCTCCGTGCTTGTGCCAGCACCGAAGCGAGCGTGCGCTCGACCAGCGTCAGCTTGAATGCGTTCTCGTGCGTCGTCCTGGCTCCCCTGAACAGGCGCGCGGTCACGGCCTTGGCGCCGCGTGGCATCTCGCGTTCGGCTTCCTCGATCCGCCACGGCATGTGGGCCACACCGCCCACTGCCACGCGTCCGTTGCCGTCCGGTTGCACGACGGCGCCGACCGAAATCAGTGCGAAGGCATACGAAGCACGGTCGCGCACCTTGTAATAGATGTGCGTACCGCCGGCTGGCGCCGGCAAGGTAACCGCGGTGATCAGTTCGCCGCGCTGGAGGGTGGTTTCCCGCTGCGGTGTGTCGCCCGGCAAGCGGTAAAAATCGGCAATCGGTATTTTGCGCGTTGCGCCATCGGCCTTTACCGTCTCGACGCTGGCGTCGAGTGCCCGCATCGCCACCGCCATGTCGCTCGGGTGCGTCGCAATGCACACGTCGCTGCTGCCGATGACCGCATGCAGGCGGCTGAAGCCGCCGATCGCGCCGCAACCACTGCCAGGTTGGCGCTTGTTGCACGGCTGGTTGGTGTCGTAGAAATAGGGGCAGCGTGTCCGCTGTAGCAGGTTGCCCGCCGTCGTCGCCTTGTTGCGCAGTTGCCCGGACGCGCCGGCAAGCAAGGCACGCGAGAGCAGGCTGTAATCGCGGCGCACCTGCTGGTCCGCGGCGAGATCGGTATTGCGCACCAGCGCGCCGATGCGTAAGCCGCCCTCGGGGGTCTGTTCGATCTTGTCCAGGCCGAGGCCGTTCACGTCCACCAGGTGGGCGGGCGTTTCGATTTCGAGTTTCATCAGGTCGAGCAGGTTCGTGCCGCCGGCAATGAATTTTGCATCGGGGGTGCGCGCGATCGCTGCTGCGGCCTGCGCCGGAGACTGCGCGCGTTCGTAGGTAAACGCTTTCATGGCATGCCTTTCATGCCGCTCGCAGCGGCCACTTCGGTGATCGCGTCGATGATGTTCGAGTAAGCCCCGCAACGGCAGATGTTCCCGCTCATGCGTTCGCGCAGCTCGCTGGCACTCAACATCGGCTGGGCCGCAAGATTCTCGCTGACGTGGCTCGGGATGCCCGCCTTGATTTCGTCCAGTACCGCCACCGCCGAACAGATTTGACCTGGTGTGCAATAGCCGCACTGGTAGCCATCGTGCTTGACGAAGGCGGCCTGCATGGCATGCATGCGCCCAGGCGTGCCCAGGCCTTCGATCGTGGTAATGCTGTCGCCCTCATGCATGATGGCCAGGGTCAGGCAGGAATTGATGCGGCGCCCGTCGATGAGAACAGTGCACGCACCGCATTGGCCCTGGTCGCATCCCTTTTTCGTGCCCGTGAAGTGCAGGTGCTCGCGCAGGGCGTCGAGCAGGGTCGTGCGCGTGTCGATCTGAAGCGCATGGGATTGGCCATTCACCTTGAGCGTAAGCTTTACCACTGCGCCCTGCCCGGCAGCAGGTGCTTGTGCGGCAGCGCCGAGTGGCATGACGCTGGCGGCTGCTGCGGCCGATCCGGTGAGCAGGAATTCCCGGCGCGACAATTCGAGACTATCTGGACTATTCATGCATGCATCTCCAATCAATGACTGTTGCTGACGGGTTTGATCTTCATGTGCGTTCCTGTGACAAGACTGCGCTGTGCTTCAGCAGATGTCACAAGCTTGCGGCCAGCACGATTGAAGCGGTATCCTCATCCTCTCGATTCATTGCCTGATTCTCTGAATGCGTCGCAATGCCATTTGCATCCGTCACGTCTCGTCTTATCCTTGTGCCGTAAATGGAGACCAACACCCGTGCACCAGACTTCCCGTACCCGATTGCCGTTTTCTCTGCCCGCACCCGATCGCCGCGAAGAATTGCGAATGCAATTGGTGAGCCGCGCGGGCGCCCTGATTGGCACTGCGGCGAGCCTGCAGACGTCGATCCCCGGAGTGACGCTGTATCGCTATTGCGCGCCGACGCTTCCTGATGCGGCGACCTATGAACCGAGCGTGGCCATGGTCTTGCAGGGAAAAAAGCGCGTCACGTTAGGCCAGACGAGTTTTGACTACGACCCTTCCCAATTCCTTTTGACCTCATTGGACCTGCCTGTGACAAGTCAGGTTGTCGAGGCCAGCCGGGAAGATCCTTACCTGTGCATGCGACTGAAGCTGGACATGGCGATGGTGCGCGAGCTGCTTGGCCGTGAGACGCAACAATCGGCGCCGGCGCACACGAGCAAGCCGGCGATGACCACTGCGCAGACAAGTGCCGAATTCCTCGACGCGTTTGGCCGCCTGCTCGATCTGCAACATGCGCCGCAAGACATCGAATTCATGAGTGGGCTGATCACGCGCGAGATCGTCTACCGCATCCTTCATAGCGCAGCCGGACAACGTCTTCGTTCGATCGCGACGATCGGTGAGAACAGCCAGCGCGCAGCCAAGGCTGTCGAGTGGATCAGGGACAACTACACCAAGCCACTGCGGGTGGAAATGCTGGCCGAGCTCGCATGCATGGGCGTCTCGACACTGCACCACCATTTCCGTTCCCTCACGTCCCTGAGCCCGCTTCAGTATCAGAAACAGTTGCGCCTGCATGAGGCGCGGCGGCGGATGCTCATGGACGGCCTGGATGCGGCCCATGCAGCGTTCGAGGTTGGCTACGAAAGCGCCAGCCAGTTCAACCGCGAATACAGCCGGTTCTTTGGCCAGTCCCCGATGCGCGACGTTCGCGCACTACGCGTGGTGGACGATGACGAAGGCAGCTAGCGACGCCGCAACGGCGTCGGTACTACCGTTTATAAACAAACAGGACAAGGCAATTTTCAAAGACGCCGGCCATCAGGATTGGGATCTGCGTGGCGCATTGACAATTGCTTGTCCAGATGCGCTGTAGGAACTCACGATATCTCGCAGTTGCTTCCCACGCGTACTCAGGTACTTCTCGGATATCTTGCATTACGTCTTCTCATAAAACGTCGCAGTTTTCCATTGGCAGCCTTGCGAGGCATGGCAACTGGCACCAAGCTTAGACGTTTCGCAGCTTCTCGCGTGCTTTCGGCCGGCCTGGTCGGCCCGCTTGTGGAACCTGAAACTGCTCCGCAAGGAAGTCGATGAACGCTCGCGCACGGATGGTCTGGTTACGCTGGCTCGGGTAGTACACGAATAAGTCGGCCGCAGGTAGCGTGAATTCTGGAAGTACAATCTTCAGCCTGCCACTGTCGAGGTATTTGGCCAGATCCCATTCCGACCTGATCAGGATCCCGTGGCCGTCCAATGCCCATCCAAGGACGATGTCGCCATCGTTGCTCGACAGAGCGCCGTGGACCTTCACCACCTCGGTGTGATCGTGATGCTGGAAACGCCAGATACCATAGGCATCATCGTTTTGGCGGTGGATAATGCAACGATGGTGGGCCAGGTCGGCCAGGCTAGCTGGCATGCCGTGGCGTTCGAGATAGCTCGGGGAGGCGCAGAGAAAGCGCCGGTTGGACATGATGCGGCGCCCATTCAGGCGTTTATCGGGCAGGGCGCCAAATCTGATGGCCAGATCAAAGCCGCTGTCGACCAGGTCGATCGGCTTGTCCGTCACTTCCATCTGGATTTCAACCTCCGGATAGCGAACGGCAAACGCGGATACCAGTGGCGCGATCGACGTACGCCCGAACCCCAGGGTAGCGTTCACGCGCAGCAGCCCGCGTGGAGTGGCCCGTGCCTGCGAAACCGCGTCCTCCATCTCCCTTATCTCTTCCAGAATTCGCATCGCATGCCGCAGATAGGTCTCGCCCTCACTCGTCAGGCTCACGCTGCGCGTCGTCCGGTTGAGCAGCCGTGCGCCCAGCCGGCTTTCGAGCGCAGCAAGGCGTTTGGTTGCCGCCGGAGGTGTCAGGTCAATCGCCCGCGCTGCAGCAGCCAAGCTGCCATGCTTGGCGACCAACACGAAGAACTGCATGTCCGATGTCGGGTCACTCTTCACTTCGTCTCACTTCACAAATGAATTTTGGAGAATTATAAAGCGGTTTTTCAGGATTAATCTATCGACATTCCCACACACAATCGCATCCAAGCCATGCGATTTTTCCCAGGAGACTTCCATGAAGATCGTAGAAATCCGCGAAAAAACCGTTCCCATCAGCTCGCCGATCCGCAATGCGTATATTGATTTCAGCAAGATGACCTTGAGCCTGGTGGCGGTCGTCACCGACGTGATCCGCGATGGCAAGCCGGTGATCGGCTACGGATTCAATTCCAACGGCCGCTATGGCCAGGGCAAGCTGATGCGCGAACGCTTCATCCCGCGCATCCTCGAGGCCGATCCGGCTTCTCTCGTCGATGACGCCGGCACCAACCTCGATCCGCACAAGATCTGGAACTGCATGTTCACCAACGAAAAGCCCGGCGGCCACGGCGAGCGTTCGGTGGCGATCGGCACCATCGACATGGCGATCTGGGATGCGGTGGCAAAGATCGAAGGCAAGCCGCTGTTCCAGTTGCTGGCCGACCGCTACGGTAACGGCCAGGCCGACCGCAAGATCTTCGTCTACGCCGCGGGCGGTTATTACTATCCCGGTCAGGACCACGAGAAGCTGAAGGACGAGATGCGCAGCTACATCGACCGCGGCTACACGGTCGTCAAGAAGAAGATCGGCGGCGCCTCGCTCGACGAAGACCTGCGCCGTATCGACAGCATCCTGTCGGTGCTGCAGGATGGGCAGAAGCTGGCGGTCGACGCCAACGGCCGATTCGACCTCGATACCGCCATCCAGTATGCGAAAGCGCTGTCGCAGTACGACCTGTTCTGGTACGAAGAACCGGGTGACCCGCTCGACTTCGAGCTGCAGGCAACGCTGCGCAACTACTACAAGAACCCGATGGCAACCGGCGAGGACCTGTTCTCGATGCAGGATGCGCGCAACCTGATCCGCTACGGCGGCATGCGCGCCGACCGCGACTGGCTGCAGTTCGACTGCGCGCTGTCGTACGGCCTGGTCGAATACCTGCGCACACTCGACATGCTGCGCGAGCACGGCTGGTCGCCTAAACGCTGCATTCCGCACGGCGGTCACCAGATGTCGCTCAACATTGCCGCGGGCCTCGGCTTGGGTGGCAACGAGTCCTATCCGGACCTGTTCCAGCCGTATGGCGGCTTCCCCGACGGTGTCACCGTCGACAACGGCTACATCACCATGCCTGACCTTCCAGGCATTGGTTTTGAAGGCAAGGCGGACCTTTACGCCGAAATGCTAAAGCTGTCGGCTTAAGCATCATTGGACCGCAAACGTCCTGCAGATAAGAGGCGGCAGTCAAAAAAAATCCAGTCGATAAGACAGTGAGTACGGCAGGGGCGCTCGAGGGCGCACCTGCCGCGGTCACGCCTGTCTTTCCGCAGGCCGGAAATTAGCACGCAAGGAGACAAACATGCGATCCACCTTCGTCGGGAAATATCTTTCCAAACTCTATGTACAGGTTTTAATTGCCATCGTTGTTGGCATCCTGCTCGGCCATTTCATACCCGAGCTCGGCACTAAGCTCAAGCCACTAGGCGACCTCTTCATCAAACTGATCAAGATGTTGCTGGCACCGATCATCTTTGCTTCCATCGTTGTCGGCATCGCCCGCATGAACAACGTTCATGAGGCAGGGCGCGTCGGACTGAAAGCAGTTCTTTACTTCGAGATCGCCTCGACCTTCGCCTTGGTGATCGGTCTTGTCGTCGTGAACCTGTTCAAGCCCGGTGCTGGCATGAACGTCGACCCCGCACTCATCGATGGGTCGACAGTGGCGACTTACACGCAAAAGGCACAGCAACAGGGCGGCGCGTTTGACTTCCTCCTAAATATGGTGCCGAACAGCGTCGTCGGCGCCTTCGCCAACGGCGATATGCTGCCGATCATCTTCTTCTCGGTGCTGTTCGCCATTGCATTGGCACGTGCCGGCAAAACGGTCGAACCGTTCGTCGACATCCTAGACCAGTTCCTGCACGGTATGTTCGGCGTCGTCCGGATCGCCATGTACGTCGCGCCACTGGGCGCCTTTGGCGGCATGGCCTTCACCGTGGGCAAATATGGCATCGGCACGCTGCTGTCCTACGGTCAGCTGATCCTCTGCCTCTACCTGACCTCCGCCGTGTTCATCGTGCTCGTACTGGGCATCGTCATGCGTGCCAGCGGACTGTCCTTGTTCAAGTTCATGCGCTACATCAAAGATGAGCTGTTCGTCACGCTCGGCACCGCCTCGACAGAAGCCGTTCTGCCGCAGATGCTGATCAAGCTCGAGAAGTTGGGCATCCCGAAGCCGGTGGTCGGCCTGGTTCTGCCGACCGGCTACGCCTTCAATGCGGACGGGACGGCAATCTACCTGACGATGGCAGCCATCTTCATTGCCCAGGCGATGAACATCGACCTGACGTTGTGGGACCAGTTGATCCTGCTCGGCGTCTTGCTGTTCACCTCAAAGGGATCGGCTGGTGTGGCCGGCGCTGGCTTCGTGGCTCTGGCTGCCACCCTGGCTTCCATGCACCAGATTCCCGTCGAAGGACTGGTCCTGCTGTTGGGTGTGGACCGCTTCCTGAACGAAGCGCGGGCCTTCACGAACCTGGTCGGTAACGGTGTGGCGACTGTCGTCGTTGCTCGCTGGGAGAAGGCGATCGACATGGACCAGGCCAGGGCCGTTCTCGACCGGGGATCGGCGCTACCGGACGCAACCTCAGCAGATAGTGTGTCTGACACCCCGGTGCCAGTAGGCGTGTCGAACAAGAGCCACGCTTAATCGACGCGCCGCAATATTCAGACAGACGAGACGCAATATGACAACCGAAGCATCCTTGCTGCGCCAGGCAGCTCTGGACTACCACGAATTTCCCAAGCCGGGCAAGCTTGCCACGGTCCCGACAAAACAGATGATCAACCAGCGGGACCTGTCCCTGGCGTACTCGCCTGGGGTGGCGTTTGCCTGCGAAGAGATCGTCGCCAATCCACTCAATGCGGCACGCTTTACTGCACGCGGCAACCTGGTTGGCGTAGTTACCAACGGAACGGCGGTACTGGGCCTGGGCGACATTGGCCCGCTGGCGTCCAAGCCTGTGATGGAAGGGAAGGCGGTACTTTTCAAGAAGTTCGCGGGTATCGACGTGTTCGACATCGAGCTCAACGAGAAGGATCCGCAAAAGCTGGTCGACATCATTGCGGCGCTGGAGCCAACCTTCGGGGGAATCAATCTCGAGGATATCAAGGCACCGGAATGCTTCGCAGTGGAAAGCCAGTGTCGGGCGCGCATGAATATTCCCGTGTTCCACGATGACCAGCATGGCACCGCCATCGTGGTCGCCGCGGCGATTATCAATGGACTGAAGGTCGTCGGCAAGCCGATCGAGGAAGTCAAGCTGGTCGCATCCGGAGCCGGTGCGGCCGCGCTTGCGTGCCTGGACCTGCTGGTCGATCTGGGAATGGACTTGTGTAACATCTACGTTACCGACCTTGCTGGCGTCGTCTATCAGGGCCGGGTCGAATTGATGGATACAAAGAAGGAGCGCTATGCACGCGATACAAGCGCCCGCAGCCTGAGTGAAGTCATCGAGGGCGCCGACATCTTCCTCGGGCTCTCGGCAGGCAACGTGCTCAAGCCCGAGATGGTGAAGGGCATGGGGCCGCGGCCGCTGATCATGGCGCTGGCCAATCCCACCCCTGAAATCCTGCCCCAGCTCGCGCTGGAGGCGCGCCCGGACGCGATTCTGGCAACCGGGCGGGCCGACTATCCGAACCAGGTCAACAATGTATTGTGCTTCCCTTATATCTTCCGCGGCGCGCTCGACGTAGGAGCGACGACGATCACGCGTGAAATGGAGATCGCGGCTGTCAATGCAATTGCGGAACTCGCACGGCAGGAACAGAGCGACGTCGTGGCGACGGCATATGGCACGAGTAACCTCTCGTTTGGTCCGAATTACCTGATCCCTACGCCGTTCGATCCGCGCCTGATCGTCAAGATCGCGCCGGCGGTTGCCAAGGCCGCCATGGACTCTGGCGTGGCGACGCGCCCGATCGACGATCTGGACGCCTATGCACAGCACCTCCAGCAGTTCGTCTATCACAGCGGCAGCATGATGCGGCCGGTCTTCCAGGCAGCACGCACTGCCGCGCCAGCCAGGAAACGGATCGTATTCGCCGAAGGTGAAGAGGAACGTGTGCTGCGCGCCGTCCAGATCGTCGTCGACGAACGCATTGCCCAGCCGATTCTGGTCGGCCGTCCAGCCGTGATCGAGCAACGCATTGCAAAGCTGGGCTTGCGTCTTGAAAAAGACAAAGACTACTCGGTCGTGAATACCGATCACGATCCTCGCTACCGCGACTATTGGATGGCGTACCGGGATCTCCTGTCCCGGCGGGGTGTTACCGAGCAGATGGCAAAACTGGAAATGCGCAGGCGCACGACCCTCATCGGGGCAATGATGGTGCGCAAGGGCGAAGCCGACGGGATGATGTGCGGGACGATCAGCACGCCCCATCTTCATCTGCATTTCATCGATCAGGTGATTGGCAAGAGGGACGGTTCGAACGTCTATGCAGGGATGAGTGCCCTGGTCTTGACAGGTAGGCAGCTCTTCATTGCGGACACGCATGTGAACCTCAACCCTACCGCTGCCGAGCTCGCCGAGATCACGTTGCTGGCAGCTGCGGAAGTACGGCGCTTCGGCATTGTTCCCAAGGTCGCATTGCTTTCACATTCCAACTTCGGATCGAGCGATGCGCCTTCGGCGCAAAAAATGCGTGAAGTGTTGGCCATCTTGAAACAGCGAGGGCCCGAACTGGAGGTGGACGGCGAAATGCATGGCGATGTTGCACTTGACGCTAGCTTGAGGCGGAAGTTTTTGCCGGACTCGACGCTGGAGGGTGATGCGAACCTGCTGATTTTGCCTGATCTCGACTCTGCGAATATCTCCTACAACCTGTTAAAGGTTGCTGCCGGCAATAACGTCGCCATCGGGCCGATTTTGCTTGGTGCAGCAAAACCAGTGCAGGTTCTGACTCCTTCAGCCACCGTGCGCCGCATCGTGAACATGACGGCGGTTCTAGTCGGAACGGTGGTCGCTGATCAAACCCGCTCTCCTGGGTAATTGCACCTTCCAGGGCCTCGGCCATTAGCCGAGGCCTTTCTGCTGTTCTGCAACATCACGTGATATGGCTTCGCCGAGCGTGCTCGTAATTGGCGCCTGTCGATCAAGCGTATCTCCCAACAAAAAATGGGCCATGCCCGACAAGGAGGAGACATGAACAAGAAAGTCATCGCAGCAGCCATCCTGACTGCCAGTGCCGGGGCAGCGCATGCCCAGACCAACATTACTATTTACGGCATCGCCGATGCCGGCTTCGTGCACGAAAGCGGTGGCGTAGCCGGGAGCCTCAACAAAATCAGCAGCGGTGTCGGCTCGGCCTCGCGCATTGGCTTTCGCGGCACGGAAGATCTCGGTGGCGGAACCTCGGTCGTGTTCTTGCTCGAGAATGGTCACAGGCTGGACACGGGCGAGGTCGACGCGGCCGGCACGATCTTTAATCGCCAGGCCTGGGTCGGGATCAAGGGTAAGGCGGGCCAGCTGACGATCGGTCGCCAGTACACGCCCTGGCACCAGGCCCTCGTGCAGGTCGGCGATCCTTTCTCCACGGGCTATGCCGGCAGCTCGAAAAACCTGTTCCCTGACTTCGGCACCAATGTACGAACCAGCAATACGGTGGTGTATGCGACGCCAGTCATGCAAGGCGTCACGGGGGAGGTAGCGTACAGCGCAGGAGAGCAGATTGGAAGCAGCAAGTCCGGTCGTCAAATGGGCGCTTCGCTGGGCTATACAAGCGGCCCGTTGAACGTGCGCCTCGTGTACAACCACAAGAATTCCGACGTGGCTGCCGCATCAGGTGTGACGCCTGTCACGCGCGGCAATGGCAGCAACAAGCTGCTCGCGGCGAACTACGACTTCAAGGTGTTCAAGGCTTATCTCGCCTTCAGTGTCGACAAAGGCTTCAACAGCGCCCCTCTGGGTAACAACAGCAATCCATACGGTGGCGTTGCTCCGACCGCTTCTACTGATGGCAACGAGATACTGCTTGGTGCCGTCGTGCCGGCAGGCCCTGGTAATCTGGTGGTGACGTTGCAGCGCAAGGATGACAAGACCGCAAGAAATCAGGATGCACGCTCGCTCGGTGTGGGTTACCTGTATTTGCTATCCAAGCGGACCACTCTCTACACGGTATATGGCGCAATCGACAATGAGAACGGTGCAGGCTATACCGTCGCTAACAATACGGAAGCTGGCTCCGGCGACCGCGCGTTTAACCTCGGCATTCGTCACACATTCTGAATTCGCATGCAGGATGAATTGAAGTCCCTGGCATCTCGCGTACAGTAGTTTGCCAAAGCCCGGGCAAACTACTGCGAACACCATGAGATCGCTGCGACTTCATCGCGAAGTTTTCTGAGACACCGCGAAGTATTCTGAAACCCTGCAGCGCGGCTTTACACCACCGATCCCAGCTTAAAGATCGGCAAATACATCGCAATCACCAGCCCGCCAATCAACACCCCCAGGATCACCATAATCAGTGGCTCCATCAGCGACGACAACGCCGCCACCGCCTCATCGACTTCGCCCTCGAAGAAATCGGCCACCTTGCCCAGCATGGCGTCGAGCGAGCCGGATTCTTCGCCGATCTGCACCATCTGAATCACCAGGTTCGGGAACACGTCGGTATTTTGCATCGAGGTCGTCAAGCTGGTGCCGGTGCTGACTTCGTTCTGGATCTTGCGCGTCGCTTCCAGGTACACCGCGTTGCCCGAGGCGCCGCCAACCGAGTCGAGCGCTTCCACCAGCGGCACGCCGGCGGCGAACATGGTAGACAGGGTGCGGGTCCAGCGCGCGATGGTGGCCTTGCGGATTACGGCGCCGAAGATTGGCAGACGCAGCAGCAAGCGGTCCATGGTCTGCTGCATTTTGAGTGAGCGGCGCCAGGCCTGGAAGAAGAAATAAATCGCACCAAACAGGCCGCCGAAAATCAGGTACCACCAGGTGACAAAGAAATCCGAGATCGCCATCACCACCAGGGTCGGTGTCGGCAAATCGGCGCCGAAGCTTTCGAACACTTGTTTGAAGGCCGGCACCACCCAGATCATGATCACGGCGGTGACGATGAACGCCACCGCCAGGATCGCGATCGGGTAGGTCAGCGCCGACTTGATCTTGCCCTTGATCGCGAGCGTCTTTTCTTTATAAATCGCCAGGCGCGTGAGCAGCTCTTCCAGGATACCGGCCTGTTCGCCGGCGCCCACCAGGTTGCAGAACAGCGGATCGAAGTACAGCGGGAATTTGCGAAACGCGCGGTTCAGGCTGGTGCCGGTCTCGACGTCGTTGCGCAGGTCCTGGATCAGCTTGGCCATCGACGGATTGGCGTGGCCCTTGCCGACGATGTCGAACGACTGCAGCAGGGGCACGCCGGCCTTCATCATCGTCGCCAGCTGGCGCGTGAACATGGTCAGGTCCTTGTCGGTGATCTTCTTGCCGCTGCGATAGACCTTCTTCTTGACCTTGGTGACCATGATGCCCTGGCGGCGCAGGGTCACGTTGACGATGGCCTGGCCGCCGGCGCGCACCTCGCCGCGGATGGTGCGGCCGTTCTTGTCCTTGCCTTCCCAGGCGTACACGGACTCCTTGACCTGGGCGCCGCGGTTGCTCTTGGGTTGGGGGGAGGTTGCCATGTGCTTGCTGTTCCTGTTGTCGTTGCGCTGTTGTTACTCGTTGGTGCAGCCAAGCACTTCTTCCACGCTGGTCAGGCCTTGCTTTACTTTCATCAAGCCCGAGCGGCGCAGCGAATTGACGCCTTCCCTCTCGGCCTGGGCCGCGATGTCCATCGCGTTACCGCTGGCCAGGATCAGCGCCTCGATCGCGGGCGAGATCGGCATGATCTGGTAGATGCCGACGCGGCCCTTGTAGCCCGACCCCAGGCAGCGGTCGCAGCCGACCGGGCCGTACGGTTTCCACGTGTCGTCGATGTCGCTGGCGCGGTAGCCGGCCGCCATCAGCGCCTCGTGCGAGATCTCGAGCGGCTGCTTGCAGCTGCACAGGCGGCGCGCCAGGCGCTGGGCCGTGATCAGGATCACCGACGAAGCGATGTTAAACGGCGCCACGCCCATGTTCATCAAACGCGTCAGGGTCGACGGCGCATCGTTGGTGTGCAGGGTGGAAAACACCATGTGGCCGGTCTGCGCCGCCTTGATCGCGATGTCGGCCGTTTCCAGGTCGCGGATCTCGCCGACCATGATGATGTCGGGATCCTGGCGCAGGAACGATTTCAGCGCCACCGGGAAGGTCAGCCCGGCCTTGTCGTTGACATTGACCTGGTTCACGCCCGGCAAATTGATCTCGGCCGGGTCTTCCGCGGTCGAGATATTGATGCCCGGCTTGTTCAGCAGATTCAGGCAGCTGTACAGCGACACGGTCTTGCCGGAACCGGTGGGGCCGGTGACCAGCACCATGCCGTACGGGCGCGCGATGGCGTCGAGCAGCAGCGCCTTCTGGTCCGGATCGTAACCGAGCGCATCGATCCCCATTTGCGCCTGGGTCGCGTCCAGGATCCGCATCACGGTCTTTTCGCCGAACAGGGTCGGCAGCGTGCTGACGCGGAAATCGATGGCGCGCGTGGCCGACAAAATCAGGCGCATGCGGCCGTCTTGCGGCACGCGCTTTTCGGCGATGTCCAGGCGCGCCAGCACCTTGATACGCGAGACCAGTTTTTCGCGGATCGACAGCGGCGGCGAAGCGTGGTCGCGCAGCACGCCGTCGACCCGCAGGCGGATCCGGTAATACTTTTCGTAGGGCTCGAAGTGGATGTCCGAGGCGCCCATCTGCACCGCGTCCATCAGAATCTTGTTCAGGAAGCGCACGATCGGCGCGTCCTCGACGTCGCTGCCCGGCTCGACCGCTGCCGGCTGCTTGTCGTCTTCGGCGAACTCGATCTCGGCGTCGTCGCCGGCCAGCTCGCTCATGTCCTGCTCGGCGCCCTTGGCGATCGCCGCCAGCAGCAGCAGCAGGGCGTCGTGCGGCACGATTACCGGCTCGACCGTCGCTTCGCTCTGGAACTTGATCTGGTCCAGCGCCTGGTTATTGGTGGGGTCGGACAGCGCCACCGACAGCTTGTTGCCGCGCTTGGCCAGCGCGATCACGCGCTGCGCCTGCATCAGCTTGGCGTCGATGGCGGCGGCGGGCAGCGACTCGGGCGCAAACGCCGACAGATCCATCAACGGGTAGCCGAAGGTTTCGGCGCAGAACGCCGCCAGCGCGCGCGCTTCGATCGCGCCGCTGGCCAGCAGCGCGTCGATGAAGAAGGTCTTTTCCTGGGCCGCCTTCTTGTTCAGCATGTCCGCCTGCACGGCACTGAGGCGATTGGCTTGCACCAATGCCCGCGCCAGCCCCGCAAGCGGGGCGCCGACTGTCGTGTTGTTGGGAAGGACTGCTGACATAGGGGCCGTGTTGAAAAACCTCGGTAGAAGCGACAAGGCGCCGGCATGGTCTAACCACCCGGCATACTCATCGGATGATGCCCACGGGCACTACATTTGTAAAGCGTTTGCTGCAGTGGTAGATGCGTGCGTACCACGTAGCCGAAATGGCATGGCGGCGTCGTGGCGGCAGGATCGCGCACATGAACCGTGCGCGTATTGAGGTGCGTAGAGTGAAGCGGCGCCTGGCCGCGTTAGCGAATCGAAAACAGAGTTGATGGAACGATCAGCGTGGTGGCCGATTCGGCAAGCCCGTCAATTTTTGTAAAGGCAGGCTTGCCGGATGGTTGAAAGCGCTTCAGCGCGCCAACGCCAGGCGGGTTTTTCCAGCGCCGGTGTTGGCGGCAGCCAGCGGGCGCTCGCCCAGCTTGAATACTGCCAGCGCTTCGGTCAGGTGTCCGGTCTGCACGGTGAGCGATTCGGCCGATGCCGACGCTTCCTCGACCAGCGCCGCATTCTGCTGGGTCATGTCGTCGATGCTGCCGATGGCGCGGCCAATGTCCTCGATGCCCGCGCTCTGGCGGGCGCCGGCGTCGCGGATCTCGACCATGATGGCCTGCACCTTGCGCACCGATTCCACGATCTGCGCCATGGTGGTGCCGGCTTCGCCGACCAGGGCGCTGCCGGCGTCGACTTTCGCCACCGAGTCGCCGATCAGTTCCTTGATTTCCTTGGCCGCCGCCGCCGAGCGGTGCGCCAGGGTGCGCACTTCGCCGGCCACGACCGCGAAGCCGCGGCCCTGTTCGCCGGCGCGCGCCGCTTCCACCGCCGCGTTCAGCGCCAGGATGTTGGTCTGGAAGGCGATGCCGTCGATGACCGAGATGATCTCGACGATCTTGCGCGCCGACGCACTGATGTCGCCCATGGTGGTGACCACGCCCCCGACCACATCGCCGCCGCGGGTGGCGATGCTGCTGGCCGACTCGACCAGTGCGTTGGCCTGGGTGGCGTTCGCTGCGTTCTGGCGCACTGCGCCGGTGAGTTCTTCCATGGCGCGCGTGGTGCGGTCCAGGCTGGCTGCCTGCGACTCGGTGCGCTGCGCCAGGTCGGCGTTGCCGCTGGCGATTTCGTTGCTGGCGCTGGCGATGGTGTCGGCCGAACCCTTGATGCCGGCCACCAGGCCGGCCAGGCGCGCGCGCATTTCTTTCAGCGCCACCAGCAGGCTGGCGTCGTCGCCATCCTCGATGCGGATGTTCATCGACAGGTCGCCTGCGGCCACCGCTTGCGCGATGGTGCGCGCGTATTCCGGTTCGCCGCCGAGCTGGCGCCAGATGGCGCGCACCACGAACCACGACACCAGCGCCAGGCAGGCGATCACGATCAGGGCGGTGACGATCATCGCCACCACCACGTCGCGCACATTGTCCTTGCTGTGGGCGATGCCGGCGGCGAACTGGCGCTGGGCCGCTTCGCCGGTCTTGGCCAGGTCGGCGTTCAGGGTGGCCAGCGCGGCCTGCATCTTGCCGACCGCGGCCTGCGGGTCGCCTTGCTCCATCTCGAGCATGATGCGCGCCGACGACAGGGCCGGGGCGTAGTAATCGTTGAATTCTTTTGCCAGGCGCAGGGCGTTGTCTTGCTGGCCGGGGATCTGGCCGAGTTTTTCCAGCCGCGTGCGGATCGCTTTCGCCTGTTCGCCGGCTGCGTCGAGGCGCGCCTTGTCGCCTTCGGTAACGGCGTCGGTCAGGGCGCCGGTGACGGCGGCGATGTCGAGCGACAGCGCCTTGGAAGCATCGAGCACTGGATAGTCCACGTTTTCGGTGGTCGTGATCGAGTCGAGGGCGTCGCTCGCAATCAGGGTGCTGGCGCCGGCGCCAAGGCCGAAGATGATGGCGGAAATAACGGGCAGTGCCCAGATCCTGCGCTTGATGCTCATGTTGTGTGTCTCCAGATGGCGCAGTTCGGCCGCCAGTGGAAATGGCGGCCCAACTGCTTGCTGCTATGTTTTACTGTCAGTGCTTACTGCGCGCTGTAGACGACCTTGACGGTCGCGTCGACCGCGCTCTTGTCGATGTAGCCGATCGCCTTCGGGTTGGCGGCGACGGCGGCCTTGACAGCGGCGTTGTCGGCGACTTCCTTCGGCATCGTGGCCTTGCCGGTGAACACCAGCTTGGACCACAGGGCCTTGGCCTGGGACGCGTCCTTGTCCGCCACTTTCTTGTAGAACTCGGCGCGCACGGCGCTGCTGTCGGCCTGGTCGATCGGCGTCATGGACGTCGATTTACCCAGGAAGAACTGGGCGACCTGCTCTTTGGTGAGCGTCGATTCGGCCGCCTTCGCGCTGACGACAACCGCCACCTCGGCGAACGCCGGCAGCGAGAAGGTGGTGGCCGCGACGGCGGCGATGAATAGAGTCTTCATGCGTCGCTCCTTAGAACACGAAATCGAGGGCAACTGCGCCCACGGTGACCGGACCGGAGAAGCCCGGCTTGGCGTTGATGAACAGGCCGTTGCCGGTCGGCTTGATGCGGTCGATCTGCACCTTCAGCGCCATCGAGCGGTGGAAGTCCCAGCGCACGCCGACGGTGTCGGTGGTCTGTTCGCCCTGGCCGATGCCGGAGACCGAGACGCGGCGCACCGCGGTGCCCAGTTGCTGCAGGGTGGGGGTGCAGGCAGCCGGATAGCCGGCCGGGCAGGCGCCCAGCGCCGATGCGCTGACCGCGCTGTCGATCTTCAGTTCCGAGCGGGTGTAGTACGGCAGGAATTTACCGATGCGGTAGCCGCCCATCACGTACCACGACGTGGTGTCGTTGATATAGGTGTCGGTCTTGCGCTTGGCGAATTCGGTCTGGAGCACGAAGTTGTTCCAGTCCATCGTAAGGCCGAGCGAATTGAAGGTGCCCTTGGCGCCATCGGCCTGGATTTCATCGGCCAATGCGTTCACTTGCGGCAGGCGGTAACCGGTGCCGGTGGCGCGCAGGGTGCTGACCAGGGTGTTGAGCGACGCCAGGTCGTCGATCGTGACCTTGACGCGGGCGTGGCCGGCGCGCACGGTGAACGGACCGTTTTCGGCGACGATATTCAGCGCCACGATGTCCTTGCCGCGGGCGTGGAAATTGTTCAGTGGGGTCTTGATCGAGCCCACGGCCAGCTGCGACGTCAGGCTGGTGTTGCCGAAGTCGCGGCGCCAGGTCACGTCAACGCCGTCGACGCTGTTGAACGGCACTTGCGAATACACCTCGGCCGGCGGACGCAGCATGGTGTTGGCATAGCCCACGTTGCGGTAATCCGAGATCATGAACACCGGCAGGCCGACGCGGCCCACACGAACGCTGAGCTCGTCGTTGATGCGGAACTTGGCAAATGCCCAGCTCAGTTCGGCGCCATAGTGCTCTTCGCCATCCTGGCGCACCAGGCCTTGCGCGGTCAGCGACAGCCAGTCGTTGACCGCGTAGTCGGCCTGCAGGCCGAGATTGGAGTCGACACCGGTGCGGAAGTTGTCGGCGGCGCCGCTGGCCTGGTTCGGGCGGCCGAACTGGGCACGGTCGTCATCCGACCAGGTGAGGGCGGCAGTGCCGAAGCCGCTGATTTTGACAGCATTGTCCTGGGCCATGACC
>Ga0265797_10005112_pt1 | contig 19419 bp, 12 predicted proteins | sample P2T30metagenome_FD_192433 | JGI IMG/M metagenome (GOLD analysis project Ga0265797, IMG submission 192433) | Plant litter microbial communities from East Loma Ridge, Irvine, California - P2 T30 | ecosystem: Environmental > Terrestrial > Plant litter > Unclassified | place: USA: California... | reverse complement strand
AAATAAAAAAATTAATAACAAATCATTAACAATAGTAAACATATAAATAACAAAAACTAAAAAATTACAAATAAAAATAAATCTAACATTTTTTCAATACAACCTTGTATCTAAAGCTAAAAATGAAATCAAACCAACAATATAAGCTAAGATTATAAATATAAAACCAAAAAATTCAATAGAAAATTTTATTGTTCAAATTTGAGTTAACGGTAATTTTAAAAAAAATAAATCACTAAAAACAAAATTAAAATTATCATAAATAAAAAAATATAATAAAGAAAAATAACATTTTATAAAAATTCAAAAAATAAAACAAATCAAAATAAATGAAATTAATAATGAGCTAATTAAAACAAAACGAATTAAATAAACACTACTAAAATTTTTAAAAAAATTAGAAAAATTAAAAAATTTTGACCCATAATAAATTACCATAGCAAAAACCATAGATGATAAAAAAAATATTAAATTAAACTCAAACAAATACCTTAATAAGTAAACATAATACAAATTAATCACAATTTCTATCAAAAAAAAATAAAAAAAATAAAAAAAAATTCAAATTCTACAACATTATAAAATTTTATAAAAAAATTATAATAAAATACAAACAATTATAATAATAACAAAATATTTAAAAAAACGACTATAAAAATTTTCAAAAATTCAATCTTTATAAAAAACTCTTATCTCATTAACTTTTAATGATTTTAAACTTAATGTAAAATAAGTTAAAATTCTGGTAAATTTAGTTTTAAAAAAACGAATATTTACATATGTTCAAATATTTAATTTAAAAAGGATATGAGGAGTATCTGTAACATTATATCAATATTTATACAAATTTTGGAACAACTTCTACTAACATTTTTGCAAGGAATTGAACCTTGATTTATGAGGTGAAAACCCATTGTCCTAACCTTTAGACGACAAAAATATATACACTATAAACTATATTATTCTAGAAAAAGAAGAAATAAATTTTTTTCTATTTATTTTTCTAGAAACAGGACCACGGATATTAGCACCTCTAGGGGTTAAACGTTTCTTTAAAAGTATTAAACTATTTTTATTAAATTTAATAAACGAACCATCTTTTTTTAAAACACTAAACTTAGTTCTTATTAAAATACTTCTATGTTTACTTTTTTTTTTTATAGAATTTTCAGGAACAACTTCTCTACAAGAAATTTTTAAAAAATCACCTACAAAAGCTAAACGACCTTGAGACCCCTTATATAAATGAAAAACATTAGCTTTTAAAACACCACAATTATCCACAGGTTTAATAATTGAATTTTTCTGTATCAAATAAAAAAAAATTAAAAAAACTATTTATTTACTTTTTTTTTAAAAATTCTTGTTGAAACTGTTGCTATTGTTTGGTTAGTCAAATTTTGTTTTCTCATAAATAAAAAACTAACAAACTCATTAAAAAAATCATATAAAGTTAGTAGTTCATAATAATTGTTTAATTTTAAATTTCGATTGAATTTGCTTAAATTTACACAGATCATACTAGCAAACAATAATAACAAACCAACCATTAAAAATTCAAAACTATTAATAATATAATAACTAGAATATAAACCATAAACATCGTTCATTAAAAAATTATTTAACGATTCATAATAATCATCTCAATGATAATTTATATTTAAATCAAAAGGTAAAAAAAATTCTAAATTAAATGGAAAAATTAATCACAATGTTAATAAAAAAAAACCTATAAAAATACCTAAATATTTAAAAGAATAAATATTTAAATTTATTTTATTAACATTACCATAAACATTCAAATAAAATAAAAATAATGCGCTAATAAAAACAATAACACACTCGGTTAACCATAAAAACGCTGTAAAAATCTCTAAATTATAAAAACCCAGAATCAAACCGAAATAAAAAAAAAGCATAAACAAATAAAATAAAGTAAAATATAAATTATTTGTGGAGTAAATTAAATACAATGTATAAAAAATAATAAATTGTAAAAAAAAGACCTCATTCAAAAAATTTACTAAAAAAAAATAATTTATAAAAAAAAAATTTAAATTAACTAATAATCAATCCAACAATCAAAAATAAAATAATAATTATAAATAATATCTATAAAAATTAATAAAAAATTAACAAATCATAATAATAATTATAAAAATTTATAAAAAAATTAGGAAATTCTCAACCACCAAAAAATAAAATATTTATAATTAAAGAAAAAAAAAAAAGATGTAAATACTCACCTAAATAATACAAACCAAAAAAAAAACCACCATATTCAGTTGAATACCCGGTAACTAATTCTGATTCAGCCTCAGGTAAATCAAAAGGTGCTCTACTTGTTTCTAATAAAAAAGTTATAATAATCAAACCACATAATAAAAAAAATAAACTTATAAATCAATAATTTTCTTGATAAATTACGATCGGTAAAAATGAAAAAGACTCTGTTATAAAAACAATATTTAAAACCATAAGCCCTAAAAACAATTCTAAATTTAACATACCTATACCTGTACGGACAGCAGCTAAAATAGCATATTTATTTTTACTAAAATAACCAGTTAACATAACACACATACCAAATAAAACAGAAAACAAAGAAATATATATCATGTTATATTCAATTTCAAATAAAGAAATGCTAGGACCTCAAACACCGTTCATTCAAAACGAATAACAAATAGCTAAAGCGATACTAGGAATAGTTACAAACATAGCACGATTAGATTCATCAGGTACTAAAGAACCTTTAACAAAAAGTTTTAAAGCATCAGCTATATATTGTAATCTACCCTTATAACCTACAAAGTTTGGACCAACTCTTCTTTGAACCAAAGCCAAAAATTTACGCTCAATCAAAGTTAATGAAGCTATTATAATAGTTAAAACCAACATTAAAACAATATTAATTATTAAAATAATTATTAATCCTAAAATACTCAAAAAATATTAATTTTATTTAAAAAAAAACATAATAAAACAAAAATGAAAATTAATAATATTTATTTATTTTTTATTGTAAACTTCAAATTCATTAAAATAAGAATTAGAAAATAAAATTCTAACTTTAGAATTTGGTAAACGAGTTAATCTTTTATTTACATATTGTAAATATCTAATTTTAAATAAATAATATAAAACACGTTTATGTCATCTAGGAATACCTAAGGTACTATGGACTGCAACACGTCTTTCGACATGAGAATCTAATAACATTAAAAAAAAAAACATAACACCGATTAATGTGGTTAAATGACCTACTGAAGCCATACCATGTCAACCCATCATAAAAGCTGGATAATCATGAATTCTTCTAGGCATACCAGAATAACCTAACCAAAACATAGGAATAAAAGTTAATCATTGACCACCAAAAAAATAAACCAAATGTAAATATCCAAACATTCTAGAATATTTGATACCAAATAAAGCAGGAAAATAATAATAAATACCCGCAAAAGAACCAGTTAAAACACCAGCTGAAAACATCAAATGAAAATGCGCAATAACATAGAATGTATCATGCATAGTAACATTTAAACTAACATGTGATAACCACATACCAGTTAACCCACCAGATAAAAAAAATAAAATAAAAGCAAATGTAAATAATAAAGCAACATCTCATTTCATAGCACCATTTAATAAAGTCATAGTTCAATTAACAATTTTAATTGTTGCAGGTAACGAAATCATAACAGTAATTGTACTGTATAAAGCTCTACTTCTATGATCTAAACCTACCAAATACATATGGTGACCTCAAACTACAAAACCCATATAAGCCATCATATAAATAGCCCAAATTAAATGATGTTTTGAAGCAATTCTTCTTGTATTAGAATAAGGTAAAATCATATTGACAATACCAAAAATAGGAATAATTAAAACATAAACTTCAGGATGACCAAAAAATCAAAATAAATGTTGAAATAAAACAGTATCACCCCCATAAACAAACTCAAAAAAGGTTGTTTGTCAATGTCTATCTAACAATAACATAATCATTGCGGCACCTAAAACAGGTGTAATTAAAGCTAACATTCTCATTGTTAAAAATAAAGCAATTGTAATAAATGGTAATAAAACTCTTCTATTTCTTAAACCAGGCATACTTAAAGTACGTCTAGTAATTAATAAATTAGTAAAAGATATAGTAGTACTCATACCAGTAAAAATTACACCAACAACAGCTATATCTTGACTACCGATACCAGTAAATTTAGTATTACTTGAAAATGGTGTAATAAAAGCTCAACCAGACATAGTTAATGTTCTGTTAGAACATTTTGTAAAATAAACTTTTTTTCTACGTGCTTTAACTGCTTTATTAGCAACATACCAAAAAGATTCTGGGTATTGAATTATTGAAGTTCAAAATAATAATTTACTTGGAATAAAAGAATAGATATCATAATTTGTATAGTTGATTTGTTTTCTAGGTTTTCAAAAAGAAAAAAACTGATCTAATTCATAACTTTTAAAAAAATTTGAAAATAAATAACTATTATCTTTAAAATCTAAAAATTTTCTATTTTTAGATTTATCTAACAATGGTAAATAATAAGAAGGTTTATCATAGTAACGTCAAAATTGAGGTCTTAAAAAAGCTGTTTTAGCAACTAATAATCACCCACAAGGTTGTATTCAAAAACCAATACTATTTAATCTAGGGTAGGCTACATCTTTAGAACCGACATGATAAGGTATAAAAAAATTAGCAAACCCACCAAATAAAATAGGAACAACAACAAAAAAAACCATAATTAAACCGTGTGCTGTAATAACTTGAATATATCTTAAAGAATCACCTTTAAAAAATGTACTACCAGGGTACGCTAATTCTAATCTAATCATAGTAGCTAATGCTGCACCAGATAAACCAGTACACATACTAAAATAAAAATAATTTAAAGCTATACGTTTATGATTAATTGTATAAACGTATTTTTTTAAAAAATACTTTCTTAAATCGTTAAATCTATTTAAATAATTTTTTCACCTTTTTAGAAATAAAAAATTGGTAAATTCTTTTTGAAAACCAAAAAAATAAAAATTTAAATCAAAAAATATATTACGAATATCTAAATATAAAACATTAAAAATAAAACTTCTCACCGTGAAAAAAATAACCAATTATTAAAAAAAACCTATAAATATAAAAAAAAATTAAAAAAAATTAAAAAATAACATTTAATATAAAAAAAATTAAAAATTAAAAAATTAAAAGACCAAAAAAAAAAGATAAAAAAGATAAAAAAGATAAAAAAAAAATTTTTATTATATTTTTTTAAAAAATTTAATTTTTTAAAATTTTTAAAAAAAATTAATAAAAAAAATAAAAAAAAATAATAAATATAGATGTGATAATATATTAAAAATTCGTAATTAGTTTTGTAAATATAAAAAACAATTAATAAAAATAATAACCCAAAAATAATTAAGAATTTAAAGATTTAATTATAACATTTTTTAAATAATGTTTTCTATACATTTCTAAATTATTAAATTCAGCTAATTTTCAATAAAAAAAAGGATTTATATTAAATTTGTTCATTCAATTATAATTAGAAAAATTTAAATAATCAATTAAACCATAATAAATCAATTTTAAATCATTAAAAAAAACCCTGAAAAATAATTTTCTATTATTAACATAAAATCAATAATATGGTGAATCTAAAAATTTTCTAAAAAAAAATTTAAATCAAGGGTACATAAAAATTCATGCAAAAATATATAATATGATAAAATTTTGAAAATTAGCAGCTAATAATGGGTATCTTATTCTACCTATTTCTAAAGATCTTAAAACAAAAAAAATCCAAACCCCGTAAATAAAAACAATATGTCAAAATTTTAAAATAAATAATAACATAACGTAATGATTAACAATTCTAGTTCTTCTAGGTTCTTGTTCTAAAACTCAAGAATGATCATCAATATCATAAATTCAATTTAAATTACCATAAAAATGTAAAACATGATAAAATTGATAAAATTCTAACCAAACAACATAAGTTAAAAATAAAGTTAAAAATAATAAAAAAATACTGTGTTTAGAAAAAACATTCCATTTTAATGATAACATAAACATATAAGTTATAATTATTAATAAAACTAAAGGAAAAATCTTTAAAAAAAATAATTTTCAAGAATAGAGATGAGTTTTAAAAACACTAATTTGATCAAACATATAAAAAGATTCTTGAGAAGAATTAATTGTTAAAAATAAAAAAACCGAAAAAGTAGCAACCTCGATTAACCAAAATAATATATAAGTTCTTCTTCAAAAACGTTGAACTACACTTGTGTATTTACCAAATTGGTATTTCTTAATAAAAAAAACAAAACCAGAAATAAGTCAATATGCAAACATAGTAACAGCAATTCAACAAAAAATTATTTTATTAAAAGGTAAAGATTTTAAAACTAATGTAAAATATATTATTAAAAAAGCGATAACAATAGCAAAAACTCAATATTTAATAGCGATTCATAAATATTTATAAAAAGAGTGAAAAAAATCTAAATAATAACTTAAAAAATTTTTATTATCATTTAAAAATTTAAAATTGAAATAAAACCCTTTATTATTATTTAAAACTCTAAAATAAGATCTATGTACATTTAAACCGTAATTGCTAATATAATATTTAAAAGAAAACAATTTAGACCAAAATAAATCAATAAATAAAAAACTATCATGTTTATTAAACATATCAAAATAATAATTTTTTAAGACAAAAACACTATAATTATAGTAAAGTTTTTTATCTGTATTATCTAATTCTTTACGATCTAAATCTAATTTACTTATTGATAAATTTAAAAAATCATATAACCAACAATAACAAAATCAATAATAAGAATTTAAAACTTTGAAATTTTTAAAAAAATTAAACATTTTACAAAAACAAGGGAAGCGGGATTCGAACCCACGATGATGATTTTGAAGACCATAGTTTTACCTTTAAACTATTCCCCTTATAATAAATAAATAAAAAATTAAATTGTATTAAAAAAAAATTAACTAGTTAAAACTTTATAAGCTTGTTTAAATCAATGAATAATAGTTTTATAACGTAAAAAAGACTCATCTTTTTCTTTCATACCTTCCCAAAAAAATGTAAATCTTTTCATTTCGATATTTCGTAAAAATTTAAAATAAAATTTATAAAAATAAAATTTATAAAAATCTAAAAAATTTAAATAATTTGAAACATTACGTAAGTACAATTTAGTACTATCTCTAAACAAAACGTTTTTAAAAAAAAATAAAAAATAATTTATAATTGTTTTGAAAATATACCCATATCACACAATTAAATTTTTAAATTCTTCAAATAAAAAAAAGATATTATAAAAATTATATTTCAACACTCTAGAAAAAATTGTAGAATAAAATAAAATTAAAACACCTCACCAAAAATAACCAAAATTAAAAGTAAAACGATAAAAAACAAAAAATAAACCGTAAACAACTAAAACATTCAACCATAAACATCAATAAACACCAGTTCTATACAATTGTCTATTTCTAGAATATCTACTTTTATTAAAAATTCTATTTTTTCTGATAAAATTGAATTTGTACATTTTAATTGAATTTATATTTATATATTTAGATATTGAAGAATCAGAAAATTTAACAAAATAGTGTTTGTTTAACAAATCTCTCCAATCTTTATTAATTTTCATTTTTAAATCTTTCGCAAACAACTTAAAAAAATATATATTTTTATAAGATTGCTTAAAATTTTTTAAAAACAACTTATCATATTTAAAAAATTTATTTTTAATATAAAATAAATTAATTTTAGTTGTTTTTGAATTTATTTTTTTTAAAAAATTCAAACTGAAATTATATTTGCACCAATCATCAAAAACATTTAAATTATAAATAACTAATTTTTTATTAGTTAAAACATTTATATAAGAGAAAAAAAAAATTAATTTTATAGTATTATTATTATCGTAAATTGAATAAAAAAAAGAAGAATACAAATTAAAATATTTTTTAATAAACATTTTTTGAAAAATTAAAAAATTAATAAAATTATAACTATTTTTAAAAAACTTAAATTGTTTATATAAAATATTTAAGTTATATAAACTATAAGATTCTCTATTAGAATAAAAATGAAAAAACGAAATAATAGGGTTTTTTTTAACTCTGTATTTAAATATTTTTTTAATGTTATAAGATTCATTATAAAAATTATAAAATAAGTTTTTTTTATGAAATAAAGATAAGAACAACTTTTCAAAATAATTTAAATAATCAAAATTTTTTTTATAAAAAATATTAGTATGATTTATTTTTATAAAAATAAATTCTAAAATATTTCTGAAATAGTAAACGAAAAAATAAAAAAAACTTCAAACATAATAAAAAAAAAACACTGTAAATTAAACAAAAATAAATAAATAAAATAAAACTGATTTTATCTTAATAATTCAAAAATTTTAAAAAAAATTAAATTACTTTTTAAAAAAATATTTTAAACATATTTTATAAAAAGAATTAAAATAAATATTTTTTATACGTAATTTAATTAAAAATTCATTAAATTGTCTATATCTAATTAAAGTGTAATTAATGTTGTTTTTTTTGTTAAAAAATTGAGTAGGTCATAAAAGCTCAAATAAAGATCCGAAAATTATAGATTTAATAAAATTATAAAATAAAAAAATTAAAACAATCTCTTCAGATGAAACTAATTTAAAATTTAAAAAATAATTAAAATTGTTAATATGTTCGTAAAAACCCAAACAAAAAAAATATTTTTAAAAAAAAATAAAAAATAATTAAATATAAAAATAATAGAATATAAAAATTATAATCCACCAACAGGTTCCCCTACCGGTACCTTGTGTCAACTTCACTCAGATAACTAATTTAGTCTAATAACCCAACTCATAGTTTTAAAAAAAATTTTTAAAAATAAATAAAAATTCTAATATAATATTGTAATAATATTTATACCCGTTATATAAGTTAATTTGCATTAAAGATTTTTCGAGATAAACCAATTTTCAGAGCGTGATGGGCGGTGTGTGCAAAATTTAACTTGACATTCACCGTAACGTACTAATTTACGATTACTAACGATTTCGACTTCATGTTTTCGAATTTCAGAAAACAATCTGAACTTTAGTAATTTTTAGAGATTTGCTTAAAATTACTTAATCGCAACTCTTTGTTTTTACTTTTGTAACACGTGTGTAGCCCAAAATACTTAGACCATAATGACTTGACTTCGGTCTTTTCTCCCATTTTATTTAATAATAAAATCTTTATATAAAAAAATTAATTTACAAACAAAAATGTTTAAATAAATTAAATTAAAATTATATATAAGAGTTGCGTTCGTTATAAAACTTAATTTTACATTTCACAGCACGAACCGACGACAGCCATGCAATACTGCATTAATATATAAATTTATATTAAATTAATAATATTTAAATAATATTAACCATTTTGGTAAGATTTTACGCGGATTATCGTATTAAACCACATGTTCCACCGTTTGAAAAAATTCCCGCCAATTCTGTTAAGTTTCAACCTTGCGACTGTACTGCCCAGGCGGAGTATTCTACGCGTTAACTAAAATCTAAATAGATCAAATACTCATAATTTAAAGTAAAGACTACTAGGGTGTCTAATCCTATTTGATCCCTCTACTTTCATGTTTCAATGTCATTTTTATAAAATATGTTGTTTTCACCTTTAGATATACTTATAAACTTACTGTATTTTATCACTAGATTATAAATATAACATATATGTATAAAAATCAAGTAAAAAGGTTTTATTTTTTAACACAGCACTCTGATTTAGTTAAAAATAACTACTTTTACAATCTACACATCCTTTACGCCCAATAAATACGGATAACGCTTGCCACTCATGTATTACCGCGGCTGCTGGCACATGTATTGGCCATGGCTTCTTTTAAACATAATATCATTTTTTTAGTTTATGCACAAACTTTACAATCGTTAAGACCTTCATCATTATCACTAGTTCGCTAAATCACGCTTTCGCATATTGTTTAATATTCCCCACTGCTGCGAGACCGAAGGGTTGTTCTCATACCCTTTGTGGCTGATTCTTCTCTCAAATCAACTAAAGATTATAGGCTTAAATTTAACAAATTAAAAATGATATTTGCCAAGTAATTACCTAATCTTAAATATAATTATCGAATAACATAAATAAAAAAAATTGTCAAACTTTTAAAAAATAATAAACTTTAAATAAAAAAAATAGAGACAATTGAAAAGATTAAATAAATAAATTTTATTTATTATTTTTTATCTAAAAAAATTATTCGGCAAAAATATATTTATTACTCACCTTGTCGCTATGAAATATACAAATTTAAATTAAAATAATAATATAAAATTAAAATATTAATTTAGATTTTTATATATACATTCAACTTGCATGTGTTATGCGTCTAGTTAGCGTTCACCCAGAGCTAAGATCACACCCAATTAAATAAAAAAGTACCCATCCATTAAATTAAAATTTAAATTTTCTAATTAAATTTTTAAAATTAGTTTATCAACTTAAATAATTTTATTTTTACCAACGATATTTTCTTACACCATAATGAAATGAATAACGTTTTTGAGAGTTTGTAAATAATAATTTAGGTAACCCAAATGTATGTCACCATAATAAAAAATGTTCAAAAGGTAAAGCACAAATTCTAATAGGCATATGATGATGATATCTACCACAAACTTCTGCGCACTGACCATAATAAAAACCAACATTATCAATATAAAAATTGTGATGAGTTGCTCTTCCAGGAATACAATCCATTTTTAAACCAAGACCTGGTATAAATCAAGAATGTACAACATCATAACTATTAGTTACAGCAGTGATATTTACATGAGCAGGTAAAACTAATGTTCTTCTAGTTCTTAACATTCTTTTTGATAAAACTAATGAGGTGTTTTCATAACGGGTCTTATTTTTTTTAAAAAAGTTATATTGTTTAGAAGCATTACCAAAATTTTCAATTATAGATTCATTATTAAACAAATAAGGATTAGCACTCCATCTAACTTTTTTAGTTTTATTATTATTTTCATCTTTAAAATATTTAACTCTCAACGGAATAGCTTTACGTCTTTTATAACGTTTTTGTTTCATAGTTAAAAATGTTGAATTAGAAACAGGTTTATGTTTAGCATGAATTTCATTATCTTCAAATCTGAATTTAAATAATTGGATAGTTGAATTATCATAATCAAAATTAGTTTTATTAGAAACTGGGTATTTTATCAATCTCAATGGTGAATTAGAACCTTGACTTTTTTTAAACCATCTATTAACTTCTAAAAAATCATTATAATTATATAATAAATTGTTATTTGTGTTGAATTTATTATTAATAAAAAAATTATATAAATTATTTTTTAAATTTATTTGTGTTTTTCGGTCATAAAAAAAACCATCTTTTAAAAAATTTAAATTTAAAAAATCATTATTATTTTCTAAAGAATTAGACCAGGAATTTTTTTTATTATTAGATCTAATAATAATATTATTATAATTTTTATTTAAAACTAAAAAATTATTCTCAGTTAAATAATTAGTATTTAAAAAATTATTTAATTTTAAACTTTTAGAATTTTTTAAAAATTCGTAATTAGTCAAATTTTGATAAAAATTAAATTTTAATTGTTCTTGAGGAGATATTAAATGAAAATTTTTGTTTCTATAAAACTTTTGTGATAAATCATTTCAATATTTCTTTACTCATTTATTTTGAGATCTTAATTGTAAAATATGTAAATAATCATCAGCAACTTGTAAATCACCAGGTGTTGAAATTTGTCATTTATTTCTACCAATATTTTTTGGGGTTGTTAATATATCTGTAAAGGTTTTTAATTCAAATTTATAGATTCAATACCATTGTTTTCCTCTAATTCTGATTGTTAATAAACCAGTTTCTGCTTGTCATTCTATCATTTTTAAAATAAATGAAGAATTAGTAATAATATTAGCACATCAAGAAATAGGTATTAAACAAATTATTAAATCCCCTCATTTACCATGTGGTCTAAATGTTGTAGCTAATCTAGGTCTAAATTTCAAAGTTCTGAATCTTACGATTCTTAAAATAACTAAATAATAAAAAGCTCATAAAAATGAAAATCAAAATCACCATCAGTATTGTCATTGAGTTAAATGAATTAATACATCTGATTGCATATTATTAAAACCAACACCAAAATTAGTTTGCAAAGCTACTTCAGTAACGATATTCCCTCACATAAAATATTAATTTAAAATAAATATAGAAATATTTAAAATAAATATAAAAATATTAGCTCATAAAAATTAAAATAAAAAAATTAAAAAAAACTATAAATAAAACAAATTAATTAATTTAAATAAAAGATTTATTAAAAATTTAAAATTAAAAATGTTTTTATAAATAATAATGTATTAAATTATAATACAATAAGATAAATAAAATAGTATAAAAAAAACAAATAAAAAACTAACAATATTAATAATATTAAAATAGTTAATAACACGTCTTCAAGAAGCTAGCAATATCAAAATTATTACTATTAATAACAACCAATTAAAATAACCAATATTATTAATAGTAGTTAAAATAGGATGATTAAATTCTTCATACTGTGAAGAATAAATACTGTAAATATTTAAACCCTCACCTAATGATGTTTTATTTAAAAATAAATTAAACATATATATTGAAACACAATATGAAACTATTATTAACATACTAATAGCAATATTTGACGCTAAAGTTGTATTAGTATAATACATCGAATTTAAATTCTTTCTATTGGATTGTAAATATATAATTTTTTTTGCTTTTTTAAAATCAAAAAAAACATAATAAAATAATCTGTATGAGTAAAATAAACCAAAAACTGCTGCACAAAAAACATTCACTAAAATAAAATATAACATTAAATGGTTCATGTAAACACCTATCAATAATAAATGTTTAATATAAAAACCAATTGAAAAAGGTAAACCAGATAAATTCATTAAACAGATAAAACTAGAATAACATTCAAAAGGTAAATATTTTCAAAAACCACCCATTTTTTTAAAATCTTGATAATTTCTACTAAAACGAATAACATTACCTACACATAAAAAAACAGCTGCTTTAAAAAAACCATGAATATATAAATATAAAATAGTGTATTCAGGAATATAAGTACTATAACAAACCATTAGAAAACCACAATGACTTATTGTAGAATAAGCCAATATTTTTTTTATATCAGATTGATACGTAGATGAAAGACCACCTATAAAAGCAGTAAAAGAACCTATAACAGGTAAACAATAATATATGTAAGAAGAGCATTCAAATAAAGGTGTTAATTTTAATAATAAAAATACACCTGCTGAAACTAAAGTAGCAGAGTGGATTAAAGCTGAAGCAGGTACAGGAGCTTCCATAGAATCTGGTAATCATATATGAAAACCAAACTGAGCTGATTTAATAAAAGCACAAATAGAAAAAAAAAATGAAGTTACTTCTAAAATTGAAATTTGATAATCAAAAATATTTAAATAAAAATTATTAAAAACTGAGATTTTATTATTAAAAATTATAATATTAGAATCATTTATACAAAAAAAAACCAATATTATAGCAATTAATAAAGCAACATCACTAAATTTGTTAAAAACAAAAGCTTTAAAAGCAGACTTTAAAGTAGATACTCTAGTAGATCAAAAATTAATTAAAAAAAAAGAAGTTAAACCGATCAATTCTCAACCTAAAAATAAAACAAAAAAATTACCGCTTGTTACTAAACAAATCATACTAATAACAAAACAATTAATTAATAAAATAAATCTTTCAACGTTTGGTTCGTATCTAAAATATGAAAAAGCATATATGTAAACAAAAACAGCAATAGTTAAAGTTAAAAACATAAAACTGTAAGATATAGAATCAATATTTAATTCAAAAAAAACAGGGTGTGATAAAAAAATAATGAACCATCTACCTAAATTAATTTTAAAAGTTATATTATCTATAAAAAAAGTATCAAAATAAATTATAGAAGAAAACCAAAAAAAAACAATAGAAATTAAATTTAAAATAAAAACACCATAAAAACCATAATAAGATAATAATACCAAACTAATAAATGTTGTAAATATAAAAATTAAACCAAAATAAAAAAATAAAGGTAAATTAAAACCTAAAATAAAATATTTAAAAAAACTAATGTATAAATATTCATTTACTCAAACATAATAATTAACTTTAAATTCAGTTATTTTTAAAATATAAAAAAAAACTAAATCACTAAAACCATTTTTTTTGAAAATTAAATCTAAATTATTAACAACTAAATCATAAGACAATAAATCATTAAAAATTAAAAAATTAAACAAACCAAATAAATAATTAATTAACTCTAATTTAATAAAAGAAAACATGTATACTAAATAACCTAAATTCAAAGATAAAAACAAATTAATAAAGTTAGTAAAATATAAACCATTAGGTAAGATTAAATCTAAAAACCATTGAGGTAATAGACTATATATAGACATAAAATATAAAACAGTATAAGTAATAATTACTACTTTATACCAATTTATATTATTAAAAAAATTTAAATATGAAAGATTAACAACTTTATTTAATCGCTCTCTAAATCGTTCAAACATAAACGTTAATTAATTTTTATTATGTTATATTATGAAAAAATGAAGAAAAAAATAAAAAATTTATAAAAAAATTATTAAATTTTAAAAAAAAATAAAACAAATAGTATAAATCATAATAATTATCTAAACAAACAAAAAAATAAATTATTTATAAAAATTTATTTTTGGTAAAACTACTAAATTTTTTTTTAAAAAATTAGTTCTATTATAAATAAAATAAAAATATAATTCTAATCAATAAGGTCGTCTTAAAGATGTAATACCTAAATATAAAAAAACATAAAAATAAGCACCTAACATACCAATATTACCACCTAATCTATTATAAAATCTACCGTATGGTAAAAAAGTATTAGTATATAAAGCGCTCATAATAAATAATGCATAAGTAGTTTGAAAAAATAAATTCATTTCTAAATTTAGATGATTTTGTTTATAAAAATTTTTTTGTTTAACTCTATTAATAGTAAATAATAAACGTCTTTTATAAAAAAAACCATTTTCATTGACTCCATGAAGTGTAGGTTGATGAAATAAAGCAAAAAATAAAAAAATTAAACCAAAAATACCAGTTTTATGATGAGGACAAACAATCAATCAAGCCATAAAAGGTCTAAAATATCAATGAGGTGCAACACCATAAAATCTAACATCAGAAATTAAACCAATATCACCCCACATAAATATTTCGTATGATAAAGCTTCAGGTTCTGGGTATAATCATCAACATATAATATTTAATACAATCAAAGCTTCAATAAATGTACCTAATTCATTGGATAAAGCTTCATCTCACCAAGACATTTCTGGCTCTAAACCATCATATGTTGCTTCATTTTTTCAATCATAATGCATATCAATACCATGTAATAAACCTAAATAAGCCATATAAAAAGCTGAAACATAATGACCATAAGCCAATCTTATTAATGTATCAGTATTTAAATTTTTATCTGTAAAAATCCATCAATAAACTTTACCATGAAATAAAAAAAAAGTATGCATAATGTTAGCAGCAATAGTTAAAGTAATCTCACTTAAATGAGTACAACATAAAACTAAACCAAAAAAAGTTACAACTTGTAATATCATAAAAGTAAATACACCACTTTTTCAAGCTATTTCGTGTTCATACTCATAAGCATTTATGTATAATTTTCTGAATAAATGAATTCAAGAAAATATAAACAATAAATCAACACCTCTTTCATGAACTCAAAAAAAATCATCAGTGTATAAATCTTCTAAATCTTCTTCATCTCTTACAATAGGAACCATCATAGATTCAGGAACTAAACTAAACGATAACATAGTACCACTAATAAGTTGAGAAAAAACAACTAATAAAATAAAAAAACCAAATAAAGAATGAACATCGTGAAATGCAACTGTCAAAATTGAAAAATATTTAACTAAATTACCTATATTTACATTAAAATAAGTACGTTGATACCAAGCCAAATGCTAAAAAACAATATGTTGTGTAAAATATTAAAAAATTTAAAAATTAAAATCATTTTTACAAAATAAATAACTTTAATAAATTTGTATTATAATAAAAATTATTTTTTGATGTGTTATTTTTTAAAGAGTTTAAAATAGTAAATTTTATATTTAATTTGTGTTTTTTTCAAGCTTTATATTTTCTTTTTTTAGGTACAGCCATATTAAAATAAAAAAATAAAAACAGTTTATGTTGTATAAAAAATATCAATTCCCTTTAAATATTTTTATAGTATTTGAAAAGTTAAACCCTGTTATATACACTGCAAAAAGTTTAACACCAAACCATTATGTATGTTACATAACTAATAAATGATATTACGGAATAAACATATTTTTAAAAAAAGAATTGTTAATAAATTCTAATTTTTTAACTGATATATCAGCTATCGACACATTAAATTTTGAAAAAAATATTTTAAATATTGAAATATTTAATAATAAAAACAGATTTATTATGTATAATACTTATTATTTATATTTGTGTAAAATTCGTTTATCTTTATTTCAAAATTTAAATAAAAATGTACAATCAATTGACTCAATATACCCTAACGCTAGTTGATTAGAAAGAGAAACATTTGAAATGTACAATATCCAATTTTTAAATAAAAAAGATAACAGATCGCTTTTATTAGATTATTCTAGAAATGAATTCCCAATGTTAAAAGATTTTCCAACTGAAGGTTATTATGAAATTTATTTTGATTTTTTTGAAAATAAAGTAAATTATATTAAAAATGAATTTATTGAACTATAAAAAATAATTATAAGTATTTAATATTAAAAAAATATTAATAAATTTTTCAATGCAAACATGAATTAATTTTTGATCGTTTTTATTTTGATTGAGTTTAATTTGCTTTACAAGTAATTTAAATAACTTTGTTAGATTATTATTTTTTTCTGAAATAACTTGAGTAGTTTTATATTGTTATGTTTTATTTCAAGGAACAATAAATGATGATATAACTCTATTAAGTACTAGTGTATTTATATTAGGTTTAGCTGGTTTAGAGTACTCAATAGGTATTTTATTATTATTAATTTTTAAAAATGTTAATAAAAGCATAGAATTTAATGAGATAAATAATAACACAGATGATGTAAACGTATTTAAAACAAACAACATATATATTAATAGATACGTTTGGAATTATAATTAATTTAAAATTATTGTTAACATAATTAAATTGAAAAATAAAAAGGTTTGGGTGATATAGTTGTTTTATTTTTAATTCAAAACATATTAACTTTTAGTATTATATTTTGGTTACTGACATGGGCTGGTGAATTTTTTTTTAAAAAAAAAAACCACTTAACAAAAAGAAATTTTTATGAGTGTGGTTTTAAATCAACAACAGATGTTAATATACAAATTAATTTTAATTTTTCTATAATTTGTGTATTTTTGATATTGTATGACATAGAATTTACATTGTTAATACCTGTGTTTTTTAATTTGTATTATATTTGTATAATTCAATTTATTTTGATAATTTTATTTATAATATTAATTATAATATCTTTAATTTATGATTGACAAATGAACGCATTAAATTGACAATATTAATTAATAAAAAATTTAGTATTTTTAATAAAAAATACAGGTTAATATAGCTCAATTGGTAGAGCGTCAGATTGTGGCTCTGAAGGTTGTGGGTTCAAACCCCATTATTTACCCAAATAGATTGAATAAAATATTTAAATGAGGTTAAAATTGATAAATATAATTCAAACAACCAAAAATTTAATTTGTTTAGGAATATTGAAATATCTAATGTTTATGAAAAGAAAGAGTTTAATTTTTTTTTTTTTGAGAATTTATTTTTAAATTTTAACAATAATTTTTTAAAACAAAAATATAAAAAAACAAAAAATTTAATTTATTTTTATCTAATATATTTCAATAGATTAAATAAAAATAAATTAAATTTTTTTCAAAAAAAAAAAATATTTTTATACAGTATAATAAATATAAATTTAAAAAAAAAAAACATTAAATTTAATTTTATACAAGATAACAAAAATGTATTAACAATGTCTCCTGGTATAGTTTATAAAAAATTAAACATGACTTCTAAAAAGAGCAAAAAATCATTTAAATTATTAAATTTAATGGTTAAACTATTTTTAAAAAAAATCCTAAGATTGTTGGTTTTTAAAAAATTTATAATTAATATAAATTTTTTAAAAAAAGACATTTTTATAATTTTAAAACTTTTAAAAAAATATATAAAATTTAAAAATACTATTTTTATATATTCATTTAAAAAAAATAATAATTTTAAATTTAAAAAAAAAAAATCTATTAAAAAAAAATTAACAAAAAAATTTAAAAATATTTAAAAATAATTAAAATTTATTTTTTATTTACAATATTATCATTTTTATTTTTAAAAAATAATAAAAAATTAAATAATAACATATTTTTTATAGTTTTTTTTATAGTTTATAATTATTTTTATAATTATTTTAGCTTTAAAAATTTAATAATAAGTTTTAATTCTTACGAAACTAAATTATGAAACTATGTGAATATTTTAAACAATAATAATAATAGTTTGATATTTTTTTTTTTTTTATTAATTTTGTTAATTTTTTTTTTAAATTTTCAAAAAACATTTAAAATTAAATTTTTAAAATTTATTATTTTTTTAATGGTGTTTATAAATTTAATAGAAAAAAAAATTATAATTTATAATTTTTTTTTTTTTACTATTAAATTTATAAATATTGTTTTAACTAACGGTATTATATTAATACACCCTTTATGTATGTACATAACTTATTGTTTGTTTTTAATTTTTTTTTTAATTTTTTTTAAAAAAATTAAAAAAAATTGATTTTTAATTTTTTTTTTAAAAAAAATTAAAAAATATTTAATTTTTTTTAGTTTTAATGCATTATTTTTAGGAAGCTATTGAGCTCAACAAGAATTGAATTGAGGTGGTTGATGAAATTGGGATTTTGTAGAATTAATAGCTTTTATTTTCTTTATACAATCAGTTTTGTTAAACCACATTAATTATAGTAAAAATTTTAATTATTTAAAAAATTACAATATAAATTTGATCTACTATTTGGTTTTGTTTTTTTTTTTAGTTAGATTAGATTTATTAAATTCTATACATAGTTTTAATTCTTTTGAGATTTTAAATAATTATACTTTTTTTATTATAATATTATTTTTTTTA
>Ga0265797_10005111_pt1 | contig 19420 bp, 17 predicted proteins | sample P2T30metagenome_FD_192433 | JGI IMG/M metagenome (GOLD analysis project Ga0265797, IMG submission 192433) | Plant litter microbial communities from East Loma Ridge, Irvine, California - P2 T30 | ecosystem: Environmental > Terrestrial > Plant litter > Unclassified | place: USA: California... | reverse complement strand
CGACTGCTCGACTAAGAAGAGACTTAGGGTACCTGCCGACTGGCACCAGGTGGTTGACCATTGATGCGCTTGAAAGCCCGACTAAAAGCTGCTTGCGATGTGTAACCCAGGCGATGCGCGACCGTGTCGATAGACAGTCTTTCGTCACTCAGCCATTGACTGGCTAGCCTCATCCGCAGCTCTGTAGCGTAGCGCAGGGGCGGCACGCCAATGGTGGCTTGAAAGCGCTGCGCGAAGACAGAGCGTGATACATGGGACTCCCCAGCCAGCTCTGCCACCGTCCACGCGCGACCGGGTTGGCGGTGCAATGCCAAAATGGCGCGAGCCAGCCGTGGGTCGCGCAACGCTGCCACCAGGCCTGCGGCATTTTCACAGCCACATTCAATCCACCCACGCACAATCATTGCTGCGGCAACCTCTGCGAGCCGAGCCAGTATTCCTGCATAACCGATGCGCCCAGCGCAGATTTCCCGCTTGATGGAGCCGAGAATCGGCACGAGGCCTGGATAACGCTGTCCTTTGCTATCCGCCACCATGACTCCAGGCATCAGCTTACCAAGCCCATGCATGCCCCCGAGGTCGAACTCCATGCAACCGTAGAAGAGGACTGCACTTGGCGTGGTATGGGTGCTCGGGCGTGTATCGACACCACTCACCGATTCGCCCAGAGGAGCAGCCTGATGTTGATCGATGTGCTGCGACGAGACTTGCGAATCGGATAGAAGCTCATGGGCCATGCCTTGAGGCATTAGCACCGTGCTGCCGGCTGACAATTCATATTGCTTCCCATCAGAGGTCCGCAACACGGCTGTGCCGACAGCCAGGAAATGGAAGTACGCATGCCCTGGCATGTCGTCGAAGGCAAAGCCAAACGTGGGTCCAGTTTGAACGCGGCGATATTGAATGCCGCGCAGGCGCATTCCTGTCAGCAGTTCACTGATGAGGTCGGACGATAAGGCGAAATGCTCTGGCTCAACCATGCTCGGTGTTTCGATCAAAATATCGGGACTTAGCATCATAGATCATCTTGCAGCTGATCCATAGACTCTCGATCCTAAGCAGCTTTCAGGAGATCTATCAAAATGAGCAATCACATTTCTAGCGCAGCGTTAAGCAGCGCGCCCACCGCCGAGCCAGCAGCTCCAGCGTGGATGGCTGTATTTTCGCTCGCCATGGGGGTGTTTGGCTTATTGACGGCTGAGTATCTCCCAGCGAGCCTGTTGACCCCAATCGCCAAGGATCTTGCGGTTTCCGAGGCTCTGGCCGGCCAGGCTGTAACTGTGACCGCGGTAGTGGCTTTGTTTGCAGGATTGCTTGTGCCGTCTCTGACACGCGCGTTGGACCGACGCCTGGTTCTGCTGGGTTTCTCAGTGCTCATGATCGTATCCAATTTGCTGGTGGCCTTATCCTCCAGCCTGGAGTTCATGTTGTTGATGCGCGTTCTGCTGGGCATAGCGCTGGGAGGTTTCTGGAGTATGGCGGCAGCGGTAGCGATGCGACTTGTACCAGCGAAATCTGTGCCCCGTGCGCTCTCAATTATCTTCAGCGGTATCGCTGTTGGAACGGTGGTGTCCGTCCCCTTGGGAAGTTACCTGGGTGGGCTTTACGGATGGCGCAGCACGTTTTTTGTAGCCGCAGCTGTCGGCACACTGATCCTGATTTTCCAGTGGTTCACGTTGCCAAGCATGGCGCCTCGAAAACTGGCACGTAGCGCATCGGTGCTGGAATTGCTTCGGCGCCCCGGCATTGCTATCGGCATGATGGGCTGCGTGCTTGCCCACACGGGGCAATTTGCTCTTTTCACTTACATTCGCCCCGCGCTTGAAAGCATTGCCCACATAGACGTGGACGGGCTGTCCCTGATGCTGCTGGGCTTTGGTATCGCCAATTTTGTGGGAACACTGCTCGCTGGCTGGATGATGGAGCGTAGTCTGCGTGTGACGTTGATCCTGATGCCAGCGCTGGTCGGCGTTGCTGCATTCGGCATGATCTGGCTCCCCGTCGAATTGCCCGGGTTGACGATACTGGTAGTGCTATGGGGCTTGGCCTTCGGTGGCGTGCCCGTGGCCTGGTCAAACTGGGTGGCTCGTGCGGTTCCGGATCAAGCGGAAACTGCAGGCGGAATGGTCGTTGCTTCTGTGCAGTCGTCTATCGCGACAGGTGCTGCGCTGGGCGGCCTGGTGTTCGGCTCTAGCGGCGTGACCGGCGTCTTCGTTACCGCAGGAGCAGTAATGATGCTTGCCGCGCTGGTGATCGCTCTCTGGGTTCGCGTCGAATTGCCGAAACATGGTGCCGCAGCATGTACAACAATGCACTCCTGAACCTCGGTGGCAGTTGCATAGACCTAGAAGGCCAGGGGCAGCTTTCTGCAACCATAGAGTGTCTGCTTCTAGCGGATTTCAGCCGGTAGCGATGGGCAGTCCAGTAGCCGCTCGGATGTGTCTACAAAACTAGGGGCGATTCAAACGTTCAGTTCTGGTTTTCCTTGTTGGGAAAGCCAGCGTCGGTCTCGCTGCCAAAGAGTTCTACTGGGTAGGGGGTGTAGGACGTTCCCTTACCCATGAAGCGAATACGCTGCGCTTTGGTAACTTCGTTGCACTGAGCGGTGCCCACTCTGTCGCGGTCTCTCTTACAGAGTTGGTTGAGCTCCTCGACGCGCTCATGGTTTTCCGCAAGCACTTCCGCCGACTCAAATGGTATTGGCTTGTCGCATGCGCTCAACATAAACGTGAGTGCTAACAGCGTGGTTTTGTTCATCAGGCAATCTCCTGCTGCGGGAGGTTTGAACCCAGTATGGCTTGAGTTTCAGGCGGGCTAACTCGACCGATGAAGCGGGCTAATTGCTCGGGCGGCTCCATCCGGGGACGGATCAGGTATGTGGTCAGCAGCGCGGGGCAACCAGCCAGGGGCCGAGCAACAACGTCAGGGTTATTGAGCTCAGTGATACGAGCCTGGCTGGAGAAACCAAGTCCGTATCCGGCAGCCACCAATGCCATCATCAGATCCAGGGTAGGCACCTGTTCAGCAATGGTTAATTGGGAGTCCACTGTTGCCAGTATTCGCTGCAGCTGGTTCCAGAATCCTTCACAGACCTTGGGATCACAGAGCACTAATGGGTATCGCACGACCTCCTCTAATGGAATGCACTTGTAGGTCAGCAACGGGTGTCGAGAGGGTACGGTCACAACCACAGGATCGAACCACACTGGTTCGGCTATCAGCCCCTCACCAACCTCTTCGTACTGCGCCAAGCCCACGTCAAAAAGCCCGTCATTAAGTCCTTTTAGTTGCTCGCTGACGAAGACTTCTGATAGGCAGATATCGACCTCTGGCTCTTCCTCACGGCACTGCGCCAACAGCGCCGCGAGTCGGGTCTGGGGGATGCCGTCTGACAAGGCAACGCGGATCCTGCCACGGAAACCGGCCGCTGCACTTTTGACGCTAGCCTGAGCCTGGTCGACAACTGCAAAAATGCGTCGAGCCTCCTCCAATAATACTTCCCCAGCCCAGGTCAGGCGGGTGCGACGTGTCGTACGCTCGAACAGCTGCACGCCAAGGCGATACTCCAGCTCCTTGATGATTCTGGAGAGTGGTGATTGCTCAATGTGCAGACGCGCGGCTGCGCGCGCGAAGTGCAATTCCTCTGCGACGGCGATGAAACAGCGAAGATGGCGCAGCTCCACGGCCAAACCTCCTTTATGATTTATCAGCTTTGATAAGGGTGCACGCCGGCCCGGCGTAGATTGATGATTTGCAGCAGGGCGCCCAAGCTGGCGACCGTACCGGCGCATGCCGCCAGCGTCCAGGTCGGCATTTGCAGGAGCAATACAAAACCGCCAGCTGCCGCGCCAATAGCGCTACCGAGATAGAGCGCTGACTCATTTAGTGCTATCGCAAGGTTGTCATCGCCATGAGCTTGGCGAGCCAAAATGAGCTCATTGTTTTGCGGCACTTGCAGGGCCCAGCCGACTGCTCCCCACACAATTATTGGCAACATCACCAGCCAGGAGCTCAAAGCGGCGGCAAACGGGAGTACAAATAGCGAGACAGCTAGGATCACCATAATGGCGAAGACGAGTGTGGGGCCTTTGAAACGGTCTACCAACGGCCCGATCAGGAAACTACCCAGTACCCCACCGATTCCCCACACCCATAGATAGGGCGTGATTGAACGCACGGCCCCATAGTTCGGGTCAGCTAGCAGCGGTGCGATGAAGGTGTACATGCCCAGACTAGCGATGGCCGCCAACAGCGAAACCAACAAGATGACCGACACGTGGCCGTCCCCCAGAATCGCGAACTTCTGACTCAAGGAACTGGCTGCCGCCGCAGGCAGGGTGGGGAGTTTGGCTAGCAAGCCAATGAAAGCGATTAGTCCAAGGGCCCCGACAAGCCAGAGCGCTGCTTCCCATCCCAGTTGTTCGGCGATGAGCAGGCTAAGGGGGACGCCGAGCACCACCCCGCTTGCCATACCACCCATGATGATAGCGATGGCTTTCCCTCGTCGATCCGGAGTGGAGACCGCTGCGGCCGCACCAATTCCCATCGCCAGGTAGACGCCCGCGCCGATACCTGCAACCGCGCGCCAGATCATCAGCGCGGTGAAGTTTTCAGACAGCGCGCTTGCTGCATTAGCGATCACAAAGAGGCCCAATGCGACCAGCAGCCCGGTGCGTTGACGATGTGGTGGCGTCAACGCGACAAATACCGGTGAGCCCAGCCCGTAGGCCAGGGTAAACGCTGTGACCAGCTGGGCCGCAACAGCAACGGAGACCGCAAAGGAGTCCTCGATCATCGGGATCAAGCCGGCGGTAACATAGGAAGCCATCCCTAGGGCGAAGGCGCCCAAGGCGATGAGATAGATGGGTGATTGCTTCGGAGTAGGCATACTCATACTCAATAGTGCCAGGTGGCGCACTTGGGGCTTTAAGGAATGGCTACAGCTCCGTCGGAGCTGTAGCCGGCTCGGGCTAGAGCTCGAGGCTGACCTCGTATTCGGTCAGCCATGCGTTAAGGCCGACTGCGAGCTCCATACCCATGCGTTCGTACATGGGGGACACGCTGCCAAGCGGCTTGGCCAGTGCCTGCTGGACTTGCGCATCGTCAAGCAGCGGCGTTACCGGTGCGTTGCGATTAGCCTGAATAGCGGCGAGCTCGTTACGAAGTGCCAGTTCATAGGCGGGATCTTGAGTTGAGGGGTAGGGGCTTTTAACGCGATCGCTGATTGATGCGGGTAAGAGATCGCGCGTTGCCGCCCGCAAAATGCTCTTCTCTCGACCATCGAACGCCTTCATTGCCCAAGGGATGTTGAAGGCATATTCCACAAGACGGTGATCACAGAAGGGCACCCTTACCTCAAGGCCTACGGCCATGCTCATGCGGTCCTTGCGGTCGAGCAAGGTCTGCACGAAGCGGGTTAGATTGACGTAGCTCATCTGCCTCATGCGTACGTCCTGTGCGCTCTCTCCAGGTAATGCTGGGGCTTCCGCAATAGCCTGCGCATAGCTATCGCGCAGAAAGCTGTTCATTTCGAGCTGAGCCAGCAGGCTTGGGTCGAACAGTGGTTTGCCATCGAAGTACTTGCCTGTGACCGAGGTCAGCCAAGGGAAGGTGTCGGCCTCAATGGCTTCCGGATCATGGAACCAGCGGTAGCCACCAAATACTTCGTCCGCGCTCTCACCAGAAAGGGCAACGGTCGAGTGCTTACGCACCTCCTCAAATAGCCGGTAGAGCGATGGCCACATGTCGCCCCAGAAAGCGGGCGGAAAATCCAAAGCTCGGACAATCTGTGAGCGCAGGGTGGGATCTGCCAGCTCGCCGCTTTCGAGGATGATCTCCTGATGGCAGGAATGAATCTTTTCCACCAAGGCTTGTACAAAGGGCGCATCTGGGGTGCCGCGCACTGCATCGCCGGTGAAGCCGTTGCCGTGCTCGGTGAAGTCGACAGAGAAAGAGCGGATGTTCTCCTTTCCGGCAGCTTGCAGTTTTTTAGAGGCCAATGCGGTGATGATTGACGAGTCGAGCCCGCCGGACAGCAGGCTGCACAGCGGCACATCAGCGATGATTTGGTTGTCGATGATGTCTTCGAGCAAGTCACGGGTATGGCGAATGGTTCTATCTAGGGAGTCACAGTGCTCGCGCGCTTCCAGCTTCCAATAATGGCGCCGGCTAAGGCCCTGCCGGTTGACTCGCACGATCTCGCCCGGCATCACCTCGCGCATACCGTCAAAGACCGCATGCCCTGGTGTTTTCACCATTTCCAGAATCTCACGCAGGCCATCCGCGCGCACTTTGCGTGGCACGACCGGATTGGCGAGCAACGCCTTGGGTTCTGAGCCGAAAATCACGCCATCCGGAGTAGGGTAGTAATACAACGGTTTGACGCCCATTCGGTCCCGGATGAGCAACAGCTCCTGCTTCCGCCGGTCCCAGATGGCAAATGCATACATGCCATTGAGTCGTTGAACAAAGGCCTCGCCCCATTCCACGTACGCGCGTAGCACCACCTCAGTATCGCTGGCGCTTTCAAATCGATGTCCAAGTTGCTGCAACTCAGTTCGCAGCACGCGGTAGTTGTACGCCTCACCACTGTAGGTGATAGCTGCTGCTTCACTCGAACCACCTTGTATTGCCACCATCGGCTGGCGACCACCCTCCAAGTCGATCACCGACAGACGCCGGTGACCAAGTCCCACCGGCCCGTCGATCCAGATACCATCAGCATCAGGACCGCGTCGGGCCATGGTGTCGGTCATGCGCTTCAGGGTGACCCGCTGTGCTTCCATGTTTTGGCTGTACGACAGCCAACCTGCGATTCCACACATCGTTTAGCTCCTTGTGAGTACGTTCAGCCAAGAACTTCGAGGTTGCTGTCCGCTGTCAGCAACACGCGGTTTTCGCCGCGGACGTAACGTGCCGGGGTCGCTGTTTTCGCGTCGTGTTCTATGGTGTTTAGCAGGCGCTGTAGCGCCAACGCGGTGCTCAAATCGGCAAAGCCTTGTAGCGGACTCTCCTTCATGGTCACTGCGCGCACGACTTGCAGACACAATCGAGAAAGCTTGTGCAAAGTCTCCAGTCCCGGTTTGTCAGGGGCGGTGGTGAACTCATGGATACATGTCTCGGTGCCGTCAGCTTCACGTGTCCAAATTCGCAATTGGTCGTGATCCCAGCAGGGCGTGTCGAGCACCAGCCCTGCGTGAATCAACTGCGCGTGCTTATCCACGAAACTGAAGTCCACAGTCCTTTGGCGGACTATATTGACGAAGCTGCTGAAGCCGGTAACCCGCGCGGTGCCCATGCAGGCCGTGATCTGCACGCTGTCGAGTACATCCGCGCCGGAGATTGAAAAATCGGAGCGCACCCCCTGAATCCCGTGCAACTTCAACTGTCCCATACGAGGGCAAATCCAACTCAGCAGATCCAGGGCATGGATCGTTTCGCTGATAACGCCGCAGGTAGGCCGGTAGTCATTGATGCGATCTTTGCCCCAGTGAAAGCTGGCCCGCACCAGTTCCCAGTTATGTCGCTCAACCCAATCACGTAGTTGGCCGCAGGCATCTGAATAGCGCTCAACCAGATCAAGAGCGAAGCCACCGACGTGCCGCAATGCATCCGAAATGGCATCTAGGTTGTCATCGGGTGTTGCCAGCGGCTTTTCGCAAAGGACAAACCCCCGATATCCAGCGAGCTGCTGCAGGACCGCCGCATGGCTATGATCGTTGACGCTGACCACCACGATCGCAGGCGAAAACTCGGACAACGCTCGTTTGACACAATCGTAATAGGGCAGGTCTGCAGACCTCCTCTGGCGGCTGACATAGGCTAATGTCAGCGGTATTCCTGTGCTGGTGGCGATGTGTTCGAACGCTCGGCGGTATCGGTTGCCGGCATAGCCCAAACCGATGATTAGGATCTTCATGGCAGGGTCTCCTGACGGAACATCAGGCTCTCGTCACTTCGGACAAAACCTAGATCCCGATACAGCGAGTCTGCTGTCTTGGTGCTTTGTAGGGTCACCGATGTAACACCACGGTTGGCAAACCACCGGAGCAGGTGCTGCATCATTTGCCGAGCAATCCCAAGATTGCGCCACTGTGGCTCGACCACCACGGATTGCACCCAACCGGATAACCCATTGAGGCAGTGTCGGGCAGGTGCGCGCTGATCGATGATGGCCGTCGCGCAGCCGAGTACCTGGCCGGATAGCTTGTGCTCGGCGGCAACTACATGGACGCAATCGCTCTCGGTCAAATGGCCGCTGAGCCAGGAGCGGTAGGCCGCTCGCCAGCGAGTTGAGTCCTCTGGTGTTTTGCTTGAGTAGCTTGCATCTGTCCCGTCCAGGAGGTAAGCACGCAATTCCACCAAGCTGGCCATGTCGGCAGCGGTGGCGGATCTCACGATGAAGAGAGGCTGTTGCATGTCAGGCCACCTCCGTACCGAAAGCCTGCGATGCCAGTGGAATGCTGAAGTGCTCGAAAGTCTCGCGAAGCGAATCGGCCAAGTGTTCGATCTGGTCTTCGCTGTGATTGGGCGTCGCATTGACGCGAAAGCGTTCAGTTCCAACCGGTACTGAGGGATAGTTGATCGGCTGAAGGTAAACCCCATGCTTGTGAAGCAGGCGCTCCGCGGCTGACTTGCAGCGCTTCGCTTCGCCCACCAGCACCGGCAGCACGTGCGTTTGTGAGCATGGCATCACAGGTATGTCGTAGTGTTTGAGGCGCTCACGCAATAGTGCGGTTTGGGAGTGCAGGCGCTCACGCTCGGCGCTGCTAGCTTTCAGATGCTCCACACTTGCCAGGCAGCCAGCCGTGACGGCCGGCGGCAGGGATGTAGTGAAGATGAAGCCGGTGGCGAACGACCGAACTGAGTCCACGATGATTTGGCTGGCCGCTATGTAGCCACCTATGACGCCAATGGCTTTGGCCATGGTGCCCTGGATGACGTCAATCTGATCAGCCACCCCAACCGCTGCGGCGATACCGGCACCTCGAGGCCCGTACATGCCCACGGCATGCACCTCATCCAAATAGGTAAGGGCGTTATGACGCTTGGCGACGCCGATAATCTCGGCAATGGGCGCTATGTCGCCGTCCATTGAATACACCGACTCGAACACCACGATCTTCGGCCGGGCATGCGGGTAGCTCGCCAGGATTGATTCAAGATCTGCTATATCGTTGTGACGGAAGATTCTGCGATCGTTCGGCGTCGAGCGGATGCCGTTGACGATGGACGCATGATTCAACTCATCGCTGACGACAATGCAGTCAGGGATCCGCCGCAGCAAACACTGAAGCGTCGCGTCGTTGGATCCGAAACCGGTGGGGAAGACCAGCGCAGCTTCCTTTCCGTGCCACTCCGCCAGACTGGCTTCCAGACGGGCATACAAATCGTGGGATCCGCCAATATTGCGTGAGCCACCTGAACCAGCACCATAGGCATCTAATGCCTTGTGCATCTGTCCACGCACGGCCGGGTGCTGGGACATCCCGAGGTAGTCGTTGCTGCACCAAACCACCACCGGGTCCTGGCTAGTATCCTCAAGACGGGCAAGCGGATATTGACCGCAAATACGACTGAGCGTCGTGAAGGTGCGGTATTGGTTCGATGACTTTAGGGTCTCAAGTTGTTTTTGAAGAAGTGCTTGGTACATCCGTATATCTCCTTAGCAAGTGATGCCCGTCGACGTGCGGTTCCTCATCAAGCAACAGCCCCTAGCTCGATTTACTGCGGCCAGGTCGGGGTATTCTTCTTCGGATTTATAGGGGTTACAATTTGACTGTTTATACTATTACTGGAGGTAATCGGATGAGCGCACCCCGCACCCTTGAGCGCACGCGACTACAGTTGGCCGAGTTTCTTCGCAGCAGGCGTGAACGTCTGTCACCAGCAGACGTTGGATTGAGCGCGGGCGGACGCAGGCGAACGCCTGGCTTGCGCCGTGAAGAAGTGGCTGCTTTGGCTGGAGTTGGCTTGTCTTGGTACACCTGGCTAGAGCAGGGGCGGGACATCAGCGTGTCCGCTACTTTCCTCGACAACCTGTCGCGTACCCTCAAGCTCGATGCAACCGAGCGGCGTCACTTGTTTCTGTTGGCGCACCAGCGTCTGCCGCCGGAACCTGGCCATACGTGGTGTGTGGTACCGCCGTTAATCCATAGGTTGATGTCGGACCTGCCTTCTCGGCCTGCCTATGTGCTCAACCTGCGTTGGGACGTGCTGGCGTGGAATGCAGCAGCGGACCGAGTATTCGATCTGTCATCACACCCCGCCGAACAGCGCAATCTGCTGTGGATGTTGTTCACCTGTCCCGGCATGCGGGAGGTGTTTCAGCCGTGGGATCAGCAGGCACTCCAGATACTGTCCAGCTTCCGCCGTGACTTCGTCCGCGCGACTCAAGATGCCGACATTGTCGCGTTGGTGAAAAATCTGGAGAAAGCCTCTCCGGACTTCAAGTCGTGGTGGCGTCAGCAGGATATCCACGGCCCCTGTCAGGGGGTTCGTCACCTGCGAATCCGAGGGGTGGGTGATGTGGAGTTCGAGCACACCACACTCACCATTGATGAAGACCGACACCTGCGTCTCGTGTACTACGCAGCAAAGGAAGGGGCGCCGCAAAGTAGCCTTTTTGATCGATGGCTCCAAGGTGAGCCCACCCCTCGCTGATGCATGCTTTAGCCGATTGCGGGACCACGTTGGCGGCCTACCTGCCACGACACACTATTGCCTCGCATCACAGCTGATAAATTCTGGCCGAGGCGCTTATCGATTACCGGCTTCCAGGGGACCAGGGAGAAGGCCGCACCGTCCTCGAGTAGCGCGAAGCGGCCACTGGCAAGTTGCAGGCTTCTTCGATAAACGCCCCCAACACGCTCACCGTCGGCTGCGGCGCGATAATGCAATCCGGTCGTCGTTGATACCTCGCATGCGACAGCAGCCAACTCCCGGTCACGTAACGTGGTGAGCAGATTGCGAGCAAGCATCAAGCGCTGCCCCTCGCGCTTGGCCAACCCCTGTTCAATGAGGAAGTCAGAGCGCTGATTAAGCGCGTCCTGTACCTCCTTTCCGAACCCGGCTGATGCCAGTTCTCGTTGACTGCTTAGCAGCTGCTCATCAAGCCAGGTAGCTCCGACTACTCGCACCTGCTGCTCTATAGGCAGCGGTGTGCGCAGCTTCACGGCCGTGCCGCCGATGGTGGATTTGTCGTGCTGATGGCCACGCTCAGGCAAGTCGTTGGGCACCAGCCATAATCCCTCACCAAGGTGCTTCGCAATACCAGCACGGCTCAGCGCCTCCAGACGGCGAACATGGCGCTCGACAATCGCGTCTGGATCGTGTGCGTTGTAGTTGCCGTATCGCATCAGAGTTCGGTGACGATCTGAGCTGTAAATGCCCCCTTGAGCCAGCTGCGTGATGGAACAATCGATTGCGCGGGGTTCGCTGATAGAGCGTGTCTGCACCACTGCGCCTATTGGATAATTCACCAACTCCTCACGCGGAGGTAGCTGAAGGTAGTGGGCCTTGCCGTCCAGTCCATCCACGATGAGGTAGCCGCGGTCGTTAAGCTCGTCGGCTAATCCTTTCGCTACAACTCGCCCCGTGACCTGGTGATGGCCTGCGTCGGTCTGGTAGACGGAAAGCTCACGAGTGAAGCCACTCATGGCACGCTGCATCGTTCGGATGATATCGCCGCGCTCGCCCATGCTGCGTAACGTGCTTTCCGCATTCTCGTGGAGTACCCATTGCGCGGTCCCGTTCTGTTGAGCCAAACCCAACTGCTCCAGATGCTGCAGGCGGCCTAATAGCAGCTGTCGGCTGGAATGGTCAGCTAACGCCTTGATCCGCAGGACGCCAGCCTCGCATTCACGAGTAATCATGCGGTCCAGGCTGGTCCAACGGTCTTGTTTTACCTCACGCTGAAGGCCCCGACGAATTTCCAATTCAGTACGAGGCCCAAGCCATTCAGTGGCTAACTCAGCAGCTCGGTTTCGCATGCCGTTTGCGATGTAATCGCTAGCAATCACAAGATCCTTACCGGTGTCGTCCTTACCACGCAGGACGATGTGCGTGTGCGGGTTATCGGTGTTCCAGTGATCGACGGCTACCCAATCAAGGCGGGTGCCTAGGTCAGCTTCCATCCGACTCATGAGATGGCGAGTGAAGGTGCGCAAGTCATTGAGCTGTTCAGCATCCTCAGCCGAAACAATGAAGCGGAATTGATGCCGGTCGTCTCGGCCTCTTATCTCGAATGCTTCAGGGTCGGCCCGATCCGTTTGCGGGCCATAAGCCTGGCCCGGATCACCCTCTCGACTCACCCCGTCTCGCTCGATGTAGCGTAGGTGGCTTCGAGTCGACTGCCTGCCTGCGCGCTTCAAATTTACCAACCGGGTTTTGATAGTGACACGGCGAGCCATGGACGGAAGCTGCTGAGCGCTGAAGCGTGCCGCGACATGACCACGACCAAGACGAGCACCTGGCTGTTGCCCGCGCTTACCGGCACCGCCGCCCCCGGATTTGTTCGCCTGCCGCAATACCTGATTGATGAAGCGCTGATCCCCTTGTTTAGGCTTTCCTGATCGGGGCTGGAAGCGTTCCTCGGTGTTTTTTCTGACCTTTCTTTCCATCGTCACGGCTTCTCCAGAGCCATCGTGGCGTGAGGGTATTAAGCACGCCTCGGATCGTGGTTTGGTGGCGCTTTGCGCTATCACTGGCACCACTACACGCACACGTAGTGCTGTGCTCACCCCCGTGCAGACCACTTTTCAGCGCGCACGAAGTGCTGCGCTCTTTTATCTTGCCCTCAGCTTTTGCTTCGCCCTGCAGCTCGTGTTCTGTTTGTCCTTTGGACTACTGATACGCGTGTTCTGGGTGACACTGAAGCCCAGAGGAACGTTAGGTCTGCATGCGGCGGGGAGGCTTCGCCGGTGACGCTCCACTCGCACTCGATACCTAATAGGCGACCATGGCTACTGCCACAGTGGCAGCGCGCGTCCGATCACGGCATTACTGCTGACGGGGCCGAAGTAGCGACTGTCAAATGACTCCACACTGAAAGAGCTAAGTAGGAACAGTTCGTCGCGATGCAGCCGCCTGCATGCAGGCCAGGCAGGCATTGCTCTGTCATGCCGATCGCGGCTTAGTTGTGTGGCAACTACCTTGCCATCAACGATTACCTTTCTCTGCCTCACGCACACCCGTTGCGGTGCGACAGCAGCTACCGGCTTCAGTAGCGGAACCGTCGCCGGCAGGTAGCCGCGCTGCGTTGCAAGTGTCGATGCGGCAGCCGGGAGTCGCACAAGTACCCAGTCGCCAGGTGTAAACGAGTCTGCCGGGATGATGCGGTACCAACCCTTCGGCACACTTGTTGATGCGTTGTAGACCAGCAGTGGCTGTGAACCGCTGAGGGATACGTAGCCAAGCGCAAGCAACGCAGCACCTGTGGGCAGCAATCGGGCTAACGCTGGTAGGATCACGGCTCAACCTCCGGAAACGTGACCTCCAGGACATCACGCAGCATCGCTGCCATGGTGATGCCGCGATCAAAAGCAGTCCGTTTGATGCGTGAGCGAAGAGCCGGAGTGATGTCCAGCGTCAGGCGTGCGCTATATGGCGTGGCCTTGCCGTTGTCACTCCGCGAGCCTTGAAGAATCCACGCTTCGGCATCGGGGTTGGCCAATGGCCGAGTTCCAATTTCGATACGTTTGTTGCTCATGATGGGTTCCTCAAAAGCTCATCCACCAGCGCACTGATCTCACGCGTGGCGATGCTTTCGGCCGACAGCTCGCGCACCAGTCGACCAGCCGCCACGCACTCGGCGAACGCGATGCGTTGGCGGATTTCGGCCTGCATAGTGGGCAACGTTTGCTCCGCAAGGGCACTACGGGCTTCTCTGCCGATAACTGTGGTGCTGACGCGCCGATTGATGACAAACGCTGCGTGAAGCGCGGGACGAAAGACCTGTGCCTCGCGAATCAGATTCAGCATCTCGGCGCTGGCCCAAAGGTCGTAGGGGCTTGGCTGTACAGGGATTAGCACGCGGTCAGCGGCAAGCAATGCAGAGCGGGCGAGGGCGGCGATTCGTGGTGGCCCGTCAATGACCACGTGATCGGCGCGCCTTGCCAGTTCAGGTACCTCCTGATGGAGCGTTTCTCTTGCCAGGCCAACAGTGCTGAAGAGTCTGGGATACCCCTGCTGGCTGCGTCGCTGTGACCAGTCCAGCGAAGAACCCTGAGGGTCTGCATCCAGCAGCAGGACATGGTAGCCGCGTGTAGCCAATTCGCCGGCAATGTGGGTGGCCAGTGTGGTCTTGCCCACACCACCTTTCTGGTTGAGCAGAGCGAGGATCATGCGCGCACCTCGCAGATGCACGCACGCAATCCAGCACTGCACCCTTTCGATTGGCTTGCCTTACAACAAAAAGTTAGAGCTTTTAAGTTAGTTAAGTTAAGGCACTCGCAAAGCCGCACAGGACAGGGGCTGCAGAGCATTTCATGCGCCTGATAGCACGATAGTCGTGCGCCTGATAGCACGAGCCTAGTTGCGCCTGATAGCACGACTGGTTCCACAGTTTTTCCGCAGGTTATCCACGTGCCGTTTGCGGCACTGGCTTGAAGGCCAGGATTTCCGTGGAGGGAGGGAGACTGACGATTTCCAGCTGATAGCCAGGCAGTGGCTGTCGTGCGACCAGGGCTCGCAGATCCAGAGCAAAGTCGGAATAGCGTGCTGTGCTTCCTGACTTGCGGTGGAGGTGCCGGAAGTCGAATTGCCAGCCGTCCACCTGCCTGCCGGCGTGCTTGCGTACCAGGCGGTACATCCAGCGCTCTATACCACCCTTCAGACGGAAGTAGGCCGGGTCGATCGTCAGTACCAGCGCCTGGTCCAGCACGCCGCTGTAAAACCAATCGGCAAGAACCAGTTCGATACCCAACGGGCGACCGTCTGTGCCGGCCAACTCTTTCCATTCGTTGATCCAAGAGAAACGGTGCAGCCGTCGGCCCGTTGTTTCCCGGATGGAGGTTGCCACGCTCGTCGATTGCAGGCGATCGAGCGCTGCCTTCAGGCGCTGATAGTCGCGTGACGAACTGCCTCGACCGATGAAGCGCAATATCTCGTAGGGTGTAGCTCGCATGAGCCGTGATGTCGGTATACCTGCATCTCGCGCCTCGACAATTTGGCTGGCAGCCCAGATCAGGATATCGGCGTCCCAGATTGTCGCTATGCCGTGCTCTAAAGTCCCTTCGACCTGGACGGTCACCGCGCCCGCAGAAAAGTTGATGGGCACCGTTCGCCTTGACTTGGCCAGCGAGAAGAAGGGGTGGGCCATCAAATCCTGAGCATCGCGCGGCGGCATATTGCCGGGGATCGCTCGAAACATATCCAGCTGCTCGGCTTGCGTGAGTCGGCAATTTCTCATCCACAGCAGCCTCACAGATCATCGCGATGCGCTCCTTGATGACGACTCACGTAGTCGGGGTCGAAGGTGGTCTCGAAACTGCGCTCGTTTGCCCAAGTCTCCAGGTCGAGGAGGTCGTACATAACCCTACGGCCAAATTTGTGAAAACGAGGACCTCCGCCGGTGATGCGCAGCTTTTCAAGCGTGCGTGGCGACAGACGTAAATACGTCGCTGCTTCGTTGTTGGTGAGATAGCTCGAATCCCGATAGTGCGTATCAGCTCCTTGCCGGCGCACCTCTGCTACCGGTTTCAGGGCATGAGTTTGAGGTCCTGCTTTGCAGAACGGCTTGAGATCGAAACCTGCTTGACGATTTCCGCGGATGACTTCTGGTATGCGCGACACAATGCATCCTCCGATGAAGTGGGAGGTGCAGACTGCGACCGAGAGCGCGCTCGATCATGCTGGATTCGATCATGGCGTTTGCTAGCGCAGCGGGTATGGCAATTGATGCGCGAATCGTCAGAAGTAAGACGGAAGTGCGATCAATCCTTGCCCCGGCGACCATAAGAAACGCAACGGCGCGTAATCGCGCGGTTACGGATCTGATGTTCTCAGTAACGTCGAAGAATCTTAGATACGGATTTCTGTAAACCCGTCAAAACGGCTTTGCGTGTTTACGAATTTCCGCAAAACCGCATAGCCAGTTACACGTATTTACGGAAACGAAGCTTGCAGAAAGAGTCTTGATGGACAGGTGAATACGCGGCATTGCCCACGTGGAACGTGGAGCGAGGCATGACGTTGTTGAATCGCCGCGAGCGCTGGTGCCAGATAACCTGCAGGTTACCATCGCCCGACCAGCCTTTCCTTGCCAGACGCGCCGGCCGAGCGATGATGAAGGTAAGTATCTCATGATTGAATGGCATGCATCCGGCCCGCTTGCAGATTGCTCGTTTTGTCGTTTTTGGGTGAAGACAACCAGCATGGCGTAGGAATAGCCAACAGCTGGCCAGAGCTGCTCTGCGTCCCTGAGGCCCCTTTGGCAAGGCAGCTATTTGCAATTTCCTGCTTTCCGGTAGCCAGCAGCAATAGCGTCCGACTCCGTTTCGAATGGGACGCTGTTTTTTGCCGCAACCTGGTGGTAGCCGGGGCAGCCGGCTGACAAATGATAGAGGCGACTATTTTTGTTGCCGATCACCGAGCCCGATGAGGTCTCGACGGCCATGCTATCGCTTGCAGACGCTGAAGTTTTGGCGGTGACGACCTTCGATACGCCATCTCCGGCTGGCTTGTAGCCCTGCGTCCATACACGATCACCGGTCACGAACTCGTTGGAGTATCCGACGATCTTCGCAATACGAGCATTACGCTCGCGCTCCCAATCCGTCGGCGGATACTGCTTACTCCAGGCCATTAGCAACTGTTGCTGCTGGCGTGACATGTTCAGGCGGTACCGGTCGAACATGTAGAACGTGGTGCGTGCGACCAGGCCTTTGACCTCGTCTCGCGGTTCAGCCGTTCGGCTGCCGAAATCAATCCTAGTCGAGCAGGCGCCGTATTGGGGCTCGCTGCTCGATACCATCCCGTAGTTGTAGTTTGAGCGATCACCATTGACCTCCCCAACAGAGGGGTAGAGGTTGTAGAGATCCGCCTCCATTGCCTTGAACACCGGATCGGTAGAGACGCAATTTTTCCTACCACCGTGTTGCCAGCACTGGCGCTGATGGCCGAACGTCCAGGCGGGGACGATGTGCTCCCACTCTGTGCGCTCAGCGCGAGTGGCCTGTTTCCTGACCTCGTAACCACAGGATGTCGCATCAACCCTGCCGCCCGACTTACCCACCCATTTCCAGTTGCATCCGCAGTACAGCTCGCCCACGGCCCCATCTGCTTGATCAAAGAATACCTGCCGCTTGGCAACGACTTTTGCCTCAGCAAAGGTCGTGGGTGCGCTGGCGAAAGCCGAGGTGATGAGGAGAAAAGAGAGTGCAACGGCAGATAAAACTTGATTCATTGAAGGTTAAGGCTTGGCTTTTTGGGGGGCAGATTATGGCATCTTGGGGGAGCGTCGGCGCTGCTCCGTTGTATTACTGGACACTCAACAGCACAGCGAAACCTCAGGACATCAGCACAGGCGCTGTGTAACGTGGTGGCTGAGCGAGCTGCGCAGATTTGCTGCCTGGCAGCACTGGTGGGGGGCGATACGACCTTCCTCAGAGGCTGTGCTGGGGGGGGGAATTACCCCTTGACTCAAGACGTTATGATTACGCGACAATTGAACTGGAGAATTAGCGGCAAGCTCGGGTCTTCTAATGGAAGCAGTATCTGGCCGTGCCGTTTCCGATTGCACGTAGGCGTTGGGCAGGTTTCGTTCAGTAGCATGACTTTGTATGGGGAGCAGGATCGTGGGTACAGGTGGTCGCAGGATGCTGATCGGAGGCGGTGAGACGGGCGAGCTCATTCGCCAGCATGATTGGGCTTCGACGATCGGCTCTTTCGATGCTTGGCCTCAGTGCCTGCTCAATACCCTTGAGTTCATGCTCAACTCACCGGAGAGCATGTACCTGGTCTGGGGCAAGGAACTGACCTTTTTCTACAATGACGCCTATCGTCCGATCCTTGGGCCTCGCCTAGACGGCGCGCTGGGACAGTCCTTGCCAGTACTGTGGGCAGATGCGTGGGATGCAGTGCGAGACGGGATGCAAAAAGCGCTTTCAGGCAAAGCGGTCCGTGCTGATTACGCGCCGATCACCATGGCACGAGAAGGCATCCCAGAGGAAACGTGGTGGAGCTATTCGTTCTCTCCTCTGCGTGACGACGATGGATCTGTCCGTGGCGTCTTGTGCTACACCCGCGAGATGACTGAGCAAGTAAGAACGACGCTGGCGCTTGCTGAGAGTGAGCAGCGTCTGGACGCCCTGGTACGTTCATCAAGTGAGGTTCGTTTCTCGATCAGTGCAGATTGGAGCCAGCTGCACCAGCTCAAGGGCGGCAACTTTATTCCGGACACGGATACCGACAATTCCAATTGGCTAAACGAGTACATTCCCGCTGAGGCACGCGATGCAGTCCGTGCCGAATATGAGCGAGCCATCAGCACGAGATCGACTTACAGCATCGAACACCCGGTTAATCGAGTTGACGGCAGTGTTGGGTGGGCCCAGGTACGCGCGGTGCCACTCTTTGATCAAAGCGGCAAGATCACGGGTTGGCTGGGCGCGGCTTCTGACATCACTGACAGGAAGAACGCTGAAGCTGTCCTAAAGGCAAGCGAGGCACAGCTGCGCGATTTCAACGCTTTGCTTGAGGAGCAGGTCGCCAAGCGCACTGCTGAGCTACGGCTTTATCGCGACGTGATCCAAGCCAACGCCGTACCGACCTGCATTTTCAATAATGAATATCGGCTGATTGCGTTCAACGAGGCTCATGCCCAGACTTTTCGAGCCATCTATGGTTATTCGCTAGAGGGGAACGAAGCGTTGCCGGATCTGCTGCCGGCGGAGCAGGGTATGATCCTGCGTGAACAACTGAGGCGAGTTCTAAGTGGCGAAACGTTTCGTGTTTCCGCTGAGTTCGGTGATCCTAGCGTCTCACGGCGCAGCTACGAGCTCGACTTTACACCTCTGCGTGAGGGATCCGGCGCCATAACCGGAGGCTTCTGTTTTGCCTACGACATCACGGACCAAATCAAGTCGCAGGTTGAGCTTGAAAGGGCTCAAGCTGCGCTGCGACAGGCGCAAAAGATCGAAGCTGTCGGCCAGCTTACCGGCGGTGTCGCACATGACTTCAATAACCTTCTGACCATCATCAGGTCCTCCTGCGATCTGTTAAAGCGCGCCAATCTCCAAGAAGACAAGCGCTTACGCTACATCGAAGCCATATCCAACACAGTGGATCGCGCGTCACGGCTGACGGGCCAGTTGCTCGCGTTTGCTCGGCGGCAGACGCTCAGGCCTGAGGTCTTTGCCCCCTGCGAAAACATTCGCTCTCTCGCCGAGATGCTGGCGACGCTGAGTGGCCCTCACATCGA
>Ga0265797_10005110_pt1 | contig 19422 bp, 18 predicted proteins | sample P2T30metagenome_FD_192433 | JGI IMG/M metagenome (GOLD analysis project Ga0265797, IMG submission 192433) | Plant litter microbial communities from East Loma Ridge, Irvine, California - P2 T30 | ecosystem: Environmental > Terrestrial > Plant litter > Unclassified | place: USA: California... | reverse complement strand
TCCGCACGCTCGCCGAGGCTCTCGGTGTCAGCACCTACGTCTTCGTCTATCACTTCGGCAACCGTGCCGAGCTGATCGCCGAGATCGTCCGGGCGGTCGTCGGCCGCCACGACCACCTCCTCCCCGCCGACGCCGCGTCGCTCGACGCGGCCGCGTTCCGCGGGCACCTCGTCTCGTACTGGGACGAGGCGTCGAGCGAACGGGGTCTCGACCTCCAGCGTCTCGAGATGGAGTCGGCGCTGCTCGAGGTCGTCGCCGGCGACGAGCCGGGTGTCGCTCGGCAGGCGGGCGCCCGTTGGCGCGAGGCCGTGTCGACGTGGCTCGTCGCCCAGGGCACCTCGTCGGAGGACGCCACCGTGCAGGCGCGGGCCTTCGTCGCCGAGGTCGAGGGGCTGCTCTACGACGCCGTCGTCGCCGGTGGCGCCGACGAGCCCGGTGCGGTGTTCGTGCACCGGGTCGACGCGCTCGTCGAGAGTGCCGGGGCGGCGTCCCGCGGCTGACTCGCCGCTCGGCGGGTCGTCTCCGAGCAGGTGTCACGACGCCGTCAACGAAGAACGGGCCAGGTGCTCAGCACCTGGCCCGTTCGGGCGCCCTCACCGCAGGGAAGGTAGGGCGCCGTGACCCGGCGGCATGCAACCCGATTCACGCCGCTTGGTGCTCATACTGTACGTGGAATCTCACATGGAGCGCAAGTCGGGTCGGGGCGGGCTCGTCGCGCCCTCGGCTCTGAGAAGATGTCCCCATGCCGTCACACGTGAGCCCGCCCCGCGGGATGAGAGACTTCCTCCCCGCCGAGAAGCGTCGCCGGGAGCGCGTGCTCAGCACCATCCGCGACGTATACCGCTCGTACGGCTTCGACGAGATCGAGACGCCCGTGGTCGAGTCGACCGACTTCCTCTACTCGGGTCTCGGCGGCGACAACGAGAAGCAGGTCTTCGCCGTGCTGAAGCGCGGTCTCGACGTCGACGACCTCAAGTCGGCCGACTCCGCGCTGGCGCTCGCCGACCTGGGGCTCCGATTCGACCTCACCGTGCCGCTGGCCCGGTTCTACGCCTCGCACCGCGCCGAGCTGCCGGCGGTCTTCCGATCCGTGCAGGTGGCGCCCGTCTGGCGGGCCGAACGTCCGCAGAAGGGTCGCTACCGGCAGTTCGTCCAGTGCGACATCGACATCCTCGGCGAGGCCGGCCCGCTCGCCGAGATCGAGCTCATCTCGGCGACCACGGCCGTCCTCTCGGCGCTCGGCCTCGAGGGCACGTCGATCCGCATCAACGACCGCCGGGTGCTGCTCGGGGTCCTCTCGCACTGGGGTGCGCCCGCCCACCTGACGGAGCAGGCGCTGATCGAGCTCGACAAGCTCGACAAGATCGGCGTCGAGGGCGTCGTCGCGCGTCTCCACGAGATCGGGGTCGAGCACGGCGGGCTGGAGGATGCGCTGCGCGAGCTCTCGACGGCCGACTGGTCGACGATCACCGGCACCGAGCCTCCTGCCTGGCTCGACGTCGCCGCCGCCGCCGATCTGGTGGCGCTCCGCGAGGCCCTCCCCGGCGCGCGTCTCGTCTTCGACCCGACGCTCGTGCGCGGCATGGGCTATTACACGGGCACCATCTTCGAGGTCGCGCACCCCGAGTTCGGCTACTCGCTCGGTGGCGGCGGCCGCTACGACGGCATGATCGGGCGGTTCCTCGGCGCGGACGTCCCCGCCGCCGGCTTCTCGTTGGGGTTCGAGCGCATCGTCGACCTCGTCGACCAGGGCGACCCCGATCACGACGGTCTCGCCCTCGTGCACGACGCGGGCGTGCCCGCGGCCGAGCTCACGGCCCTGCGGGCGGCGCTGCTCGAACGGGGGGAGGCGCGGGTCCGTCTCGATCGGCGCGTCAAGAACCTCACGCGCCAGCTCGACACCCTCGCCGAGTCCGGCTACACGCGCTTCGCCGTCGTGCGGGGCGGAGAAGGCGTCGACGACCTGCAGATCAAGACGCTCGGCTGACAGCGGGCCGTCCGCTGCGGCGCGGTGCCTCGCTAGGATTGGCGCGGACCTCGGTCCTGCGAACACAACGACTACTAAGGAGTTCTCCGTGGCAGCAATCGACGCCGTAGGCGCCCGCGAAATCCTCGACTCGCGGGGCAACCCGACCGTCGAGGTCGAGGTCCTGCTCGACGACGGGACGGTCTCTCGGGCCGCCGTCCCCTCGGGCGCATCGACCGGGGCCTTCGAGGCCTACGAACTGCGCGACGGCGACGCGAGCCGTTACCTCGGCAAGGGCGTGCTCAAGGCCGTCTCGGCGGTCATCGACGAGATCGGCCCGGCCGTCGAGGGCTTCGACGCCACCGACCAGCGCCTGATCGACGCGGCGATGATCGAGCTCGACGGCACCGACAACAAGAAGCGCCTCGGCGCGAACGCCATCCTCGGCGTCTCGCTGGCAGTGGCCCGTGCGGCCGCCGACTCGGCCGATCTGCCGCTCTTCCGCTACCTCGGCGGGCCGAACGCGCACACGCTCCCCGTGCCGATGCTCAACGTCATCAACGGCGGTTCGCACGCCGACAGCAACGTCGACATCCAGGAGTTCATGATCCTGCCGATCGGCGCTTCGACCTTCGCCGAGGCGCTCCGATGGGGCGCCGAGACGTACCACGCCCTCAAGAGCGAGCTCAAGGCCAAGGGCCTCTCGACCGGTCTCGGCGACGAGGGCGGCTTCGCGCCGAACCTCGACAGCAACCGGGCCGCGCTCGACCTGCTCGTCGACGCGATCACCAAGGCCGGCTTCACGCCCGGCAAGGACATCGCGCTCGGTCTCGACGTCGCCTCGAGCGAGTTCTACGCCGACGGCTCGTACACCTTCGAGGGCGAGAAGCGCGACTCCGCGTTCCTCTCCGGCTACTACGCCGACCTGGTCGCCTCGTACCCGCTCGTCACCATCGAGGACCCCCTCGACGAAGACGACTGGGAGGGCTGGGCGCACCTCACGAGCGAGATCGGCTCGAAGACGCAGATCGTCGGCGACGACCTGTTCGTCACGAACCCCGAGCGCCTCGCGAAGGGCATCGAGGCCGGCGCCGGCAACTCGATCCTCGTCAAGGTCAACCAGATCGGCACGCTGACGGAGTCCCTGGACGCCGTCGCGCTCGCACAGCGCAGCGGCTACACGACCGTGCTGTCGCACCGCTCCGGTGAGACCGAAGACACCACGATCGCCGACCTCGCGGTCGCCACCGACGCCGGTCAGATCAAGACGGGGGCCCCGGCCCGCTCCGAGCGCGTCGCGAAGTACAACCAGCTGCTCCGCATCGAAGAGGAGCTCGGCGACGCGGCGGTCTACGCCGGTCGCTCGGCCTTCCCCCGCTTCCGCGGCTAGGCACGGCTCCGAGAGGCCCGTCCCGCTTCGGCGGGGCGGGCCTCTCGGCGTTCCGTGACCGACTCGACGGGGCGGTCGTCTACCCTCGGAGTCATGTCCCGAGAGTCGAAGAGCAGGCGTCTGCCCGTCATCCTGCCCGAGACGGAGTCGGCCACGAGCGGCTGGCTCCGCAACATCCGCTTCTCGGGCTTCAGTCTCCTGATGCTCGTCATCCTGGTCCTGTTCGTCGTGATCCTCGCGCCGTCCCTCCGCACCCTGGTCCAGCAGCAGCAGCAGATCGCGGCCATCCAAGACGAGGTCGAGCGGCAGAAGGCCGACGTGACGGATCTCCAGGGCGATGTCGCGCGGTGGAGCGATCCCGCGTACATCGAGGCTCAGGCGCGCGACCGCCTGCTCTACGTGTACCCGGGCGAGTACAGCTACCTGGTGATGGGCGACGCGACGACCGACGCCGAACGGCCGCAGGCACCCATCAGCGACGAGCTGCAGACCCCCCAGGTCGACTGGATCGCCGCCATGACCTCGTCGGTGATCGACGCCGGTCTCAGCGACGAGCCGGCAACCGAGCTGATCGCCCCCGACATCGACGGCAGCGAGCTCCCCACCTCGACCCCGACAGGCGGCACCCCGTGACCACCCCTCCGTTCGACCCCGTGACCGAACTCGACGTGCGGATCGTCACCGCGCAGCTCGGGCGCCCGGCGCGCGACGTCATCGGCATCGCCGCCCGGTGCGCCTGCGGCAACCCCACCGTCGTCGCGACGAAGCCGCGACTCGGCGACGGCACGCCCTTCCCGACCCTCTACTACCTGTGCCACCCGGGCGCGACGGCGGCCGTCTCGACCCTCGAGGCGAACGGCGTGATGGCAGAGTTCACCGACCTGCTGGCCGCAGATGCCGATCTCGCCGCACGCTACCGGTCGGCCCACGAGGCCTACCTCGCCGACCGCGAGAGCATCGAGCACGTCGGCGAGATCGCTCACGTCACCGCGGGCGGCATGCCCGAGCGCATCAAGTGCCTGCACGCCGTGGTGGGTCACTCCCTCGCCGCCGGCCCCGGGGTCAACCCGCTCGGCGATCTCGCGCTCGACCGAGCGACGTGGAGCCCCGACGTGTGCCGGTGCCCCGACTACCTGGCCGACGGCGACTCGGCCGAGCGCGCCTCCGGCGGGGATGTCTGACCCGTGCCCGAGCTGACGCTGCGGACGACCTCGGCGACGATCGCGGCGCTGGCCCTGGCGGCCGTCGTCGTGGTCGCCCCGGGGGGCGCGGCGCGAGCCGACGCCATCCGCGACGACCAGTACTGGCTCGCCGACTACGGCATCGAGCAGGCCTGGCAGTCGAGTCGCGGCGCGGGGGTGACCGTCGCCGTGATCGACACCGGCGTCGACTCGTCGGTCGCCGAGCTCGAGGGCGCGGTCGTCGGAGGCACCGACGTCTCGGGTCAGGGCTCGGCGGACGGCCAGACGCCCGTCGGCACGGACGACCCGACGCACGGAACCCTCGTCGGCTCGATCCTCGCGGGTCGGGGGACGGCGTCCGGTGACGGCGTCATCGGCGTCGCTCCCGAGGCCGATCTGCTGTCCGTCTCGGTCGGCTTCGGGTCGGATGCCGTCGACTCCGACACGCAGATCGCCGAGGCCGTCCGATGGGCGGTCGACAACGGGGCCGACGTGATCAACATGTCCCTCACGCGCAACACCCTCGACTGGCCGACGAGCTGGGACGACGCGTTCCTCTACGCGATGCAGCACGACGTCGTCGTCGTAGCCGCGGCGGGCAACAGGGGCAGCGGCACGACCGAGGTCGGGGCGCCGGCCACCATGCCGGGGGTGCTCACCGTCGCCGGCGTCGACCGGTCGGGTCAGGCGAGCTTCGACGCCTCGAGTCAGGGCATCACCATCGGCGTCGCGGCGCCGAGCGAGAAGCTCGTCGGGGTCGGACCGGGCGACGTCCACTACAGCTGGAGCGGCACGAGCGGCGCGACCCCGATCGTCGCGGGCGTCGTCGCGCTCGTACGGGGTGCGCACCCCGAGCTCGATGCCGACGACGTCATCAACCGGGTGATCTCCACGGCCGACTCGCGCGGCACGACCACCCCCGATCCGCTCTACGGCTACGGACTCGTCGACGCCTCGGCCGCCGTCGGCGATCAGGTGGCCCCGGTCGAGGCGAATCCCATGGGCGATCTCGCCGAGTGGATCCGACTGCACCGGCGGGCCGAGGTCCCCGTCGCCACCCCGTCGTCGACGGCCGAGGCGGCACCGGCTCCCGTCCCCACCCCGAGCGTCGACCGCGACGACCGCCTCCAGGCGCTCATCCCGACGGTCGAGTCGATGCGCTCGACGGGCATCCCGCTGATCGTCTTCGGGCTGTTCGGGGCGGCCCTGCTCGGCGTCGCGCTCGGCGCTCTCCGCCAGTACAGGAGGCGACGCCACCAGGAGTAAGGTCTTTACGGACAACCCCACCTCAAGGAGATCATCCCCCGTGCCCAAAATCCTGATCGTCGGCGGCGGCTACGCCGGTTTCTACACCGCCTGGAAGCTCGAGAAGTGGCTGCGCAAGGGTGAGGCCGAGGTCACGATCGTCGACCCGCTGCCCTACATGACCTACCAGCCGTTCCTGCCCGAGGTGGCGGCCGGCTCGATCGAGCCGCGTCACGCCGTCGTCGCCCTGCGACGTCACCTGAAGAAGACGAACGTCGTCACGGCGAAGGTCACCCGCGTCGACCACGCGACGAAGACCGCCACGATCACGCCCGAGGTGGGCGACGAGTGGACGATGGAGTACGACCAGGTCGTCATGACGGCCGGCGCCGTCTCCCGCACGTTCCCGATCCCGGGCGTGGCCGACGAGGCCATCGGTCTCAAGACCATCGAGGAGGCCGCGGCGATCCGCGACAAGCTCCTCACCAACTTCGCGAAGGCTGCGAACCTCCCGGCCGGGCCCGAGCGCGACCGCCTGCTGACGGTCGTCGTGGTGGGCGGCGGCTTCGCGGGCATCGAGGTGTTCGCCGAGCTCCGCAGCTTCGCGAGCGACCTGATCAAGAGCTACCCCGGTCTCACCGTCGACGACACGCACTTCCACCTCATCGAGGCCATGGGGCGCATCATGCCCGAGGTGTCGCTCGAGACCAGCCACTGGGTGCTCAAGAACCTCGCCGAGCGGCAGGCCACGGTCCACCTCGACACGCAGCTGCAGTCCGCGGTGGGCGGCAAGCTCGAGCTGTCGACGGGCGAGTCGTTCGAATCCGACCTCATCGTCTGGACCGCCGGGGTCATGGCGAACCCGATGGTCCGCAACACCGACTTCCCGCTCGAGCAGCGTGGCCGCATCACCGTCAAGCCCGACCTCCGCATCGTCGACGGCGAGACGATCGTCCCCGACGCCTGGGCGTGCGGCGACGTCGCGGCGACCCCCGACCTGACCGGCAAGGGCGTCGGCGGCTTCTGCGTCCCGAACGCCCAGCACGCCGTCCGGATGGGCAAGCAGCTCGCCAAGAACCTCGTCGCCTCGCTGCGCGGCGAGTCCGTCACCGACTACCGGCACGACAACCTCGGCGCCGTCGCAGGTCTCGGGCTCAACGTCGGCGTGTTCCAGAGCGGCAAGATCGCCGTCAAGGGGTTCCCGGCCTGGATCGCCCACCGCGGCTACCACGGCATGGCGATGCCCTCGTTCGAGCGCAAGTTCCGCGTCGTGGGCGGTTGGTGGAACAACCTCTGGCTCGGTCGCGACATCGTCTCGCTCGACAACCGCGAGCGTCCGCGCGCCGCCTTCGAGGAGTTCGCCTCGCGCCCCAAGCCGGCAGCCGAATCGGCCCCTGCCGCCGCGCCGGCGCCCGAGGTCGGGACGCCCGCGGGCGAGCCCGGTCCGGCCTACGCGAACCCCGCCGACGAGAAGGGCGCCGCCGAGAAGGGCGCCGCCGCCGAGACCGAGACGGTCGAGACCAGCGCCAAGTAGTGAGCCCAGCCCGACGACTCAGACGGCGCCCGCCCGCGGATCCCCGCGAGGCGGGCGTCGTCGTCCGTCAGGGCTTTGTAGTCTGAGAGCCGGGCCCCCATAGCCCAATCGGCAGAGGCAGGCGACTTAAAATCGCCTCAGTCAGGGTTCGAGTCCCTGTGGGGGCACTCGGAGGGGTCGGCGGCGGCGCCGGAGCATGATCACCGAGGCGAGCGCGAATGCCGCGAGGGTGGCGAAGGCGATCGTCGTCCAGACACCGGGTGCGACGGGGGTGCCGACGAGGACGAGTGCGGCAGTCGTCGCCCCGATCATCGCGACGCCGCTGTAGGCGACCTTCGACCACGCCCACAGCGCCTGCCCGGGCAGCGTGCCCAACGGGAGGATCGACAGCACGAGCGATCCGATCCCGGCGAGGCACATCGTCGTCGCGATCTCCAGCAGCAGTTGCGAGAGGAACCCGTCGCCGAAGCCTCCCCAGCCATGGGCCGCCCAGGCGGCGAACGAGACGACGAGCAGGGCGCCGATCTGAGCCGCGGCGACCATGCCCCGCGCCGCCGTCGACGGCTCCCGTACGGGCGCGGGGTTTTCGGGCGTCGACGCGGCCGTCCGTGCGACGACAGCGCCCGTCACGAGCACCCCGAGGACGAGGGGCGGGTCGAGCGACAGCACGCGGGTGACGGCGCAGGCGACGAGGGCCGCCGTGAGGAGGGCCGGCGACATGCGGATGCTCACGCCGAGGCCGGCCCATCGACCGACGAGCACCGCGGGGAGGACCACGGCGAGAGCGTTCAGAGCCAGGACGCCGACGACGACCCCGAGCAGGAGACGCGCGTACTGCACCTGGCCGTCCACCCCGGCCGCGACGGCGATGGCGACGCTGCCGACGGCGAGGGCGACCCCGACGCTGACCCGAGGGTCGATGCTCCCTCCGCTGAACGAGGTCGGCAGCTCGGCGGCCCTGTTGCGGCCCGTCAGTCGAGGAGCGGGGCGATGCACGCGTGCGCCGAGGGTCCGCGCGACCAACCGGATCGGCCCGGCGACCACGACCAGGAACAGCAGACCCAGAGCGAGCGCCGACGGCCACACGGGGCCGCCCAGGGTCTGGGTGAGGCCCGGCAGATCGCGACCGAACGAGGTCGCGGTCGCCCAGGTGCCCGTCGTCGGGTTCTGGACCGGCCCGGGGCCGCCCGCCGCGCCTCCTGGAGGCACCGCCGCCCCGCCCCCGCCGCCGTCTCCTGGCGTGACGGAGCCGGGCACCGGCGTCGCGGAGGGGTCGTCGTCGGTCGGGACGGGTGCCGGCGTCGCCGTGGTGCCGTCGGGGCTGCGCGAGGGGGTGGGGGTGACGCCGGGAGCCCCGGGGGAGGCGCTGGGCACGTCCGTCGGGCCGCTCGCGCCGACGACGACGGTCACGCCCCGCGACACGGGCCCGTAGTTGCCCGCCGCATCGACCTGAGCCGCCGTGATGGTCCGCGAGCCGTCGGGGAGGGCGGAGCCCGTCGAGTCGCAGCTCCACGATGCCCCGGCGATCGTCGCCTGGCACACGGGCGAGCCGTCGACGTAGACCGTCACCGTCGCACCGCTCTCACCCGAGCCCCGGATGACCACGGGCTGGGCGTCGACACGGCTTCCCGAGCCCGGAGAGGTGATGACCGGGGCTCCGGGCGCCTCGCGGTCGATCGTGGCGACGACCGCGGCCGACGCACCGGATCGGGGGATCGGGATGGCGTCGCTCCGCTGCGTCGCGGTCAGCGAGTATCGACCGGACGGGAAGGACCCGGCGTCGAGCACAGCGCTCCACTCGCCCGCGCTGTCGGCCGTGCCGGATGCGCTCGCCCCTGCGGCCGTCGTCACCGTGACCACCGCGCCCGGTTCGGCGGAACCGGTCACCTTGGCACCGAGCAGCAGGCCGCCGCGAACGGTGGGAGCCCCGAGGACCGCGAAGGAGGCGCTGCTCACGTCGGGCAGATCGGCATGGGTCGTGTCCCGAGCCGTCAGGACGATGTCGGCACCGTTCGCGACGGTCACGGAGCACGACCACCGACCCGACGGGGCGGCGGCGGAGGAAGGCACGGTCGTCTCGCAGAGCGAGCGGGAGGGGACCTCGGGGTCGAGGACCCTCACCGACGAACCCGAGGCGGCCGTGCCCCCGATCGCGAAGGTGTTCACCGTGCGTCCGCCGACGTCGTCGATGGTCGGTGCGGGGGGATCGGCCGGCGCGGTCGGGCCGGGGGCCGGCTCCGTGGGCGCGCCGAGGCCGGGCGAGGGGGCGCCCGACTGCCGGTCGGGCTCGGGCGCCGCGGGTGTCGACGTCGGCGCACCCGCCGCCTGCGCCGACGGGGCGGGCACGACGGCCAGGGCGGTGCCCGCGAGCAGCGGGAGGGCGATGAGGAGGGCTCCGACGGCACGCAGAAGAGGGCGTCCGGCGCTGGCAGCCGAGGGACGCGACGGGATCGGGGTCGGAGAAACGGGCACTGCCCACCATTCAGCACGTTCGCGGGCGGCAAGTCAATCCGCTGAGAGGGGGAGGTCGGGTGCGCTCGTCGTGAGTTCGCTCCGAAGACGCTCAGACGACGTCGAGGCGGCATCCGGCGCATTTATAGTGAAGATCTGACTGCGACGGCCTGAATACCGTCCGAGACGACCGACATCTCTCGCGTCTTTCGCGTCGTACCCCAAGGAGTGACACGTCATGCAACCGGCCACGATCGGCATCCTGGTAGCCGTCGGCATCATCGTCCTGCTCGCGATCATCGCCGGCATCTACCTCTGGGCGACCTACAACTCCCTCGTGACCCTCAAGGTCCGCGTCGACGAGGCCTGGAGCGACATCACGGTCCAGCTCAAGCGGCGGGCTGATCTGATCCCGAACATCATCGAGGCGGTCAAGGGCTACGCGACCCACGAGTCGAAGGTGTTCCAGAACGTGACCGAGGCCAGGGCCGAGACCCTGGGGGCTCAGACGCCCGCCGAGGCGTCGGCGGCCGAAGGTCACATGCAGACGGCCCTGAAGAGCATCTTCGCCGTGTCCGAGGCCTACCCGCAGCTCCAGGCGAGTCAGAACTTCCTGCAGCTGCAGTCCGAGCTCGTCGACACCGAAGACAAGATCCAGGCCGCGAGGCGGTTCTTCAACGGCGGTGTCCGCGAATTCAACACGAAGACGCGGGTGTTCCCGAACACGGTCTTCGCGAAGCGCCTCGGCTTCACCGAGCGGGACTTCTTCGAGGTCGCCGAGCCGTCGGCGATCGCCGAACCCCCTCGCGTCCAGTTCTGAGCCCGCCCCACCTCGACGCCGCGCCCCGAACGGACATCGGCCCATGTACTCAGCCGTCTCGCGCAACAAACGCAACACCGTCCTGATCGTCCTGATCTTCCTGGTCATCATCGGCGCACTCGGCTTCGGGGCGGGTGCCCTGTACGGCAACTACTCGATCGGGTTCGTCGTCCTCGCCGCGGCGTCGATCTACGCTCTGATCCAGTACTTCGCCGCCAGCGGTCAGGCGCTGTCCCTCAGTCACGCGCAGCGGGTCGACGGTACGACGGCCCCGCGGCTGTACCGCACGGTCGAGAACCTCAGCATCACCATGGGCATGCCGATGCCCCAGGTCTACGTCGTCGTCGACCCCGCCCCGAATGCCTTCGCGACCGGCCGCGACCCCGAGCACGCCGTCGTCGCCGCGACCACCGGGCTGCTCGAGATCATGGACGACACCGAGCTGGAGGGCGTGATGGCCCACGAGCTCGGACACGTCAAGAACTACGACATCCGTGTGTCGATGATGGTCTTCGGCCTCGTCGTCGCCGTCGGATTCCTGGCCGACATCCTGCTGCGCATGTCGTTCTTCGGTGCGTTGACCGGCGGCAACCGCAATTCGAACAACGGCAACGGCGGAGGGGGTGGCGGCAACCCCGTCTTCCTGGTGCTCGGACTGGTCGCCATGATCATCGCTCCGATCGCGGCGGCCGGTGTGCAGGCGGCGGTCTCTCGTCAGCGGGAGTACCTCGCCGACGCCACGGGGGCCCTCACCACCCGGTACCCCGAGGGTCTCGCGCGAGCCCTCGAGAAGCTCGGCGCGTACGGCCGCCCGATGGCGACGCAGAACACGTCGATGTCGCATCTGTGGATCAGCGACCCGATGAAGCCGGGCGCGATGGACCGCCTCTTCAGCACCCACCCGCCCCTGGCCGACCGCGTCGCGCGTCTCCGCCAGAGCGCCGGCACCTTCTGAGGCGCGGTCGCCGACGCCCGCGCATCGACTCAGCCGAACCGGCGGCCCAGCTCCGCTGCGAGGTCGCCGCGTGGCATGACCTCGACCGACTCGAGACCCTGCCAGTGCGCCGCGCGCCGGAGGAGCGACGCCAGGCGATCGCAGTCGACGTCGAGATCCCGCTCGCGCCAGGCGGCCTGCACCCGCAGGACGCCCGCCTGCCGGTCGCTCTTCAGATCGACCCGGGCGACGAGGCGGTCGTCTTGGAGGACCGGCAGGACGTAGTACCCGTGGACCCGCTTCTCGAGCGGCGTGTAGATCTCGATGCGGTAGTGGAATCCGAAGACGCGTTCGGCGCGAGGGCGCGTCCAGACGACGGGATCGAAGGGCGACAGGAGCGCGTCGGCCTCGAGGCGGCGGGGGAGTCGGGCGTCTCGGTGCAGCCAGGCGGGTCGGCCCCAACCCGGCACCTCGACGGCCGAGAGGACGCCCTCATCGTGGAGTTCGCGGAGGGCAGGCACGACGTCGGCCGTCTTGAGCCGGAAGTAGTCGGCGAGATCCGCCGTCGTTCCGACGCCCTGTGCGGAGGCCGCATGCGCGAGGAGGCGCCTGTGCGCCTCGTGCCGGGAGATGTCCGTGTCGAGCAGCTCCTGTGGGATCACCTGCTCGGGGAGGGCGTAGACGCGTTCGAAGCGTCTCCGCCCCGCGCTCACCAGCTCGCCGACCCGGAAGAGCGACTCGAGACCCTGCTTGACCGAGCCCCAACCCCACCAGGGGCCCGTGCGGACGTTCGACTCGTGCTCGACGAGGCTGGCGGGCACGGGGCCGCCCTCCCGCACCAGATCGAGCAGCCAGCGGGCGAGGCGGGGATTGGCCGACAGCCACGAGTCGTCGTCGGCCAGCCAGCGGCGCCGGTAGTCGGCCATCCGCCACCGGAAGAGGGGCCAGGTCGCCACGGGGACGAGGGCCGCCTCGTGCGCCCAGTACTCGACGTAGCGACCGGGGCCGTCGAGCGTGAGGCGATCGAGGTTCGCCCGGTCGTAAGCCCCGAGTCGGGCGAACAGCGGGAGGTAGTGGCTGCGCTCGAAGACATTCACCGAGTCGATCTGCAGCAGCCCGAGTCGGTCGATCGTCGCGTTCAGGCGACGTGTGCCCGCCGGAGCCGTCGAACCCGAGCCGAGACCCTGGGCGGCGAGCGCCACTCGACGCGCGAGGGCGGGTGAGAGCTGATCGGGGGGCACGCCGACGACTGTAGCGTCGGCCTCCGACACCGTCCCTCCCCATCCAGGGCCCGGCACGTATGCCGACCGCGGAATATCACGGGTGGCTCGGCACCAGGGCGAGGGTCTTACACTGAGCGCATGATGCGGCGAAGCAGGCCCCCGCGCAGCGCGGTCGAGTCCCCTCCCCCTGGCGCCGCCCCGGTCGCTCCGGGTGCCGACCCGTCCGTGTCGCGGAGCATGGTCATCGCCGGTGCCTGGTCGTGGCGGATCCTCGTCGTGGTCGGCGTCATCGCCGTCTTCGTCTGGCTCGTCATCCAGCTGCGCATCATCGTCATCCCCTTCATGGTCGCCCTCCTCGTCTCGGCGCTGCTCGTGCCCTTCTCGAGCTGGCTGCAGCGCCACCGCTGGCCCAAGTGGGTCGCCGTCGTCGTCAGCCTCGTGGGTCTGATCGTCGTCGTGGCCGGTCTGTTCTACGCCGTCGTCGTCCAGATCATCGACGGCGCGCCAGAACTGCGCGACCGGTCCATCGCCTCCTACGGCCAGTTCCGCGACTTCCTGCTGACCTCCCCGCTCCATCTCACCGAGGGGCAGATCAACGGCTACCTGAGCGACGCCCTCGCCGCGCTGCAGCAGGACTCCCAGCCGCTCCTGCAGGGGGCGCTCTCGGTCGGTTCGACGGCGGGTCACATCGCGGCCGGGCTCGTCCTGATGCTCTTCGCGACGATCTTCATCCTGGTGGGCGGGTCCGACATCTGGCGCTGGCTGGTCCGCATCTTCCCGTCGAAGTCCCGTCGCGCCATCGACGGCGCCGGGCGTGCCGGGTGGCTGACGCTGACGAACTTCGTCAAGGTGCAGATCTTCGTCGCCTTCGTCGACGCCGTCGGCATCGGGCTGGGCGCCTTCTTCCTCGGTCTGCCCCTCGTCGTCCCCATCGCGATCGCGGTCTTCCTCGGGTCGTTCGTCCCCGTGGTGGGCGCGGTGGCCACGGGAGCCGTCGCCGTCGTGATCGCGCTCGTCTACAACGGCTGGGTGGTGGCGCTGCTGATGCTCGCCGTCGTCATCCTCGTGCAGCAGATCGAGGGGCACCTCCTGCAGCCCTTCGTGATGGGCAGCGCCGTCAAGGTGCACCCGCTCGCGGTGGTCTTCGCGGTCGCCGCGGGCACCCTCCTCGCGGGCATCCCGGGAGCCCTCTTCGCCGTGCCGGTCGTCGCCGTCCTCAACGTCATGATCACCTACGTCGCCAGGGGGGCGTGGCGCGAGTCGCCGCAGGCCTCCCTCGACGTCGTCACAGAAAGCCGTGCCGCCGATGTCTGACCTCACCCTCGCGGGCCCCACCCTGGCCGAGATGAAGGAGGCGCGGGTCCGGGTCTCACAGGTCGCCCGCGTCACTCCGATGGAGAGCTCGAGGTTCCTCGCCGAGGTGCTCGGCTCGCCGGTGTACCTCAAGTGCGAGAACCTGCAGCGCACCGGCTCGTACAAGATCCGCGGCGCGTACAACCGGCTGACGCAGCTGACCGACGCGGAGCGCGCGCGGGGAGTGGTCGCGGCGTCGGCCGGCAACCACGCCCAGGGCGTCGCCTTCGCGGCACGTGAGATGGGTGTCCGCGCGACCATCTTCATGCCGGTGGGCGTGGCGCTGCCCAAGCTGCAGGCCACGAAAGACTACGGAGCCGACGTCGTGCTGAGCGGGCACTCCGTCGAGCAGGCGCTGAGGGCGGCGCAGGAGTTCTCGGACTCGACGGGCGCCGTCTTCATCCCGCCCTTCGATCACCCCGACGTGATCGCCGGGCAGGGCACGGTGGGGCTCGAGATCCTCGAGCAGGTGCCCGACGTCGACACCGTCATCGTCCCGATCGGCGGCGGCGGGCTCATCTCGGGGATCGCGAGCGCACTCGCCCAGACCAGCGCCGAGACCGGTAAGAAGATCCGCATCATCGGGGTGCAGGCGGTCAACGCCGCCCCCTACGCGGTCTCGATGAAGCGCGGCGTCCGCACCGACATCGAGACGCAGCCCACCATCGCCGACGGGATCGCCGTGGCGCGACCGGGGGTCCTGAACTTCGAGATCGTCCGCGAGACGGTCGACGAGGTCGTCACCGTCGGCGACGACGACACCGCCCGGGCGATCCTGGTCATGCTCGAGCGCGCCAAGCTCGTGGTCGAGGCGGCCGGCGCGGTGGGCGTCGCGGCCGTCATGACCGAGCAGGTGCGCGATCTCGGCACGACGGTCATCGTGCTGAGCGGCGGCAACATCGATCCGCTCATGATGGAGCGCGTGATCGGACGAGGCCTCGCCGCCGCCGAACGGTACCTGAAGATGCGGATCGGCCTGCCCGATCGCCCCGGGCAGCTGGCGCGGGTGTCCGAGATCCTGGCCGACGCGAACGCGAACGTCGTCGAGGTGCTGCACACCCGACACGGCCGCGGGCTCCAGATCAGCGAGGTCGAACTCGAGCTGAGCATCGAGACACGCGGGCCCGACCACGTCGAAGAGGTCATCCGGCGTCTCCGCGACGCGGGCTACACGCCCGACGTCGACTTCTGATCGAGGTCGACGTCGGGCCGTCGGCTACGGCGTGTAGGTGTCGACGGCGGTGATCTCGACGGTGATCTCCTTGCCGTTCGGCGCGGTGTAGCTCGTGGTCGTGCCGACGGCGAGGCCGTTGATGGCCTGGCCGAGCGGGCTGGTCTCGCTGTAGACCGAGAGGTCGCTGCCGGCGGCGATGATCTCGCGGTTGCCGAGGAGGAACGTGCTCGGGTCGCCGGCGATCGTCGCGGTGACGACGGTGCCCGGCCCGACGATGCCGGCGGCGGCCGTCGACTCGCCCACCGTGGCGTTCTTCAGCAGGTTGGTCAGCGTGCGGATGCGCGCCTCCATCTTGCCCTGCTCGTCTTTCGCGGCGTGGTAGCCGCCGTTCTCCTTCAGGTCGCCTTCTTCGCGGGCGGCCTCGATGCGGCTGGTGATCTCGTGGCGGCCTTCGTTGCTCAGCGTCGCCAGCTCGGCCTCGAGGCGGTCGCGGGCGTCGGGGGTGAGCCACGTGGTGGCGTTGTCGTTCGTCATGGTGTTCTCCGTTCGTACGGCGGATCTTCCGATGCGCTGAGGATCGGACCGTTCGGCACGGCGACCGGGAGGCGCGCCCACCGAAAAAAGGAGACCGGCCGACTGGCCGGTCTCGTCATTCAGAGCAGTCTAGGGAAGCCAGCACTGGTAGATCAAGCCCGTGACGGCCCGTTCGGAGGTCGCGAGCGTGGTCGTGTAGGTCGACGTGAACTGCGGCGCGGGGGGCAGGTCGACGACCTTCCAGCCGACGATCGCGAACTTGTCGCTCTGCGCCTGCACCGCGCAGCTGACCCGGGTGCCGGCCTCGACGCTGATCGTGTACTGCACGTCGATGCTGTCGTCGCCGCCGACCGTGTAGCCGAGGTCGCGGGTCTCGAGCTTCGAGCCGTTGCCGTCGAATGCGGCGAAGACGACCCACGCGCCGAAGACCACGACGAAGGCCGCGGCGACGACGATCGCGATCAAGCGGCGTCGACGCGTGGCGGCGGGAGTGCGCCCGTAGCGCGCGTCGAGATGACCGTCGACGGGCTGGGCCGGATCGGCCTCGGTCGACGGGGGTGCGGGGGGCGTGGACGCCACTCTGATCTCCGTCCGATTATCCTTAGGGGGAGGGTAGCAACGTCTGCTCTGCACGAATTGCGAGGAACATGTGACCCTGCGCCTCCTGGCGGTACACGCCCACCCGGACGACGAGTCGAGCAAGGGCTCGGCGACGTACGCCCTCTACCGCAGTCTCGGAGTCGAGGTGCTCGTCGTCAGCTGCACCGGCGGCGAGCAGGGCTCGATCCTGAACGAGCAGATCGAGGCGCGGCACCACGCCGAACGCGACATCGCCGGTCTCCGGGTGCTCGAGATGCAGCGGGCGCAGCAGGCCCTCGGCGTCGACCACCTGTGGCTCGGCTACGCCGACTCGGGGCTCCCTCCCGAGGGTGAGCCCGTCGCGGTCAACAGCTTCGCGACGATCCCGCTCGAGATCAGCACCGAGCCGCTCGTCGCCGTCATCCGCCGGTTCCGGCCGCAGGTGCTCGTCACGTACGACGAGAACGGCGGGTACCCGCACCCCGACCACATCCGCAGCCACGAGATCTCGATGGCCGCGTATCGGGCCGCCTCCGACGCCGACCGCTACCCGACCGCGGGCGAACCCTGGCAGATCGACAAGGTCTACTACGACCGCATCATGAACACCGCCCGCCTGAAGTCGATGCTGACCCACCTGCAGCAGGCCGACGCCGAGTCGCCCCTCATCGAGCGTCTCACCGAGATGCTCGAGTGGATGGGCGCCCGACCCGATCTGGCGACCACGCACGTTCCGGCGTCCGACTTCTTCCCGGTCCGCGACGAGGCGCTCCGCGCGCACGCCAGCCAGGTGCCCCTCGACAGCGCGTTCTTCTTCTGGCCCCACGAGCTGCAGGTCGCGGCGTGGCCGACGGAGGACTTCCAGCTCATCGAATCGAGAGTCGAGACGACCATGCCCGAGAACGACCTGTTCGCCGGTGTGACCGACGACGACACCGGCCTGATCGGGGCGATCCGATGAGCGCCCTCGGCGACGCGACCCTCTCGGCCTCGGTGCGCCTCCTCGCCCAGCCGTCGACGCCCGATGCGACGCTGCCGGCGTCGACCGTGCCCGACGTCGACGTGACCCCGGGCGTCTGGGGCTTCGTGGCGATCGCATTCGTCGCGGTCGCGACGGTGCTGATCATCGTCGACATGACCCGCCGGGTCCGTCGCACGCGCTACCGCGGCGAGGTCCGCGAGCGCATCCAGGCGGAGCGCGACGGGGTCGCCTCCGGCGAGACCGCTGCCTCCGGCGACGGCGTCACGTCGGGCGACGGCGTGGCCTCCGGCGACGGCACCACCCGCGCCGTCGACGACGCATCCGACGGCGACGCGTCCGCGGGGCCCTCCGTCCGCGACTGACCGGAGCGGCCCCGAGGCGATCCGTCTGCGGGGCCGAGCCTCCGCGACCGACCTGCGCGCGCCTCCTCGGCTCGAGAGAAGCCGGTGGCGCGACCGGTGCTCGACGGGCGGCCTAGAAGGTCGGCGGGTTCAGAGCGAGCACCAGGATGCCCGTCCAGTGGCAGAGGTAGGCGAGCACCGTCAGCGCGTGGAACAGCTCGTGGAACCCGAAGCGCCCCGGTGCGGGGTTGGGCCGCTTGAGGGCGTAGAACACGGCGCCGACGATGTACATCAGGCCGCCGGTCAGGACGAGCACGGTCATCGGGACGCTCGCCGCCAGCAGGTCGCCGGTGAAGCCGAGGGCGCCGACCCCCAGCAGGATGTACAGCGGCACGTACAGCCAGCGGGGCGCCCCCAGGAAGAAGATCCGGAAGAGGATCCCGAGACCCGCACCCGTCCAGACGAGGGTGAGCAGCAGGGTCGACGTCGCGGGAGGCAGCGCGATGACCGCGATCGGGGTGTACGTGCCCGCGATCAGCAGGAAGATGTTCGCGTGGTCGAGTCGCTTCAAGAACTTCTTGGCCCCCGGGCTCCACGGGAACCGGTGGTACGTCGCGGAGATGCCGAACAGCAGGAGCGACGTCGTCATGAAGACCGCGGAGGCCCAGGTCGCGGACGTCCCGTCGGAGACCACCACGAGGATGACGCCCGTGGCGATGGCGATCGGGAAGGTCGCGGCGTGGATCCAGCCGCGCCACGACGGCTTGCGTTCGATCGAGGCGTATTCGAGGCTGTCGTCGAGCAGAGGCAGGTTCGGGATGTCGGCACCGCCGACGCCGTCGCTCACGGGTCGGGTCATGATCCGAGCGTAGGGGAGGGCAGGAGGCGCGGGCCTGGGAATCGACTCGGCGAGCGGGGGTCCACCGGTGGGCTACCGTAGCGGTGTGAAGAGTCGTCGGAGGTCGCCGCTGGCCCGCGGTGTGCTCTACGAGCTCTACCAGAGCCGGCTGCGACGCGAGCTCGACGGCGCCGATCTTCCCCACCACGTCGCCATGATCGTCGACGGCAACCGGCGCTGGGCCAAGCAGCGCATGCTCGAGACCGCCGCCCACGGCCACCGCGCCGGCGCCGCCAAGATCAGCGAGTTCCTCACCTGGTGCGACGATCTGGGCATCCGCGTCGTCACCCTGTACCTGCTCTCGGCCGACAACCTCGGCAACCGCGCCTCCGACGAGCTCACCGAGCTGTTCGGCATCATCGGCGACGTCGCCGACGAGCTCTCGCAGCAGCGCGACTGGCGCGTGCAGCACGTGGGTGCCAGCGACGACCTGCCGCAGGGGCTCCGCGACTCGTTGACCGGCGCCGCCGAGCGCACGGCCGGCAAGAAGGGGCTGCACGTCAACCTCGCCGTCGGGTACGGCGGGCGGCGCGAGATCGCCGACGCGATGCGCAGCATCGTCCGCGAGCACGACGCCAAGGGGGGCACCCTCGACGCCCTCGCCGAGGTGCTGACACCCGAGCTGATCGCCGAGCACCTCTACACGGGCGGTCAGCCCGACCCCGACCTCGTCATCCGAACCTCGGGCGAGCAGCGACTGAGCGACTTCATGCTCTGGCAGAGCGCGCACAGCGAGTTCTACTTCGTCGAGGCCTTCTACCCCGACCTCCGCGAGGTCGACTTCCTCCGTGCCGTGCGCGACTTCGCCCTGCGGCAC
>Ga0265797_10005109_pt1 | contig 19424 bp, 19 predicted proteins | sample P2T30metagenome_FD_192433 | JGI IMG/M metagenome (GOLD analysis project Ga0265797, IMG submission 192433) | Plant litter microbial communities from East Loma Ridge, Irvine, California - P2 T30 | ecosystem: Environmental > Terrestrial > Plant litter > Unclassified | place: USA: California... | reverse complement strand
CCAGGGTGGAGATGTGCGTGTTGCCGCGCTGGTCCGGGTCCCACCCGCCGTGGGTCTGCCCGCGGTACATCGCGATGATCTCCATCGGCTCGACGCCGCGGTGCATCGTGACGGCGTGCTCGCGGTAGGACGGGAACACGTGGTCCTGGGCGCGCAGGGCGAAGGCCGAGCCGGTCTGTGCCGCCTCTTGCCCGTGGCTGGGCACCCACAGGCCGAGCTGGCCGGTGCGCTGGAGGTTGTGGCCGGCGTGGTCGAACCGACGGGTGAGCACCATGCGGCGGTGCATCGCCAGCAGGGTCTCGTCGGGGATCGCCCGCGCGGCGGCGGCGAACTCGGCGTTCTCGTCGGTCTCCACGAACCGACCCTCGGGGTCGAGGAGCCGGACGGTGGTCGTCGCGGGAGCCGCGGCGCGGAATGACATGCGGGCCAGCGTAGCGCCAGGCACTAGTCGGCCACCTGGAGGTCCCCCACAAGTGAGCGGGCTGTTTGGAGGAGCGTTTCCACAGCTTCGTGCTCGCCGATCGAGATGCGGATGCCCTCTGGCGGGAAGGCCCGGACGATGATGCCGGCGTCCTCGAACGCGGCCGCCGCGGTCGCCGTCCGCTCGCCCGTCGGCAGCCAGAGGAAGTTGCCCTGGGCGTCCGGGACGTCCCAGCCCTGGGCCCGGAGCTCGACGACGATCCGGTCGCGCAGGGTGGCGATCTCGGTCACACGTTCGAGCAGTTCGGCCTCGCGTTCCAGGCTGGCGAGCGCCGCCGCCTGGCCCTGGGCGGTCACGGACAGCGGGATGGCGCAGGCCCGGACGGCGTCGAGCACGTAGTCCGGACCGAGCGCGTAGCCCACCCGGAGCCCGGCGAGCCCGTACGCCTTCGAGAAGGTACGGAGGACCACGAGGTTGGGGTGCGCGGCGAGCAGCGGGTGGCCGTGCACGGCGGCTTCGTCGGTCACGAACTCGGCGTATGCCTCGTCGAGCACGACCAGCACCGACTGCGGCACCGCGGCCATGAACGCGTCGAACTCCGCGGCGGTCACGATCGGCCCCGTCGGGTTGTTCGGCGAGCAGACGAGCACCATGCGGGTGCGCTCGGTGACGGCCGCGGCCATCGCGTCGAGGTCGTGCCCGCCGTCGGCGCGGTTCGGCACCTGCACGCTGGTGGCGCCGGCGACCGTGACGACGCCCGGGTACGCCTCGAACGAGCGCCACGCGTAGACGATCTCGTCGCCGGGGCCCGAGGTCGCGCGGGCGAGTTCGTGCAGGATCGCGACACTGCCCGGGGCGACGTGCACCTGCTCGGCGGTCAGCCCGAAGCGGTTGGCCAGCACGGCGCGCAGGGCGAGGGCGGTGGCGTCGGGGTAGCGGTTGTACGAGGTCTGGGCCTGCACGGCCTCGACGACCCCGGGGAGCGGCGGGAAGGGGTTCTCGTTGCTCGACAGCTTGAAGGCGGAGTCGGACGCCTGTCGCCCCTGCTTGTACGCGGGGAGGACGGCCACCTCGGGCCGGATGTGCACACGCTGCTCGCTCACGGGTCCAGGTTACCGGCAGGCCCACGGCACCCACGAGGGGAACGAGGGCATCATGGGCGCATGCGATTCCTCGTCCGCCTCGTCGTCAACGCCCTCGCGCTCTGGCTCACCACGCTCATCGTCAGCGGCGTCTCCGTGACGCCGTTCGGTGACGGCGGGACCACTGCGACCGTCCTCACCTTCCTGCTCGTGGCGTTCGTGTTCGGTCTCGTGAACGCGGTGATCGGCACGCTCATCCGGATCGTGGCGTTCCCGCTCTACATCCTCACGCTCGGGCTCATCTCGTTCGTCGTCAACGCGATCCTCCTGCTCATCGTCGCGGGCATCTCGGAGGCGTTCGGCTTCGGGCTCGAGGTCGACTCCTTCGGCTGGGGCATCGTCGGTGCCTTCGTGCTCGCGGTCTTCGCCTGGCTGATCGGGCTCTTCGCCCGCCCGGTGCTCAACCGCCAGCGGGCGTGACCCCGGCGGACCTCGCGGAGGACCCCGCCCTGCGTCATGATGTGCTCATGACCCAGGACGTCGACGCCCCGTTCCGCGTCTCGTTCGTCTGCAGCGGCAACATCTGCCGCTCCCCCATGGCCGGGGTCGTGTTCGCGCAGATCGCCGCGGACGCCGGCTTGGCTGACCGGTTCCAGGTGGAGTCGGCCGGCACCGGTGACTGGCACGTCGGCGAACCCGCCGACGAGCGCACGATCGCAGCGCTGGCGGCGCGCGGATACGATGGCAGCAGGCATCGCGCCCGTCAGTTCGACCCGGACCGGTTCCCGGACCTCGACCTGGTGGTCGCACTCGACCGCTCCCACGAGCGCATCCTGCGTTCGTGGGCCCCGACCATGGACGACTCCGCCAAGGTGACGCTCCTGTTGCGGTACGACGCCGCCTGGCCCCAGCAGGCCGACGTGCCGGACCCGTACTACGCGGACCGGCACGAGTTCGACCGAGTGCTCTCGACCGTCGAACGGGCCTGCCGGGCGCTCTTCCACCAGCTCGAGCCGGCAGTCCGTCAGGGAGCCCCATGACCCCCCTTCCCCCGCAGCCGATCAGCCCGCTCGACGGGCGCTACTACCCGATCGTGCACACGGTGGGCGAGCACCTCTCCGAGGCCGGCCTCAACCGCGCGCGCATCGTGGTCGAGGTCGAGTGGCTCATCTTCCTGACCGACCACGCGATGTTCACCACCTCGCCGCTCAGCGTCGACGACAAGGCAGCACTGCGCCGGATCGTCGAGACCTTCGGCCAGGACCAGATCGCGGAGCTCGCCGAGATCGAGGCGACGACCCGTCACGACGTCAAGGCCGTCGAGTACTTCGTGCGCCGCCGGCTGTCCGAGCTCGGGCTCGACGCGATCGCCGAGCTCACCCACTTCGCCGCCACCAGCGAAGACGTCAACAACCTGTCCTACGCACTCACCGTGCGGGACACCGTCGACCAGGTCTGGCTCCCCGGCTTCCGCGCCGTGCTCGAGAAGCTCCGGACGCTCGCCGTCGAACTGCGGAGCGTGCCGATGCTCTCGCACACCCACGGTCAGCCGGCGACCCCGACGACGCTCGGCAAGGAGCTCGCGGTCGTCGTGTACCGGCTCGAGCGCGTGCTCGCCCAGATCGAGGGCGGCGAGTACCTCGGCAAGTTCTCCGGCGCGACCGGCACCTTCTCGGCACACCTCGCCGCCGACCCCGAGGCCGACTGGCCCGCGCTGTCCCGCGAGTTCGTCGAGGGCCTCGGCCTGACGTGGAACCCGCTCACCACGCAGATCGAGTCGCACGACTGGCAGGCCGAGCTCTACGACCGGGTTCGTCACGCCAACCGGATCCTGCACAACCTGGCCACCGACGTGTGGACCTACATCTCGATGGGGTACTTCACGCAGATCCCCGTCGCGGGTGCCACCGGGTCGTCGACGATGCCACACAAGATCAACCCGATCAAGTTCGAGAACGCCGAGGCGAACCTCGAGATCTCGTCGGCGCTCTTCTCGACGCTGTCCGAGACCCTCGTGACGAGCCGCCTGCAGCGCGACCTGACCGACTCCACCACGCAGCGGAACATCGGCGTCGCGTTCGGGCACTCGCTGCTCGCGCTCGACAACCTGCGCCGCGGCCTGGGCGAGATCGCCGTGAACGAGGCCAAGCTCGCCGACGACCTCGACCACAACTGGGAGGTCCTCGCCGAGGCGATCCAGACGGTCATCCGCGCCGAGGTCACGGCCGGGCAGTCGAACATCGAGGACCCCTACGCCATGCTCAAGGAGCTCACGCGCGGCAAGCGGGTGAGCCAGCAGGACCTCATCGTCTTCGTGAACCGTCTGGACATCTCCGACGGCGCGAAGGCCCGGCTGACCAACCTGACGCCGGCGACCTACACGGGCCTGGCGGACGAGCTGGTCGACCACCTCGACATCTGAGCACGACGGACCGGCGGCCGGACGGTCGTCGGTCCGTCATCGGATCCGCATCCGGGGGTGCGGAAACCTGAGCGGTTCGATAGGTTCGTATCGCTGAGTACATCTCAGCACGGGGGGCGTCGCAGTGGATGCACCCTGTCCACTGACCGGATGGATCTCCACACCGTGCTTCGTTCTCGCATCACCGCGGCCGCCGTCGGCGCCACCGTGCTCGGCGTCTCCGCCGCCCTCGTCCCGACGGTCTCGACCGCCCTGGTGACGAGCACCGCTGCTTCGGCCATCGTCACCTGGACCGACTCGGCCGACGACTTCACCGCCGCGCCGACCGGCACCTTCCCGCTGACCGACCAGTGGTACTGGGCGTCCGTGACCGACCTGGACGGTGGCGGTTCGATCACCGACCACGCCACGATCGACGAGGACGGCTTGTCCGTCTCCGAGGGCGAGGCCGTCGGCCTGGTCCGTGGTCTGAACAAGCCCGTCGCCGCGAGCGACTTCCCCGCACTCGCCGCCGGCATCAGCACCACGACCACCGGCGCGACGAGCTTCGGCATCGCGGTCCGGGAGGGTGGCGACGACAGCGCGCAGACCGTGGTCTTCGCCACGGACGAGACCAGCGGTGACGGCATCTCGGACGGCGCCAGCAACTGGATCGACCCCTCGACCGGCGAGGTCGAGTCGACGACGACGCTCACCGCCGACCTCGAGGCAGCCGACGCGCAGGTCGTCGGCTACGTCGTCTACGTCGGCATCGACATCGCCGGCGAGGTCGTCGCGCCGCCCACCGAGACCCCGGACCCGACGGACACGCCCACCCCGGCCCCGACCGTCGACGGTGCTCCGGCGCCGACCGCCGAGGCGCCCGGCGCCGAGCTGAAGAGCCTCGCCGCGCCGCTCCAGGCGAACGGCCAGGCTCTCGCCGCCGACGCCAGTGGTTCGATCTCCGCGCTCCGCATCGACGACACCACGACGTACTTCACGCCGCAGCCCACCGCCGCAGCGAAGCTGCTCACCCCCACGGCGACCCTGACCGAGGCGACCACCACCGGTGTCCGCATCCAGGGTTCGGGCTTCGCCCCGAACGAGCTCGTCGGCGCCGGCGTCGGCACCGGCGCACAGGGCACCGAGATCTCCGGGGTCGCGTTCCGCGCCGACGCCGAGGGCAACGTCTCCGGCACCATCGTCCTGCCGGCCGACTTCGTGAACATCGCCGGCGCGTACAGCGTCGGTCTCGTCGGCGCCTCGTCGGCGCAGGCCGCACAGGCCGAGCTCACCGTCACGGCCGACCCGGCCGCTGCCGGTGACCCGGGCACGGCACCGGTCGCCGTCCCGGTGCCCGGAACGGCGAACTTCACGGGCTGATCTTGCCGATCCTCCCGACCGAGCCACGGCGGCGTGCGACTCTGATCGCCGCCGCCGTGGCCGTCGTCTGTGCGGGGGCCGTCGCGTTCGTCGTGCTCGGTCCCCTGTCGGCCGCGCCCGCCCCGACACCGACCCGGTCCGTCGCGGCGCCGACGCCCACCCCGACGACGACACCGGAGCCGACCCGGTCGGCAGCACCCGTCGACGCGCTCGACGCCCCGGCCAGCACCACGGTCGCTGCCGTGACCGGCGCGTCCGTCCCGGTCAGCGCGAGCGCGGGCGGCACGGCGACACAGACCCTCGAGAACCCGCAGGCATCCGGCGCGCCGCTCGTCTTCCGGGTCGTCGACCAGCAGGACGGCTGGGCGGAGGTGCAGCTCGCACAGCGCCCGAACGGCAGCACCGGTTGGGTGCCGACCAGTGCCGTCACCCTGACCGAGGACCCGTACGCGATCGTCGTCACCCGCTCGACGAAGACGCTCGACCTGTACAAGGACGGCAAGGTCGTCGACAGTTACCCCGTCGCCACCGGCACCGGCGGTACCCCGTCGCCGACCGGTCGGTTCGCGCTGACCGAGCTGCTCGCACCGACCAACGAGGGCTACGGCCCGTACGCGTACGGCACGACGGCGTTCTCGGACGTGCTCAACTCGTTCGGCGGTGGCCCCGGCCAGATCGGGCTGCACGGCACGGAGGACACGTCGAGCATCGGCACCGCCGCCTCGCACGGCTGCATCCGCATGCACAACGCCGACATCACGGCGCTGGCGGAGCGCCTGCCGCTCGGCACGCCGTTCCAGGTGCGCTGACGCGGTCACCCCGCCACCGTTCGTGAGCAGCAATGGTCGGGTTCCGCATCGGGGCCCGACCATTGCTGCTCACGAAGCGCGTCTGCTGCGCTGACGTTCCAGGTGCGCTGACAGGCGGCCTGGAGGCACGGCGCGCGCCCGGCAGTGGGCGCCACCGTCTCAGGTGGTGACGTCCAGGGCGACGGCGGCCAGCGCCTCCAGGACGGTGCGCACCACGGGACGGACGGCACGGTCCGGGCGGACCAGTGCCTCGATGCGGCGTCCGGCACGGACGTCGGCGAGTTCCGCCAGGTGGAAGCGTCCGGCGGCCCGCGTGCCCGACGTGTACCGCGGGACGAGTGCGATGCCGTGGCCGCCCGCCACCAGGTTCTCGATGACCGGCAGGTGGATCGTGCGGAACGCGACACTCGGCGGGGTGTCCGTCGCCGCGGCCATCGCGTGCAGCACCCGGTCGATCGGGTAGCCCTCCGGCACGCCGATCCAGCGTTCCCCGACGACCTCGTCGATGCCCACGCGTGCGCGGCCGGCCAGGGCGTGCCCGGGCGGCAGGGCCACGTCGAGGGGTTCGCGGAGCAGCGGCACGGTGTCGACCGATCCCTGGTCCGCCGGGCGGACGCCGTCGGACCGGTGCCCGACGACCACGTCGTGGTCGGCCGCGAGCGGTGCGAACTCCCCCTCGCTGACGTCCACGTCGACCAGGGTCAGCGCGATGCCCGGGTGCGCCTGCATCCGGGTGAGCACGCCGGGCAGCAGCAGTTCCGCCGCCGACGGGAAGATCGCCAGCGACACCGGTCCGGTCGTGCCGCCGAGGTGCTCCTGCCAGGCGGCGTCCACCCGCGCGATGGCGGTCGCGACCCCGGAGGCCAGGCCCGCGAGCACTTCGCCGTGCGGGGTCAGCCGGACCCCGCGCCCGACGCGTTCGACCAGCGGGACGCCGACCTGCCGCTGCAGCGTCTGCAACTGCTGAGAGACGGCGCTCGGTGTGCGGTGGGTGGCCTCGGCGACGGCAGTGACGCTGCCGCGCTCGGCGAGCTCCCGCAGGACCGCCAGCAGTTGCACGTCGAAGTCGACCATGCAGGGAGCCTACATCGTTGTTCGCAAAGGATTCGATGGACCTACAACGTCCTAGCCGGGACGATGAGGAGCATGACCACCCGAGACCGCCTCCTCGCCGTCGTCGTCGCCGTGGTCTGGGGACTGAACTTCCCCGCGACGGCGCTCGCGCTCGAGCACTTCCCACCGTTCCTGCTCGCAGCGCTGCGGTTCACGATCCTGGCGGTCCCGACGCTGCTGTTCGTGCCGCGGCCGCGGATCCCGTTCGGGCGACTGCTGCTCGTCGGCCTCGGGCTCGGCGTGCTGCAGTTCTCGTTCCTGTACCTGAGCATGGCGTCCGGCATGCCGTCGGGGCTGGCCTCGCTCGTGCTGCAGGCCTCCGCGCCGTTCACGGTGGTGCTGGCAGGGGTGTTCCTGCGCGAGCGGCTGACCGGCAGGCAGGTCGTCGGGGTCACCGTCGCCGTGGCCGCCCTCGCCGCGATCGCCCTGCACCGTTCCCAGACCGCCGCGCTGCTGCCCGTCGTGCTCGCACTGTGCGGTGCGCTCGGGTGGGCGATCGGCAACGTCGCGACCCGGCGGGCGGGGGCCGCGAACCCGCTGCACCTGACCCTGTGGTGGTCCGTCGTGCCGCCGGTCCCGATGGTCGTGCTGTCGCTCGTGGTCGAGGGTCCGGACCGCATCGGCACCGCACTCGGTTCGGCGTTCACGGCGGCCGCGCTGCCCGCCGACCTCGGCCTGCTCTACATCGTGGTGGTCGCCACCCTGGTGGGCTACGGCATCTGGTCACGGCTGCTGGCGGCCTACCCGTCGAGCACGGTCGCGCCGTTCTCGATGCTCGTGCCCGTGGTCGGAGTGCTCGCGTCGTGGGTGGCCTTCGGCGAGGTGCCCGACCTGGTCGAGGTGCTCGCGGGCGCGGTCGTCGTGGCCGCCGTGCTGTGGTCGTCGCGTCCGGCGCGGGACCGCGGGCCGCGACCGGCCCCCGTCGACGAGGTCGCACGACGCGCCGCTGCCGTGTCGCCGAGGTCGCACGACGTGCCGCACGGACCGCTCGCGAGCGGCAGTCCGCGCGACCTCGACCCGGCGCTCAGCCCCGGTGCTGGCGACGCTCCGCGATGATCCCGGCGAGCGCCCCGCGGAGGTGCGGGTACCGGAACTCGTACCCGGCCTGGGTCAACCGGGTCGGCACCACCCACCGGCTCTTCAGCACGAGTTCGGTCTCGGTGCGGATCGCGAACGACCCGAGCTCGAGCATCCACCGCCAGGTCGGCACCCCGAACCGGCGCCCGACGGCGTCGCGGAGGGTCGCCATCACGGTGCGGTTGTCGGACGGGGTTCGGGCTCGAGATGTTCACCGGCCCCTCGATCTCCGGGTGGTCGCGGAGGAACCGGATCGACCCCAGGACGTCGGCGATGTGCACCCAGCTGAAGCGCTGCCGACCGTGCGTGGGCCGGTGGTGGTGGTACGTGCCGGCGCGGAGCCGGGAGCGCGTCGGCACCCACGGTCCGTCGTACTGCGGCCCGCCGAGGCCGGCCCGCGCGAGCCGGAGGAGCGGCAGCAGAGCGCTGCCGTCGCCGAACACGATCGCCATCCGGAGCGCCACACGACGGGTGCCGGGCAGGTCGGCGCCGAAGAAGGCGTCCTCCCACGCGCGGGCGACGGAGACCGAGAACCCCTCGCCGATCTCCCCCGTCGCTTCGTCCTGCGGTCGGTCGTCGGCGTGCCGGTAGATCGTCGCGGTCGAGGCGTTCATCCACAGCGGCGTCGGGTGCTCGGACGTGCGGATGGCCTCGGCGAGCTCGAGCGTGGTGTCCACCCGCGAGCGCATGATCTCCGCACGGTTGCGTCGGCCGTAGCGGCAGTTGACGCTCTTGCCCGCCATGTTCACGACCATCGCGGCGCCGTCGACGAGTTCCCGGATGCGCATGGTGTTGCCCCACACGGCGTCGCCGGTCCGGCCGATGGTGACGACCCGGTACCCCTCTTGCGTGAAGGCGTCCCGCAGGTACCGCCCCACGAAGCCGCTCGCTCCCGCGATCACGACGCGGCCCTTCTGGTCGCTCATCTCATCCCCGTTCTGTGTCCGGCGCGATCTCGTACCGGAACGCCCCCTCGTACCGGTACAGCGTGCCGAGCACCGGCGCCGTGAGCACCAGGGACACGCGCTGCAGGTCGGCTTCGTCATCGAATCGTTCTGTGAGCGTCACACGCGGGCTCAGGGCGGCCGGGAGGCGCAGATCGCGTCCCAGCGCTCGGAACGTCACGCGCGTGGAGACCAGGCGCAGGGCGCCCGCGTCCGGGCCGTCAGCGTCGACCTGCGCCCGGAGCCGGGCGCTGACGCGCCCGTGGCGACCCAGGTGGTCGACCAGGCCGTCCGGTTCGGCGGTGATGGCGTCCACCATCGTGCGGCTCCCGGAGCGGAACCGGAAGGTGCGGTGCGCGCGGACGGCGACCCGGGCCTCCAGGCTGACCCCTGACCCGCGGCGGACGCGAGCCGGCCGGTTCTCGACCGTGAACGGGACGTCCCGCTCCCAGACCGGGAACATGACGGAGTCGCGGGCGAACAGCGCGAGCACCGGCCAGAGCCACCGACGTGGGGTGCCGACGACGTCGAAGACACCCTCGCCGCGGCCGACGTGCCCGGGCGGGACGGGGCCGAAGTACGTGCGGAGCCGCGGGTGCAGCCGGGCCAGCACGTCCGGCGGTGTGGACAGCTCGTAGGGCGACCGGCTCACGGTTCGATCCTGGCATGTCGTCAGTGCGGATCCCTACGATGTCGCACATGGGACACGACCACGGGCACGGCGTCGGGCACGCCTCGGAGCGCGCCCTGCTCATCGCGTTCTGCATCTCGGCGGGCATCCTGCTCGCCGAGGTCGTGGGCGCCGTGGTCACGGGTTCGCTCGCGCTGCTCGTCGATGCCGGGCACATGGTCGTCGACACCGGCGGACTCGGCATCGGGCTCGTCGCGACGCGGCTCGCCCGCCGGTCCCCGACCGCGCAGCGCACCTGGGGCTTCCAGCGGGCCGAGGTCCTCGGGGCCACCGCACAGGCCGCGATCCTGCTCGCCGTCGGGGTCTACGTGATCATCTCGGCGGTGCAGCGGCTGTTCGTGCCGGAGGAGATCCACTCCGGGCCGCTGCTCGTCTTCGGCATCGTCGGACTCGTCGGCAACCTGGTGGCCTACGCGGTGCTGCTGCGGGCGTCGGGCGAGGGGTTCACCTCGCGCGCCGCCCGGCTCGAGGTCCTCAACGACACCCTCGGCTCGGTCGCCGTCATCATCGCCGCGGTCGTGCTCATGCTGACCGGCTGGGAGCGGGCGGACTCCGTCGCCGCGATCCTGATCGGCCTGCTCATCCTGCCGCGGGCGATCCGGCTGCTGCGCGAGACCGCGAACGTGCTGCTCGAGTCGACGCCGCCGGGGCTCGACCTCGACGACGTGCGTGGTCACATCCTCGAGCTCGACCACGTCATCGCGGTGCACGACCTGCACGCGACGCTCGTGGCGACCGGGGTGCCGAACCTGACCGCGCACGTGGTCGTCGACGACCACTGCTTCTCGACGGCGCACGCCCCGGCGATCCTCGACGAGCTGCAGCGGTGCGTGGCGGAGCACTTCGACGTGCCGGTGGAGCACTCGACGTTCCAGTTGGAGCCGGTGTCGCACCGGCGGCACGAGTACGAGGTGCACGCGTAGGGTTCCGCGCTCGGGCGTGCGGGCGTCGGTCGGGGGCGCTCCGGCTTCGCGACGATCCACCAGGCGATCGACGCGTGGTCTGTCGCAGAACGGGTGTCCGCGGGTGCCGCGTCAGCAGTCGTCGGTGCGCGTGGGGTACGCCGTGATCACCCGGTCGGTGGTGGCCGAGACGATCACCTTGACCCAGGGCTCGTCGTCGGGGCGTGAACCGTCGTCGAACCGGACGGGTGCGGCGTAGCAGACCTTGCCGTCACCGGCGTCGAGCGGGAACCCGGGGCGCGGGTCCTCGAGCGCCGTCTGCACCGCGGTGAGCATGGCGTCGTCCCAGTCGCGCGAGCCGTGCCCGGTGACGACGTCCTGCCAGTCGGCGGTGTGCCGCACCCGGATGTGCTCGTAGCCCTGGGCAGCGGTGCCGCACTGCAGGGTGACGCGGCCCAGGGCCTCGGTCTCGTACTGCGCGACGGCCGCCTGGGTCGTGGTGTCGCATCGGCCGAGCGCGGTGCTGCCGGGCATGTCGGGCCCGGTACGGGTGATCGTGACGGTGCCGTCACCGGCGGCCGTCGGCGCGTCGCTCGGCGACCGCGAGACCGAGCCGGCACCGATGGTCGGGTCGTCCGCGCCCTGCCGCGCCGCCAGGAACAACCCGCCGGCGAGGAGACCGGCGGCCACCACGGCCGCGACGCCGGTGATCACGGGACGGTTGCGGTTCCGGGGCACGCACCCAGTATGCCGGGAGTGCGACCGCACGACGGAACCAGGCTCCGGACACGGCATCGCGCGATCGCGTGGTGCGGTGTCCGGAACCTGGTTCCGGGCCGACGGGAGGCCCGCCACGCGTCAGGCGCGCGCGGCCAGCCGGGTGCCGGCGACGACGGCCAGGACGGCGACGAGCACCACGTACCCGATCAGGACGGGGAGCGTCGGGATCACCAGCAGCGCTGCCCCGACGGCCACGACCGGCACGGTGAGCCCGGCGTAGGCGATGAGGAACGTGGCGGCGAGCACGCCGCCCCGGCGCTCCGGGCCGACCAGTGCTGCGGCGCTGCCGATCGCGGCGCGGAACAGCAGGCCGACGCCGGCTCCCGCGACGACCCCGCCGCCGATGAACCCGGCGACCTGCAGCAGGACCGCGGCGACGGCGAGGACGACCAGTCCGACGACCAGGAGCACCATGCCGAGCCGGATCTGTGCACGCTGCGACAGTCGGGCGAAGACGATCTGCGACAGCGCGCTCGCGGCGAAGACCCCGAAGGTCGTGGCACCGGCGGCCAGGCGGTCGGTGACGTGGAACGTGGTGCCGAGGAAGCTCGGCGCGACCGAGGTGAAGAGGCCCTGCACGGCGAGCGCGGCGAACGCTGCTGCGCCGGCTGCCCAGAACGCCGCACCCTGCCCCTCCGGCGCCTGCATGCGCTGCGGGCGGTAGGCCACGGGCTCCTCGGGACGGTCGACCGTCTCCGGTGCGGCCAGCACGAGCACGAACGCGACGGCCAGCGCGATCACGAACACCACGTACGGGACCATGAGCGGCTGCCCGACGAACTCGGCGAGCGCTCCGCCGACCAGGGCGCCGAGCGACAGCCCCCCGAGGTTCACGGCTCCGGCGGCGACGCTCGCGCCCTTCGCGGAGTCGCTCGACCCGGTGGCACGGACCCGGAGCTCACCGAGGTGTGCCGTCGCGGTCGCCGTCAGCGTCCCGACGCCGAGGCCGGTCACGAGCCGGGCGACGATGAGGCCGGTGACGTCGTTCCAGAGCAGGAACAGCACGGCGGCGACGAGTTCGAGGGCGATCGACACCAGGATGAGCGGGCGCCGCCCGTGCACGTCGCTGAGGTGTCCCGCCAGGTACAGCGACCCGACGACCCCGACCCCGTACGCCGCGAAGATCACCGTCGTGGTGAAGGTCGGGAAGCCGTCGCGGGCCTGGTAGATGACGTAGAGGGGTGCGGGGACGGTCGCGAAGGCCATCACCGCGAGGAACGCGAAGGCGACGATCCAGAAGCCGAAACCGTGGCGCCGACGGGTGTGGACACGGCGTCCGCGCGGGGCGACGACACGGTCGCTCGCGGATGCGGGAGCGGCGGTGGTGGCGGGGACGGTACCCGTCGGGGTGTCGGTGACGGTTGACATGCTCCGATGATCGTGCTCGCGGTGCATCGAGTCCAACGGATGCGCTTGATGTGCACGATCGATCTGTTCGATACTCGGACGATGGAGACCCGACTGCTCGAACAGTTCGTCACCGTCGCGGCCGAGGGCAGCATCACCCGGGCAGCGGAACGGCTCTGGGCCGCGCAGTCCACGGTGTCCGCGGGCATCGCCTCGCTCGAGCGCAGCTTCGGGGTGCGGCTCTTCGATCGCACCGGACGACAGCTCGTCCTGACCCCCGCCGGCGAGGACCTGCTCCCCCACGCCCGCGCGGTCCTCGAGTCCCTCGACCGGATGCGCGACCTGGCCACCGCCGACGACGCCGACCTGCGGGGCCGGGTGCGGCTCGGCATCTTCACGAGCATGGACATCGTCGACCTGACGGGCGTGCTGCAGCGGTTCCGACGACAGCACCCGCTCGTCGCCGTGGAGCTGATGACCTCGCCGTCGGGGACGACCGGCCTCGTGCAGGACCTGGTCGCCGGGCGGCTCGACATCGCCTACACGGGCCTGCCCACCGTGCCCGCCGGCGTCGTCGTGGAGCCGCTGCGGGAGATGCCGTTCCGGGTGTTCACCGCGGCGGACCACCCGCTCGCCGGCCGGTCGTCGGTGTCGCTCGCCGAACTCGCCGATGAACCCTTCGTCGACACCGCGCACGGGTTCGGCAACCGGATCATCCTCGACGGGGCACTCGAGCGGCTCGGCATCCGTCGGCGGATCGTCGCGGAGATGAACGACATGCCCGCAGTGATCCGGTTCGCCTCGGCCGGGCTCGGCGTCGGGGTCGTGCCGGACTCGGGGGTGCGGTACGACGGGGCGGTGCTCGACCTGGAGGACGAGGTCGACCCGCTCCGCATCGGCCTGGCGGTCCGGACGTCCCCGGAGCCGAGCCGTGCGGTCCGGACGCTGGCGCGTGACATCGTGGCGGCGCGGGTGGGGTGACGCGGTCGCGCTCGCTGTGCTTCGTGAGCAGGAACGGTCGGGTCGCGGTGCGCGAGGCGACCGTTCCTGCTCACGATCTGACCACCGACGGACTGGAGGCACGGGTCGGGTCCGCCACGTGCCTCCGGGCCGTCAGTCCCCCCAGATCTCCCCGACCACGGCGTCCAGCAGCCCGTTCGTCGGGAAGTTCGCCTGCCGGATCACGATGAAGGTGTCGTCGCGCAGGAAGAAGGTGGAGACCTGGTCCACCGGGGCAGCCTCGGCCGGGACGGACGACTGGCACACCCGCCCGCCGTCGCGGTCCTCGCACTCCAGCGGACTGGTGGCGAGCACGTCCGCGGCCCCGGGCCCGGCCGTCCCGACAGTCATGGTGAGCCCACTGACGTCGGCTCGGGGATCGGCCCACGTGCAGATGATCTTCGACTCGCCGTTCGCCCAGGTGACGTCCTCACCATCGCCGCCGGCCGTCCCGTCCTTCGCCTTCGATATCTCGGTCAGCGGAGTCTCCCCGAAGAGCCGGGTGTAGTCCTCTGCCGGGACCATGTCGCGGCACGTCGCCGGGATTGTCGCCGCGGCGGGGGTCGGTGTCGACGTCGGGGTGGGCTTCGGCACCGGGGCACCCGTGATCGGGGCGGAGCTCGGCGTCGTGGAGGACGGCGCGGGCTCGGGCTGCTGGGTCTGGGTGGGAGCGGCGACCGGGTCGGCGTTCTGCTGCGACAGGGTCAGGGCGACCGCACCGGTCGCGGTGCCGACGGCGAGCAGCGCAACGACACCGATGACGATCCCGGACCGGCCCCGACGACGCTTCGGGAGCGGGGTGGCACGTTCGAGGACGTTCTGCTTCATCGAGACGAGCATGCGCTGCAGGTCGTCTCCCTGCGGAGGCTCAGTGTTCATCGTGCATCACCACCTTCTTGAGTCGTCGACGGTTGCGGGACACCCGCTGGGTGACCGCGCCGACCGTGAGTCCGAGGAGTTCGGCGGCCTCGGCGTACGAGTGCCCCTCGAGCAGGCAGAGCTCGCAGATGCGGCGGTCGAGGTCCGGGAGCGCGGCGATCTCGGCGCGGACCCAGCGCAGGGTCTCGCGGGCCTCGTCGTGGTCGGCGGGCGAGGCGAGGTGCTCCGGGAGCTCGTCCGTGCGGCGCCGGGCCTGCTTGCGCCCGGTGTTGAAGGCGTGGTTGCGGCACACGACGAGCAGCCACGGCAGCACCGTGTCCGCCGGCAGCTCGAGGGTCGCGGCGCGCTGCCAGAGCGTCAGGAACGCGTCCTGCACGATCTCCTCGACGTCGGACCGGTCGTCGACGAGCGCCCACGCGTAGCGGGTGAGGGTGGCGGCGTACCGGTCGAACGCCCTGGCGAGCGCGCCGGTGTCTCCCTGTGCCATCGCACGGACGAGTCCTTCGTCCGTGTCGGTGCCGGTCGTCACGTCCACATCCCACCTCCTTCACTCAGAGGTGTCGGCAGGACCCGCGATCCTGACAGGACCGTGGCGGATTCGTGATCTCGGGCGTGTCCGCCCGGAGCAGTCAGCCGTCAGCCGTCAGTGGAAGTCGTCGCCGTCGCCCTCGCCCGGCGTCTTGTGTCCGCCGAGCATGTCGTTGTCGTCCTGCTCGCTCGACGAGGCGAGCTGCAGCATCGCGAGCACGACGACGACCACGATGAACGCGACGCCGAGGAAGATCACGGCCAGCTGCAGTTCCCGCGTCGAGAACAGCACGACGAGCCCGGTGAACACCGCGATGATCGCGGAGATCCCGAGGAGCTCGACCGGGCGCAGACGGTCACGACGGCTGGGGGTGGTCATGCGTGTGGTGCTCCGTCCGGGGCGACGGCCGGCGTGGCCGTGCCCCACTTGTGCGAGAGGCCGGCGATCACGTGGAAGACGGCCGTGATGGCGAGGTACGCGCCGAGCAGGCCGACGAGCACGATCGAGGCGTCGAGGGTGCCGGTGACCTGCTCCACGCCACCGAGCTGCTGGGAGTAGTCCGGCGGCGTGACGAGGAAGGCGACCGCGAGCAGCAGCGTGAGGCCGCCGATCGTGGTCCAGTCGCGAGCGAAGGGCGAGCGTCGCCGGGCACGGAGCCCCTGCGACAGCTCGAGGGCCCCGGTCAGCACCGCGAACGCGACGATGACCGTGATGAAGGCCGGCAGCCCGAACCCGTTGCACGCGAACGCGGCGACGGCGGCGAGCAGGGTGATGACGGCCTGCAGCAGGGTCGTGCGACGCGAACGGCCGTCGAGGGGCAGTCGGGAGATCCCGCCGAACAGGAGCACGAGGCCCTCGACCAGAGCGAAGCCGCCGAACAGCAGGAGACCGTAGCCCGCGGCGTGGTTGGTCGAGAAGGTGATCACCATCGCGACGACCGCTGCGGGGACCGCCCGGAGGATCGGGATCGGCCAGTACCGCGCGCGCTGGGTCGCGTCTTCCACGGTGGTGGCGTCGTCCACGGTGTCGGACACGAGACCTCTTTCGGGCATGCGGATCGTGGATCCGATCCTACCGCCGGTGGGGTGGACGCCCGACCGGAGCGGACTCGACCCCCTGTGGACGTCCACACCCGTGCACCGGGACGACACCGCCTCCGGGTGCCGTCCCGGCGGTGTCAGGGCTGCTGCGGGTCGTCGGACGGCGCGTTCCGGCGAGCACGACGTCGGGCGAGCCACCAGCACACGGATCCGGCGGCGGCGGCCAGGGCGGCGAGCGCCGCGGCGAGGCCGAGCCCTTCGGCGCCGGTGTATGCGAGGGCTCCGACGGGGGCAGCCGCACGACGGTCGGCTGCGGGGTCACCGGCTCCGCCGTCGTCGTCGACACCGGCGCCGTCACCGTCGTCACCACCGGAACCGTCACCACCGGCGTCCCCGTCGTCCGGAGCCGGCCCGCTCGTCGGCACGGGGCTCGGCGTGGGCCCCTCGTCGTCCGGGCCCACGACGATCGCGACGCCGGTGGACGGGTCGCCGCCGTCCGCGTCGGTCGGCGAGGTCGCCGTCGCCACGTTCACCACGTCGGAGCCGTCCCCCTGGTACGCGGGGTCGAGCTCGGCGCGGATCCGGAAGTCCAGGGTCTCGCCCACCTCGAGCGACACGTCGGAGCTGCAGGTCACCCGCTGCCCCTCGGCCGTGCACCCGTCCTCGGAGCCCACGAACCGCATGGCCTGGGGCAGGTCGTCGACCGCCCCGACCTGCCGCGCCACCGACGGCCCCCGGTTCCGGGCCGTCACGAGGTACTCGACCTCGTCACCGGGCCGGACGGTCGACGGCGACACCGACTTGTCCGTCTCGACGTCGGCGGCGATCACGGGGGCAGTGACCGTGGTGGTCGCCCGCGAGGCGTTGTCGGCCTCGTTCGTGTCGGACAACGAGGTCGGCGGGGCGATGGTCGCAACGCTCTCCAGCGCTCCGGACGTGCCCTCGGCCACCCGGCCCTCGATCGTGACGACGGCCGAACCCCCTCGGGGCAACGACAGGTCTGTCGCGACGTCACCGGTGCCCGACCCGGTCGCACAGGCGGAGCCGTCCGCGGCCGTGCAGGTCCAGGTGACGTCCTCGACGCCGTCGGGCACGTCGACCTGCAGCGGGCTCGGGTCGGCGGCGTTCGGGCCGGGGTTCCGCGCCGTCACGGTGTAGCGGAGCGGTTCGCCCGCCGTCGCGGTCGCGGGCAGGTCGTGCTCGACGGACAGGTCCGCCGGCTTCCAGACCCGGAGCGCGTCGACCTCGTGCTTGTTGACGTGGCTGCCGGTGGCCCCGGCGAACCCGAGGCGCAGCGTGCTCGGCAGCGCGGCCTGCCCGTCGCCGTGCAGCGGGACCGAGTCGAGCACGGTGCGCATGGTCGAGCCGACCTGCAGCCGGACCGTGACGGAGAGCCCACCGTCGTCGTCGGGCAGCAGGGTGATCCGGACCGTTCGGGGCGTGGAACCGGCGGTCACGGTGCCACCGGGTGCCGTCGCACCGGCGACGTACCGGTAGCCGTCGATCCCGTTGCCCGAGCCCCGGACCACGACGTGGTCGGGCTGGGCTCCGGGACCGGACCCGTTGATGCGTGACGAGAAGTTGCCGTAGTGGTCGATCGCGACGGCGGCGAAGCCACCGGGCACACCGGGCAGGTCGCACACGCGTCCGCCACCCTCGGTCGCTTCCTTGCGGCATGCGTACCCGAGACCGGCGCCGAAGGACCCGACGCCCTGCGCGGAGGCCCCGTCGGCCAGGTACAGCAGCAGGCCGTCGGCACCGGGGTCGTCCTTCTCGGTGTGCATCGCGTACGTGAACTCGATCTCGAGCCCGGTGTCGGACGGGAACGTGTCGTTCGTCGACCACGCTCCCGCCTGGTTCCGGACGTCGTCGGTGAGCCGCAACCGGCCGCCGGACACCGCGGCGTCACCGTGCAGGGCACCGCCGGACGCACTGGAGAACTGGTTGACGTACGGGAAGTCGAGGGCGGCCGCGCTCGACCCGGACGGCAGGACCGCGGGTGCCGCGAGCACGCCGAGCGCGGTCAGGGTGGCGCACGCCGCGGCGAGACGGCGGACGACCCGCGAGCGGAACGACCGCCGGTCGGAGGAAGGAGCTGGTACTGGTGCAGGTGCTGATGCAGTGGGATCTGTCATGCCCCGATGCTCGCGACCGGGACGTCACCCCCGGGCGGTGGGGAGACGATCTGTGGAACGCCCCCACGGGCCTCCCGGCTGTGGAGGAAGAACGACGCGAGCGGACCGCTCAGGCCAGCCACACCGTCGTCTCACCCGGCAGCAGCCCCGGTGCGACCCCGTCGAGCGGCCCGGACGCGACGACGACGGTCCCGGCCGGTAGGGGCACCGGCGCGGTGCCGAAGTTCGTGACCGACCGCCAGCCGTCGTGCCGCGCGAACGCCACGACCTCGGAGCCGGACTCCAGCCACGTCAGCGCCTCCCCCTGCTGCAGGCGACGGCGGGCGGCCAGCGCCCGGCGGTACAGCGACAGGGTCGACTCGGGATCGCCGTCCTCGGCCTCGACCGAGGACTCCCCGAAGTCCTGCGGCTGCGGCAGGTGCGGTGCGACGTCCCCGAAGCCGAACGACGGCCCGGAGCGCGTCCACGGGATCGGCACCCGGCAGCCGTCCCGGCCCTTCACGGTGTGCCCGGTGCGGAGCCACTTCGGGTCCTGCAGCAGGTCGCGCGGGATCGCGGCGGCCTCGTGCAACCCGAGCTCCTCGCCCTGGTAGACGTACGACGACCCGGGCAGCGCCAGCATCAGCAGCGTCGCCGCTCGGGCCCGACGGAGCCCCTGTGCACGGTCGAGCTCCGGCGAGGTGCCGTCGGTCATGAGCCAGGCGTCGGTGTCGGTGCCGTCCGGCAGGCCGTAGCGGGTGGGGTGCCGCACGACGTCGTGGTTCGAGAGCACCCAGGTGCTCGAGGCGCCGGACTGCTCCGAGGCGGCCAGGTTCCGCTCGATGATCCGACGGAACGCATCGGGCTCGAACGGGGCCTCGAGCAGGTCGAAGTTGAAGGCCTGCCCGAGCTC
>Ga0265797_10005108_pt1 | contig 19425 bp, 19 predicted proteins | sample P2T30metagenome_FD_192433 | JGI IMG/M metagenome (GOLD analysis project Ga0265797, IMG submission 192433) | Plant litter microbial communities from East Loma Ridge, Irvine, California - P2 T30 | ecosystem: Environmental > Terrestrial > Plant litter > Unclassified | place: USA: California... | reverse complement strand
TAGTGCTTGAACTTGCGGGTACGGAAGCCACCAGTGGGGTTGGAGAGCTTGAAGGGCCAGAGGAAGTTGGCGGCCTGCTTGAAGTTGGGGCCAACGGTGTAGATCTCGTGGATCAGGTCCTCCATGCAGACAATGCCGTACTGGGCAAGGTTCTCCTCGATGATGGAGTTGTCGGTGAGGGGAATGCGCTGCTTGTTGACCTTGGCGTATCCGCGCTTGTAGACAAGCTCACGGACGGACTTCAGGTTGGGGTAACCGTAGGCAATGAAGGGCTCGACGATCTTGAGCATCTCAGAGGTGGCCTTGGTCAAACGGATGAATACACCGTTGTTGATCTGGAGAAGACGGAGGAGCTGGAGAGTCTTGCGCTTCTTGGGGTCGATCTTGTTGATACCCTTGATGCGGGTAACGAAGACGAGCTTGGGCTGGGCGGGAACATAGTAGCTGCCCTCGGCCTTGGCGACGCGAGCAAGACGGATCTGCTCACGCTCGTAGTCGCGGTACTCCTTGACGTAGGACTCGGCGCGCTTGAAGATCTGCTCACGCTTGGTCTTGGACTCCTATTTATGACAGTCAGTAATGGTTCATGTTGTGCCATGCTGAAAGTATGTGAATAAATTGAGGGTATCTCAGATCCGAAAGATGGTTAACGTTACGACAACATTGCGGTTAAGCTAGTCGAGGTGTTGTGGGTAGGTTTCATCACCGTATGGCTGGTGAAAGGGAATGGTGAGGACTAACCTTCTTGCGGGTCTCACGCTGGGCAGCCTTGTCGGCAGCCTCCTTCTCAGCGGACTTGCGCTTCTTGAGAAGGGTCTCCGGGACCAGGATCTGGTCCTTGGTGGGGATGCTACTATAGTGATGTGTTAGTCGGTCCGCTTGGAGCATGCCACATGGGCAGTTTGGCTCCGAGCGAAGAATTGCGGCGCAGTGGTCTGGCTTTGATGCATTCTCCGCTAAGCACTTTGTGTTGCCTGTGTGCGATCATTGATCGACGGCGGCTATGCTGGGTTTCCCCGAGCATGGTGTTCCTTCTCTTACTGCCTCACATTCTGACGGGCCATTTCTGACACCGCGCAGGACTGAGGCAAGAGTGCTGGCTTCCGGGCATATTCCATCTGAGCGGACCGACTGCGTCGCAATTCTTCACCCGGCGCAAGGGTGGGCATTGCAGGGTGCGACGTACGTCTTGACAACGGAGGTGGCGGGCATCTTGACGGTGGCTGCTGGGGTTAGTCGTGAGTAGAGAGAGAGCGGCGTCGACGAGAGACAAGAGAACTTCTCTAACAAAATGCGACCCACTCGAACTAGTTGTGGCCTTGGCGTCGGCCCGTGTTCGGTGGGATTCGGTCTCGAAGCGAGGGTCGTGCGAGTTCAGGCATCAACACTTTGTGCCTGAATAGCTAACCCTAGCGTGAGCCCTCAAGCGTTCGTGATAGGCACGCCTCTCGCGCACACATTACACATCCCGCCACTCCTGCTACCACCACAATGTCATCGAATCGTCGTGGAGTGGGCCTAGGCGCATTCTCCAACTCTGCCATCAGCGCCGACCAATATGCTCGCCATGGACAAGCTCTACGCTCCAACCACGCCGAAGCCCTGGCAAACCAGCTCTCAGTCTTCCAAGCAGCCCTCCATAACTTCAGTCTCACGCATGCGAAAGACATCAGGCAAAATCCACAATTTCGAGCCGAGTTCGCTCGCATGTGCAATGCCATCGGCGTCGATCCTCTAGCTGGCAGTAATGTTAAGGGTGCCTCCAACTCGAACGGCAAGGCGAGTAGCGTGTGGGCGAAGATGCTTGGAAGTAGCGTCAATGACTTCTACTTTGAGCTTGCCGTTCGTGTTGTCGAAGTGTGTCGCGAGACCAGAGCTGAGAATGGTGGCATGATTGCCGTGTCTGAAATGCGCAAAAGAATCGAGAAGGGTCGTGGCATCATCGGTGGCGGCATCGATGTCACCGACGACGATGTTGAGAGGGCTCTTGATTCACTTGCACCACTCGAGGGTGGATTCAAGGTTGTACCTCTGGGATCGCACAGATTTATTCGCTCAGTACCAAAAGAGTTGAACCTGGATCAGTCCACAGTACTGGAGGTCATCCAGGTTTTGGGCTATGTTACTGTCTCCATGTTGCAAGACAACCTTGCTTGGGAGCGAGCGAGAGCTGTGGCAGTGATGGATGATTTGGTGTCGGACAGTCTGGTTTGGGTCGATTTGCAGGCTTCTGAGACGGAATACTGGAGTCCAGCCTCGATGCACGAGGGCAGCTGAACATTCATGCGTCCTCATGCGTACACCAAAGGTCTTTCGAGTCCCTTCAGCACGGAACTATTGCATTTCAGTCATACTGCATCTTACGACTTAATGATAACGATTAGAAGAAGATAAACATCAGCAATGTCATGTACGCTAGAGTCCTGCCTTTTTTCGAAGTCTGTGCGATGTTCGATAAACTTGTCTCGAGTTCAGCTGCGCCGATACAGCAGTGAACATGTACTACACATTCCTTCAACACAAGACCCCGTACACTCGTGGTGTCTCAAACCTGCTCATAGGTAGTGAGCAAAAAGACAAAAGACAATCTCGACGTTGGCAGGACTCGAACCTACGCCCCCGAAGGGAATTGATTTCTAGTCAATCGCATTAACCACTTTGCTACAACGCCATTCGATGTACAGACCGTGGGGATATCCCATTATGTTCTCTTCGTAATCTACGTCTCTTCCACCACAAGACGTTGCAACCGCACCTTACGATAAGCTAAACGGATGGCTACAACAGAAAGATTCTGCGGTGGAATTTTCATCTAAGCAGAAAATTCATTGGTTGATGAGGGAAATGTCAGTGGTATGTCTGATGCACTCCTAGGCAAAGGCAAGACTGGTCCTGGATCGGCGACACGAACCCTGCCCTCAATCTCTGCCGCTTCCTAAGACGCCGTGTGCGAAGCCTCAGAGGTCTGCATAGAGATGCTCTGCACCAAAAGTCACTAAGGCTAACCGCGTGTCTTTCCTGCTTCCTACACCCACTAGCCGTTTTGCTATTTCTCAATGGCCACGTCCATTCTGTTCCTTGCTTGCATCCATTCTGTGGCTCTGGACTATAACGGAAGTAGGGTATAGCTTTGAGTTGACAGCAAGAGGAGCGCAGTGGCCTGGCGTGTCATGTGGGCAGTCGTGATTATTAGAGGATCACACGCTGAAGCGCACGCTGGAATTTGTCTGACACACCGTATTCGACGACCTGACTTCCTCCCCACCCTGCACAGCAGCTACACTGACACAATCTTGGTTACCCAACCCTCTTAGGCCCACCATAGTCTCGAAGCCTGCTCTCTTCACGCTACCGCGAAGACTCCCATTCACGTACACATTCCACTTTTCGACTTCCGTCGCGCCATTCCAGCTCACATACGCCGTGTTGCCCTCGATCACAAGACTGGGGTCCCAATCTCTCGGCGTACCACTCCAGTTGCCTCTGAAAGTTCGATAGCTGTAGCCGCGCTCTTCTGCTTCGAACCGGGCTTGCCACACTGTGTTACCTGCTGCATCGTACTCGATGATTATCGGTACACTACCGCCACCAAGTAGGAAATTCCCGTTCTCGAGCGCCTGTAGCGAGCCTTGGCTATCGGCATAGAAGTCGGTCTCGAAGGGTTGCAACCATTTAGCATTGTCGTTCTTCTGGTTGACTCGAAACAGTAGACCTCGTGTAAAATTGCCGCCCATATCGTCTTTCATGTTGTGATTGTCGAATAGAGTCATGGTGAAGTCTCCGTCCTCAGTTAAATTGTGCGCTCTCGCGTGATGTGCCCAGCTGATACCATGCTCATAGCCATCGATGGTCTGCAGCACTTTGCCAGTCGCGCGGTCTAACACGTAGGTGCACCAGGTGTGTCGACTGTTGACCAGAAGGCGATCATCACCGAGTGGTTGGATTGAATTGATGTGGAAATGATCGTACGGGGCTCTTTTCGTGCCGTCACCCATGTAAGATGGGAGTGGGAGGCGAGAGTCTGAGAGAAGGATATGGTCGACTGCGCTCCAGGATGAGACGACGCGGCCGGTCAATGGCTCGATTTCGAAGAACATGCTGTTCGCAAGCCAACCATCTTTGGGTCCACCAATCGGAGACAGGTCGTGAGGTGTGTTGTTGTATGCTGTGACGAAAAGTGTGTCCGAGCTGGCCATGATATGCTCATGGAAGTCCATGTTACCCGGTTGGTCCTCGATGAGTGAGGTGATGGTCTCGTTCAGATCGAACTCGATTTGCTGGTATTCATGATTTAGAAATACAGCTTTGCCGTAGCCGTGACCTGGATTTGGAGCGCCAGTCGAGAAGCCGTGTGAAAAAGTCAAGTGTTTCTCATTCCGGAAAGTTTGAGGTTTGAAGTCCGAAGTGTGTTCATGTGTCTCATCGATGAAGACCAGATCGCCGTCCAAAGTGTATATCGCAGGCTTGCCGCTTTCCCTGTGAGGCCCCTTCGGCGTCATGAAGAGGTATTTGCCAGCGTTTACTGAAGCCTTCCCGGTGATGTTGAGCTGGGGCGGACGAAGTGTTGAGCTTTTGAACTCCAGGTGAGGCCAATTTCCTGTATCCTGCTCATCATGGCCAAGCTGGAAATGTGGCTCGAAGGAGTGAACAGTCACCAGCTGGGATGTGTGGAATTGCGACATGGCAGAGCGAAGTAAGAAGCCGACGAGCAGTAGGCAGAGAAGGGATGATGTACTGACAAAGGTCAGTTGGGATAGAGAGCGCATTGTTTCACTGGATCAAGTCGGTATTGCGTGCTGCGGATCACATCAATGAAGGCAAATCAGGACGATCTGGTCGGTCTACACCAAGCCTACCTTCACACAGACTCTCTCCAGGAAGGGAACGGCCCACATTGGCAACAGAAACTGCTTGGTGGCAAGCAGTGTTGGCTCTGAAATGAAATGAGCGAACGGATTGCCAGTGAACACACACGGTACTGTGGGGACGTGTGCTGGAGAAGGTTGGAGGTATGACATTGAACGGACAGCTCGGATGGAAGTCTTGGTTCCAGACAGCCTCTTACAACTGTTTGAAAACATCAATCGACGAGGACGCCTCGGAGGGTACTGCCGCGGATAGCATTTAGTCTGGACTTGAGGTGTAGGATGTTACTAGCGTTTGCAATCGCTCCTCGCCAGCCTAACGTCTCACTTGGTCTCGCAGCCTCTGCTTGTGTGGCCGTCGGTGAGACCATGTTACGCTCATCTCAAAGTACATGTGTAACATGGTTCTGTCGCACCGAGTGCTAGGTGTTCCTCTCTTCTGTTGAAGTGTATTGAACACAAAATAGGGCAGCACCCGACTTCCGGCATCGAACATGCGGCTGAAGCCTCTTGGCAGCCCTACGGATGCGGGCTGCACTCCAGGTGAAGTGCCGCCGTGTGGCTGGAGCTCGCAGTTGATTTCTCGCGATTCGAAGTCGATGTCATCGCTGAGGAGGGACAGTAAGATAAGATCTACACACTCTCAAACAACACATCGACAAAATGGCTGGTACCGGGGCTGAGTTTCCTTGCACACTGTACTTTTATCGCACTCGCCCTCTGGAGTAGCATGTATTGACTCATCACCAGCACCATTAACACACCTTTCCCTACCCACCGCCTAGCGGAAACAACTCTCAATTCGCTGGCCGTTGACGAAGAGCTCTCGCCTCTTGTTCGTCGCTACTTCTCTCTCGTCAACACTTCTGGTGAAGATGCTGGAAGTGACGAGGAGAAGACGGTCTTGAGGACCGAGTACAAAGCCACGACAAACCGCATGCTGCGCGTTGCTGTGAACGGCTTCTTCGAATCTCTCAACGTCGTGGTCCAGGTCATGGAAGAGTTGGACGTGGATGTGCTGCACGAGAATGGGCTGGAGGACTTGAAGGGTGTGCAAGGCGTCGAGCAGGGCATGATCGGATCTACTGTTGGAGGCACTTGAGGGCTGCGCGAAGGGCACTTAAGGTCGCCACATCCTGCCTCATTTAAGACTGGCATATGGAAGAGCTGGACCGAATGGATAAACACCAGATGGCCTTTCGCTGGGGAGCCAACACACGACCGAACACTCCAAGAAGCTCGACAAGACTCCCCGCTTCGCGAACTGTTGGTGGTGTCTTGCAGGGCAAAGCCAAGTCACAAACTGCGCCTCGCTACTGGAAACATGTCCATCGCAGACGAACCCAGTAGCATTGCTGTTATGCGGCCATTGTCCGTCCGCCGCCTCAGTATTCTGCAGGCTGCCAAGCCCAGCTCTTTTGGATGTCATTGCACTGACAGCATCGCTTCCGGCAGAACCCGAACGCAATAGCGATACAATCAAGCGACAGTAGACTGCGCAGGTCAGAAATCGGGCTAATGTAAGAGCGGCATGCAATCTCCACCTCTTATCTGCAAAGTGGTGTGTCATTGCAGATCTTCGCCGCCGAAAGCGGAAACTACATCATACCTTCATGTATCTGCATTGGCATTTCAAACTACTAAAATACACCAATTTCCTACTCTGAAAATTATGCGGTAAGTGAAACTATCAAAACCTCTCCAACATGCGTTACACCCAGATAGGAAGCAAGGTGCTCTGCCTTGTGGGTGCAGCCACAGCGTTCGATCCTAGAGAAGCTACGATTGCTTCCACCCATCATGATCTCTATACTGGCTTGGTGACCTGTCGAGAAGTCGTCGAATCTTTCCTGGCTCGCATTGAAGCTCTGAACAATCACACCAACGCCATCTTAGCTCTCAACCCCTACGCCCTCAGTGACGCCGATGCCTGCGACAAGGCACTCGCTTCGAACAACGCCACTTTTGGTCCGTTGTTCGGCATTCCGATTCTTCTGAAAGACAACTTCGACACGTCTTTCATGCCTACAACCGGTGCTAACGCTGATATGGCTCGGTCACAGCCGACGGTCGACGCACCTGCTGTCAAGGCATTCAAAAAAGCTGGCGCCATTATACTCGGAAAAACCAACCTCCATGAACTTGCTCTCGAGGGCATCAGCGTGTCCTCTCTCGGCGGTCAAACAATCAATCCTTACGACTCTACTCGCACACCTGGTGGTAGCTCTGGTGGTACTGGCGCGGCGATTGCAGCTTCGTTCGCGGTATGGGGCACGGGTACCGATACCGTGAATAGTCTGCGTAGTCCAGCCAGTGCCAATAGCCTATGGAGTCTTCGCCCAACACGTGGTCTTATCAGTCGCGCTGGCATCATCCCAATATCGTACACGCAAGATACTATCGGCCCTATTGCACGTTGTGTCGAAGATGTTGCCACCGCTCTTACCGTCATGGCAGGGATAGGTTATGATTCGGACGACAACGCTACCGCTTCGGTTCCGGCAGGCTTGCAGGGGACTGACTATGCTGCTTCGGTGACGACAGGCTTTCTGCAAGGCTTGCGCCTCGGTTTGTTGGAGGGTTTCTTCAACCGCACTACCTCCAACGAGACGACACCCGTAAATGACGCGATGAGCAAGCATGTCGCAAAGCTGCGTCTTGCTGGCGCAACCATCGTGCCCATCAACGAGACTATCTATGATGCCAACAAGATCATTGCAGCGCTGGATGTACAACGTTACGAGTACCGAGAACTTCTCACAGAATACCTGCAACGACCGACCCTATCTGGCGAACACCCTAACTCTACCAATGAGCTGTACGCCAGCGACAAGTTTCTAGTCCTCCCCTCAGGCTACGAGTATGTCACGACATCGCTTGTTTCTTCAACTTCAAATGCGACCTATGCCACCAGGCAGGTCGGTATCCAGAACCTCTCACTAGCATTGGAAAAGACTTTCGCCACCAACAATCTAGACGCTATCATCTACCCCGAGCAAAAGAATCTCGTCGTGAAAATTGGCTCGCCTTCTCAAAGCGGCCGCAATGGAATTCTTGCGGCTCTGACAGGCACACCTGTGGTCACCGTCCCTGTTGGCTTCAGTCCTGCCTCTGAGAATGCGCCGGATGGCGTGCCAATTGGCATGGAGATCTTGGGAAGGCAGTGGACAGAGGAGAAGCTTTTACGAATTGCGTGGCAGATTCAGCAGCTTGGTAGGGTGAGGAAGACACCTTCTTGGGCGAAGCAGCGAGTCAGCGCTAGAGCTTATGACAGTGTGCCAAGCGTGACGCCTAACGTGGTTAATATTCCTGATGAGTATCCTGTTGGCGAGTTGTGAGGATGGAATCGCTGAAAAGCATTGTAGATAGCGATTGTGGTAAATTAGTGACCGTAGCATAGCTTTGACACTTTAGTGCTGCTGTGATCCATGTACCATCTACGTCCAATACTTCTGCGAGAATCTCGGCCACGGCTGCCATCGTGACCGCCGCAAGGTCATAGCCATGGTTAACACAACGCACGCCAAGGCTATACTCTTGACCGGTCTTGTTGACTCAGCTTTTTCAGGCGATCGTCCCACCTCCATCTCGCGAAGCTTGTACTTGGCTGCGAGGCGCAGCTCTCTACTACTTGCAGAATCGCACGAGCAGCTGAACATATATATTTTTCTCAGGTTTTAGATTCCCACGCGTCCATGCGATACAAGCCCCCACGCTACTCAGCCTGAAAGATTATCGTTGGCACGATACTTGTCCATATCTGTTTCCCTACTAGATGAGCCACTAAAATTATGTCGGAACCCGTATCTCACTCGACCAGCGAGCACTCCACCCGGCAACCACGTGGTAGCTACGCTAAACTGATTTGTCTCAACTGCCGTGCTCGCAAGATCAAATGCAACCTACCCGATGACGTACAAATCGAGCCTTCGGAACATGCTCAGTCGCCTGAGCGTGCCTGTACACGCTGCCAACAACAAGGCCTGAACTGTGTTGTTGACAAGACTGTCCTCGGACGACCCGCACAGAAACGCAGACGGCCAGAGCAGCTGAGGGGCGAAGAGGAAAGCCTCGTCGGCGAAGGTGCTGAAGATGACGAAGAGCTCGATCCTAACGTGGAGGACTTCGTGTTGTCTGACTTGAGGGACGAAGTTCGCGATATTGATGTGCAGAGTAAAGCTCATGCAAGGGCAAGACCAAGTAAACGAGACATTTTTGAGTCGTTGACGGATTCTGCACACTTGCTTTCTGCCTTGATGGCGCGAGATGCGAATTTCGCAAGCCTTATTTTCGAGCGAACGGCAGACGTAGCTGTGGATGTGTCGAGGCTTGTCGATAATGATTTGACGATCCTTTTGGATGAACAGTAAGTGATATACAGCGAACGATGACCAAGCGAAGACCGGTGCTTCTATAGTATGCTGACGACTCCGTAGCCTAGTCTGGGTGCGCTTACATTCTCCACATATTCCCACGTTGACAGAGCTCCGCCATGAGTTGTTGGTCGGCAACGAAACGCAAACCGGATCTCCGACAAGAGCACTCTTTCTTCTGCTCTGCCTCATAGCGCTGGAGGTTCCTTCGAAGCGACTCCGAGCTCCAGCAGCACTGTATCAGCAGCTCCAGAGCCTGTCACACTCTGACTGCCAGAGGCTGCTCTTCAACATTCCGATTCACAAGCATGCACTCTTCGTCCTCGAGCTTATCGATTCGTACAAGCCTTTTGCTTTGGCAGGCTTGCAGAGCGTCGCTGCACTATCTCTGAAAGGCAGTCTGAGCAGAACGTTGGCAAAGCGCACGGCACAAAAACTCGGGTTTGACACTTCGGTTGATCACCTGCAATCTCTCCTCCAACAGCCAACCATCACGGATGCAGTGAAAGTGCAGGACCTGGTCTTTGAGGCGCTCCTGTGGTGCAGATGGCTAATGCTCGAGTCAATAGTGGACGGCTATGTGATGAAGTCTACAACGGAGCAAAGCGGCCCTTTGCCTGAAGTAAACAAGACAATTGCGGTGGTCAAAACTGCTGTGGATAGCTTCTCGTTAAGGCCAGCCGTTCTCTTCATGTATCACCACCTCAGCAGTGCTAATATAGAGATGCACGCAGCTGTGGCAGCAAAGCGCCATTGGGTCGACTTGGCGGCTTTGTCAAATCTGATCGATGCCCATGACCGACGATGTGAGGCGTACAAAGATTACATCGACCAACTGCTTGCGAGCTGCGATCGGAACAGCAGCCCACGCGCCGAAGAAGAGATCAACGCCATCAAGCAACTTCGCAAAACCGATTTGAACGCTTCCCACGTGCGAATATCTGGACTGAGCATGTTCTATGGACTGATGTCTGGCTTGCGGCCACCAGGGATCAATACTCGAGAAATAACACCAGACGAAGCTGTGCAAATCAGCTCGGAGATCATCACCAACTTGAAAACCAAGCACGATACATTGAGCGATCCTACTTCGATTGCATCATTCATCTCCAAATATGGCGATCCGCGCTTTTCCAGGGAAGAGCAGCTTCTGAAGGACTTCATCTCCAATGCAGATTCATTGAGTCTCAATGGAATTCCATACTCGCCGCCTGCAATACCTACCGTCAGTTTTCTATTGCAAAGCTGTAGGGAGATAGTAGAGAACAATAGCACTCGTCTGAAAGGCTGGGGCGGCATGCATGCCAACGTCGACGTTCACCTAATTCTTTTGCAAGACGTGGCGAAGCGGCTCGACAAAATGGATGGTGTGGGCGGCGGGTCGAATGCAATTGCCAGAGGCAGTATCTTTGCTTCGGGTGCCAAGCTCATCAGGAGTCTGTGTGGCATTATAGCTGCGTGGCGGAAGACGATGATTGAGAAGGAAGTCAAGGATGTTGCTGAGCAGGGATTAGAATCGTGGATGCCGGATGAGTTTGATGGTGTAGATGCGTTTCTTTCGGGCGACTTGCTGGACAATTGGAACGAGTGGCCGCAGGCGGAGGACCTGGACTTTACGGAAATGCTTGCAGATGGTCTGGAGTGGGTTGATTGGGCGCAGTTGACGTCGCCATTGGATGGTGCTAATCTAGGGTTTTGATGTGCAATCCTAAATCATGCAGTGCAACGATTGCAGGCTATGATGCTTCAAAAGAACTGGGTTAGTATTCTGTCTCTGTGATTTACAAGATTCTGATGTTGGGATGTGTGTTTCGCAAGCTCGTTCTCGCCCCATTGCAGACTTTCGTCCAGGATGAGTTGAGTGTATGCGAATACGCTGGCATCAAGCATGCTTGGCTGCTTCTGCCCAAAGAACCACTGGTCCTCAGCAAGTAGCTCCGACAACGCCGACAGAGCGTTGGCAGCGTCGCGCATAACATCTGCCTCAATGATGGTGGAAGAGTATGACGACTTGGCGAGCTCACTCGCTGCTGCAGATTGTAACTGCTGTGATATAGCGAGCTGGACGAACGAACTTGAAGAACATGGCGCAACATAGAGGCTGTGGACCAGAGCGGAGTTGGCGGGATTGAGGTACAGTTGGTATAACTGCTTTGTGTTAGCCATAATTCTTGATTCTGATCTGTTCTCCAACGAACCCAAGCTCTGCGCAAAGCATTGCTGACTAGCGATGCATACGCTTCGTATCGCAAATCCTCCGATTCTTCAATGGACGTCGACGATTGTGTTTGTGTCCACTTCCTTAGCTTGCTAGTTGTGACCGCGCTCGGCACGTTGGACGAGTCTTTCGCGGTGATGGCAGGTTGTAGGAATGGTAGCACGCCCGAGGGCGATCCATGGTTGCTCGACGGAACCAGTCTGTATGCGACACCAGAGAAGTTGAGGTAGGCCTAGAAAGCATATCGTTTAGTGTTGCTCTTATGCGCCTCCAGTGACCATTAACCGTACCTGCCACTTCAAACATCCTGGATTGAAGCTTGGCTTTCCTTCTCTTGCATCCTTATCTGTTGTGAAGACATGTAGCACATGCTGGCTCTTGTCTTTCGGCGCTCGCAATGGAAGCTCGTTCTCATCGTACTGGACGAGTGGGAACTTGTCGAATACCCGCTTGAGTGGTGCAGGAATGCGGAAGATGCTGCTTTGTTGTTGTTGGGTCCATGAGGCCGCAGGAGGGCCACCGGCGTTTTGCGTCATGGAGGCGGGAGATGGGGTGTCATCTTTGGGCATCGTTGTCCTTGCGCCCGGTCCTCTACTATACCAACGAGTCGCTCTCGGGGGTTTGTGTCGCGCTGGCGGCGAATGTCTGGATGCAGTTAGGCTGATGAGTTTGACCCTAAGCCTCAATCTTAACCCTAAGTCTATCCCCAACTCCTCTCTATGCACGTGTACATATACATATATATGTATCGAATACGCTCATGTTGAGATTATTAGTACAATGTCGTAATTCTTCTCATGAATTAAGGCATGTGAAGATGCAAACCGTTCAGGTTGCGCAAAGACAAACGTCAGCGATTGTGATATGCGGCCAGGTGGGAATATCAACATGCGGCGAGGCCACCCCTCCGAGTTCACATTGATCCTTCGCAGATCCAAACTCATCAAACATGGACAAAAGATCATCCATCACTAGCCTCGGTCTCGGGCGGAGTCCGAGATGTCTTCATGTCAGCTCACAGGTACCTAGGACGCCTCAACCACTTACAGCGTATACTGCTTGCATCGTGAACAGGCTTCCCCGCAGCATACCGCTCATGTGCAGGCAAGCCACATCAGACGGGATGGTCGATGACTTGTAAATGCCGTGTGCGTGGCCGGGTATGTCGGAACAGCTTGAGTGATCGTCTAGACATAAGATATACGAGAGCCATCCCTTTGTACCCACCTAGTATTGTTACCGTCGGATATCATTCAACTTCATACACTATGGCAGAGAAGAATGACGTCTCACCAGAGTCTGGCATGATCAAGAATGGAGCGACCGGGCACGATGCTCACGAAGCCACCCATACAGAAGAGTCGACCGCCAAGGGTGAGCTCGCTACTCTGGACGCTGGTTACACAGAGTCAGATGTCATTGCCGATCTGCCTCCAGCTGAAGGTCTGCGCGCCCTGAGAAAGGTTGATTACCGGCTAGTGCCTCTACTGGCTGTGCTATATCTCGTTGCATTCATCGATAGATCGAACATGTAAGTTGCACTCGTCGAACTACTCTGAAGAGCGAAGAATACTGACATATCTCTGACCAGCGGCAACGCGAGAATTGCGGGTCTGACAGAAGACCTCCATCTTGCTGGTCTGCAGTACAATACCGCTGTCACATTATTCTTTCCGCCTTATTGCCTATTCGAAGTGCCGTCAAATATAGTGCTCAAGATCATCCGGCCTTCGCTATGGCTCTCGATTCTCCTGTTCTCTTGGGGTAACGACTTCACTGTTATATCGAGCCCAGACAAAGCTGATCGTATCGCCTAGGTACTGTTATGACTCTGATGGGATTGATCGTCAACAGACAAGGGCTGTATGCCGCAAGATGGTTTCTTGGGATAGCTGAAGCGGGTATCTGCCTCTTTGCCAAACTCTCAAGATACAGAAGCTGACATTTCACAGTATGTCTCAGTTTCATAGAAATCCTCAAAGTCTTTCCTCAAATTGCATGACCAAACTGCGCTAACATGAGTGACATCGTTTGTATAGGGCTTCTTTCCAGGTAAGCTCTGAAAGGAAAATACTATATCTGTTGTGTATCGCTAAAGTCTTGTGACAGGTGCCACGTTCTTACTCACTCTTTGGTACAAGAGATACGAAGTTCAAAGCCGGATGGCAGTTTTCTACACTGCGGCCAGCTTATCGGGCGCATTCTCCGGCTTGTTGGCGTTTGGCATTGAGAAGATGGATGGCATTGCCGGTCGGTATAACCTGGGGAACTCAATGTGCCTGCGCTTGAGCTAACGCATCGATCAAAATAGGTCGTTCCGGCTGGCAATGGATGTGCGTACTGCTCTGTACAGCTGCGCCAGCACTCACTGACATATCTCCAGATTCATCCTCGAAGGCCTCGTACCCGTGGCTCTATCCTTTGTAATCTGGAAGATATTGCCAGATAGTCCCGAGACTGCAAGTTTCCTGGACAAACAGGAGAAAGAATACATCATCAACCGTTTGGCATTGGAGACGGGATCTGGGCACGGACGAGTGACCAACAATGACAGAATCCGTATGCATCACATCTGGGCCGCGTTCAAAGAGTACAAGATCTGGGGATCTTGGGTCATGTTTTGGGCAAACACCATTGGAGTATATGGGTAAGCAAATTCTTTCCGCTCTGTCAAGCTACGACTGATTAACGATGTCAAAGATTCACGGCTACTGTCCCTGCAGTCATCCAACAGCTTGGCTACTCGTCAGCCAATGCCCAGCTTTTGACGATACCGATCTATGTATTCGCGATGATTATGACGATCATATTCGCCTTCTGGTCAGACCGGGTACAGCAGCGGTCTCCGTTCATCATGGTCGGCTTCTCCATCGCAGCAGCGGGCTTTATCGGTCAGCTTGCAATTCCGCATACGCGCCTGCCAGGTTTGACGTACGGATTCCTATTCCCGGTGGCAGCAGGCCTGTACTGTCCATTTATTCACATTGTCTGCTGGACTGGTATGCTTACTCAGTACCCCAATTCTTTGAGCTTTGCAGCTGACAACAACACAGCCAACAACCTAGCCCCGTCTTCTAAGCGTGCAGTGGGCATGGGTCTGCTGATTTCGGTGGGTAACATGGGTGGTATTGCCGGTTCCAACATATACATCGCATCTCAAGCTCCCAAGTACCCGACTGGATTCGGAACGGGCTTAGGTATGAGCATCGCAGCAATTATTATGGCGTACGTCTTACGCAGGGCATGTGATCGTGAGAACAAAGCTAGAAGGAAGATGCTTGACGAAGAAGGCGAGCAAGCTGTTAGGGCGAGGTATTCGGAGCAGGAGTTGTTGGATATGGGCGACAAGAGTCCGTTCTTTATCTACACTTTGTAAAGTGTGGAGGAAGTCTGGTTGTTTTGCTGTGACGTCCGCTGTGATGTGACAACTACATACTGCTCCATGTATTTCAGTATGGCAACCAGTATTATTTATGCAGCTTTCGAACAAATAATAGTCTTGGACCGAATACACAGTGATCAGATCGACATCATCCATCACCCGAACCGCCAGCCAGCTCCGACCTCGGCAATGCTGATCACGAACTTAACATTTGCGAACACGAGCTGACTTCTGATCAAATAAGTATAAAGCATCCTTGGCCAGTACACTTAACGAGAGTCGGTCGTCCTGGTCAAAACAACTTGCTCTGAACTATTGCATATTGCTCCACGGCAGGTCTAAGTTTTGCGCTACATCATGGTCGACACCAACACCACGGAGAGCATCGATCGCACGCTGTTCAATTCGAACGATGCAGTAAAACTGATCTGGCGCCACCTCGATTTGCCAGAACATGCTCTGGATAGTATCTCACTCCCAGGGACTGGTCTTGGAGTCCCGTCATCTTTCAAGCTCGGCATACTGGCCCAGACGTCAGTCACTCTCTCAGCGTTAGCCGCAGCGCTGGTCCACAGCCACATCAACAACACAAGTATTCCCAAAATAGAAGTCCCACTACAGCACGCGATCGTCGAGTCCGATTCTCATATATTTCTGACCATCGACGGAAAGCATTTGTCGTCATCTCGGCTTCCAATCGGAGGACTTCATAAGACTTCCGACGGCCACATTCGTATACACGATGGTTTCCTTGTTCACCGAGAAGGTCTGAAGAAGCTACTCGGTTGTCCTGGGGCAGACGATCGTGCAATGATAGCTGCTGCTGTCGCAAAGTGGACAACGCTAGATCTGGAGACTGCAGCAATCAAAGCTGGTTTGGCTGTGGCTGGCTTACGTTCTTATGAAGAATGGGATCGCCTCCCACAGGCCAGCGCGATCTCTAACTTTCCAATCAATATACGCAGGATCGCTGATAGGCGTCCATTTCGACTTGAGAGCTTGAAACTGGGAAGCAGAAATTGCTTGGAAGGGTTGCGTGTAGTGGAGATGGACCGCGTTATAGCAGCACCCGTCGCTGGCAGAACGCTCGCTGCACATGGTGCAGACATATTATGGATTACAAGCCCAGATCTGGAAGATCAACCCTCGCTCGATCGCGACTTCGCTCGTGGCAAGCGAACCATTCGTATGAACATCGACGACCAGCATGATCGGTGGAAATTGGAAGAGCTACTATCAGACGCAGATGTCTTTTTGCAAAGCTACAGACCAGGTTCGCTCGCTCGCAGAGGTCTGTCGCCCGAACAATTGTCAGCCAAGTCCAGAAACGGCATCATATGTGCCAATCTGTCCGCATACGGCCCTGCTGGCCCTTGGAGTGACCGGCGAGGGTTCGATTCTCTAGTGCAGACGTGTTCAGGCATGAACGTTTCTGAAGCTGAGCACTACGGTGCCGGTGAAACAGCTCGCACACTCCCCTTCCAGGCTCTGGACAGTGCCTCAGGATTCTTCTTAGCTGCTGGCATCTCCGCGGCACTTTATAAGCAAGCGACAGAGGGTGGTTCTTACGAGGTCAACGTCAGCCTTGCTGGCACGATGAAATTCCTGCGCAGCATTGGGCAGCACGAGGGTTCAAATGGCTTTCAGTGTGACCAATTGAAGACACAGGACGATGTGCCGGCGGAATGGTTAGAGGAACGAGAGTCTGGATTCGGTCTGATCAAAGCTGTAAAGCATTCTGCCAGCATAGAGGATATGGATGTTGGGTGGGAGATCATGCCCAAGCCTCTAGGGTCGGACCAGGCAGAGTGGCTTTCTTGAAGATCAAACGCAGCTGGCGTGATCGCACGTGAAACTTAAGCCCTTATATCAAGTTCGGTCTATTGTTCAATTGCCGAAACCTGCCTGCAAGGTTATCTACAGCATGTCGCAATCCATGCTTATCTCTGCATGAACGCCGTGCGCTTTCGATATCGTCGCTATAGCTTGAGTGTTATGCATAATCGAACATGCAGAGTAGGGGAGAAGCGCCCTCAGTATGTATGTAAGCCAGGGAAAAATCCGAGGATACGGCCGCGGTATGCCCTGAATCAAATTTAAGACGTTTCCAAACGCGGAACCGCCGTGATCGCCTTGCAGGCTTGAACGCATCAGGCCAATGACGGCGCGTGCAAGTGTGCGACAGGTAGGCTCTAACGGTAGAGTTGTGGGCCAGGCGGCTGAACAGGACAAGCAGGGCTGCGGTGAGCGCGGCACATACAAGCGAGAGTGAGACACCAGATACAGCACTTGTCAAAGCTCGGAGTTGGCGCAGCTATTCCATCATACCGGTAGCCGGCCTCAAAACCAACACCAATGCGCGAGTAAGTCCGATAAGGCAACAGGGGTGTCTCGCTCGCTTCTCGCAGGATCTTGATTTTTAGGCTGTGTTGTTGCCAACGTTGTCTTTAATGCTGCGCCATGTGCCCGGCGCAGTTTCGTAGCTCGTATTGATTATACCAGTGTCAAAGCGAGTGTTCTTGTATTCACGATTCTGGATTTGCGTGGTTCTTCAGAGGTCCATGAGCTTGTCTCGACACCGGCCAACGGTGTTCGGCAGAGCGAACGTTCAAGACTCGCACGGGTGATCTTCTGCTTCTCTAGAGGTGCGGGAGAAAGGGTCGGTGACGGGAAGTAGTGAGGTCTGAGCTTTAATTGAGAGTCCATAATTCTCGGACGTCGGTGGCGCTGGCAGATCTCAAACCCGGAAACTGTCCCCCGAAAGCATCCAAGGGATTTCTACAGCTGGCTATTCTTGGGGGAAGGCGTCCGGTAAACGTCTTGAACGCACAGATATAACACGATTAGGATGGATTATCTTACACTTGCGATTTGGAAGGATTCTCTGAAGCCAAAATAAGTGATATCGACCAGCATCGTCAAGCGGGCGAGAGTCAAGGCCACGTTCCACGTGCCGCTGGTGTTCCAGTGCTCTGAGCATCCAGCGCTTCCGACTTCAGTCTTGGCTGGCCGCTAGGCCTCCGGTACTCTCTGTGTTATTACTCTCAGCCACTACTCCTGGTCACTGCGTCGAAGGATGAGGTCAACAATCACGATTCTCAATGGACGCTATTTTCCAACCTCGCACTATCGTCCGAGCCCATGGCTTCTGTGGAGCAAGATGCCAACAGCCGCTAGGAGGTAGATAGTACAACAGGCATGGCTCGCACGTTTACGGGAGTATCTCTTTCGCATTCGTTCTTCTTTGCGGACATCATATCATAGCAGTACACTCACTATCAAGCTTGCACTCCCAGACACGACGGCATATCGGCGCCTCAACTACTTCAATACTACCCACACTCAACCCAGGCCATGTCTTTGGAGAAACGAAACAACGGTGGAGAGGGAGGCCTCAGCTATGAAGCCATTACGGCCATCACAATCGGTGTCGCTGGATTCGTCATGTTGATGGTTGTCGCATGCGCAGTCAACATGAGGAGAAAGAAGGGCCAAGAGAGGGTTGATGCCGGAGACCTGGACCCAGAACAACAAGTCTACATGCGCGAAGCCAGAAACCGCAACAGAGACACACTCACTGGAACAAAACGCTTCACCATGGCTGCTGCTGCCAACCCCCCAATGAGCCAACCTTCGTCGTACATGGCTAGGTCTGGTATGAGCGACTACGGATACGACGATGCCTACACCCCTGGCTGGGACTCCAAGCCAGTCAGCCGTCGCCAAAGCGCCTATGATCACTCTCCTGACGCCTTCCACCGCTCGCCCAATCCTGCCGATGCCGAATACTTCTCCCACAAGGCCCCTCACGTTCAACACCAACAGCAACAGCCACTTATGGAGAAGGAGGCCGAAGAGCCTTCAGAGAAGCCTATCGCGCATACCGCTGTCGCCGAAGTCGAGCCTACTGTCCACACACCTGAAGATCAGCACCACGTTGTGCCAAAAGCTTGAACAACGACAAATGTGGCAAGCGGCGATAGTAATCAATTTTTTCGCAAGGAGTTCTGGATATCTTTTAGGACGGGAATGTGACGAACACATTAGGACACAGGGAGCATGGAGCTCCAGCACGAGGCTTTAGAGAAGCCATCATCATGCATTCGATGTATTTTAGCGATTGTTTCAAGATTGCGGCGGCGTTGAGATGCCGGTTGCATCCGCCGACCGTATTGAGCTTTATACCACCAGCATAATTGATAACGACAGAGATTCAAAGTGCCAGAATTGTGCCCTCATATAAACCACTGCTTCTTGCTCTACTCATCTTGTGCACTCTTCCAAAGCTACAAGTCTTTTCCTCATTGATCAGCAAGCTTAATCGATGTCACTTTTCCCGCTCGCGTGATAACATCACGTGATCTTCGAAGAGCTGTTGGCCAAGACGGGGCATCGCTTGTCATGTTGCACCAGCTGTAAGACCAGGATTCAAGACACTAGAACATCAAAGTGCCCGAGTTTTCGCAAGTCTTGTCTCTTGCCTAATGCCCGAGCTTTCTCTTCCGCTATAGCTGACATCAGGTCTTTGACACACCTGCCGACAGCTCGACCTACGGCGCCTTGGTACTGTGGTTCCACAAACCATCC